>Ga0208648_1001747_pt1 | contig 16604 bp, 19 predicted proteins | sample AntAceMetag02UKL_FD_184772 | JGI IMG/M metagenome (GOLD analysis project Ga0208648, IMG submission 184772) | Saline lake microbial communities from Ace Lake, Antarctica - Antarctic Ace Lake Metagenome 02UKL (SPAdes) (version 2) | ecosystem: Environmental > Aquatic > Non-marine Saline and...
CACGCGTCGGATTATCAATTCACTCAGCTTAAATGCGGAGGCGTTTTTAATAGGTGATAAAACTTTCCAAGCCGCAGAAATCGGGAAAATTCATGCTAATGCGGAATGATTTTTGGCGAAGGTATTGTCAGTCAGTAAAGCCTGTTCTTTCTTTTCCTGGATATGCAGGGTTTTAACGCTCTGGGCAATGAGGTTGGCAACCATTTCCAGAAAACGCGCTTTTTCACCAAGATACTCACAATTGGCAGGTTGAATAGTGAGTACGCCAACAATTTCACTGTCATCAATGAGTATCGGTGAGCCAATAAATGCCAGTTCTGGATTATATAAGCCCAGCCGACTTAGAAAGCGCGGTTCATCAGCCAGTCTTTCGACAACGATGGTGCTGCCCGCATCCAGAATAGTACCCACTAAGCCTTCGCCAGGCGTATAGCGTACGGATTTATCGATCTCCTCAGCATACACTTCACAAATCCTCAAATTATCATCGCTAGCGCTACGTAAGGTAATCATGCCAGATAACAGATGCTGTTGATTATGCAGTGTTTCAAGAATATTATGCAGTTTGGTATGTAAATCAAAGGAGCTATTCAGTTCCTTACTGACAATAAATAAGGTTTCCAGTTCTGCTTCTACTAGTTGAGATCGGTTATTCATTGATCATATCCAGTATTATTTCGAGAAATAACCGGAAAACTCACAATAAAACGGCAGCCGTTTTGATAGTCAGCATCGAGCTCAATGTTGCCATTAAACTGGTTAACGATATCTTTAGCGACGACTAAGCCCATTCCTACTTGTGCGTCACCCCTGTCTTTGGTGGTAAAAAATGGCTGGAATATTTTGCTATGTAGATGAGCCGGGATTCCAGGGCCGGTATCAGCAATACTGACAGAGACTCTCTGATGACTGTTGCTTGTCGTAATTTTTATACAACGCTCCGTATTTTTATTACGACTAAGCGCATAAATGGCATTGTCAATTAGCTTTTTAAATAAGGTAAGCAATTTGTTTTCTGCACCCATAATATGCGGCAGAATAACGCTGGGTTCCCAGTCTATAATGATGCCATTTCTGAGAAATGTATCGTTAGATAACATTAATATTTGATGCAGTATCTGATTAATATTGATTGCCGTAATGGCGGTAGGAAAAATTTCAGGAACACATTGCTGTAAAGTGTCGACAGTCTGTTGACAACTGTCTTCCAGTTGTTGCAATAAATCTAATAATGCGCCGGTTTGCTTTTTTGTATGCATGAGTTGAATGGCGGCTTGAATCTGATTTAAAGGCTGATTGATCTGATGAATACTGCCAAGTAAGGTTTCCCGAATACTGCGCACTTGCTCTTCTTCTGCAAGCAGAACTTTAAGTGATTGCAAGTAGGATTCTTCATGATGTCTACGTTGCACAGTGATATTTGAGAAACTTAATAAGAGAAAGTCTAGAGTCTTATCATCGAAAAAATGATTGGCATTTGCTACCTGCTCCTGAAATAGATTTCCTGAACAGGAAAACCAGGCAGGCACAGGATTAAGGTGACTATCGATGCGTATTTCAATGTTACTGAACCCGTTTGCATGAGTTGATAAATAAGCGCGAATATCACCTAGTTCCAAAGTGAGTAATTCTAGAAATAAATGTACAGGTTCTGTATGCCCCAAATCACTGATTAAGGTTTTGTATTGCAGATTATCCAGAATAACCCGGTTGTTCTGGTCCAGTACCACCATGGCAACAGAGGATGCATTAATCACTGATTCAACCAGTAACTTTTGGTTATTAAGGTTCTTTTTTATCTCATAAGGCTCACTAATATTACGGTGCATACCAATATAATGAGTGGTATTTTTTAGCTTATCCTGTATCGGAGATATTGTAAGGTCCGCCAGATAGGGATGACCCTTTTTATGGCGATTAATTAGTTGCCCATGCCAGGTACTATGTCTGGAAATCGTATGCCACAGATCATAATAGACTTCTCTAGGCGTTGATTTATTGGACAAGATGGATTCGTTTTGACCAATAACTTCATCAAGGGTGTAACCGGTTATCTTGCAGAATTCCTGATTGGCATACAGTATCTTGGCTTTTTTATCAGTGATTGAGATCGCTATAGGAACTTGTTCAACCGCTGCAAAAAATAACGAGTTAGGCAATAAGTCCTTGGTATGGATATTTTTGACAAAATTACCCTTTTTATCATTAAGCATTTCAGGGAGAGCTTTCTCTGTCTCAATATCAATATTATCTAATATATATGTGAATGCTGTTTTTTTCATAGTCCACGCTTATGTTGGGTGAGTGGATTATACATTATCCCATAATATTTATAGGGTTTAAGGGGATAAGTGCATACGTTGTTATTTGTACATGCAATTTAAAAGCCAAACTCCGAATAACCATAGAGTCTAGGCCATTCAAATTTGATAAGTGGTGTTACTGGCTATTTTTTGGTGCATGAGGTGTTGATAGAACCCTCATTAACCAAAGCAAATTCATCATTGCGTTGTGACTGATAGAAAGTCCTGCCTTAAGTGGAAGGGCATAAATTGTCGGTTTTGCGACAATCTATGCTGTCACCTGAGTGCAAATGTTTTTTTTACGACAGCTTATTGCACCATTGTTGCATGCAAGTGCACTAAACTTAGTGGGCTGGAAGATAAAGTATTTCTGGCATGGTTGATGCTGATACACAAGACAGACACTGTATCAATCTTTAGGACAATCATTGTGGGCGACTATTTTTTACTCATTCTAGGTACGGCATTAGTCAATAATGTCGTGCTGATTAAATTCCTGGGGCTATGTCCGTTTATGGGGGTTTCTAACAAGCTTGATACTGCTTTAGGTATGGGCTTGGCAACGACCTTTGTTTTAACCTTGGCTGCAGCCGCTAGCTGGTTATTAGAGCACCTTATTTTAATACCACTGAATATTGGTTTTCTCAGGATTTTAGGTTTTATTTTAGTGATTGCAGCGGTGGTGCAATTTACTGAAATGGTCATTCATAAAACCAGTCCTGTTCTGTATCAGGTGTTGGGTATCTTCCTGCCTTTAATTACCACTAATTGCGCAGTGTTAGGCGTAGCCTTATTAAATATTCAGGAACAGTACAATTTTGCTCAAAGCTTATTTTTTGGTTTTGGTGCTGCCTTAGGTTTTACTCTGGTCATGGTGATTTTTGCAGGCTTACGTGAACGCCTAGCCTATATGGCGGTACCAATTACCTTTGCTGGAACCCCGATTGCCTTTATAACGGCTGGCGTTCTCTCGCTAGCATTTATGGGTTTTGCTGGACTTTATCATTAAATAAGGGGTTATCCTGCTATGTATGTTATCTCAGCTATTGTCAGTTTAACGACCTTAGGGTTTTGTTTAGGGCTTTTACTGGCTTTTGCAGCACGCTATTTAAAAGTTGAAAGCAGTCCTGTGGTTGATGAACTGGAAGCACTGATGCCGGGTTCGCAGTGTGGGCAATGTGGCTACCCTGGTTGTCGACCTGCGGCTGAAGCATTAGCCTCAGGCAATGCGCCTGTCACCCTTTGTCCGCCTGGAGGAAGTTCTTTAGCAGAGCAGTTTGCTAATATTTTAGGCGTTGAGATTGACCTGAGTGGCTTGGTTGAACCTGAGCTATTAGTGGCTAAAGTGAATGAAACAACCTGTACCGGTTGCACGCGCTGCTTTAAAGTCTGTCCGACCGATGCGATTGTAGGCGCACCGAAACAAATTCACGCGGTCGTTGCCGATGCTTGTACCGGGTGCAAAAAATGTATTGAAGTGTGCCCTACCGAATGTCTGCAAATGCACTCTATTGAAGTTACGCTGAAAAACTGGTATTGGCACAAACCTAAACTACGTGAACAAAAGGCGATGGTATGAATCCAATAAAGAGATTACGTATCCGTGGCGGTGTTCATGCAGAAGAGCATAAATGTTTGACTTCAGAGCAGGTCATTACGACCAATTTTCCGCTAGCTGAAAAACTCTATATCCCTTTGCAGCAGCATGTGGGCAAGGCTGCAGAGCCGGTTGTTAAGGTCGGGGAGAAAGTTCTTAAAGGACAGTTACTAGCGCATAGTCAAGGTATGATTTCAGCACCGGTACATGCACCAAGTTCTGGCTTGATTGAAAATATCAATTTTTATCCGGCACCTCACCCGTCGGCCTTGCTGATTAGAATGATTGTGATTAAAACGGATGGCCAGGATACCTGGGGGGAACGGTTAGCAGTGAATGATCCTTTTGCGCTAGATCCTGAGGAAATATCACTACGTGTTGGCAGTGCCGGGGTAGTTGGCTTGGGAGGTGCAACCTTTCCTGCGGCAGTAAAGCTGAATCTGGGTCGAAAAAGTAATATTCATACCTTATTAATTAATGGCGGTGAATGTGAGCCTTACCTAAGTTGTGATGATAGGCTGATGCAGGAAAGAGCGGACGATATCGTCGATGGTATACGCATCATGTTACATGGCATGAATGCACAACAAGCCAAGATCGGGATTGAGGATAATAAACCTGAAGCAATTAAAATCATGCGCCTAGCGTGTGTTGACTATCCACATATTGAGGTTATTAAGGTGCCGACACGTTATCCCATGGGCTGGGATAGACAGCTTATCCGCTATATTACCGGGAAAGAAGTTCCAGCAGGGTCGCGAGCTACCGATGTCGGCGTAGTCATGCACAATGTCGCTACCGCTTACGCTATCCATAAAGCTATCCGTAAGGGCGAGCCATTATTAAGTCGGGTAGTTACCATTAGTGGTGGGGCAGCCTTGAAACCGGGGAATATCGAAGTACCCATTGGTACCTTGATCTCGGAATTATTCGCCGCTTGTCAGGTCGACGCTGAACAAACAGCGCGCATTGTCATGGGTGGACCGATGATGGGGGATGCCTTGCCGCATAGCCAGATTCCCATCGTTAAAGCCAGTAGCGGGGTGTTGGCTTTAACAGTCAATGAGATTAGCTCAGGTGCAGAACAACCCTGTATCCGTTGTGCCAGTTGTATACAGGCCTGTCCAGCAGGCTTATTGCCTGTGGATATGGTCAACCGTATTCGTAGTAATCAATTAGATGCGGCGGTCAGTATTGGGCTGAAAGACTGCATTAGTTGCGGTTCATGCTCTTATGTCTGCCCATCAAATATTCCCTTGGTGCATTATTTCAAATATGCCACGGGAGAATTGGTAGCACGGCAGCAAGCACAACATAGGTCTGAGCAAACCAAGAAATTAATTGATGAACGCAGCAATCGCATGCAAAGAATAGCGCAGGAAAAGGCCGAAGAAGCTGCTAAAAGACAGGCTGAAAAAGCAGCCCGTAAGCAAGCGAAAGAATTAAAAGCGACGCAAGAGGCTGAAGCATGAAAGTAATCCCGGTGAGTGGTCCTCATACTCAGACTAAAAATCATATTACCGGTATTATGCTGCAAGTTGTATTGGCAGTTTTACCGGCGACTCTTTTTGGACTTTATTTATTTGGCTGGCCTGCCATAAATCTATTTGTAATAACCCTAGTTTCCGCTTTATTTTTTGAATATATCTGTTTACGGCTCGCCGGTAAATCGACGGCTATACTGCGTGATGGTTCTGCTTTGTTAACCGCCTGGTTACTGGCCATGACCTTGCCACCTTGGGCTCCCTGGTGGATAGGGGTTGTAGGCGCTGCACTGGCAATTATTTTAGGTAAGCATGTTTACGGTGGTTTAGGGCAAAATGTTTTTAATCCTGCGATGCTTGGCCGCGTTGCCTTATTAATCTCATTCCCCGTTGAAATGACAACGTGGGTGAATGTGACTCCTTTGCTATCTATCAGTGCACCCGATTTTATGACTGGGTTAGAGATTACATTTTCTGGTTTGCCTCCAATGGATGCCTATACGGGGGCGACGGTTCTTGGTCATGTCAAAACTGAATTAAGCTTAAATCACCTATTACCCGGAATTCTTCAGGATATTTATTCTGATCAGGATGCGTGGCTGGGTTTTATGCGCGGTAGTCTGGGTGAAACATCCTCGTTATTGTTAATGTTAGGCGGTGTATGGTTGATATTTAGAGGGGTCATTAGTTGGACTATTCCAGTTGCTATGTTGTTCTCCGTGTTTGTTGTTTCGACAATATTTCACCAATGGAACCCCGCACATTATCTTAGTCCCTGGGTACATTTGAGCTCAGGGGGATTGATGTGTGCGGCTTTTTTTATCGCAACAGATTATGTTACTTCACCTAATTCTACAATGGGTCAACTGGTTTTTGGTTGCTGCTGTGGTCTATTGATTTTTATTATCCGCACCTGGGGGGGGTATCCCGAAGGTGCGGCTTTTGCTGTGTTATTAATGAATGCGGTAACCCCCTTGATTGATCATTATATTAAGCCCCGAATATATGGGCGTAATCGCAAAGGGCAGCCATTGGAGTTAAAAGAATGATGTCGCTTGCAACATTAAAAACACGTATTAGTTATCAATCGCTGCTGCTAGCGGGCTTTGCTTTAGTGGCAAGTGCATTGCTTGGTTTGGCTGATTTAAATACCCGGGATGTGATCAAATTACGTTTGGAGGAGGATTTACGCACTTCATTAGCCGAGGTTATTCCACAACCGGTATTTGATAATAATTTATTAAAAGATACAGTGATCATTTCGACCAGGAATGAAGGTTTAGGGGCAGATGAAACGCTGGTTTATATTGCCCGGAAACAAGGTAAGGTGAGTGCCGTGTCATTTGGATTGGTCGCCGGCGGTGGTTATTCTGGCGATATTAATTTAATTATGGGTATTGATAAAGAGGGCGAAATCTTGGGTGTCCGCGTTATATCACATGCAGAAACGCCAGGATTAGGTGACAAAATAGAAATCAGTAAATCAGACTGGATTCTTGGTTTTGCAGGCTATTCCTTACAGAATTTGACGCTTAAACAATGGGCTGTTAAAAAAGATGGTGGACAATTTGATCAATTCAGTGGTGCAACGATTACTCCGCGCGCTATTGTCAGATCCATTTATCAAGGGCTACAGTTTTTTAAACATCATCAGGCTGAGTTACTAGCCGTCTAAACGGAGTGAACATTATGACTATTTTTTCTGCAACCGTTAAGAAGATTGGTAAGGATGGTATCTGGGACAACAATGTGGTGTTCAGTCAGAATCTGGCGCTATGTCCTTTATTAGCTGTTACAGGGACGGCAACCAATGGTCTGGGCATGGGGCTTGCTACATTAGTTGTTTTAATCAGTTCCAATGCGGTAGTGTCCATTAACAGAAAGCTTATTGCACCAGAAGTACGTATTCCTGTTTTTGTCTTATTGATTGCCACTATCGTGACGCTGGTTGATATGAGCATGAATGCCTGGATGCATGAAATGCACAAGGTATTAGGTCTGTTTATTCCGCTTATCGTAACCAATTGTGCGATTTTAGGCAGGGCCGAATCGTTTGCATCGCGCCAACCTTTGCATTATTCCTTATTCGATGGCTTCATGATGGGCATGGGGTTTACATTGGTGCTAGTGATTTTAGGTGCAGCGAGAGAAATAACGTCTGCGGGAACATTATTTGCGAATGCTACTTTATTATTGGGCGAAAGCTTTGCTTTTTTAGAGCTCACGCTGGTCAATGATTATGCTGGATTTTTATTAATGGCGTTACCGCCTGGTGGCTTTATTATGTTAGGTTTTATCATTGCGGGGAAACGCGTACTGGATAGGAAAATATCTGAAAAGCCTGCCGTCCCAGTAGAAAATTTAGAACTTTTGACTGCAGATAATTAAGGAGTTCATCATGAATGTCGGTGTTTGTTATGCAGAGGCTGAAAGACAGATATGGATGCGTATAGAAGTACCTGATGATAGTGATGTAGAGCATGCCATTGAACTGTCGGGTATATTGAAGCAGTTTCCTGAAATAGACTTGAATGTGCAAAAAGTAGGTATTTTTGGCAAGCTGGCTAAGCTTAATGCTAAAGTCAGGGAAGGGGATAGAGTGGAGATTTACCGAAAAATTACGGTTGATCCTAAACTGGTCGAACGGCGTATGGCAGACTGAGGCTATGTATATTTGTCTATGTAAAGCCGTTACTGATCATCAACTTGAATCGGCTATTCAGCAAGGATTGTGCACCCGTAAACAGTTATTTGAATGTTTTGGTGTAGGTGCTGATTGTGGCAAATGTAATAAAGAGGTTCATGAATTACTCAATTGCCATAAAGGAAAAAGCATCATAAACGCATGTAATGCAGCAAGCATATAATTAATGTATAGGTAAGCAAAATGAAAGGCGATGAAAAAGTTATAAGTTATTTGAATCAGGCATTGGAAAATGAACTGACTGCGATTAATCAATATTTTTTGCATGCACGCATGTATAAAAATTGGGGATTTACTCAGCTGAATGAAAAAGAATATCATGAGTCGATTGATGAAATGAAGCATGCAGATCAACTTATTGAACGGATTTTATTTTTAGAAGGCCTGCCAAATTTGCAAAATATTGGCAAAGTAATGATAGGTGAAAATCCAGAAGAAATGTTGCACTGTGACCTAAAATTAGAGCATAAAGCCGTGCCTTTATTAAGAGCAGCAATTGCTTATTGTGAGAGTGCCAGCGATTATGTTTCTCGTGATACGTTTGAGCATATTTTAGATAGTGAAGAGGAGCATATTGATTGGCTAGAAACTCAACTAGAGTTGATTGCAAAAGTCGGTATTCAGAATTATTTACAGTCACAAATGTAGCTGTTGTTTTGATAAACTGATGTTCAGAATACCTGATCTTATGTAAAGTACTCCAAGCCTAATTTAAAGATCATCTTTAAATTAGACCGCGGAAACCTGGTTTCTGTTCTATTGAGTTCATCGCATAGCCAGGCGATGAAACTGTCCAGTTAATGCCTGCTCATGATCTGGAATCAGCTCTGCCTTTCGGGCAGGGTACTCTAAAGTTGGCGAATTTATGAGTCTCTATCGTTTAATTCACAAAGCCTTCAGGGTACAATGATTTGCAATGATAACGACTTATTGATAATGACCAATGCCACTCATCTGTTGCACTAAAAAATTACAAACAGAAATGGGCTTAAAGGCTAACGATTTAGCTGACTTGAATACTGATTTTGCTAATTCGGATTTGCTAGGCAACTGGCATGCTAATTTAATAAAGATCGGTCGCTATAAATGTGTACTCTTTACTAATGATAAAACACTGTTTAATTTTATTGTCACCGGTGTTAAAAAAGCACAGCTCAATCAACTTGACAAACTATTCAAACATCACTTGCAATGTGTTTTAGCTGCCGAAGGAATGACATCAGCTCAATGTGAGCAAATTCTGCACGAATACCCAACTATAGCGTTTGCCAAAACATATAGTCGTCGTGTTATTGGTGCGATGAATGATTTAGCGTTTCACTACACAATGCATATTCAGGATGAAGGCGGCGTTAATCATTGCTTACTGCCACCAATTATTAGCAAACTGAATCGCATGCCAATGAAAGGCTTAGGCTATAATTATCCCTTTAATGCGCTATTCAGTCTTTATAAGCTTGAGGCGCCTAAAGCTAGTGGTGCGAATATCGTCTGATTATTTGCAGCGCATTGCTCATTCAAAATTAATTCCGTTATCCGAAGTACAGTGTTAAATAACACGCATCACACCAAAACTAAATACTACCTTACTCAATGAGCCAACCGCCGAACAACCTTGCTGCTTTCATCTGGTCTTTAGCCGACTTACTGCGTGGAGATTTTAAGCAAAGCCAGTATGGCCGAGTGATTCTACCTTTTACCTTATTACGCCGACTAGAAGGCGTGCTAGAAGATAGTAAAGAGGCTGTCTTAGCCGAGTATACTAAAATTCAAGCAATGGGCTTACCTGAAGAAGCGCAGGAAAAACTGATATTACGCGCCACAGGCGGCCTGGCATTTTTTAATATCTCCAGAATGGATTTATCCAAACTGGGTGAAGCCGGCATAAAAGATAATCTGGAATCCTATATCCAGAGCTTTTCAGCAGATGCACGGGAAATATTTGAACACTTCAAATTTGCTGAATTTATCGCTCAGCTTAACGATGCCGACCTGCTTTATAAAATCGTCCAAAAAGTTAGACAGACTGATCTAAGCCCTAAAGCGATATCTAACCACGATATGGGCCTGGTGTTTGAAGAGTTGATTAGACGTTTTGCTGAAAGTTCTAATGAGACCGCCGGTGAGCATTTTACCCCCAGAGACATCGTACGCCTGACAACATCATTGGTATTTATGGAAGATGATGATGTCTTGACTAAAGAAGGCATTATCCGCACGGTTTATGACCCTACAGCCGGTACCGGCGGGTTTTTATCATCAGGCATGGAATACGTGCATGAACTCAACCCACAAGCAGTGATGCGCGCCTTTGGTCAAGAGCTCAACCCGGAAAGCTATGCGATCTGTAAAGCGGATATGCTGATAAAAGGCCAGGATGTTAGTAATATTAAACTCGGTAATACCTTATCTACCGATCAACTTTATGCCGATAAATTCGATTATATGCTGTCCAATCCACCCTTTGGCGTGGACTGGAAAAAAATAGAGCAAGATATTAAAGACGAAAACACCCTAAAAGGCTTTGCTGGCCGCTTTGGCCCAGGCTTACCTCGAGTTTCGGACGGCTCCTTATTATTCCTGTTACATCTAATCAGTAAACTCAGAGGCGCAGACCAAGGCGGTGCACGTATCGGCATTATCCTTAACGGCTCGCCTTTATTTACTGGCGGCGCAGGTTCGGGTGAATCAGAAATACGCCGTTATATTCTGGAGGCCGATTTATTAGAAGCCATCGTCGCCTTACCCACAGATATGTTTTACAACACCGGCATAGCCACCTATGTCTGGGTGTTATCCAATAAAAAGGCCGCACCGCGTAAAGGCAAAGTTCAGTTGATTAATGGCATAAACCTCTGCGGCAAAATGCGTAAATCACTGGGCTCTAAACGTAATGTGATGGATGAGTCAGACATAGCCACCATTACCCGTAGCTTTGGTGACTTTGAAGTGATTCAGGCGCGTGAGCTAGATAAACCCACCGAACAAAAAAGCAATCGTGGTCGCCAATCGGCTAATGCTAAAACAGCAGCGCCTAAAACTTTTGCCAGTAAGATCTTTAATACCCATGAATTTGGCTATCGCCGAATAACCATAGAACGACCACTTAGAGAATCCTACCAATTCAGTGATGAGCGCATAGCCGAGCTACGCTTTGCTCCTAAACCGCTTAATGCAGTGATGCAATGGGCCTATGCTGAATATGGCGCTAACTGGACAGACCATGCAGACTGCGAACAATATGGGCTATTAAGTGAACATGAAGCAGCTATACGCAAGCAGATCAAAAGCCACTTTAGTGAGCTAAAAGAAAAGCAAATTAAAGACCTGTTGGATAGCAAAACCTGGGCAACACAAAAACAAATCCTGCTTAAAGCCAAACAGCTACAACAAAGCATCGGCACTGCACAGCATGATGATATGAACAGCTATGATGCGGTACTGAAAGCTACAGACATTAAGCTAGACACCAAAGAGAAAAAACAAATTACCACTGCAGTCAGCTGGAAAAACCCAGAGGCTGAAAAAGTCATCAAGAAAATCCATAAGACTAAAGCCAATCCCCTGTACGGTTTATTTGAAGTCAACAAGCAAATCATAGAATACAAAGCCGATGGCGATTGTCGCGATCATGAAAATGTCGCCCTAGACCCTAGTCAAAGCGTCAATGACATTAATGAAGCCTACTTTAAAAAAGAAGTACAGCCGCATGTGCCGGATGCCTGGATAGATGCCAATAAAAAAGATGATAAAGATCAGGAGATAGGCATAGTCGGTTATGAAATCCCTTTTAACCGCCATTTCTATCAATACCAACCACCGCGTGATTTAGTGGATATTGATGCCGACCTAGATAAAGTGAGTGCAGAGATTATGGAGCTGTTACGCGAGGTACATTCGTGATCGAAGAAAACGAAGCAATTGAAGATAGAATAGTAATGGACATTGTTGTCGATGCCTATGACAGAGAAGAGCGAGCAATAGGCTGGTTCTATTATGTTGCTGACGGTCTAGAATTTCCCTTTCAAGCAAAATGTATCAATAAAAAATCAACATCACCTTTAAAAGTGGGCGAGGAAGTTACTGTTGTTGATATAGCTAGTGCTGATGATTGTGAGTCTAAAATATTTGTAATAATCAAATATGCTGAAGATAGTTTGGCAGTGCCTTTAGCACAGCTTGAAATGATTGATGTTAAGCCCGGTTCAAAAACAATCATTGAAGACTGGCATTACTGGATAGGTAGAGGCTATGAATTCTAATCTACTGCAAAACAGCGAATATAAACACTGGTTAAAAGACCTCAAGCAAAAGGTACTGCAATCACAGCTTAAAGCTGTCGTTAAGGTTAATAGTGCGCTGCTGCAATTTTACTGGGAATTAGGCGAAGAGATTATTCAAAGGCAAGTACAAGCAAGCTGGGGTGATGGTTTCTTAAAGCAACTGAGCCAAGATTTAATGGCAGAGTTTCCTGATATGAAAGGTTTTTCAGAGCGGAATATAAAATATATACGCCAATAGGTGATGTTTTATTCTGGCGATAAAGCAATTGGGCAACAGCCTGTTGCCCAATTAACCCAAACCCCCTGGGGACATAATCTAAAGATTATTGCTAAATGCCAAAGCGTTGAAGAGGCCGTGTACTATGTACAAAACACGCTGGACAATGGCTGGAGCCGTAGTGTCTTAACCCATCAAATAGAAAGCGGCTTATGGCAACGGGAAGGCAAAGCGATTAGTAACTTTAACCAGACCTTACCCACTCCCCAATCAGACCTAGCCCAACAAGCCTTAAAAGACCCTTATGTCTTTGATTTTCTAACCCTGAGCAAACAACACAGCGAACGCGAATTAAAACAGAATTTGATTGAACATGCACCTCCAACACCGTCATTCCTGCATGCTTCTAGCAGGAATCTCAGTGATGGCAGAAGATCGCCGCTAAGGCTTGTGCCAGGGCTTGACTCGGTAGCATGCGGTGATGATGTGTTCAATAGGCCGTATATCGTATGACAAAACAACCGTATGTTTACATACTTGCCAGCAAAAAGAATGGCACTTTGTATATAGGGGTAACGAGCAATCTAATACAGCGAATTTGGCAACATAAGAACAAACAAGCTGAAGGGTTTACCAAAAAATATAATGTACATACTTTGGTTTATTGCGAACAGCATGAGGTGATGGAAACAGCCATTACCCGTGAAAAACAAATGAAAAAATGGAAACGAGATTGGAAAATACAATTAATAGAAAAAGACAATCCGCAATGGGAAGATTTATGGCTGAAAATTCAATGAAAATACACAGTTTAATTTCCAGCTTGTTCCAGCCTCCTATTCCCCTCCGTCATTCCCGCGGTGTTTTAAGCGGGAATCTCAGTGGTAGCAGAAGATCCCCGCTAAGGCTTGTGCCCACGCTTGACTGGGTAGCATGCGGGGATGACGTGTTTCTTTTAGGGTCTGGACTGTACTTTGTTGGTGGTGAGTTATGAAATATCATCAAATCAGCGCGCAGTCATTACCGTACCTTATTTATCATTCGTCATTCCTGCATGCTTCTAGCAGGAATCTCAGAGGTATAAGAAGATCCACGCTAAGGCTTGTGCCCACGCTTGACTGGGTAGCATTCCTGCATGCTTTAAGCAGGAATCTCAGCGATATTAGAAGATCCCCGCTAACAGCATGCGGGGATGACGTGTTTTTTTGTGAAGGGTGAGTTATGAAGTATCAGGCTTATAAGGAATATAAGGATTCTGGGGTTGAATGGTTAGATAAAGTTCCTTCTGATTGGGTGGTTAGCAAAGTAAAGTACCTGACACTTTTTCAAGTTGGTTGGACGCCACCTACAAAAGTAGATGCAAACTTTATCGGAGGTAATTTATGGGCAAATATCTCTGACTTGAGAGAAAAGTATTTAGAGCATACGGCTAAGAATATTTCGGATGAGGCTGCAAAGACTGCCTCCATGGAAATCTCACCAAAGGGTTCATTACTATATAGCTTTAAGCTTTCTGTGGGTACAGTGTCATTTGCCAGCCAAGATATGTATACGAATGAAGCGATAGCATCATTCTTGGAAGGTGGTTCGCTGCCACTTTCATACTTATATTATGCGTTGCCTAAATTTGTGATTGAGAATGCATCAACCAATATTTATGGCGCACGTATTCTTAACCAAGAGTTAATTAATAATGCGTTTCTTCTAGCTCCATTGTATGAAGAGGCAGAAACAATAGCCAACTTCCTCGACCACGAAACCGCCAAAATCGATACCCTGATCGAAAAACAACAACAGCTGATCAAACTGCTAAAAGAAAAACATCAGGCAGTGATTAGCCATGCCGTGACCAAAGGTTTAAATCCCACAAATTCGTCAGAAACGAATTTGAACAGCGGTTTTATCGCTGGCCCGAAGGGCGAGGGCATGGATAGCCCGAGTAGCGTCCCCATGCGTGATTCAGGTGTTGAGTGGTTGGGGGTAGTGCCAGAAGGTTGGACTGTTAGTGCTCTTAAATATCATATTGATACTGTTAATGGTTTTGGGTTTAGCTCGTCGGATGTATGTGAAGAAGGTGTTCCCTTTATCCGTGCAGGTAATATTAAGAAAAAAAGTATTACCCCTACTGACTTATATTTACCTCAGAGTGTTGTTGATAGATATAAGCGAGTCATTTTATCTGAAGGTGATATTGTTATTAGTATGGTCGGCAGTGACCCTAGAATACTGGAGTCGGCTGTGGGGCAAATTGGTGTGGTTCCTAAATCAATGGAAGGTTCTGTGCCGAACCAAAACATTGTCATATTACGAGAGAAGTCGGACTCTATATTAAAACAGTTTTTATTTTATACCTTGTGTAGTGAACATTACAGAAACCATTTAAACGTTTTTAGTCATAAGTTGGCTAATCAATCGATTATAAGTTCATCTTTGATTGTTAATGCTCAGTTTTTGATGCCTGGCACTGATGAACAGAAGAAAATTATAGATTTTCTTGATCAGAGACTAAAAAAGATAGATGAGGTTGTCATGAAAAACTATAGTTCGTTAGAGCTACTAAGGGAGCGACGCACCGCCCTAATCTCCGCCGCAGTCACAGGAAAAATTGATGTTCGGCATCATGTCTTACACCCTGCGGGCAGCGCCAGTAATCAATTGGAATGCAATAATGATTAATCTGTATTGGCGCTGTCCAGATCGGCTATCCCTGCCGATTTGTGATGTAAGAAACTGGCAAGCTCCCAATAAATCCCGTAGGTTGGGGTGAGGAACGAACCCCAACATAATGCAATACCGCTATCTACAAATTGTTGGGGTTCCTGCGTCACCCCAACCTACGATAATGAATATTGGCAAGTGGGTAAACGCATAGCTGATGAAGTGCTTAAAGGTGAGCGTGCAGATTACGGCAAGCAAGTTATTAAATCATTATCCAAGCAGTTAACGCAGTCTGTGGGTAAAGGCTGGAGCGCACAGCAATTACGTCATTGTTTACGTTTTTCAGAGACTTTTCCTGATCAGGAAATTGTCTCTACAGTGTGGAGACAATTGAGTTGGTCGCATTTAAAACAGCTTGTGTATATTGATGATAGTTTAAAACGGGAGTTTTATGGCTCGATGGCAATGCAAGAACGCTGGTCAGTTCGCACACTTGCAGAGCGTATAGATTCTCAATTATTTGAACGCACCGCCATTTCAAAAAAGCCAGATCAAACCATCAGCCAAGAACTGAAATTATTGCGCGACTCAGGCCAAGTGAATCAAAACCTGATTTTAAAAGATCCTTATGTGCTGGATTTTTTAGGGCTGAATGATAGCTATTTAGAGAAAGATTTAGAGGATGCCATTTTACGTGAGTTAGAGCAGTTTTTATTGGAATTAGGTTCTGGCTTTACTTTTATCGCACGGCAAAAACGTTTGCAAATTGATGACGATGATTTTTATATCGACTTGCTATTTTACAACCGAAAGCTGAAACGTTTGGTGGCGATTGATTTAAAAGTCGGACGTTTTAAAGCAGAATATAAAGGCCAGATGGAATTGTATTTACGCTGGTTAGCCAAATACGAACAAGAAGTCGATGAAAATCCGCCTTTGGGTATTATTTTGTGTGCAGGTAAAAAGCAAGAGCAAATCGAGCTATTAGAATTAGACCAAAGTGGTATTCATGTCGCGGAGTATTTAACCGTATTGCCACCCAAAGCAGAACTGGAGCAGACATTACATCAAGCGGTTATTAATGCAAAACTTAGATTGGATAATAAGGAATAAGGTAGGATGGCAAAGGGGCTTTATCCCGTGCGGATCAATTGACTTTACCTTTATAACTAAAGAAACTTAGAGACTGAATTATGAATCGTCAACAAGCATTAACTATATTAACTAGCTCGTAGATACTCTATTAAAACGCAAGCGCTAATTTACAAATATTCATATTTTTATGAATTTGTAGCGATAGGTAGCGTATAAAACCTCGTCCCATCGAATTCTTTGTTAGTACGTAACATGCCATGGAT
>Ga0208648_1001749_pt1 | contig 16598 bp, 17 predicted proteins | sample AntAceMetag02UKL_FD_184772 | JGI IMG/M metagenome (GOLD analysis project Ga0208648, IMG submission 184772) | Saline lake microbial communities from Ace Lake, Antarctica - Antarctic Ace Lake Metagenome 02UKL (SPAdes) (version 2) | ecosystem: Environmental > Aquatic > Non-marine Saline and...
CCATGGCACGAACTGTTGTATCCAGATATCCACATCCTATAACACAGCTCGGGAATCGCAGGCACGAAACATTCTTTTGTGGAAATAACTACAGGCAGGTCCCTTGTTAATAGTCTACTCATTGATAAGCTTGAGATGTCGTTGGAAAAACAACGCCAGAAGGAAAAGGACAGACCGAAAGGTCCATGAGAAGAAAGTGGCAATAAATAATTGTGTATTGTGTCCCCGGAATTTCGTGAAGATCTCGCTGATGAACTGGTTGAAACCGAAAAACCCAAAAGGAAAATCGGATTTGAAGTCAAGGAACCAAAAGGCCGCTATGGCAAAAAGACAGGTTGACGTAAGGGTGAAGGTTAGATGAGTCAGAAGCAGACCCCATGCTTCAAATGGAACCGATTCACTGGATGACCGGTTCAATGGACCTTTGGATGGAACGCCCGGATTATGGCTGGAGGGTGTATCTCTCGATCCTGCTGAAGGCCACCCACGATAAATCAGAACGGATCAAACATCTGGACAATCTTTTCGATGAATTCAGGGATACCGTTCATAAGTAAGGACAATATGATTTATTATGCTCGTGAAAATCAGGAACTGCATGACCACCTCACCGCGACGGCTGATATTGCAAAAGAATTCGCCAATGTTTTTGATTGTGGAAATACAGTCTATTTGGCCGGTCTGCTACACGATTTGGGGAAATACACGCAGGCATTTCAGGATTATCTAAAGCGTAGCCTAAGCGGAGAAGCTGTGACTCGCGGTGAAGTCATTCACGCCTTGCAAGGAGCGAAGTTTGCCAAGGAAACAATCAATGACCTTGTGATTGCGGACATCGTTGGCAATGTTATCGCAACGCATCACGGTGGTCTGTTCGACAATATTAGCAACGGAGAAAGGACGTTATCCGTCAAAACTGATAAAGACGAAGATAAAATCCATTATTTAGAAGCTGTAAACGCATTTTGTCCCAGTATCAACGAAGCAGCGTTGAAAACCGAAATTCTAAACTTTTGTCAAATAAGCCAAACAAAAAACGTTAACCTTTATTTTATGCTGCACCTTTTGACGAAAGCAGTTTTTTCCTGTGTCGTGGATGCGGATAGATGCAACAGTGCGGGTTTGGAAATTAACGATACTTTACCTTATTGGGCAAATTTGATTCAACAATTGGAAAATTATCTGGCATCATTCCCTGATCATTGTGGTATTGACAAAGTCCGCAAGAGTATTTCAGAACAGTGCCGACAAGCAGGCAATCGGCAGCAGGGAATTTATACTTTATCCGTTCCAACCGGCGGTGGGAAAACGCTGTCGAGCTTGCGGTTCGCACTGGAGCACACCAAGGAACATAATCTTAAACGGATCATTTATGTTATCCCTTATTTATCAATTCTTGATCAAACGGCAACGACAATTAGGTGCGCATTAGCGGGATGCGATAATAGCAAACAGTGTAAGAAAAGTGAAGAAGAACGGGAAAAATGTGAAGCGTATCGTAAAACAGATGAATTGATTTTAGAACATCATTCCAATATCGAACCGCCGGAAGGAGACGATGAAGAAGAAAAGTACCGGTTGTTGACTTCCCGTTGGGACAGTCCGATTATTTTGACCACGATGGTTCAGTTCTTAGAGACGATTTACAGCAATAAAGCGTCAAAGCTCCGGAAATTTCACAATATGTCGGAGGCGGTTCTGATTTTTGACGAAATTCAGGCTCTGCCGATAAAGTGCGTTCATCTGTTCAACGAGGCGGCCAACTTTCTGCAAATTTTCGGAAAATCAACCATCCTGCTTTGTACAGCTACGCAGCCTCACCTTCACAGGACGGATCGTCCGGTACTATTGTCTGACAAACCGTATATCGTCAGCATTGCGCCCGAGGAGTTGAGGATCTTTGAGCGGGTTCACATTGTGGATAAAACCCAAACGACGATGGATTACGAACAAATCGCAACATTGGTTAAAGCTCAAATCGAACAGGGTAATAGCACACTTGTTATTCTGAACACTAAAGGTGATGCTCAGAAAGTGTATGAACAATGCAGACCGATTGAGTGTGAGAAAGCTTTTTTGACAACCGATCTTTGTCCCGCCCACCGCTTGAATATTCTTGATCGATTGCGGAAGAACCTTGATCCCAAAATAAAGCGGGTGACGTTGTGCGTTAGTACGCAGTTAATTGAAGCGGGTGTGGATGTATCGTTTGGCTGTGTAGTTCGTGCGAAAGCGGGCATGGACAGTATTATCCAGGCGGCCGGGCGTTGCAACCGCAACAAAGAAAACCCAACACCGCAGTCGGTCTTTGTTGTCGATGTCCAAAATGAAAAGCTTTCGCGCTTACCGGAAATCAAGGACGGCAAGGATGTTACGGCAAGAGTGTTCCGTGAAAAGCAGGGCGACAATCTGTTGAGCGATGAAGTAATTAACCTGTTCTATCAGTATTATTTTTTCGACCAGCAAAAAGGGAAAAATATCGGTAAAATGGATTACAAGATCAGGAATGGTAAAACAACGATCTACAGTTTACTCAATGATAATCGATTGGGGACGAAAGCTTACAATGACCGCAACAACAAAAATTACACCGGATTGCCCTGTGCTTTTCAAACGGCGGCGGAAGAATTTTCCGTGATTGACGGTGTCCAGATCGGAATTGTTGTTCCTTATGGTGATGCCATGAAACTCGTTGACGCATTTCAAAGTTGTTACAATCCGAAGGAAAAAATGCGTATTTTGAAACAGTTGCAGAAGTATACGGTCTCCCTATATTCAAGCTCCTTGGGTGAAATCAAACAAGCGGTGGATCTCGTGGATGACACGTTTTACTTGTTGAGTCCGGATTACTACGACGCGGCTGAACAAGGGTTGAAGCGTAAGGCTATGTTTTCTTTGTTGAATGTGTAAATAAGGTAAGAGAGGTGTCAAAATGGATAAAAAACGCAATTCGGTAGAATTCAAGATCACGGGACGATATGCGATGTTTGCCGATCCCGTTACACGGATCGGCGGCGAGAAATTCTCCTATCAGATTCCGACCTATCAGGCGCTTAAAGGAATTCTTGAAAGCGTCTATTGGAAGCCGACTTTTATCTGGTATATCGACGCTTTGTGGGTAATGAAGAAGATTCAGACCGAGTCCAAGGGAGTCAAGCCGATAAAAATGAGCGGCGGAAATGACCTTTCATTTTACACCTATCTGCGGGATGTGGAATATCAGGTTCTCGCTCATTTTGAGTGGAACGAAAATCGCAAAAATCTTAAAGATGATCGTAATGAAAACAAACATCATAATATCGCGAAACGCAGTATCAAAAAGGGCGGACGGCGGGATATCTTTCTCGGAACGCGGGAATGTCAGGGATATGCCGAGCCCTGCGTTTTCGATGAAGGCGAAAGTTTTTACGATCATTATGGCGAACTCGATTTTGGGGTGCAGTTTCACGGATACGACTATCCCGATGAAACCGGACATAACGAACTTGTCGTCCGGTTGTGGAGAGCGAGGATGGAGAACGGGCTCATCAAGTTTCCAATGCCGAAGGACTGTGATCCTTCGTTGCGACGTTTTATTCGCAAAATGAAGGCAAAAGAGTTTGAGATCAACCGGAATTTTTCGTTCATCGATAATGATCCCACTGTGGAGTGCTTTTTATTGGAGGAATAACTTATGGGCTTTTGGCAACATTTAGCAGAAAGTTATGATAAAAACGCTGACGCATTAAAAAAAACATATCCGCCATATCCGCTTTCGACAACCTCCATTTCCAATAATGCCGACATGATTGTCGTAATTGTTATTGATGGAAAAGGTGAATTTCAAAAAGAAGAGTCCTATGCAGCCAAAATTGAAAAGGTAAAAAGAGATAACAAAACAGGAGGTTATATTGCTCCGCCAGTATTTCTTACTATTCCTGTTACAGAGAAGAGTTTAGGGCGTTCAAGTGGAATTGCTCCAAACCCGGTTTTTGACCAGTATGGCTATCTAAAGGGAGAAGGAAAGAAATATGATGCCTACATTGTACAGCTAAAAGACTTTGCTGAATCAGAATTCGCGACTGAGCAAATTAAGGCAATTTATCAATATGTCGCGAAACAAACCCTCGCCTCTGATTTATCGAAAATGGAGCCAAAGCCGAAAGACAAAACGAATATCGTCTTTCAGGTGGAAATACCCGACAATCCACGTACAAAAGTTTGGGAGGACGAGACATTCTTCAATGCGTGGCATCAATATTATATGGCTAAAAAAAGAGAATTGGCCGAAACGAAGAAACAGGCTGAAGAAAAATTGACCAACCAAAAGGAACTGTCATCGGATGAAAAGAAAAAATTAAAAGAACATGCAAAATTGAAGGACACGGCATCGCTGGACTATATTACAGGTGCCGCGCAGCAGCAGATTGCCACATCCCATCCCAAAAAGATTTCCAATGCTTCGGGAAACTCAAAGCTTGTTTCCGATAATGACAAAGCGAATTATACGTTTCGAGGGAAATTCAGCGATTCCTCCGAGGCCGTATCCATTGGATACGAGACCTCCCAAAAGGCGCATCAGTTTTTACGGTATCTTATCAATGATCGGGGATATTACTGCGGCGAACAGGTGATCTTGTCCTTTGCGATTGGCACCATGGAAAAACTCTTGCCACCTCCTATTGAAGACAAAAGTATTTGGGAGTTTGTACAAGATTCATCGGGCAAAACAGAGAGTGACATCCAGATCGACCTTCGCGCCGAAACGGGCTTTGATTATGCCGATGCGCTGCGAAAGTCCCTTGGTGGTTTCGGGCACGGCAAGGCGTTGAAGCAACATGTGAAAACGGCGGTGATTGCACTAGACGCGGCCACAACGGGCCGGTTGTCCATTACATTTTATCGCGAACTTGACAGAAGTGAATATCTTGAAAGAGTCGCAGACTGGCATAGCACCTGTAAATGGAATCAAAAGTTTTGGGACAAAAACAACGATAAATATGTTCCCTACATTGGCGCACCGTCCGTGGATAAAATCATCGAGGCGGTTCACGGCAAGCCACGCGGCGGCAAGGATGAGAGCTATACTAAAATTAAGAAAGCGGCACGGGAACGGTTGCTCCGCTGCATTTTTGACGGAGCGTTTTTACCAACGGATTATGTGACAGCGGCAGTGCAGCGTGCTTCCAATCCGTTGGGTATTACAAGGAATGGCAAATTCGACCGTAATAGTTTTGAACAGATTGTATCAACGGCGTGTGCGCTGGTGCGCAAGGATTTTCAACAACGCAACAAGGAGAAATACAAATTGAGCATTGAACTCGACAGAAACGATCGCGATTACCTTTACGGCAGGCTACTTGGAGCGGCGGACAAACTGGAGGAATACGTCCTCTATAAACAGGGCAATCCTCGGAAAAACACCGCTGCAATTCGGCATATGCAGGCATTTGCCCAGCGTCCGTACAGGACGTGGCACACGATACACGGCTGCCTTAATCCATATATTCAAAAGGAAAAGGGTAGCTTTGCCTTTAGTGAAATTCAGGCGGTTATGGGATGTTTTTTGGCCGGAGACTATGAAAAAGATGAGCCGTTGAATGGTTCTTTTCTGATCGGGTATTACCATGAACGCGCCTATATCGACAGTTTGGTTAAGGCTACTGCTGATAAAAATAAACAATCAACCGACCACAACGAACAGGAGGGTAACAATGACGGACAATAAAACACTCACGAACAAGATCGATTTCGCGGTCATTATTTCCGTGAACCGGGCGAACCCGAACGGAGACCCGCTGAACGGCAACCGCCCCCGCCAAACCTATGATGGCTACGGCGAAATTTCGGACGTTTGTCTTAAACGCAAAATTCGCAACCGTTTGCAGGATATGGGCGAATCCATTTTTGTTCAATCGGACGATAACCGGGCTCCAGGGGATGATTTTCGCTCACTCAATGACCGTTTTAAAGCTGCGTTAGAAAAGTGGGAACAGAACGCAAAGGAAAAGAAAATCAAATCTGCCGATAGAAGAAGCAACGCCCCCAAGGAATGGTTTGATGTACGTGCATTCGGTCAAGTCTTTGCTTTTAAGAAAAAAGGATCGGGAAAAAAAGGAAAGGATGCTGACAATTCGGAGGAAAATACGGATGCTGTGTCTATTGGAATTCGCGGTCCCGTAACCATTCAGAGTGCGTTCAGTCTTGCGCCGATTACGTCGGATAGTTTGCAGATTATCAAAAGCGTCAACCTCGAAACCGAAACACCTCCTGAAAAAAAGGGTTCGGATACGATGGGGATGAAGCATCGTGTTGATAAGGGAATTTATGTAACCTACGGCGCCATCAACACGCAGCTTGCAAGTAAAACAGGTTTTTCTGATGCCGATGCCGAGAAAATCAAAAAAGCTTTGCAGACACTATTTATCAATGACGTTTCTTCAGCCCGCCCGGAAGGCAGCATGGAAGTCGTGAAAGTGATTTGGTGGCAACACAATAGCCCAAGCGGTCAGTATTCCTCTGCCAGCGTTCATGGGGCTTTGCGTGAACTTTTGGAGCAAGAGAAAAATGGAACCTACGATTCAAGTGAACTGAAGGAAAGATTAAAAGGCCTTCAATCAGAAGAACTTGATCCCTTGGAGGGAGAGGCGTTGCAAAAACTTTACAAGTAATGCCATACCCGAAATTAATCGTTTTCAAACATCAGGTGCATAATGCTCAATTTTTTAAACGGTCTCGACCAAGATCTCCAAAAAGCACTACTAACCCAGCTCCGCAACCTGTGGACCCACACCTCCACGGCGATTGAAGGCAATACTCTGACCCTTGGGGAGACTGCGTTCGTCCTTGAAGAAGGTCTTACGATTTCAGGCAAGCCGCTGAAGGATCATGAGGAGGTTGTCGGCCACGCTAAGGCGATTGATCTTGTTTATGATTTTATTAGAAGCGGAGCCGATTTAGCTGAAAAAGATCTTTTTGATCTGCACAAGGCCGTGCGGACTGAACGGATCATGGATGTGTATAAGCCTGTTGGGGACTGGAAGGTGGAACCGAATTCCACGGTTATTGTTTCCGGCAATGATCAGATCATATTTGAATATGCTCCACCAAAAGATGTGCCGGAACTTATGCAAGGCTGGCTTGGCATGTTTCAAAAGATCTGTAGGGAAAATGCGGTAAACAAAGAGGCTGTGCTGTCGGCATATGCCTGTCTTCATGTTTCTTTTGTCAGGATTCATCCTTTTTGGGACGGTAATGGCCGGATAGCCCGTCTCATCGCCAATATTCCTGTTATCAGGGCCGGTTTTCCTCCAATCATTATTCCGAAAGAGCGCCGCAAGGCATACATAGATGCCCTTTCGGAATATCATCTCGCAGTGGGAACCGTCAGAGCCGGGAGTGAATTGTTACCCGAGCTTGATAAGCTGGACAGGTTTAAGCGATTCTGTGCAGAATCCTGGTCAGAGTCGATCAAGTATGTGGATGAAGCCCACAAAAAGCAGAAGGAGCGCAATTAATAGAAAAAAGGAGATGAAGAAATGAGCATCCCGATTCTTCTCCCACTCAAACCCATGACGATAAATGACCGTCTCACTACTGATTGGCAGGAAGGGTTATGGAGACAGGCATAGCTGTTTTTAGAGGTAAGGAAATCAGGAAGACGATTCATAACGATGAATGGTGGTTTTCGGTTGTGGATGTATGTGCTGTCTTAACAAAGAGCGCTGATCCGGGAGCATACTGGAGGAAGTTGAAACAAAGGCTCAAACGAGAAGGAAGTGAAACCGTGACATTTTGTCACGGGTTGAAATTGGTTGCTCCTGATGGAAAGTTCCGAAAAACCGATTGCGCCAACACCGAGGGCATCTTCCGCACCATCCAGTCCATCCCATCCCCGAAGGCGGAGCCATTCAAGCGGTGGTTGGCAAAGGTCGGATATGAACGTGTGCAGGAGATAGATGACCCCGAACTGGCAACCAAAAGAACCCGCGCCCTGTATAAAACGAAAGGCTATTCGAATGACCTACACAGAAGACGACCTCCTTCCCCTATCCGGCCTCCAGCACCTGCTCTTCTGCGAGCGCCAGTGCGCCCTCATCCACATAGAGCAGTTGTGGGCTGAAAATCGCTTTACAGCGGAGGGGAGGGTCATGCATGAACGGGTTCATAAAGAAGACCGGGAAACCCGAGGCGCTGTTCGGGTTGAATACAGCATGTCTTTGAGATCCCTTCGGCTCGGTCTCATTGGAAAAGCGGATGTGGTGGAATTTCATCGAAACAGGGATCAGAGAAATGGAAAATGGAATCCTTTTCCGGTGGAATACAAACGCGGCAAACCCAAAAAGGACAATTCCGACAAGGTGCAGCTCTGTGCCCAGGCCCTTTGCCTTGAGGAGATGCTTGACGTTGAAGTGAATTCGGGTGCTCTCTTTTATGGGAAAACCCGCCACAGGAAAGACGTTCTTTTTGATAACGACTTGAGATCAGAAACAGAGGAAACAGCCAGATGGTTTCATCGGCTTTTTGAAGGAGGAATAACGCCCAAGGCCTTTTATGAAAAAAAATGCGATAGTTGCTCCATGAAAGACCTGTGTCTCCCCAAGACGGTGAACAAGGCCAAATCGGTTGAGCGTTATCTGATGGATGCGACGGGGGAAGCATGAAAAAACACCTGAACACGCTGTTTGTCACCACCCAGGGCGCCTACCTCTCAAAAGAAGGGGAAACGGTTCTGGTTCGGGTGAAAAAGGAAACCAAGCTGCGTTTGCCCATCCACACGCTGGGCGGAATCGTATGTTTCGGAAATGTTCTTTGCAGCCCCTTCCTGCTGGGATTCTGTGCCGAAAAAGATGTCGCCATCAGCTTTTTGACAGAGTATGGCCGCTTTCTTGCCAGGGTGCAGGGGCCGGTATCCGGTAACGTTCTGCTGAGGCGTGAACAATATCGTCGGGCCGATGATTTGGATGCCTCGGCACGGATGGCCAGGTCGATCTTGACAGGCAAAGTGGCCAATTGCCGAACCGTGCTGAAGAGGGGATTACGGGATCATGCTGCAAAGCTGAGCAACACTGAAGTTAAAGAAGCAGCGAACAGGTTAAGCAATTCGTTGGACAATCTTCAGACCGGGTTACCCCTGGACAGCCTGCGTGGGATTGAGGGCGAAGCGGCCCATACATATTTCAGGGTTTTTGACCACCTGATTGTCTCTCAAAAGGAGGCTTTTGTTTTCAGGGAACGGAATCGCCGGCCGCCGCTTGATCGCGTCAATTGCCTGTTGTCATTTATCTATACCCTCTTAATGCATGACGTTCGGTCCGCACTTGAGACGGTCGGGTTGGACCCGGCGGTGGGTTTTCTGCACAGGGATAGGCCCGGGCGGCCTGGATTAGCCCTTGACATCATGGAAGAATTTCGACCTTTCCTGGCGGATCGTCTGGTTCTTTCATTGATAAACCTGAACCAGATTCAGGAGAGTGGCTTCACAAAAAGTGAAGCAGGGGCTGTTTTGATGGATGATGAGACGCGGAAAGTCGTGCTTGTTGCCTACCAGAAGCGAAAACAGGATGAAATATTTCATCCGTTTCTTGAAGAGAAAGTGACAATCGGGCTTTTATTTCACATGCAGGCTTTGCTTTTGGCCCGATATCTCAGGGGTGATTTGGACGGTTATCCCTGTTTTATCTGGAAATAGAGGGATAGTATGCTGGTAGTTGTGAGTTACGATGTTTCAACCGTCACGCCGAAAGGGCGGCGGCGTCTTCGAAGAGTCGCGAAAACGTGTAAGGACTACGGGCAACGGGTTCAATTCTCGGTTTTTGAATGCGCTGTTGATCCTGCGCAATGGACAAGGTTTCGGCAGAAGCTGATTGATGAGATTAATCCGGAGAAAGATAGTCTTCGATTCTACTTCCTTGGGGCGAATTGGCGGCGTAGGGTGGAACATGTTGGGGCTAAGAAAATCAATGATCCTGAAGGCCCTTTGATTGTTTAAATGCGTAGCGCGAACCTGATGTTCAGATTTTTGAGGATTGGGTTAAGGCATGGAAAATACCTAGGTTTTTGGCTGTTTGAGCGATCAGGTTTCGCATTTCGAATTTTAATATTAATTTCAGCAAGTTATGCTCCTATGAATTTTGGGGAACACATTAAAGAGGAAGGAGAAGCGGGGATTCGCGGAAAGAACCCTGAAAAAGCTTTAAATCCAGCGACTTCTGACGCTGGTGTCGCCCCCCATGCGGGGGCGTGGATTGAAACCGAGAACGTTAGCAAACGTGGCACCATCAGCCAAAGTCGCCCCCCATGCGGGGGCGTGGATTGAAACATTGTCCTATTATCCATTCCAAAAGAAAAAAGAGGTCGCCCCCCATGCGGGGGCGTGGATTGAAACATGAGGAGGAACACCGGGAAAAATTCACCCGGCGGTCGCCCCCCATGCGGGGGCGTGGATTGAAACAAAATATCGATCAACCGCCCCGCTTCGGAGGCCGGTCGCCCCCCATGCGGGGGCGTGGATTGAAACAACATCACGTACAGCTATGTGATTGAAACGGAGTGGTCGCCCCCCATGCGGGGGCGTGGATTGAAACAGACAATGCCCTTTTCCTCGGCAAGCCACTCCGGTCGCCCCCCATGCGGGGGCGTGGATTGAAACCAGTTTTTGTAGTGTTTTGGGAGCGTTTTATTATGTCGCCCCCCATGCGGGGGCGTGGATTGAAACTTTTGCGGCCAGGACGGCTTTGTCGAGGCTGCCCGTCGCCCCCCATGCGGGGGCGTGGATTGAAACGCTTGACAGGGGTTTTTTGAGGGGCATGTCCTGCGTCGCCCCCCATGCGGGGGCGTGGATTGAAACTTATGGACCTTTGGTCTGGACCTTCCCGGACCATAGTCGCCCCCCATGCGGGGGCGTGGATTGAAACCGGTTATATTTGAAGATATGGGAGTGTAAAGCAATGTCGCCCCCCATGCGGGGGCGTGGATTGAAACGGGAAGGATGCCCGGGGCCGCGTGGAAGCCCGCGAGTCGCCCCCCATGCGGGGGCGTGGATTGAAACCTTGGACGGTCCGGCGGGTAGCATCACCGCCGGGGGTCGCCCCCCATGCGGGGGCGTGGATTGAAACTCGAAAGGCTTGCCGTTGCCGCCAAAAAACACAGGTCGCCCCCCATGCGGGGGCGTGGATTGAAACACGTTTGATGAACTGACCCACTTTTTGAATACTCGTCGCCCCCCATGCGGGGGCGTGGATTGAAACTTCCGTCATGGAGAAATAGCGGGTTTCATAGCTTGTCGCCCCCCATGCGGGGGCGTGGATTGAAACAATATAAAAATCGAGTTCGTTACTTTTGATATCCCGTCGCCCCCCATGCGGGGGCGTGGATTGAAACATTGAATGGGTGGTAATCCTCAACGTCTTTATGGGTCGCCCCCCATGCGGGGGCGTGGATTGAAACTATGGACCTTTGGTCTGGACCTTCCCGGACCATAGTCGCCCCCCATGCGGGGGCGTGGATTGAAACTAGCCATTATGATGTTGGCTGAATTAAAAACTACGTCGCCCCCCATGCGGGGGCGTGGATTGAAACAAGTGCCGGGTGGGTGATCGATGAAGATGATATGGTCGCCCCCCATGCGGGGGCGTGGATTGAAACACATCCAGACCGGAAGTGTAGCAATGCCATGTCGTCGCCCCCCATGCGGGGGCGTGGATTGAAACCTATTCAGCGTTGCTACCGGGGCGGATCTTATAGCGTCGCCCCCCATGCGGGGGCGTGGATTGAAACGAGTCGTTAGCCGTAGACCCAAGCTCAACGTCAGGTCGCCCCCCATGCGGGGGCGTGGATTGAAACCGTTGCCCCAAATACCTTGAGCAACCGGACTCCATCGTCGCCCCCCATGCGGGGGCGTGGATTGAAACTCAGTCCCCGGTGTCACCTCTGATCAGCTTGAAGTCGCCCCCCATGCGGGGGCGTGGATTGAAACTTATCGTAGAGTCGTCAATCCCCATCTGTTCCAGTCGCCCCCCATGCGGGGGCGTGGATTGAAACCGCACCGGCTTGTGTACTGCCGCCATTTAAGATCGTCGCCCCCCATGCGGGGGCGTGGATTGAAACCTAAACAAGTGTCACAATCAGGCCCATCTTGCATCGTCGCCCCCCATGCGGGGGCGTGGATTGAAACATTTGTACGACACACCGCCGAACACGAGCCTGTGTCGCCCCCCATGCGGGGGCGTGGATTGAAACAAGCTGGAGCCGAAGCTGATTCCTTATCTCGGCCAGTCGCCCCCCATGCGGGGGCGTGGATTGAAACAAGTGCCATCTCTCGGAATTCGGCCCGGGTTTCAGTCGCCCCCCATGCGGGGGCGTGGATTGAAACTCTTTTTCGCGAAACAGGCCGCCGACATGGCGCTGTCGCCCCCCATGCGGGGGCGTGGATTGAAACAAGCATTGCCAAGTCGTTTGTTTTTCTGGGGGAGTCGCCCCCCATGCGGGGGCGTGGATTGAAACCTTTCCGAAACGGCAGGCGCCGTAACCCAAACCGAGTCGCCCCCCATGCGGGGGCGTGGATTGAAACCCTTTCTCACCCGGTAACGACACGTTGAGATCGGTCGCCCCCCATGCGGGGGCGTGGATTGAAACAAGCCGTAAAATTGGTGGGTTTCACACCGTCTGGTCGCCCCCCATGCGGGGGCGTGGATTGAAACGTATGCAGGCTCAACCGGTTTTACCCGGCGGACGGGTCGCCCCCCATGCGGGGGCGTGGATTGAAACGGATGAAGAAAAACGAGAACTCGCGTCCTCATTGGTCGCCCCCCATGCGGGGGCGTGGATTGAAACCAGTCGCAAACCGGACGCCGGGGCCACGGCGAAAGTCGCCCCCCATGCGGGGGCGTGGATTGAAACCGTTCTGAGCTTCCGCAAGCGATCCAGATCCACTGTCGCCCCCCATGCGGGGGCGTGGATTGAAACCCCTTACATGATGGGGTATAGCAAATGATATGGGTCGCCCCCCATGCGGGGGCGTGGATTGAAACAAGCAGACGTTCAACTCCGGGAAGTGGGAGGGCGGCACAGGATCTCTCGGAAATCCTTACAGAGGGGGTAAAGGAATATGGTCTTGGGAGCAATGTTTTTTTTCTGGTTGCTGAAGTAGCTGTATCCGCCCGTGTTGCCTACCTCGATCCAGTTTGCAGCCCGATAGCACGTGCCTGAAAACCGATCTTTTTGGACAAATGTCTCCAGCAGCACCGGTTCGATACCATAGGTTGCCTTCCAGTCTGAAGTGACCCTTCCTGCAATCCGTCCGAGAATCATTGAGGCCAGATTCGGGCATTTAATCCAGGGCAGGATGAGAAATCGGCTGTTACCGATGACCTGGTTTAAATGCTTTTCCCGTTGGTGATCATCCCAGCCGATAAAGGCATCCCGGCCGGCCAGACGCCAGGCGGCAGGGGAAAAAGAGATGGCGCCCAGCAACTTGGAATCCTCTGAACCGGAGTCTTCCGATTCTCCGCCCGTGTTTTTTCCCCGGATGAGATACCGGAGCTGCGGTCCAAACAATCTCGGTTTTTCCAAGTAGTGGTGCCGGCTCATCATGTCGTTCCACAGATGTTGTTGTTTTGGCTTCCGAATCGGCAGAAACGTCAGGGGCTCGAAATCCTTGTGATGCCAAAGCTGTATTTCCTGCTCATCAAGAAGGGGTGGCTGCAGCTTCTTTTTCCTGCAGTAGGATTTACGGCGCTTCACTTTTGGCAAACGAATGAGGTTATCCATATCCATCCGCTTCATGATATCGATGACGGTTTTGTCCTTTAATTTTCCGGCAGGGGAATAGAATCCAAATTCCCGGCATGCCGTCTGCGACAGTTCGACTCGTGTTACCCCGGGATGGGCCACACTGAGCGCTCGGACTCTCTTAATCATGGTGCCGGTAAAATCGATGCCGATATAGCGGACAGTGAAATACCGCCATTCCCGTCCTTTCTGTTTTGAAGGTGTTTCCAGCATTTCGAGCATTTTTTCCACGCGGGTTTCTCTCTGTGTGGGTTTCCGCGTCGGGTTCCGGAGTGATTCCGTCCCCTGTTTTGAAAAGGCTTCCACACATTTGACGATAGTCTCTGGTGGAACCCGAACATCCAAGACGAGTCTTTCGAGTGTCTTTCCGTCAAGTGCCCCCAGAATGGCCTTGGCTCGCTTCATGCGCCAGATGCCCAAAGTTCTGCTTTTCGCCATCCTTTCCAGTTCATTTTTCTGTTCGCTCGAACAGTGAATGTGCGGAAGACACAGAATGGAACAAGACTTGCCTTCAGGATTGGATTTTTTTTGTTCCAGCCAGAGACGCAATGTATTCCCCTTTTTTGTGGCGGTGGTTGTACCGAAAAATCGTATCGACCAGCCCCATGTGAAGCACTCCATAGGTTTCGGCATATCGCCTGCTGACCCATCGGTAGTAGTTCTCCATGCTTTTCATGTTCTGGGTAAACATAATACCCGTCAGTTTGTCGAGCAACGGATCCGGGTTCGGCCCGAAAAAGTCCAGTGTATCGGGCGGGGGTCCCCCTTTTATGGGCAGGTATTTCTGCATGAAGACGTATGCACCGGGGAGAGAACGAAGAAACCTGAATCGGTCCACGTCTTCATCGAGCGTCGTATTGAAGCCGTACATGCAGAGGAACTCCACATTGTTCCGCGATTTGAAATCAAATAGCCGGTATTTTCGGGCCAATCGGTCCATATTCCGGTTATGGTTCAGGCTGAAATGAAAATTGCTCCGGGTAAAACGGGTATTGGCGCACTGTATCCTTCGAATCAGCCGGGCCCGTTCCCGGTTTACCAGGCGCAGGTCCAGGGACTGGGTAAAATTCACCATGACGTTTTGCTCCGCCATTTCCCGAAGTAACCGGTCCGCATCCGGGTAGGACAGGATGTTGTCATCCAGCAGGATGAGTTTTTTGAGCCGGCCCCCCTCCAGCAGCGTATCCAGATCACTCACTTGACGGGGCCCTCCTTCTTTACGAGGGACCACGCAGAAGGGACAGGCAAACGGGCAGCCGCGGGTGATGAAGCCGATGGCCCGGTCACCCAGCTCCGGGTAAAGGGTGTAGTCCGGGCGCAGAGCTTCCACCGTATGGGGCAGGCGGGCGCCGATGTCCTCCCCTGTACCTCCCAGGGTCAGTTTGTCACCGTAATGCTGCCGCAGACGCCGGTTTCGCCTTTGAGAAAGGGGTAAATAGAACACTGTGGAAGCGTACACCCGGTCCGGGCCTTCCAGAAAGCAGTCCCTTTTTCCCAGTCGTACGGTGTGCCCCTTTTGTCGATGGTGGGTACACAGTTTCATCAGGGCCAAATTCGGCAGACGCCCGTCCACATCGATCAGGAGGATTGTGTCCCGCGGCAGGCGGACAGGCCGGGATTTTGGCGATGGCTTTTCCTCATCCGGGAGGGGGAGACACTTTTTCCAAAAGGATGAGGGAAAGTCTTCCAAAGAGTTGGCGCCCACCGACAGAATAAACTGCAACCGGGGAAACAGCCTGTCCAGCAATGTCAGGTAATCCCTGAAACGCTCTGAAGGGCAGAAGGTGTCCGGCTGGTCCATGAGCACAACCCCGGGCATCTCCAGGGGAGTGGCGGATCTGGGAAAGGCATCCATCATGTGCCGGGCCATATCCAGTATGGGAAGAACTGCATGCTGCTGCCAGGGACGAAGCGCATCCCAGGCATCATCAATATCCACATCCGAATCCGACCATGAATCCGTGTGGATGCTCAGCTGCTGTAATAACTGCGCGCACAGAGCACGAAGCACATTTCCGGAAGGCATTCGTCCCCATCGAATCCCTTTGTAGCGGAGCCGATTGATGAAATCAACGGGGTGGGTCAGTGGTTCATTTTGCAACAGAAGAGAATGAAAACGGGTGCGGCGAAAGAGCGGATCCGTAAACTCAAAATCCTCTCCCCGTGGACCGGGCCGGTACCCGCCGCCGTAAGCCAGGAGCAGGTAGGCGGACGGCCGTACACCGATATTGAGTTTCCTTGCGGGGATGTGCGACGGAACCAGTGAAAGGTCTCTGGTTCGCAGGGGAACCACGCGCCCGCCGACATCCACATCAACGCCGCTTCCCAGCACCGTTATCCCCCGGCTCAGGACATCTAGCGGATAATGACGGGCCAGCACATGGACCACCCTGAGGGGCCGATGAGGATTCTCCGCGAACGCTTTCGGAAAAGGGAGTGCATTGAGGTATTTTTCGCCTCCCAGCCCGATAGCGATTAATGTCAGAAGCTCCCTGCCCGCCGGATCGTTTTGAAGGGGTGTCCATTTGGCAATGGTCCGGTTGTTTCGCTTTTTTCGAAAGCGAAAATTTCCATGGCCGTTATGCGCACTGTTTTCAAAATATAGTTCCAGGAGGTAAATTTTTAAGCCCCGGATTAACAGACGTCGGTTAGGTTAAAAGGATCACCCATCAATCACGTTCCAGGTGTTTTCTGATATTTTCACGATTCTGAATGAGGTTGGAACGAAAAGTCAATCGGAAAATGACCCTTGAGAGATCATCCATGAGTATGCTTCAGCACACTTTTCCTGTTGCAGTGTTATGTCAGTTATGACATATTGACCGAAA
>Ga0208648_1001750_pt1 | contig 16596 bp, 12 predicted proteins | sample AntAceMetag02UKL_FD_184772 | JGI IMG/M metagenome (GOLD analysis project Ga0208648, IMG submission 184772) | Saline lake microbial communities from Ace Lake, Antarctica - Antarctic Ace Lake Metagenome 02UKL (SPAdes) (version 2) | ecosystem: Environmental > Aquatic > Non-marine Saline and...
TGACAGCTTGGTAAAAAGAGCTTGAACCGAGGAACCGTATGAGGGAAAACTTCACGTACGGGTCTGTGGGGAGGGCGCCGGGTAACCGGTGCCTTTACCCGGAAGACGACTTACAGCCGCCGCTGATTTAAATCGTTAGTTGCTGTTTAATTACAGACAATTCCAAATTGAAAGAATATTAGGCATTTTTCTTTGATCACGATTGATGATATTTTAGAGAGTTTAATATGACAGAAATTACTTTAAATATACCTGGAGTGAAGGTTTTAAGCTTATTCGAAAAGCATATAGACGAAGTAATTGAGTTAATGAATAAAGAGGGGTGGTACTATTACGACCATCATGAACTCAAGAGGTATTTGAATTTGAATCAGGATTGTTTTACACTCCTCAAAAATGGACGCATTGTAGGGAGCATCTTTACCACAAATTATGTCAATCAAGCCTGGATCGGTAATATCATTGTAGCAAAAGAAGCCAGAGGAATGGGACTTGCAGCTAAACTGATCAGAGGAGTTATAGATTATCTGCACGAAAACAAGCATGTTCTCACATTTCGACTGGCGGCGGTTCCTTTAGCAATAAGTCTTTACAAAAAGGTGGGATTCCATGCAGAAGCCTTTACTACGGCTCAGGAAGCCGAGTTACCCCTCAAGGTAGAATATGAGGAAATTAATCTGGGTGAGAATATACAGATAGAAAGCCTCGATGCACATAACCTGGAAGCCATTAGTGAAATTGATAAGCGATACTTCAAATCTAAACGTTTGCAGTTTCTCATGAATATATACAATGATTCAATCAAGGAGAGTTGCTTCTGTTTGAAAGATCAAGGAAAGATTGTAGGATTTCTAATGCTGAGACGGAGGCAGGCTTCGAAAAATAAAGGCCATTTTGCTGAAGGACCAGATTATGCCTATCGCCTTGGTCCATCTTGTGCCCTGCCGAAGTATGGTATAAACGGCTTCAAAACTCTCTTCCAAAAAGCGATACGAGTCGTCAATGAGGAAGTACATCAACTAGCAGGCAGCTCCAAAATATATGCAGTATTTCCAAAAAATGGGAACAAAGAGGAGATCTATGAAGATACACGAGAACTTGCAAAGGCAATGGGCATGAATACCAATATGAATCTTGACAGAGTATTTGACGAACACGATCTCATCTTTGGAGCGCAGAAATCAAAAAAAAATGAAGAACAATGGAAGTATATGGAAAGCCTGGGCTTCCATCAGGAATATTTCGAACAAGTGATGAGTTATACGCCTGGGGAAGCATTTAACACACAACCATCTAAAAGAAAGCCAGAGGAAACCAGGGCCGACACGGAAGGAATCTTTGCATCAGCGACGCCTGGTGATAAGGCATAAAAAGAGTAAACTTAGTGTCAACAAATGGGGTCAAGTCTGCCCTTGACAAAAGGAATATAGGATGTCCCTGAGTTTTCTGAGTTCTTCTCAATATACCAGAAAACCTGTCATGTCCTACTATTAATTTATGTGGTGCACTTTGAAGTTGAATTCACCAATAACTTCATTATTATTGGGAGGGAGTCTTTTGGAATCATTGGACAAATTGCTCGTAATCATCGACGATATAGCCAAAGGGAATTATTCAAACGATATTATGTCATTGACTTCACCGGATCACTCCGAAACTATAAGGACAATTGCCGAGGCCATGGGATTGATGATGGTCAAGGTGGAAGCCAGGGAATACCACCTTGAAATGCTTGTGAAAGAATTGAAAAACATGAATGATACTATCAGGCAGAATACTATTAAAGTGGTTTCCTCCCTGGCAAATGCCCTTGCAGCGAGAGATGAATATACAGAAGGTCATACTGCCAGGGTCAGTGAACTGGCAAAGAAAATGGCTGTTCAGATTGGGATGAATGACGAAGAGATTGAATTTGTCCGACTTGCGGGAATTGTGCATGATATAGGTAAAATAGGGTTTCCCGATATTTTATTCCAGGCTCATGAAAATAAAAATACCAGTGAAATGCTAAAAGAAATTATTAAACATCCGACAACCGGATCAGAAATTCTCAAGGATCTTGATTTTCTTGGTCCTGCGTTGGAATATGTGCACTGCCATCATGAGAGGCCGGACGGAAAAGGCTATCCCCGTGGCATCAATGATGTTGAAATCCCTTTAGGTGCTAAAATTCTGGCTGTAGCAGACAGCTATGATGCGATGACCACGGATCGTCCCTATCAGAAAAGTATGACAAAGGAAGTAGCCTTGGGTATTCTTAATAAAAATTCCGGAACCAAATGGGACCCGGTTTGTGTAAAGACGATTGAAAAAATTCTTAGTTGTTTTTAACAGGCTGAACCCGACTGCCGCTAACTAACGGCGGCTGCGGGACAGATTAGGTGCTTCTGAAAGGAATATACCATCTGCTTGACATATTACCCCCCGAGCAAAAAATTGGGTCTGTCCTTGACCCCATTTTTCGAGAATGAGACATCTGTTAGAGGCGTAATGGGTGCACCCTCTGAGGCTCACCACGTTGCCAGGAGCTGCTTTATTTCGTCTCTCAAGTGATTAGGTGCATGTTGCTCAAATCTCAAAGCGATTTGCCTCTTAATCGATTTCAATTGAGGTTCGTTGATAATCACACGCTGTCCTGTCTTACTCTCCAGCGTGAGGCGTTTCTGAAGCTGTCTCGGAATTGGTATTCCCAATCGGAACACAAGGACATATTCGTCGGAGAAGTCCATCGAGTCAAGAGAGTCCCACCTAATGGAGCATTTTTCACCCAGACTGTCTACATGGATTCCTTCCGAATCAATTTCCACACTCTGCGACGTAAATCGGCTGGTAAAAAGTGAGAGGATCGGGATACCGGCACAGAAGAGAAAAATGCCCATGAGCCGCATGTAATCATCATCAATGATCGGAGGAATATACATCGTCTTTGACAAAACAGTGTTTATGATCATGTAGGCGGAAGGTATGGCAACGAGCAGTGTTATCACATCGTAAAAGATGGCAATTCCTCGGGGGTTAACCATAATCCCAGCCTTTCGAAAATAGAGCCTCCTCAGGAGCAGAAATCCAATCAGTAGCGATATAACTCCAAGTACCTTCAATGTTATTCGAAGGCCGGAAATCCTGCCCTCCATTTTAATGGCATCCCAGCCAAACTCGGGTTCGTAGAAGGTGCCCTTGAAGTTGAATGTCTGGGAATCAACGAGCGGCTCCAAGTACCGGTCCACCATCCGATCCCATTCATTTTTTGATATCGTAGCCGAACCAATATCCCCTGTGCCACTGGCATCAAGGCGCTTTACGACACGGGTTATTGCAGGATAATCGGTCAGATCCGATTCTGTGAGTTCTTTGATATTGGGATTGTATCGACCCAGATAAGAGAAGAGGGCGGTTTCAGGAGCATCTTTCCCTGCTTTTTTATCTTTACCGATTGTAGCGGAAACTAAACCCTCCCTGAAAACAACGAGGCGGGCTTTTGATATCCCTTTCAGGACAGAATTCTGAAACCTCTTCCACTCATTCAGATCACCGGAGTCACTGGTCCAGTCTTCACCCAGATCCATAAATACCCTCCAGAGATCGGGATAGTCATCGGGATTCAGTTCAGGACCGGTAATGTCTGTGATCTCCACCCCTGGAAATTGAGTATCTATCTCATCCAGGTTGAGCAATTCCGCTTTCTGTAAAGAAACCGATTCCTTTTCAACAATCCCCGAGCGGGTCTCATTGAAAGGCAGAAAAATCAACGCCATGCCAAGTGAGATCAATCCCAGTGCACATACCCTGCGCAGCCATATTCCCATCTCCATTCCTCCCTGAGACCTTTGCAAAACTTCCCCTTTTGCCCAATTACTGCGTCAGTCTCAAATTTTAAGCCTCGAAATACTCAATGTATTCCTACTTTTAAAATTGGTCGCCTTCCTTGAACTTGAGCAAAATTGAACATTTTTCAAAGCTCTCTCCCTGAAACAGTAATAATCCATCCCTGCGATTCTGTACTGCCATTGATGATAAGTATCAACTGTGAACGTTGAAAAAATAGCAACGACTTTCGCTATGTGATTCATGCATTCAATGTTTTGAAGGATTCCAGATTTTGTATAATCTAATATTATGGATTAATTATGGCAGTCAATAAGATTCTCCTTTAAAATTATTTGTTTTTCTGGTTAAAATATAACATTATTGACCATAAATCGAAGGAACAAAGAAATAGGGTCAAGTCTGCCCTTGACCCATGTTGTTTAATTGGTCAAGATCCAAGAGGGTATAGAAGTTTAAGTGTTTTCAGCATACAGTTCTGGAGATAATCAACCATGATAAAAACTCGATCCTGTTTATCCATTGGCCTACTGATGATATGTGTCCTTTTAAATCCAGGGACTGCAAAGGGACAAAATTCTCTTAATCTGATACTAAAACCTTATCTTAGTGATTTCAATTTACCTGCTATCGGTGCTGCAGTAGTAAAGAATGGTGAAATCATCTTCTCTGGTGCTGTTGGTGTACGTAAATTTGGCTCGAACATACCAGTAACCATTAACGATCCTTTTCATATAGGTTCTGACACTAAAGCTATGACGGCGCTTCTTGCCGCCATAATGGTTGAAGAAGGGAAAATGAATTGGCACTCAACTATAGCCGAAATTTTCCCAGAAATTGCTGACAAAATGGACTCAAAAGTACGAGCTGTTACTCTCGAGCAACTTCTTTCCCATACAAGCGGCATGCCCGGTGATAATGATGATTTTTGTAATCTACTCAAAGCATCTTACGAGCAAGAGGGAAATCTTGATGATTTGCGATATTGGCTCGTTGAACAATGGTGCAAATTTCCCCTGGCATCTGAGTCTGGAACAAAATTTGCCTACTCAAATATGGGGTATACTCTTGTGGGCGCGATGATCGAGCGTGTAAACCGAGAGACCTGGGATGAGTTGATTACAAAACGTATTTTTACCCCGCTTGGCTTAAAAACAGCAGGACTTGGATGCCAGTCGTCGCTTGGCAAGATTGATGCTCCTCTTGGACATTTGATAATAAATGGCAGGGTGGAAGCTCGACTTGCGGGCCCGAATGGGGATAATCCCCCAATAATTGGTCCAGCAGGGATAGTGCATATGTCAGTTCTTGATTTTGCACGTTGGGCTGGGTGGAACGCTGGTAATGGTAATCGCAAACCCTTTATTGTCAAGAGTAAAACCATAGAAAAACTTCATACCCCTGTCATTACCTTACCCAATAAAAAAGGTACACCTCCAGGAATACCGCCCCGTGGCAAGTATGCACTTGGCTGGGGAGAATTAGATGTAGACTGGGCTCCATACCCCCTTATGTATCATGGCGGTTCGAATGGATTGAATTTAGCACATATCTGGTTGGACAAAAATCGTGACATAGCTATCGTCATTGTTACTAATATTGGTGGAGAAATGGGCGAAAAGGGGTTACGGAAGCTTGCCTCCGAATTATATGGCGATATAACGAGAACAAGTGAGGGTCACAAATAGAGGGGGCAGTTGGAAACGACCCGGGTGTTCTTGCCGTTGCTTCGCTCCGACCAGGTGGCTGATTTGAGCGGAATATGCAGTTATCCTTAAAAAAGAAATTTGTTGTACAGAGGTTGATATTGGACAAAACAAAATCAGAGTTTCAGTTAGGTAAGGTGTTAAGCATTTCCGGAGGACATTTTGCCCATGATATTTTTGCTAGTTTTCTTGCAACATTTTTACCTCTTCTTATAAACAAATTTGGTCTTTCTATGGCTCTGGCCGGTTCTTTTACATTCTTTTTTCGTATCCCTTCTCTTTTAAACCCATTATTCGGTATTATATCCGACCGTTGTAATATATATTATCTTGCAATCTGGGCGCCCGCGCTTACCGGTATTGCAATGAGCCTGCTGGGTGTTGCACACAGCTATGCAATGGTATGTGTTTTACTGCTGACGGCAGGAACGAGCGCGGCGATTTTTCATGTAATAGCTCCTGTGATGATTACCCGGGTATCTGGCGTGAAAATTGGCTTTGGCATGAGTTTATGGCAGACTGGAGGCGAACTGGCTCGAACTTTCGGGCCTCTTTTTGCTGTCTGGACTGTCTCGATACTTGGGTTTGATGGAAGTTATCCTGTTATGATTTTAGGTATTTTTGCTTCAGTATTTCTGTACATAAAATTAAAAGACGTTAATTTTGTCAATGTATCGGGCCGTAAAAATGAGAATGCAGGTTTGTTACAGATATGGCGCAGTATAGACCACGTTATGATACCGCTTACCGGCATAATGATCTTTTCTACATTCATGGGTGGAATTCTTGTGGCATTTTTACCAACATATCTTGTGGCAGAGGGGAACAGCTTGTTGTTTGGGGGTGCAGGCCTGGCGGTACTTGAATTGTCAGGAGCAATAGGAGCTCTGCTTGGCGGTACAATCAGTGATAAAATAGGACGTAAAAATATTCTTTTGATAGCTATACCGTGCTCATCAATTTTAATGCTTGCTCTTATTTATGCTCCAAGGTGGGCGACAATGCCTGTTCTTGTATTGTTAGGATGCATCTTATTTTCTACAACAGCTGTTAAACTCGCTATTGTGCAGGAGAACTCCAGAGATTGCAGAGGAGCTGCAAATGGTCTTTATATGGGTATAAGTTTTTTGGTTACTGCTCTGGTTGTTTTTTTTGTTGGATGGCTGGCAGATATTATAGGCCTCAAAATGGCATTTATCGTGAGTGCATTACTTGGGATGATTGGGACACCGATAGTTTTTTTTCTTCCCAAAAACTCCAAAGTATAACAATACTGGTAGATTCAATGAACACAGGGGACATCTTCACATTATAAGTTGCTAATGGATGGGGATAAGTGATATAAAAAATACATGCTAAAAAAAGCCAGGATAGATGCTTCTGGCGGTCTTCACCTGCTCCTCAGAACCGAAACTAAGGTGTCAAGCTTTGACACCGACTCTTCCGATTCTATCTTGAAACCGAATCTATTGCTTTAATGCGCATTTTCAATTTCAATATAAACCTTGATCATATTGTATTTACGATAATTGTTAGATAAATTACAAAAAAAGTAATATACGGCAAAACAGCCGTAATTAACTACGGCTATTAGGCCGTCTAATCCATGTTATACTCTTAAGTAAAAGTATTTTGGTCAAAGTTTCACGTTTTTTGTTAAAGGAAAATTATAAACAATTGTGTTTATAATAATATTTTAGTTTGGAATAAAAAGAGAGAATAATGAAATTTAAAGATCTGGAAATTATTGAGCCTATCTTAAAGGCTCTAAAAGAAGAAAATTATACTGAGCCAACATCAATACAAGAAAAAGCTATTCCACTCATTCTAAATAGAAATGATGTATTAGGCAGTGCCCAGACCGGGACAGGTAAAACTGCGGCTTTTGCTGTTCCCATCCTGCAGCACCTTTTTATTGACCGTCAGCGGAATAACAGCCCTCGCATAATTAAATCGCTCATCGTTACTCCTACCCGTGAATTGGCGATTCAGATTGGCGCCAGTTTTACAACTTATGGAAAATATACAGGAATCAAAAACACTGTCATTTTTGGTGGTGTGAAGCAAGGCGGGCAAACAAATGCCCTTCACAAAGGTGTTGATATCCTCGTTGCAACGCCCGGAAGACTTCTGGACTTAATGAATCAGGGTTTCGTCAGATTGCAGGCCGTCGAATACTTCGTGCTGGACGAAGCTGACCGGATGCTCGACCTGGGTTTCATCAACGATATTCGAAAGATCATCGCCAAATTGCCAGCGAAACGGCAGTCCTTGTTTTTTTCAGCAACAATGCCGGGAAATATTGTAGGACTTTCGAGGCAAATCCTGAAAAATCCTAAGAAAGTCGAAGTAAGTCCGGTTTCATCACCTGCTGAAACGATAAACCAGTATCTTTATTATACCAATAAAACAGATAAAAAAGATTTGCTGAACCATATACTTCTGGATCAAAAGATCGATCAGGTATTGTTGTTTTCCCGAACAAAACATGGTGCAGACAAAATTGCTCGTAACCTGAAAAAACATAAAATCAAGTCGGCAGTTATGCATGGCGATAAAGCCCAAAATTATAGACAAAAGGTCCTGGCGGAATTTAAATCCGGAGAAATCAAGGTCCTGGTGGCAACAGATATTGCTGCAAGAGGTATTGATATTGACAAACTGAAATATGTCATCAATTATGATATACCGAATATAGCCGAAACATACGTCCACAGAATTGGCAGATCCGGTAGAGCAGGGGAAGAAGGTAATGCTATATCCCTTTGCGAACCGGAAGAAAATGAGTATATAAAAGACATTGAAAAATTGATAAACCATAGAATCGAACGTGTAGAAGAAAACCCTTTTCCGCAAACAGACAAACCAATGACCAAAACGGAAAAAAAGGAATCGGAGAAAGAGAAACAGCGAAGAAAGCAAGAATTCTTTGCCGCAAAGAATAAAAAACAAAATAGACCAAATCCATCAAGGTTTTCCAGGAAAAAAAATAGGAACCAGGTAAATTTTTGATGGTGTCGTAAAAAGTAAGATTTGTTCGCTCGTAGACAAGGATGGCCATTTACCTCGGAGGATGATAAATGAAAGACGTGTCTGAGACGAAGTCCCGGATAATAGATGTTAGTCGATATTTGTTAACCCTTGTCTTAATATGGACTGCGGGAGTTATTACCTCTCTGGGATTTAATATCTACCAGTTAAATCGTTCTATCCTGAGCGTCGCCCAGACCAGCGCCCAGATTTCTCATGATAAGGACGTCATATATCGATTCTGGGTTGCAAAGCAGGGTGGTGTGTATGTTCCCGTTTCAGAAATGACCCCGCCCAACCCGTACCTCAAGGTTCCAAAGCGCGACGTCAAGACCAGCGACGGGCTGTCTCTTACCCTGGTCAATCCGGCCTACATGACCCGCCAGGTGAACGAACTGGCCACGGAGACGCAGAACTTTAGTGGGCACATTACCAGTCTCAAGCCCATCCGGCCTGAAAATACCCCGGATTCATGGGAAAGAAAGGCGCTTGAATTATTTGAGGTGGGAACAGAAAAGATCGGTTCTATTGAAATGCTGTCAGGGAAGGAATATTTTCGTTTCATGCGCCCATTCGTAACGGAAAAGGCCTGTTTGAAGTGCCATGCATCGCAGGGATATAAGGAAGGGGATATCAGGGGAGGAATTAGCATATCGATTCCTATGGACCCCTTGAGGATTATAGAAAGATCCCGAAGGATCGAATTGAGCCTTGCCCACGGTTTTCTATGGATCATCGGCATCATGGGAATCGTGATAAGTACACGGCGTTTAAGAGCTCAGACCCTTAGGCGTGAAAAAGCCGAGGAGGAGATACTTGTACTCGCCATTACCGACCAGCTTACAGGCCTGCACAACAGACGGGGTTTTTTAAACCTCGCAGAGCAGCAGTTGAAGATATCTGACAGGACGAAGAAGGGCTTTCTGTTCTTTTTTGCCGATCTGGATGGGATGAAGTGGATTAACGATACTTTAGGTCATACAGAGGGGGATAACGCCCTCATTGAAGCTGCGGCGGTTTTTAAGGAGACCTTCAGGGCATCCGACATTATCGCACGGATGGGGGGGGATGAGTTTTCCATTCTCGCCATCAACATGGCGGAAGAAAACGCCGACATTTACATGGCCCGACTACAGGATCAGATTGACAAATACAATAATAAGGAAAACCGCAGATACAGCATCTCAATCAGCGTGGGCTATTCCTTCTATGATCCTGGAAAACCCTGTTCGATCGACGAACTAATGGTTGAGGCCGATGAGCGGATGTACGAGCAGAAGAGGAGCAAAAAAACCTGAAAGGGGTAATTCTTATTCATATACTCCCGCAGACAAAAAGCAATAACCCTCAGCGCTCAAGGAAGAAAGATATAGCAGAAGGATATGCAAGAAAAATTTTGGACTATAGTAAGAGTACTGACAGCCATATTGTTTCTTATGCCTGTAACATCTAATGCCTTTGAACGATATAACAGGGTGGTAAAATATGACAAATACTTCTCAAAGTATTCAAAGAGATATTTTGGCCCTGGTTTTAACTGGCATTATTTCAAGGCTCAGGCAGTAGCTGAATCAAGGTTGCAGGCAGATGCCAGATCAAGAGTGGGGGCATTAGGTGTTATGCAGATAATGCCAAAAACCTTTGCAGAAATTACAAAGAAAAAACCAGGCATTAAGGGCACAAGAAAACAGCCTCGCTGGAACATAGCAGCGGGTATCTATTATGACAGAACAATATGGAATTTATGGAAGGTTAAACGCCCACATGTTGACCGGATAAATTTCATGTTCGGGTCTTACAATGCCGGCAAGGGAAATATTCTTAAGGCCCAGAAAATAGCAAAGAACAAGGGACTTAATCCCAATATTTGGAATTCCATACAATCAACCTTGCCTGATGTTACAGGAAAAAGCAGTAAAGAAACCATTGGTTACGTTAATAAAATCGGTGAAATAAAGGGGGTGTTAAGATAATGGAAATTTCGATTACATTAGTGAACCTTGGTTATGCAATAGCCGGAGCTTTATTGACACTGATGTTTATGATGATAGGTTATAAAATGTTTGACAGGATGACCCCGTTTAATACGTCAAAACAGCTGGCAGAGAAGAATGTTGCAGTTGGAATCGTAGTTGGTTCAATATTCATCGGCCTTGGAATTGCCGTTGGCCTGGTCATTGGCATGGCTCTGAACTGAATTTCTTCCGAATGATTTTTTTTAGAAATCTGGTTTTTGAAAGCGGTGGCGTAAAAGGAATCGCTAATGGTTGAGGCCGATGAGCGGATGTACGAGCAGAAGATGAGCAAAAAAACCTGGAATGGGTAATTCTTATTCATATACTCCCGCAGACGAAAAGCAATGCTTTACAATTGATCTCGCTGGCTTTATCCAAATCATTGACATGTTTCAGCCGTATAACCGTGTAGCACTTGTTAATAGTAACCAAGAGACTTTACCTGTTTAAAATGACTGACTTTTTCGATCTAAAAAACAACGGCACGAACGTGAAAACGGAAATCCTGGCAGGAGTTACCACTTTTTTGTCCGGGATGTATATCATCGTAGTCAATCCCGCCATTCTTCAGGCGGCTGGTATGCCTTATAACGCTGTTCTCACAGCAACGGTACTTGTGAGCGCATTCACCAGTATCCTGATGGGTTTATACACCAACAACCCTATTCTTGTCGCCCCCGGGATGAGCATCAACCAGTTGTTTGTCTACGCCATATCCCGTGCTGAGGGCGTACCGTACGAAGTAGCCCTGGGCTGTGTATTCAATGCAGGCATTATCTTTCTGGCATTAATGGTCATAGACCGAAAAAAAAGGTTGCTTTCCGCCATACCGCCTATGCTTCGCTACGGGCTGGCTGGAGGGATTGGTCTGTTTATCGCCATGATCGGTCTCGAATCAGGCGGATTCATCGTAAGCTCCGGGGCTGGAGGTTGGACCCACGGTAAACTGAATGTGACCACACTGACCTTTATCGCAGGTTTTTTAATCACCGCCGTGATGGTGGTTCGCAAGGTGCGTGGCAGCTTTATCATCGGCATCCTTGCCACAACTTTACTGGCATGGCCCATCGGGCGTCTCTGGGGTATTGCATCGTCTATTGATCACGTCCAAGGCACGGTTGTCAATTGGTATGGGTGGTATGCGGCACCCGATTTCAGTCTGTTGTTGCATCTCGATGTTGTTGGGGCGGCCAGTTTTTCCCTGTGGCCCGTAATTTTCGTCATACTCTTCACCTGTCTCTTTGACAGTTTCTCCACCTGCGTTGGCGTTTGTGAAGCCGGAGATCTCGTCGATGAAGAAGGCGACCCGCGCCACCTGGTGAAATGTCTTAAAGTGAGCGCGATTGGCGTGATGGTGTCCGCAGTAATGGGAACCAGTCCGACTACGGCATATGTCGAATCCTCGACCGGTGTACGGGAAGGCGGGCGCACAGGACTCACATCAGTGGTGACCGGTTTGCTTTTTATCCCGTTCATGTTTCTGTCGCCGCTTTTGTCCCTGGTCCCATCTTTATCCACGGCGCCCATGCTGGTTCTGGCCGGGGTCTTCATGCTAAGGCCATTGATATACGTCCGGTGGGAAAGGTTCGACGAGGCCATTCCCTTTTTCATGGCAATGATTATCATGCCACTGACCTATTCCATTACTCATGGAATCATCTGGGGTTGCCTGAGCTGGACTATCCTCAAGGTGGCAAATGGAAAGACCAGGCAGATATCTTTTGTGCTGGTTTTGATTGATATTATTGCCCTTCTTCTCCTTTTTCATCTTGACCGGTATTTTTGATAGATGCTTAAAACTCTAATCCATAAATTACGACTGGCGAACAGGTCGCCTCGTTCTGAGGAAAACGGGCGAATCGATCAATACATTAATGCCTACCATACCTTACTGAATGGAGCAGAAGAGATCTCTCTGGACTGTCTTGAAAATATCCATCGGGCTGCCTCATCCAGCCTCCACAGTGGCGCGGCCACAGACGATATAATGGTTTCGGCCTTCCTCTATTCTGCGCTGCGGTTGCCCGGGGTCCTGGATCGTGTCAGCCGGGTCGTAATCGGGCCCAATGAAGGCGTCTTTAGAACAGAAGGCTATGGGAGCATTCGTTCCTGGGAGACAGCCCCGGCAAGAGCCAGACGGCGGAAATCCTTGTTCAATGGGAGCGATACCCTGGCTGTTTTTATCTCCAGCATATCGGATATTGATGATCTGCTGCCGGCCTTGTGCGCCTATCAGATTGAATGGAACAAGATGCACAAGCTCTTGAACCGCTCGGTTTTGGGCGAAAAACTGAAAAGCGGTCGTGTAAAGGCATCGGCAATTGGTGATTCATTGAAAACGACATTGAGTATTTCCTCCGCTGACCATGAAATGCTGGCCGAGGTTTGGGGGGATCGCTGGGATGAAAAAATATCAGCCATTGCCGCAGCACCGAAAAACTTCCGAGTAAAAATGCTTTCCTCAGACCAGAGAGAATACAAACGGGAAGTTCAGAAATGGTGGTCTGATCTATTGGAACATTTCCATGATTCCAGGATTGGAGACCGTCCACTCTACCTGGTCTCCAGCAATACACACAGCCTGGCCAATCTTATCTCAGGATTCGCTTTTCGCTATCGTCATGAATTGTTGGCCCACGCGCTGAAAAACGATACGGAAGGACTTCACCGCCAGTGGAAATGGCTCCGCGATGAAGACGAGGAGGAAAAGTTGAATTTTTACTACTATGCCCAGCGCGCCTTTGGGGAGAGTGATCCCAAGTGGGGTAAGATTCAGCAGGAGATGGAGGAGAAGGCTGGCCTGCGGCGTTTTAGGCATGACCATTTTTTGGATCAAGAAACCCAGATTATCGATTTAAGTCGCATGCAATCAGATTGTATAGACACACGTCTGGACCGGAGCAGGATGAGTATCCTGAAAAAAAGTCGAGCTCTTATTCTAAATATAGATTATCCACTGGGCTTCTCAGCCTACCATATTATGTCTCGGATTGCTCAGGAGGCCAAAGAACTGCGGGGTGTTTATATCATGGGGAAATCCGCATCCATGCTTGGCCGGGTGGGTGACATCATGATCCCGACCGAAATCAGTGATGAGCATACCAAAAATCGATACATTTTCAAAAACTGTTTTTCTGTGCGGAATCTTGTCGGGTACCTCAGAGATGTTGCCGTCTTTGATGACCAAAGGTCTACGAGTGTTCGCGGGACTTTTCTGCACAACTGGGATTCCATTAAACACCTGCACAAAAGAGACTTCACAGGTATCGAGATGGAAGCCGGGCCATATCTTTCAGCACTCTATGAACACATCTATTCCCAGGTGCCGCCTCGAGAGAGTCTGGTCGAGATTAAACCGACCCGCCCTTTTGATATCGGTATTCTCCATTATTGTTCAGACATCCCATACAATGTCAGGGCCAGTCTGTTAAGTAGCCGAATGGGCTATGTCGGATTGGAAGCTACCTACACCTGCACCCTGGCTATATTGCAATCAATTTTAGACAGGGAAACAAGCATCCTGAAGGCTGAATAATAACAGGATGGCTGACAACTAAAACAGCGGATATCAAAACAGATGTGTAAGGAAAGACAGGCCTCAGGGCATATGCATATCAACATATCTGGATGGTGCCAATCACACGGGCTGTTTATTTTATCCTGAAAAACCTGGTCCTCAGGGCAAGGTCAGAGTTATCCGGCTTTGCCTGGAGAAATGCTGCAAGAGTTTGAAGTGAACTAAAGTTTAAAGTGAGCTAAAGTTAAGGAATTCTGTCAATTATATAAAATAAGCGGAGCGGAGCGACTCCATAACTTTAGGAACTTTAGTTCACTTTAGGCACTTTTAACTTGTACCGCTTTAAGTAAAACAGCCCCTTTTAGGGGCAAACCAAAGCCGGGCCATCTGGACCCGGATCTTTATTCAAAATCATCAGCAACATAAGAAAGCGCTAATCGAAACTCTGTTCCATGAAGCTCGATCGTGTTCCAAATCAATTCTTTACGTACTTTTGATTTCAGTTTTTTATCAAGAAACGTATAATGACTACGGCCTTGCTTTGACTGAACCATTTCCCGGCCGACCTGGATTAATGTAGGAAAGTCCGCATAAAGCTTGTCCGTAAAAAGGTTTTTTCCGATTTCTTCCGCATTAGTGTCATAAATGATGCGCCCGTCTTTTTGCATCATCCATATCTCAACCGGGAAGTTGGCAACTTTCTGCTTTATTACAGACCCAAAAAAGTGCGGCTTTGTCAAAATACTCACAGAACCGATAAACTCACCGTTTTGATTAAAAACCGGGTGTTGCAAGTCAAAACCTACAAATCCTTCAATCGTATCAATTGCCGTGCTCACAACCGGTTTGTGTGTTTTTTTCAATCGCACAATTTGTTCCTGGTGGGATATATCCACTCCAAGAATACAAGACGCTTTTTCGGGCGCAACCGCAGCAATAACTCCTTTTGGATTGATGGTTGCACAATCAAAGGCATGCTCATTAGCCTCGTATAATTCTTGAAGCGCTTGTGTCGCCGCTTCCCCTTTGATGCCGACAGCAGAGAGCTTGCCTGCGGCAACTTCAAGGCTTTTTTGCATCTTCTTAAAAATATTATTAATTTCTTCATTTGTTTGCTGAAGCAACATAGAAAACTGAAATTTTGCCACTTGAAATTCACCATCAGTAATTTGCTTATACATGTAAGGATAAGTCGCGTCACCATTTTCATCAAACGTCACTTCTCCTAAAGCGCCGGCATATGTTCGACCTCGATACCAATCAAACAAACCCCTGGATGATGTATTCCCCGCTTGAATTGCTTGCGATAATGTTATCATCGCATCATAGGCCTCGCTCGCAAAAATGGTGGGAGTTACATTATGCGCGTTTTGATAAGTTTGATAAAAGTGATGTTTAGCATTATAGGATGGATACGTATAAACTAGTCCGTTGGTATATTCTGCCGCATCCAACAGCTGCGGGCGTTGAATCGGACGGGTTCCGACAAGCTGAGCAGTAATCCCGGCTTCTCTGGCTTGCTGAGCAATGATTGCCGCAGTTCCGGCACTTAAAAGCACTAACGCGTCCGGATCTTTTTCTTTAATTACAGCAATCTGTTGTGCAAATTTTTTACTCGTCGGATCATACGGAACTGAAGCTACTATCTTTTTGGGGGAATTATTTTGTATAGTCTTTGCCCAGTTGTTACCGTAACCATTGTCCATATTCAAAATGGCGATCCGTTGAAATTTTTCTAAATACATCCCCAGCTGCTTTTCTTCTTTTTTAGAGTCCAATGTAAACCGCACCGTATGCTGATTGACGGTCCTGTTCAATACGGCACTTCCGATAGCGATGTGAAAAACATCATTGGCAGCAGCTAACGGATGCAATGCGTTCGAAGCCCAACTCGCGCAAGAAATAACCGCAACCGGTTTTTGCTTGAGCTGTAATAACTCTTCAAATGCCTTGACCGCGTGTTCACTGTCTCCGTAGCCATCCTTATAAATAACCCGATAATCGTTCCCCACTTCTTCAAGTGCAATCGCAATGGCATTCTGTTGTTCTTCGGCAATTCCCTTAAAAGCAGATGAAAATGGTAAGATTACTCCAATGGTGGCTTCTTTATCGGAAGTTTTATTTTCGGTTTGTTCAGCAGCGAATCCCGGCGAAGATACACATAAAACCAGCCCTATTAAAAACATGAAAATATTTTTCATACCAGATCCTTCCTTTATCCTTTCAACCAGCCTGCCTGCGAAATTATTTCAATCAAAATCATACTAAAAACTTTCGTAATTACTCAGCCACCGATCTACGCTGATTATCACGGATATTTTTTCTTTTGTTATCATATAACTATTCAGGCACAGAGGGGCATAGTTGTCTTGCCTATTTGCCGCTTAACTTCCTGATTAAGCGAGACCTTTGCAAAACCTCCCCTTTTGCCCAATTACTGCGTCAGGCTCAAATTTTAAGCCTCGCAATACTCAATGTATTCCTACGTTTAAAATTGGTCGCC
>Ga0208648_1001753_pt1 | contig 16556 bp, 13 predicted proteins | sample AntAceMetag02UKL_FD_184772 | JGI IMG/M metagenome (GOLD analysis project Ga0208648, IMG submission 184772) | Saline lake microbial communities from Ace Lake, Antarctica - Antarctic Ace Lake Metagenome 02UKL (SPAdes) (version 2) | ecosystem: Environmental > Aquatic > Non-marine Saline and...
TTCCAAATAATCCCACATGGAAAATGCACCTGAGTTTATTTTTTGGTAGTAGTCTTCCATTTGGCCCGCCCAATTCTCCGAGATATAAGCATACTTTGAGAATGCCAACTTACAGAAGAGTTGATATCGGTTTTTCAAAACAATTAAAAGGCGAAAACACTGTTCTTTCACCCAAAAACCCTTTCCGTTATCTAAAGTCTGTTTGGATAACCGCGGAAATATTTAATTTATTTCAAATAAGTAATACGATTTCGTATTTTTGGATAACAGGCGTAAATGGAGGCCGGTATGCTGTTCCAAATTATTTAACACCACGACAATTAAATGTAAAATTGATAGTGAAGTTTTAGAGAAAATTTATCTCGTCTGATTTTTCTGAAGTTTTTTTTACAATTATTTTCGTAAAATTTCTCAACATTTTTATTTTTCCTAAAAGTATCAGAACTCAGTAATTTTGATGTTTTGATGAAATCATAAAAACCAATTTCCAATTGGTCTATCTACTAAAATTTTTAATAATACTCTCAGCAGCAAGCCATCCCGTTGAAAATGCAATTTGCAGATTATATCCTCCGGTGTCTCCGTCAACATCAATTATTTCTCCTGCAAAATACAGCTTATTAATAATTTTTGATTCCATGGTTTTTGAACTGATTTCTAAGGTGGGTATTCCTCCTGCAGTTATTATTGCTTCTTTGAACGGCCTGTAGCTTTTAATTTCAAACCTCAAATCTTTCATCAGTAACCTGATCTTTTTTCTGTCTTTTGCACTAATCTGATGGGCTTCTTTTTCTCCGTCTATTTCGGTGATTTCTAAAAATGCATCTATCATTTTACCGGGCAACCATTTTCGAAACAGAGATTTAATCATCATTTTTCCATGCTCATCAATATCTCTCAACAAGCGATTATCCAACTTCTTATCATCTAAAGCCGGTTTTAAGTCTATTGAAATTTCCACTTTGTTTTTTTTATCTATTTCATCGACAACAAAGCGGCTTAAGCTTAAAATTATTGGCCCCGATAAACCAAAATGCGTAAACAAAAGTTCACCGAAATCTTCTTTAATTTTCTTTCCGTTTACCCAAACAATAGCTTTGGAGTTTTTCAGGCTCAATCCCTGAAGCATTTGAGCAATATTACCTTTGGTTTCGAGAGGAACCAATGCAGGCCTGGCAGGAATTATAGTGTGCCCGACATCTTTAGCAAGTTTATATCCTTCACCACTTGAGCCTGTTGCCGGATAAGCCATTCCTCCGCTTGCAAGTATTACATTGTCGGAATAATATAATTTTATTTCATTGTTTGTTATGCTTTTTGCCTCAATTCCAATAAGTTTATTGCCTTCAACTACCAAGGAAGTAATTCTGGTTTTATATTTAGTAACAACATGGTTTTTCTTAGTAATACGAATTAATGCATCTACTACATCTACGGCTTTTTCGCTGGCAGGAAATATTCTGCCACCTCTTTCAACAATAGTTTTAACACCATGATTATTTAATAATTCAACCATCTCTTTAGAAAAAAATTTGGAAAAAGCATTCTTAAGAAATCTGCCGTTCGGATGAACTTTTTTTATAAAATCAGACATGGGAGCATCGTTAGTTATATTGCATCTACCTTTTCCTGTGATCCTTAACTTACGGCCTGCTCGTTCCATTTTTTCTAATAATAAAACTTTCAATCCAGATTCTCCTAATTTTCCGGCAGCAAGCAAACCGGAAGCACCGGCTCCAACAATTATAACATCGTATTTTTCCATATTTCTTTGAGTAATAAATCTTGGCAAAGGTAAATATATGTTCGGGACACACAAAGCATTTAATATCCAATAAAGATTCTCAAATTAAAAAGCACTTTCTTATTTCGTCCCATCAGGAAAAGAATCAGGCTTTGAGAATTTTGGATTTGTCAAAAAATCATCATCCCGCAAAGTTTTTATAAAAGCTTTTAAGTCTATCTTTTCATTTGGTGTTAACAGAATTCCATTATTGGCAATGTGATGCATCAAAGGATTTATATATGGCGACCAAATTAGGTGATGCGAATAAAATTCGATGACCTCGTCTAAGGTAGCAAAACGTCCATCGTGCATATAAGGGCCTGTTAATTCAATGTTTCTGAGGGTAGTTGCTTTGTAGGCTCCATAATCCATAGGGTCGCCGCTAATATGGAATCTGTCGCGAATATCCTCATATTCACCCGTAAACAATGAGTCTTTACCGTTATTATAAAATAGATTTGTTGTAAAAAGAGGATTTCCATAGCCGCCATGACAATGAAAACAATCGGCTCCTTCTTCAGTCGTAAACAGCACAAAACCATTTAATTCAGAAGGAGAAAGTTGTTGTTCACCTCTCATATATTTATCAAATTTTGAATTTGCCGAAATTAAAGTTCTGATGAACTGGGCAATTGCTTTGCTGATATTTTTTACTGTAACTGTTTCCGAACCAAATGCTTTTCGGAAAAGTTCGGGATAGCCCAAAGTGTTTTGAATTAATATTTTAGCCCTGACAGTATCGCTAAACATTTCGTGTTCAGCTATTATTCCCATCCAAACAAGGTCTTCAATATTTCTATAATATTCTTTTGGATTTTCATTACTTATAAAGCCATTCCATAAATATCCCGAATGATTCCAAACAAGATTAATTAAAGGCAGCATCACATGTGGAGTTGGTTTTCCGCCAATTCCATGTGTAAAACCACCCGGAAAGTCGGGATTATTTATTCCACATTCGAATGAATTCTCCTGCTTATGGCAAGTTGAGCAACTCATCAACGAATCGGGATGCGAACGCCCACTGACTCTGCCGTCATAAAATAAAAATTTTCCAAGCTCAACACCTTCAACAGTCATTGGGTTGTCATCCGGAATATTTAAAATTGTAGGAAAACCGAAAGGAATTTCAATTTCGTAGGGTGTTGCTTCGTAAACTATTTCGGTGATTTTTTCCTTATTACAAAAAGTAATTATCAGTAGTAAACAAAAACCAAGCGAAAATAAAATAAACTTTTTCATAATGATTTACTAATTTAAAATCTTAACCGCAAAAACATTATGCCCGTTTTCGCAAGCCAGATTCATGGCTTCCTGATTTTGCATTATGTCTCCTCCGTAAACATTATGGTCGTATATATTCGGATTTCGAAACCAATTTTCAATATTCATTGAGATTTCAATTTCTTTAGTTTGATTTTCAATTAAATTAAAAGATGATGAAAGTAGGTTTACTTGAAAATAGTTTTGAATAAAACCGGTAATAGAATCAGTATAGCTATGATAAATTTGACCAACGCCAAGATGAAAATCAAAAGGATTGATAGTGTTTTCATTAGATAACCATTTCCCGTTCATTTTCATATAATGATATCCACCACCAAGATATTCAGGCCAAAACATATCGCGTTCGGGAGGATTCAAAAACATTAATGTATGATTTTTTGCCTCTGAAATTCCAAAAGTAAAGGAGATTGAATAATAGTTTCCTGCAGCCAATTTATCTGGAATTTTCCATGTTTGAGTTGACAAAATATCAGTATCAATATAATGGATATCCTTCCATTCATCAATCAAAATGTCTTCACCGTCAGATTTATGTAAAACTACGTCAGAAATAAAATATTGAATTTCGTTAACAAGATATTGATTACCGGCATCATTTTCATAAATCATTGTGTCAAACTCAAGTAATTTTCCTCCATTATAATGAGCGAATTTTAATGTAATACTCGCAAATTCCTCTTTTTCATCGGTTTCATTGTTTTTTTTGCATCCGACTATGAAGGAGAAAGTTATTAGGAATAAGAGAATTATATAATTTTTCATCGGTTTAAATCTGCTGGAGAAAAGTTTTCTTAATATGGAATAGTACCCGAAACAACAACATAACTTAAAGTATCGTACAAACTTTGTGCCTCTTTATAAACTTTTCCATCAATAAGTATTTTTACATTAATTCCCGATTCGATGTTTTTATAAATTGCAGAAACATAAAGAATTTGTCCTTTCTTGCCTGTAAATTCATAAAACCACTCATCCTCCTCGCTTTCAACCGAAACGCTTTTATCAACTAAGTTTCCGTTTTCGTTTCTAAAAGAAATTTCATAATCGGAAGCTGAGTCTGTTATTAAATATTTTATCTGTTTTTCGTTTTCCTTTTCGCAGGAAAATGCAAAAAAAATAAAAAACAGTAAAACCATTAAAAATTTCTTTTGAAGGAAGTTCTTAAAATTCATAAATTTTATGTTTATCAGTAAAATATTGAGTTAAATTTCAAAAAATAAATTAATAAAAAACACCCTGCCGGGTTCAAACAGTTTTTTGTCGCTTCCGATTATTCTTCGGTTTAAATGCTCGTAATAAGCTGTATTGAATACATTTTTTACTCCACCGGAAATTGAGAAATTCGTATTGTATTTATATAAAAACCTTAAATTCATTAAAGCAAATCCGGGTGTTTTGGATTCATAAAATGCTTCGGAGATGTTGTTTTGGGCTGCTACAAATCTAAAATTTATATTTGGAATAAAAGTTGAATTAAAGAATTTATATGAAAAATCCAGCGAAGCTTCAAATGGAGGAATTTCCGGCAAAGGATCGTTCTTGATTTTTTCCTCAGCTACCACTTGTTTATTTTCAATTATATACTTTGTGGTTTCTGGATTAATTCCTCTTGTTATTGCAGCCTTTAAATCTAATACTAAACGGCTTGATAAGTGATTTTTATATGCAAATTCAAAACCAAACAGACTCACATTATCAAGGTTGCAAAACTGTTTAACTCCGGCAACATCTTTTGTTTGAGGCTTTATTTCACTTGGGGGAATCATTTTTGAGGAAATAAAATCTTCAACATAAGAATAGAATCCATTTAACTCGAATATTCCCAAATTTTGATTTTCAAATCTTAAGCTTAGGTCGAGCTCATTGTTTTTTTCGGGTTTCAATTTTGGGTTTCCGAGGTAGTCGAAATTATCATAGCCTACTGGCAGCAAAATAATAAATCTTTCCACCATGTCGGGGCTTCTTACTCCCCGGCCTGCTGAAAGCATTACTGAGAATTTTTCGGAAAAATATTTTCTTAACCCCCCACTGAAACTGAAATTTATAAAATCAGAATCTACATCAGGATTTGAGTAAATTACTTTTCCGTTCATGGCTTTCAATATTAAATCGTTTGAACCGGCTTTATTATAATCAAGCCGAAAAGCAGCAACATATTCAAAATCATTATGAATTGTCGAAAGTTCGGAAAAGAAACCGAAATTGTTTATTTCGGCATCATTCCATAATTTTTCAGTTTTAACAGGTAGTCCGGGTTGTTTTATCAAATACTTTTTTCTGTCGCCATCTTTCAAAGTATTTTCGAAATCGGAACCGGCAAACAATTTAATTTTTCCAATTTCCATTTCTATTTCAGCCCGACAACCTGATTTTATGGCATGAATGCTCGAAATAGCAACAACCGTATCGGAAAACGGCCTGTTTTTATTATCCATAATATGCTTAACATCCGAATTATAAATTTTCAGCTTTATGTTTTTTATATTTTCCGATAATTCCAAAATATTATAATCGGCCGACAAAAGCCTTGTGTCGTCGCTGCGTTCGTCCATTGGCAGTGCAGGAAACAAAACATTACGGCCAAATGAATTATTTAAATATAATTTTATTTCCTGTTTTTTAGTAATTTTTGCCCCGACCCCTATAGAATAATCATATTTCTCAAACTTTGATTTTACCTTTTCTCCATTTCCATCAGTATAATTTCCATATTCTTTTTTATTTCCGCTTGCAATAAAATAAAATTTGTTGTTTCCACCTTTGATTGCAATTCGTTCGCTTGTACCATCATAATTGCTTTCAAAACCCTTCATAGCATTTAACTTTAGGCTAAATTTTTTAAAAGGCTGAGGTTGTAATGTTTTCATGTTTATTACACCACCAAAAGAAGGACCATAACGCAATGCAAAGGGCCCTTTAATGATCTCAATTTTATCAATGTCGTAAATATTAATATGCGAAGAAGTTGGATCCATGCGGTTGGGGCAACCACCTTCAATTTTCAAACCATCGTTTGCCAAGACATTCAGTTGACTGAATTTGAAACCTCTGACAACCGGATCAATTCCCGAACCGCCTTTTCTGATACCTGAGACATTTGGAACTGACCGAAGAAAATCTCCAACACCAGAGGCTTGTTTTTCTTCAATTTCTTTTTTACCGAGTGTGATTTTCAGGTAAGGAATTTCTTCCGAGATTTTATCTCTTACAATCACTTCGTTTAGGTTTTCGATTTTTGGAAATAAAAAAATGTTTTTTAGGTTTACGTTAGTAAGTTTATCTGATATAGTGATTTTTAGGCGTTTGTTTTTGTAGGCAATATGTTTAAAAACAAGGAAATATTTGCCTTGAGTTTTTATTTCCAATTCAAATTTTCCGTTGCTTTCGCTGATTGTTCCTATTCTCAGATTTTCTAAAATTACTTCAACATCGGAAATGGGAAGTTTTGTTGACTCATCAATAACAAAACCCTGAACTAATGCCGGTTTTTGTCCATGACAAATAAAAACCATCAGAAGAAAAAATATTAAAAATAATGCTTCTTTTTTAAATATCAAGCTTACTGATTGAGGTTTTGGGAAATTCCCTGCAAGATGCGAAACTTGACTAATGACATTAAAAAAATGCATAGAATTATTCTATTTTTGCACAAAGTTAATCCATTTTTTAATATAGAAAATATTTTAATTTAAAAGATTATTATTGACATATGAATAGATGAGGTTTATGAATTTAAAATTAAAATGACAAACAGTATAAAAAAAGATATTTAAAATGAAATTTAAAATAGGCGACGAGGTAAAATTCTTAAATGAAAAAGGCGGGGGAATTGTCAGTAAAATTATCAGCAGTAGTATGGTAAACGTTGCAATTGAAGAGGGTTTTGAAATTCCTACTCTAATAAGTAATCTGATAAAGATTGAAATTGTTGACACGGCTTCTGATTTTTTTCATGAAAAATTTGATGTTGAGGTACCAAAGCAAGAAGCGGAAGCGGAAATTGAATATAGTGACAAAACGAGCCGCCTCGTAAAATATGCCTCAAAAGGAGAAAATCTTCCGGGTATTTATTTTGCTTATGTTCCACAAGATCAGAAATGGATGATTACAGGATTGATTGATGTTTTTGTGATTAATTTTACGGATTATGATATTCTATATAGCTTTTTTCTGTGTCAAGGCAAGAAACAAATCGGGATAGATTATGGCTCAATTAAACCACAATCGAAAAATTTAATTGAAACGATCGACCGTGATGAAATTGAAGATTGGACAAACGGAACTATTCAGATTATGTTTCATAAGGATGAAGACAAAGATATCTTGCTTCCTTTAAGTACTAATTTTAAAATTAAGCCTTCAAAATTTTATAAGGAAAATAATTATCGAGAAACTTCATTTCTAAACGAAAAAGCCATAATCTACTCGATATTTGATCTTTCGCAGAAAATACTTGTTTCAGGTTTAAAAGATGAAAAAGACATTAAACAACAACAAATAATGGAAATTAAGGCAATTGAAGCAAAAGCGATAGTTTTAATTGACAAATACAAAACAGGCCCCAGTGAAGCAGTAGTTGATTTACACATTCAAGAACTTATTGATGATGACGCAGAAATAGAAAGCTCTAAAATACTTGATTTTCAAATGAATCATTTTGAAAAATGCTTAGATAGTGCTCTCATAAATCATTATCGAAAAATTACTTTTATTCACGGTGTAGGAAACGGAGTTTTAAAACTAAAAATCATTGAAGCCTTGAAAGATTACAAAGGTGTTGACAACCAAAGTGCTTCGATGGCAAAATTTGGAGTTGGTGCAATTGAGGTTTTGATCAGACACAATAGATAGTTGCCGGAATTTGCTGTAGCAAGCAATGAAATATTTTTCTTAACTGCTTATGCATGAAGAAAATTACGACTTAACTAATAAAATATTACTGCTTGATAATTACTAATATTTCCCCTTTCATCAGCAACTTCTATTTTGAAAACATTTTTTCCTTTTTTGATTCTGTCGTCAATGAAGTAAGTTAGTCTGTCGTTTTTTTTATCATATTCCATTAATATCCAGCGGTTATTTAAAGTTGCTCGATAGCTTTTTATTCCCGAAAAATCATCGCTTGTATTTATTACGATGGTTTTATAGCCTTTTATTTTTTTCTTATTGTGAATATTTAATGCGATGATTTCAGGTGAAATTGTATCGAGAATAATCGTATATTTGCCGAATTGCTTGTTTTTTGCGATCAAAAATCCATTTTCCCATTTTCCGCCAATTGCACTGAACTTTTCTTCCTCTCCATAAATATATGCTATCAAAACTTTTTCCTTCAGCCGATTAGGAATTGAATCCGGTTTAATAGCAATTGTAATATTTTTATGTAAAGGGGTATATTTATTATGAATATGATATGTCTTGGAAAAAGAATTTGGTAGAGGTTCAGAAATTTTATACTCAAAAATAATTGAATCGTAAAGTGTATTTGGGGGAATTGTAACAATTAAACTATCAGTTTCAAAGATATTTTGCTCAGAATAAGAATAATATTCCTGCTTCTTCGAAATTTTTTTACTTTCGTTAAATAGGCTATCGTTGGGCGAATCACTTTTTACAATAAACGAAAGCTGTGAAGTATTTCCAAAAACGTCTTTAATTATAAAATTTATATTATGAAATGATGAATCCTGAAAGTTAAAAATTCCATTGTTCAAAACGCTGTCGGAAACGCTTAGCTTATTATTTGGTGCAATTTGGGTTTTTTGAATTCGTATTTTATTATCAATAAACTCCGGATAATCAATCAAAGCATTTACGTATCTTGTTTCGTTGAACGAAAATGTTTGCATTTTATATGAGTGTCGTAAAACGCTGTCAGAGAATATTTCGATAGAGTAAATTCCATTTTTACTTCCATTATTATTTCCTAAGTCGTATGTTTGAATGCCAAAAGCAATTTCCCCTGAAACATGAATTGTATCTTCGCCTGTAATTTTATGCTGCATTCCCCACCCTCCGATTTTATACTTCTTAGCTTGACTTGAATTTTCAACAAAGCTGCTATCCGAAACCGGATATATTTTTAATAATTTGATTTTGGGACGTGTATAATCTTTGCTTTTAAATCCGAAAAGAAACGGATTGATAGGTTTTTCTGTTTTTTCATCTCTGATTTCGAAATGAAGATGAGGCCCTTCCGAACCACCCGTATTACCTGAGAAAGCAATTATATCTTCTTTCTTAACTTTTAATTGATTTTTTTTGGGGAAAATATTCAATTCAAATTCTTCTCTTTTGTAATGTTTCTGCTTAACAAATTTCTCAATTTTTTTATTAAATTTTTTTAAGTGTGCATAAACCGAAACAAAGCCATTAGGGTGAGCGATATATAATGCTTTTCCGAAACCTGTTGCCGAAACTTTAATTCGTATAATATATCCATCAGCAATTGCATAAATTTTTTCGCCTGTTTTTCCTTTTGTCTTGATATCAATTCCCGAATGAAAATGATTAGTTCGCAACTCTCCGAAAGTACCGGTTAATACTATCGGAAAATTAATTGGGGAGCGAAAATAATCTTGCGGATAAATGTTTTGTGCTTCGGTAATTATTGAAGAAAAAAACAGAAGTGTTATTAATATCCAGGCAGTTATTATTTTATACATTTTATTGGTTATCGTATTTTATTTTTTCTATTATTTTACTTATTTCCTCCATTGAATTTATAATAAAATCTGCTTTTTTAAACTTTTCCAGATTTTTGTTTGAATTTAATAAAACAGTTTTCATCCCGGCATTTTTTGCACCTATAATATCTTTTTCATAAGAGTCGCCGATCATTACACATTCGGATGTAGTTATCCCGATATTATCAGCAAGCTCTTGAAAAAATAATGGTGAAGGTTTTTTATGCCCTAAATCTTTTGAACAAAAAAAATGATGAAAATATTTGTCGGCACCAACACGTTTTAAAGCATCTATAATATCTTTTGTTCCCGAATTTTCAGCACCACTTGCAATACAGCAAATAAATTTAGGATTTAATTTTTTTAAGGAGTTTTCTGCTCCATCTACCCAAGCTACTTTTTCCCATTCCGACATTGGGCCATCAAATCCGAAATCAACCATTATTGTATTGCCCCAGTCGAAAATAAATGCTTTTGTCATTAATTTCAATTTTGAATTATTTGATTTTGCAAAAGTATTGAAAAATGATAGTTTTTTGGAAGAAGTAAATTGCATTTTATTCAAAAGGATTTTTGTTTTTTGAAAAGTCAGGCTTGTAATTTTCATAACTCGCCATATCTTGTACCCAGCCGTTAAACATTCCGAGCTTTTCCATTTCTGAAACAACTTTTTCGTATTCGCTTTTTTTAAGTGTACGATTAAGTTTCTGATGGTTTGCAACATTTTGTGTAGGATAATATTGCGACATTAATGAAATATGAATCTCAGGCGAAATCTCTTTTGCAATTGTTCGTAAAACATTAATACTATTTTCAACCTGCTCAGGTAATACTAAATGTCTGATAATTATTCCTTTTTTAGCATAACCAAATTCATCTAAAACCAATTCTGAGCCTTTTTGACGATACATTTCTTTAATTGCTTTTAAAGCAAATTCGGGGTAATCATCTGCATCCGAATATTCTTTTGAAATGTTTCTATCATAATATTTATAATCCGGTAAATAAACATCGACAAATTCCTCAAGGTCTTCTATTGAGTCAACAGTATCGTATCCATTAGTATTATAAACAATTACCGGATTTCTTCCAATTGCTTTTAATGAATTTGCAATTACTTTCATTTGAGGAATGAAATGCGATGGCGAAACAAAACCAAGAATATTAATTCCCGTGTTGAGGATCTTAATAATTTGGTTTAAAACTTCTTTCAGTATAAATTTTTCGGAAAAGTCCCTTTTTATGTTCTTGCTGATTTGATGATTTTGACAATAAATACATTGCAAATTACAATTAGTAAAAAAAATGTTGCAAATCCCTTTATTTCCGCTTATTGGTGGCTCCTCTCCTCGATGATTACAAATTGAAGAAATATTAAATGTAGCATCCGACTTACAATATCCCAAATTCCCTGTAAAGCGATTGGCATGGCAATTTCGAGGGCAAAAGCAGCAATCCCTTAACTCCTCCAAAGGTTGAAGTAAAGTATTAATATCAAGATTTTCAATTTTTTGATTCATCTTTTCCACTTTATAATTTGGGAATATTTTCATTAACAAATTTATAGAAATTTTTCTGCTTTTGTCGATTGCAAAAAATATAAAAACCGCTGAGGTCGCAAAAAAACGCAAAATATTTTGTATTAATCATTTCTTCAGGATGAAAACATTTTGCGGGCTACGTTTTTTCTTGCTTACTAAGTATATATTATATACCTTTGCTTAAAAAAAATGTAATTTATCTGTAAAATAATGACCCGTTCAGAAATTCTTGAAATTCTTAAAAAATACAAAAACGAAAATGCTGAAAAGTATGGTATTAATAATATAGGATTATTTGGCTCATATTCAAAAGATGAAGGAAAATATGAGAGTGACATTGATGTTATAATTGAAACTACTGAACCAGATCTTTTTAAACTGGTGCATATCAAAGATGAATTGGAAAAATTGTTCCATAAAACTATTGATATTGTGAGAAATCGTGAGAAAATGAATCCATACTTAAAAAAACACATAGAAAAAGATGCTATCTATGTTTAACCAAGAATTAGTCCAGGATATATTAAATCAGATTTTAGATGCTACTCAAAAAGTAATCACTCGTTTCAAACCAATAAAAACAGTAGAAGATTTTACGAACTCACCGAAAGGAAAAGAAAAACTTGATTCCATTTGTATGCAATTAATTGCAATTGGAGAAAGTTTAAAGAATATTGATAAAATTACAAATAAAAACCTTTTAATAAAATATCCCGAAATAGATTGGAAAGGTGCAAAAGGGTTAAGAGACATCATTACTCATCAATACTTTGATATCGATGCCGAAGAAATTTTCTGGGTTTGTGAGAAGCATATTCCAGCACTATCTGAAACAATAGAAAAAATTATTAATGAGGGGAAATATGATAATATTGGTAATGAATAAATATATAGTTAATGTATTATTACGCTTGGATGGTTTGAAACCTAAGTAATTTTTAGTTTAAAAAAAACTATTATTTTATAGGATTTTGTTGGGGAAAGTATTTTTACGAATTCGTATTTAAAAGATAATCAAATGACAGCAGCTAAAAGTTAATTTACCTCCAAAAAAATTTAATAATTATCTTATTTTTGCCCTTAATGTATAAGCATACAAAAACGGGAAAAAAAGCTATAATTTTTGGTGCCGGGCCGGCGGGGCTTACGGCAGCTTTTGAATTGCTTAAGAAATCTGACGTAAAACCAATAATTTACGAGATGTCTAATGATATTGGCGGAATTAGTAAAACCGTTAATTATAAAGGAAACCGTATTGATATAGGCGGCCATCGTTTTTTCTCTAAATCAAAAACCGTTATGGATTGGTGGCTTAAGATTTTACCGGTTCAGGACGAAAATACCTCAGGTACTTCTTCCAAAGTCATGCTTATTCGGCAACGTTTATCCAGAATTTTTTATTTACGTAAATTTTTTAATTATCCGATTTCCCTAAATTTAAATACTTTAAAAAACCTTGGAGTAGTTCGGATTTTTAAAATTGGATATAGTTATTTATGGATCAGAATTTTTCCTGTAAAGAATGAAGAATCCCTTGAAGACTTTTTTATTAACCGCTTTGGTAAAGAACTTTATATAACTTTTTTTAAAGATTACACCGAGAAGGTTTGGGGAATTTCATGCGATAAAATCAAGGCCGAATGGGGTGCTCAACGAATAAAAGGTTTATCGGTGAGCAAAACCATTTCTCACGCCATTAAAAGCATTTTCTTCAAAAATCGTTCAATCGATCAAAAAAATACAGAAACCAGCCTGATTGAACAATATCTTTATCCAAAATTCGGGCCGGGACAATTGTGGGAAGAAGTGGCTGATCAAATTTGTAAAAATGGAGGCGAAATTCATAGAAATCAAAAAATTGTCGGCATCAATTTAAATGGAAGCAAAATCAGAAATATTATTGTTGAAAACCTTCTATCCGGCGAAAAACAGGAAATCAATGGAGATTACTTTATTTCTTCAATGCCCGTAAAAGACTTGGTTTCTGCAATCAAAAACCCGATTCCTGAAGATGTTCGCAAAGTTTCAAACGGATTGATATATCGTGATTTTATTACGGTGGGCCTTTTGCTGAAGAAAATGAAAATAAAAAATAATACCAAAATCCAAACTAAAAACAATTTAATACCTGATACTTGGATTTATATTCAGGAAAGAGATGTGAAAATCGGGAGGCTCCAGGTTTTTAATAATTGGAGTCCGTTTATGGTAAAAGAGCCAGATCAGGTGTGGATCGGCCTTGAATATTTTTGTAACGAAGGTGATGAGCTTTGGAATAAATCAGACAAAGATTTCTTGAATTTTGCAATTGACGAGATGTGTACGATTGATATGATTGAGAAAAAAGATGTTTTGGACGGGATTGTAATTCGAATGCCAAAAACTTATCCGGCTTATTTCGGTTCTTATGATAATTTTGAAACAATCAGCAATTTTACTGATACCATTGAAAACCTTTTTCTTATCGGACGAAATGGTATGCACAGATACAACAACATGGATCATTCAATGCTTACAGCCATGACTGCCGTTGAAAATATTATTAATAACGTAAAAACAAAAAATAACATCTGGTCGGTAAATACTGAAAAAGAATATCATGAGTCAAAATAATGGTTTTTTTTCTTTGTTTTGCACCCTCGTTTGTGCTATTATAATAGGATTGATTTTCTATTTTACCGACTATATTTCAAATGAGGGCTTTAATCCTTCCGACGATGGAGTTGTTTTAGCCCAATCATACCGGATTATTAATGGTGAAATCCCTCATAAAGATTTCATTTCAATAAGGCCGGTATTTTCCGGACTTCTTCACACAATTAATTTTGCAAGCCCGCTTCCATTAATTATAAGTGGGCGAATTTTTGTCCTTTTACAGTTTTTTATTTTCTCTTTTTTGTGGGCATATTTTTTGTTAAAGAATTTTTTAACTCTAAGATCGAGATCAAAATACGCAATAATATTTTCTCTAACAGGTATTTCAGTTTTTGTGCTAAATGTAAACACCTATCATCTTTATCCATGGACAACAATTGATGGAGTATTTTTCTCAATTATCGGATTTTCATTTTTAATTAAACTTTTCTCAACGAAAATTTCATCTTCAAAAAAGGATTTTTATATCTCAGTCGCTTTGTTTTTATTTTCCATATCTGCTTTATGTAAACAGAATTTTATATTTCTCGCTGCATTTATTTTTATCTTCATCATTTATTTTTATATAAAAGAAAAACGTTCAAAAGCTTTACCGATTGTAATGATTACCGGCGGTTTACCTTTTGCTATTTACTTGATAATGTTGGTGTCAACCGATTCGTTTCAATATTTTATCCAACAAATGACCGGGCGAACCGAATTTTTTGAAACAGGAATACTTCGTTATATTAAATCTTTTCTAAAAGTTAGATTATTGCCATTGAATTTTATTGTTTTAGTTTTGTTTTTCTTTGCATTTCTTGATCGAATTAAACCAAATTTTATTTCAAAATATAATTTCATTGCTTATTTTTCGGGCAAAAAGAAAAGCTTTTGGCAAATTACCATTCTTCTTTATTTTTTGATGACAATTTATACAGCTTTCCGAATATTTTTAAGCAATGATTATCTTTCAATTACACATGAGACTTTTTGGATTCTTTTGATTTTATTTGTCATGGTAATTTATTTTAAAGCTTTAACCAAAACTCAGTCTGCAATTATCATTTTTACGATATTACTTTCGTGGGTTACCTCCATTTCCTTGGGTGCAAATTTTCCCGGATATGTTTTTGGAATCCTTATTTCTATGAATTTCATTTTAATAAACAGCATTAACAATAAATTACAACTCTTTGTTTTTTCACTTTCTCAGAAAAAAGTTTTGCCTTATTACTTTGCTGTTTTGGTGTCATTATTATTTGTGATCTCAATTTTAGGCCAGAGAAATATTAACTACCGGGAGCTTCCGGCTTCAAATCTGACAAAAAACTTAGGTGACCTTTTCCCGGAATTTGGTCATATAAAAACGAACCCTGCAACTTTTAACTATTATTCTGATTTCAAAAAGCTTTATGAAGCAAATCCTAAAATGAAAGGACATTTTGTAATATTGCCAAATAATGCGGCAATTTATCCTTTATTGCAAAGCCAAAATCCTTTTCCCTTGGACTGGATGCAAAAAGATGAATATGTCGGAGCCGAAGATCAATTACTTGAAAAACTTGTGAATATTCTTGAAAACGAAAAAGTATATATTCTGCTTGACCGATTCAATTCAAAAGAAATGGCTACGGAGCTGATTGATATGAATTACGATGATTATTCTTATATTCGAATAATAAAAGAAAAGTGTAAAAAAGTGAAAACGGGAAGTGAGTTTTTTGATGTTTATTTGCCGGAGAAATAATAAACTTGGATACTTATTCCTTATTTATCTTAACTTTTAGGGAATTAAAATTTACAATAAGGATAATTTTTTTGATTTTTTAAGCTAAATTATCAAACCTCTATTTTAATAGTTGCTATCCAAAAAACAATACTCCAATAAAGACTACTATCAAAATAAAAGATAATAAGAAATATTGAAACACAGAAATATATTGCCCGGGTTTAATTTTTAATTTATAATTTGCATAAAAAACTAAAATGATTTTTTCGACGGAATAAGCTGCCAGAGTTCCGAAAGCTACACCCACAATTCCAAAAGGTTTTATTAATAAAAGACTTATTGAAACATTTATAATAATCTCAATTAAAGAACTTATCATTATTATTTTTGTATGCTTTTGCCCTATTATAATTGTTTGAGGAAAAACGAAGCGGGTAATTATTAATAAAACGTAAACATTAAAAATGTCGGCACTTTCCGAGAAATCTTTATTAAAAATTATTGGATAAAAATAATGGCTTGTTATTAGTAAAATTATTGAAATCGGGAAAAAATAATACATCAATTTTAATGAATTCCTTTTAATCTTTTCAAGAATATTGCTGATTTCTAAATCTTTTGAGAACTCAGGTATCATTGAATTGCTAAATGAATTTGCCAAAATCAAAAACAATGGAAACTCTTTTGCCCCAAATCGAAAAATTGCAAATGTAGTCGAATCGAAATAATTTGAAATTATCAATCCGTCGATGTATTCACCCGAACCACTTAATAAACTGCTAAATATTAACGGATAGCCTAATGAAATGTGATTTTTAATATAAGGAAACGAAACTTTTATGATCGAATACCTGATTAAAAGCCTGATCAACCACAAGAATCTTAAAATT
>Ga0208648_1001754_pt1 | contig 16536 bp, 11 predicted proteins | sample AntAceMetag02UKL_FD_184772 | JGI IMG/M metagenome (GOLD analysis project Ga0208648, IMG submission 184772) | Saline lake microbial communities from Ace Lake, Antarctica - Antarctic Ace Lake Metagenome 02UKL (SPAdes) (version 2) | ecosystem: Environmental > Aquatic > Non-marine Saline and...
CAACACCGGTCTTTTCTTTTCAGCCCGGATGGGTCGACTATTCAAGGCCGGGATAAAAGTATTTATCGTTTCCGGCAATCACGATGCTGCCAGTCAGCTAACCAAGACGATGCCATTACCTGAAAATGTAACTCTTTTTTCTCCCAAAGTATCCCAATGTGTAAAACTTGATGACCTTGGTGTCATCATCCATGGTCAGAGTTATTCCTATCGTGCTGTAACTGAAAACCTTGCTTCTCAATATCCTCAGTTCGATTCTAACTATTTTAATATTGGCTTGCTTCATACATCCCTGACAGGTCGTGAAGGGCATGAGGATTATGCGCCATGCACTCTTGATGATCTAAAATCCAAAGGATATGATTATTGGGCTTTGGGGCATGTCCACAAAAGGGAAATTATTTCCGAAGAACCCTGGATTGTCTTTCCAGGCAATATTCAGGGCCGCAATATCAAAGAGACTGGAGCTAAGGGCGCCTCACTAGTGACTGTGGCGGATGGTCGCATCATCAAGGTTGAAGCGCTTGAACTTGATGTGCTGCGATGGGCAGTCTGCCAGGTGGATTTGTCAGAGTGCGAAACTTCCGAAAAAGTTTATGATGTGGTTCGGCAAGCTTTTGAACAGGAGCTTGACAGGGCAAACGGTAAACCCCTTGCCATACGGTTAATCTTGACCGGTTCATGTCCTGTCCATGGCAAATTGCTTGATCAGGCAACACAGTGGACCGAAGGGTTTCGAAGTATTGCTGTCCAATTTGGCGACATATGGTTGGAGAAGGTAAAGTTTCAGACAAGCCGCAAGGTGAGCCTTGAGGCAATGTTTGGGGAAGATACTCCCATCTCGGGTTTGCTAAAATCCATTCAACAGATAGAACTGGATGGAGAGAGCATCTTTGGACTGGTGCCGGAATTGTCTGCTTTGAAAAACAAATTACCGGCTGAGATCCAAACCGGTGATGAGCCATTTCTTAACCCATCTCCTGAAAAAATAGAAGGGTTACGCAATGAAATTCAGGAACTTTTGATTGCCAAACTTCTTCAACATGGAGGTGCTAAATGAGGTTGAAACGTCTCGATTTAAAAGCCTTCGGTCCCTTCACCGAAAGGCCACCTTTGGAATTTAATTCCAAAGAGCCCGGTCTTCATATCATCTTTGGCGCAAATGAGGCAGGGAAAAGTAGTTCCCTTAGAGCCCTCAAAGCCCTGTTGTATGGTTTTCCTCAGCAGACTCCTGATAATTTTATTCACAACTATGATCAACTACTAGTCGGCGGTTGTCTTGAAAATAGTGCAGGAGAAGAAATTATCTTTCAACGTCGTAAAAAACGGATCGGGGATGTTATAAATGAGGCGGGAGATCCTCTTGATTTGGGTGTTTTGGCACCATTTCTCAATGGTGTTGAACCGGAGATTTTTGAATCTCTATATGGAATTGATCATGATACTTTGGTCCGAGGGGGTGAAGAAATTCTTGCACAGAAGGGTGAGGTGGGCCAAGCCTTGTTTGCCGCCGGTGCCGGTATTTCTTCATTAAGAGAGGTCATTGATCAGCTTGAAAAAGAGGCGGTGACCCTGTTCAAGTCGGCAGGTCAATTGCCTGAGATCAATAAAGCGGTCAAAAGATTCAAAGAATTACAGCAAGAGATTAGAATAGTTAGTCTTTCTTCCAAGGTATGGAAAGATCATAACAAAGCCCTAAAAACTGCTGAGGTAGAGCGGAGCAATTTGGAGAAAGGGCGAGATCAAAATAATAAAGAGTTGCAACGTCTTGATCGATTGGTGAAAGCTATTCCCGAATTGGCTACTTTGAAATCCTGGCAGGACCAGCAATTGGCATTGGAAAAGGTCATTCCTTTGCCTCCTGATTTTACCGAGAGATACCAGCAGGCTGGCCAAGAGATGCGTGAGGCCAACCAGCATTTACAAAAAGATACTGACTACAAGGAAAAACTTGAAGAAAAATGCAAGGCTATTTCGTTTAATAAGGATATCTTAAACCAGGCAGAAAGGGTGGATGATTTTCATCAACGTCTCGGTGAATACCGCAAGGGCCAAAAGGACATTCCAGTCAGAAATGGTATGCGTATTAGTCTCCGTAGAGAGGCTGCCAGCTTACTAAAACAGGTGAGACCAGATTTAAATTTGGAATTGGTTGAAACTTTAAGACCGGTACTTTCTAAAAAAAAGACCATTCAGACATTGAGTTCACAATACGAGGCAATAAACCAGCAACTTACACTGGCACAAAGGAAGGTTCAGGCAGCAGAACAGGAAAGCAAAGATTTAAAGGAAAATCTGATTGACTCCCCAGAGATAAAAGAGCCAGTGGCGCTTGTCCAAGTGGTTAAATTGGCTCAAAAAATTGGCGATGTTGATGGACAGTTGGAAAAAAGTAGAACTGATGTTGAAATGAATAAAAAGGAATGTCTTGTAGAACTCAAGCGGATTGGCCTTTGGTCTGGTGATTTATCAGCTTTCATGGGACTCTCACTTCCTCTTTCCGAAACTGTGCAGCAGTTTGAAAAAAGTTACAGTGATCTTGCTGAAGAAAGACGTGAACTCCAAAAGGAACTTAAAACCGCTGAAAAAGAGCTTAAGCACATTCGGGTTGAAATCAAAAAGGTTGTGTATACCGGTGAAGTTCCTTCAGAGGAAGAATTGAGCCTGACCCGTGAAAAACGGGAGCAGGGTTGGCAACTTGTGCGGCGGGAATGGCTTGATCAAGAGGACGTAACCAAAGAAAGTCAGTCGTATAATCCTGAACTATCGCTTCCTGATGCATATGAAGGATATGTGACGCAGGCTGATATTCTTGCAGACCGACTACGCAGAGAGGCTGACCGGGTAGCAAATGCAGCCGCCTTCAGAGCCCAGGAAGAGGCTCTTCATGAGGCCATAGAAGAGAATAACAAAGGCATAGCGGCATTGGAACTTAGAGCACAAGAACTTAATGAGTCCTGGCTCTGCGCATGGCAAACTTCTGAAATTAACCCCCTATCCCCAAAAGAAATGATCGGTTGGTTGGCTGAGATCGATAAACTCCGGTTCAAGGTAAGTGACATCTTCAAGAAAGAGCAGGAAATCGGGAGGGATGTGCAGCACCGAAAAGATTTTAAGCAAGCCTTACAAAAAGAGCTCAATTCCATTGGGGTGGAGGGCATACCTACCGGAGAAGGACTTGGGCCGGTTTTGATTTTTGCGGAGACTGTCTTGGATAGAATTGCCGATCAAAAAGCAGATTTTGAAAAATTCAAAGAGCGACAAAAACAAACGGAGAAGGCCTATTTTCAGGCAAAGGAAGATTTTAAAGCTGCGCAAGAGGCCCTGGGCAACTGGCAGGAGCAGTGGCAAAAAGCCTTTTTGGATTTAGGACTTACTGGTGAGGTATCCACTATCGAAGCCATTGACCTTATTGAGACTCTTCAGAATTGTTTTGAAAAATTGAAGGAAGCTGACGACCTTAAAAAGCGCACTGATGGTATAGAACGTGATGCAGCGGAATTGGAGGCGGCGGTTAAGGCTCTGCTTGAAAAAGTGGCTCCTGTGATGGTGGATTTGCCTTTGGATCAGGCAATTTTGAAATTGCGAACTATGCTCAGTCAAGCTCAAAAAGACAGTACTCTGTATGACAAGCTTTCTGAAGAGATAGACTCCTTAAAGGAAGAAGTCTCTGCGACTAAAAAAGTCTTGCAAAATGCAAAGAATCAAATGGATGAACTCCTTGGCATAGCTAAATGTGAAAAACCGGAAGAATTGGCTGCGGTAATAGAAAAGTTTAAGGAACATCAGCGGTTACAGGAGAAAATTTCTGATACCGAGGCAATCCTGGCCAAGATCGGGGCTGGTATTCAGCTTCCAGATATTGTCAGGCAAGCGGCAGAGGTTGATGCCGATGAATTGCCCGGTCTGATCGAGTCTCTGGGAAGGGATATCGAGGAAAGAATAAATCCTGAAATCAATAGAATATCCCAAGTGATCGGAGAGGAAAACACCAAGCTTGCAGCCATGGATGGCAGTGCTAAGGCCGCTGAGATAGCGGAAAAAATGGAACAAGAATTGACCAGAATACGGCGACTGGCTGAAAGGTATTCGCTGTTAAAACTGGCCTCCAAGATTTTACAGCAGGAAATAGAACGTTACCGGGAAGATCATCAGGACCCGGTTTTGAAAATAGCTTCCGGGTATTTTAGCAATCTGACCATGGGCTCCTTTGTAGGGCTACGCACCGATGTGGACGATAAAGGTGGACCAATTCTCGTCGGTGTGCGACCGAATAATTTGCGTCTGTCAGTGGAAAAGATGAGTTCTGGAACTCGTGATCAGCTTTTCCTTGCCCTACGTTTAGCAACTCTGGAGTGGCGCCTTGAAGAGAACGAACCCATGCCCTTTATTGTGGATGATATTCTGATAAACTTCGATGATGACCGGTCAAAAGCAACCCTTAAGGTTTTGGCTGATTTATCGAAGAAAAACCAGGTAATTCTTTTTACACACCACAGGCAGATTGTAGAAGAAGCGAAAACTATTAAGGGGAATGACGTTATTCAAATCCATGAATTATGATGGAATAATTAAAATGCTGCAATCATCCTTTTTCATGTCTTTTTCAGAAGGCTATATATATCTCCAAGCCAAATGAGCCGGGTAAGCCGGTTTTTTGGTTAAAATTATCGAGATGGAATCCTTATGACAAATGAAAAACAAGATTGTGGAATTTTTGAGATTGTTGTTGGATTCAAAAAAGACTCTGGCGATCTTTCCCGGGTCTTTAAGAGTATGACTGGTCTTATTGAGGCTGTTCGATCGTTAGATAGAAACCTTTCATATTCTATTTCCTCGAACGTAAAAACTACCGTCGTTTTGCATGATATACAGACGGGTTCATTAAAGGCAAAGTTAAGAAACATCGTTGACGATCTTCCGGACGATGCTTTAAAACAGGCCGAATTCAGACCAATAATTGGACATTTTTTAGTAAAAGCAAAACATAAGGTCATTGAGTGGAGTATTGTGTTCACAAAACGATATGATATGAATTGGTAATAATAATATGACTGAAGTACTGACCATTGAACTGACCGGCAAAATCCAGAAAACGAATTTTGATGAATGGAAGAAAGACCTTATTCGCCAAATTAAATCAACAAAAACTGATTTAATTACTGATGATGATTTTTTTGTTGCCACAGAAGAGGTCAAAATGTTTAAAACTGCTGAAAAATCATTAAAAAAGGCAAAACAATCTGCAATTGAGCAAGTTACAGATATTCAAAAATTATTTTCAGCTATTGATGAAATTTCAGAAGAGGCACGGCAAACGAGATTGATATTAGAACGCCAAATAAAATCTCGGAAACTTGAAATCAAAGAAGAATTAATTAATTCCGGTCTTGAAACTATACAAAAAATTATTGACCGGCAAAATTCTGATTTTCAATTAATCCGCCATTCAGACTATTTGAATCGAAATCTTTTTATTGAGGCTACAAAAGGCAAAGCCAGCATAAAAGGGATACAACAAGCGATAGATAGGTTAATCAAAACCATAGGAGGGCAGATATCGCTGAAAGCGGAAGAGGTGACAGGTAATGCTGAAAAATTAAATTCTCTACCCAACACATACAAAGTATTGTTCCAGGATAGAATGGCCCTGCTTTCACTAAGCAAACTGGAATTTAATTTAACAATGGATAAAAGGATTGCATCTTATAATGATGAGCTTGCAAAAAAAACAGCGGAAAAAGCCATAGATGAATTACGTCAAATAGAAGACGTCGAATTAAATCCTGATTCGTCACAGCTTACCAGTAATTCTGAGATTGCAAAGGAAAATGCATACAGAATCGCTGTTGAAGTTTTCTCAACTAAAGAGCAGGCCATAGAAATAGCCCGCTCGATCAGAGAAAGCTTTTCAGCCATTAATGCTGTTAAAAGTATAAAACTGTCTCGTAATTTCAACTCTTAGGATTTCTAAACCTTATCATTCAACCAGTGCATAAGAATACTGTAATGGAAAATTTAAAACCTTATAATTTAGGCCTAACCGGCAAGAAAGAGGCTATCCCTTATTTGATAAAATACCTGGTGGATGGTTCCATCGGCCAACGAAAAATCGCTTCCTCTGCGGTAAAAAAATTATTCATGAAATTTCCGGTCGAGGCTAATGCAGCTATCCCATATTTAATAAACAATCTATCACACGAGGATGATGGCTTACGCGAATACGTATTGAAGATGATTGTGGATTTGAAGTTGCCAGAAAATACAGCGCATATTTTAAACGATATTGCTCAAAATGATGCCAGTTCGGAAAATAGATATCTTGCGAGGAAAATATTGGAAAATGGCATTAAATATGGCCATTATGAAACAACAGGAACAGTAAGAGACGATTCTTTAAATGGATTTCAAAATGTTGACCAACCCCAAGCAGAAGAGCTCAATCTAAAATTGTTGTTTCAAAATAAAATTTCGAGCGGAACCATTAAAAACAAGCCTCAATTGATTGAAATAGCAAAGGAATTGGGATTGATCATCCTTAGGGATGGCCATAATTACATCGGGCTGAGATTGTCCGGCCGAAAACAATCTTTTAGAATTAGACATGAGTTTGACGGCCCTGAAAAAAAGGAAGCAGATGGTTTTAATTCGACATCCGTACTAGGACGAATAACTGGGATTACAAACAAAAAGCTGTTTCTAATTTTTGAAGAAAGCGGTCTGATTTACAAAAATGAAAGCAGACAGTGGAGATTGACCGAGTCTGGTAAGAATAAAGGCGGTGAATATAGAACCACTCCAAAAGGGCATGCTGAATATATTGTTTGGCCAGGCAGTCTGTCGAAACCAGGTGAATTGGAACAATTTTTAAAAATCGGGAATACAAAGAGTGATGCATCTGCAATTTTGGGTTCAAAGCCTACCTCTGATTTTAAACAGAATATTTATCAATGCACAGAAACAAGACCGTCTGGTGTACATGAAGATTATAAAGAAAAATATAGAGAAAAACTTGCTGTAAAATTGCATACTGAAACCAAAGAGACAAAAAAAATGAATTTGCAACAAGCTGAAATGGAGCTTAAAAAGAAATTCGGATTTGATAAATTTTTTGATGAGCAGTGGGAAACCATTGATCTTCTTTTTAAAGGTAAACGGGTTCTTCTTATTGAGAAAACCGGCTTTGGAAAATCATTGTGTTACCAGTTTCCAGCCACACAATTTGATGGGTTAACAATAATTTTTTCTCCATTGATCGCATTGATGAGGGACCAGGTAAAAAATTTGAATAAAAAGGGGATAAAAGCTAAATATATTAACTCTGAGCAATCCGGTGAAGAAAATACACAGACCATCCAAGATGCAATCGATGGTAAAATAAAAATTTTATACATTGCACCTGAACGACAAGAGAACCCAAAATGGCTTGAAGCGGTTAGAAGCATGGATCTTTCTATGATTGTAATTGATGAGGCACATACAATTTCCGTTTGGGGACATGATTTCAGACCGGCTTTCAGAAGGATAATAAATCTTGTAAAACTGTTACCTCAAAATCTGCCTGTCCTTGCGACCACAGCTACTGCGACAAAGAGAGTTCAATTAGATATTGAAAAGCAGATTTCAGGAGATATCACATCGATAAGAGGTGAACTGATAAGAAAAAACTTTGAATTATATGTCATTAAAGTTACCTCTGAAGATGAAAAACTTATTTGGATGGCTGAAAATTTTACCGAATTGAAAGGTACCGGCATCATTTATACTGGAACAAGGATTAATACCGAAATATATTCAAGATGGTTAGATTTTTTGGGGTTTAGTACGACCGAATACAATGCAGGCCTTGATGCAGTATCGAGAAAAAGAATTGAGAACGGATTGATGGCAAATAAGTGGAAAGCCGTTGTTTCAACCAATGCCTTGGGAATGGGAATTGATAAGCCAGATATACGATTCATTATTCATACACAAATACCGGCCTCTCCAATTCATTATTACCAGGAAATTGGAAGGGCCGGCAGAGACGGGAATCCAACAAAGCTTATTCTTTTTTATAATCTCACAAAAGATAAAAAAGGCATTGAAGAAGATTATCGCCTCCCAAAAGCATTTATTGACGGAGGCCGTCCAAGCATAAGAAACTACAATAACGTAATCAATGCCCTGCAAGAACAACAATTAGGGGAACGCCAAATAATCAAAGCCACAAATTTAGGCCAAAATCAGGTAAGAACAATCAAAGCAGATTTAATAGAACAAGGAATAATTAAAGAGGTTCTTTACGGAAAATTAAAAAAATATGAATATCAATACACCGCACCTGAGTTGAATACCGACTCATTCGAAGAACTTCGACAAACAAAACTTGATGACCTCGGCGCTATGGTTGATTATGTAAATCTTAAATCATCCAGAATGAAATTCCTCTGTGACTATTTAGGAGATACTTCTCATAGTATGTTTGGAAATTGTGACAATACTACACTTAAAAAATTCATTTCCAACCCAACTGAAAAAAGCAGGCAACAGTTAGCAGATTTTAGAGAGGGTTATTTCCCAATTTTGAAAGTAGCGACCAGAAATTCCAATATCATAAATGGCTTTGCTGCAAGTTACTATGGAGTCTCAAATGTTGGTGCCGCACTACGCCGAAGCAAATATGAAGATGGTGGTGATTTCCCGGATTTTATTCTAAGGTTGACTTTAAAAGCATTCAGAAAAATGTTTCATAATGAAAAATTTGATTGTTTGGTTTATGTCCCTCCAACGGAATCAGGCGATTTGGTTAAAAATTTTGCTGAAAAAATTTCTAAGGCTTTAAAAATACCAATTTCACATGAATTGATAAAAACAGGAAAAACAAAGCCCCAAAAGATTTTTAGAAACGCAATTCTAAAAAGTGACAATGTCTATGATAAATTTGCCTTTAATAATCCTGACTGGCTGATCAATAAAAAAATTCTTGTAGTAGATGATATTTTTGACAGTGGTGCGACTATTAAAGAAATCGGAAAAATATTAACAAAATACGGTGCGGCTAAAATAGCACCGTTGGTTATTGCAAGAACTGTCGGAAGTGATATATAATAAGGTCATTATGAAAGATGAACTACCATATTGGATGGCATTAGCGCATTTGCCTAAAATAAAGACCAGAAAAAAAAATGAAATAATTATTCGGCTTTTTGAAGATGGTAAAACAATTATTGATTTTTTTAATGAGCAACCCTCGGTTTGGGCTAATGAATACTGTATAGTTGAATCTGAAATTGATTTGTTTAGGCAGGCATATAAAGAATTATCAAATTATGCTTTTATGGTGGAAGACCTCTTAGAGCAAGGATATTATATTATACCGATAACCTCAAAAGAGTATTCCCCCACCTTAAAAAAAAATCTAGGTAGGACTTATGCGCCTCCAATTTTATATGCAAAAGGCAATCTTCAGATATTGAAAGAACCGTCTATTGCTATAGTTGGGTCAAGAAAGGCTGACGATATTTCTCTGAAATTCACTGATAACGTCGCCAGGAATGCTTCTCTAAGCTATAAAGTTGTTGTAAGCGGTTTTGCAAAAGGTGTTGACAAACAAGCTCTTGACTCAGCGTTAAAATACAATGGTCAAAGCATAATCACCCTGCCCCAAGGCATTACAACATTCAAATCAGGGTTTAAAAAATATTATAAAAAGATTGTTGGCGGCAATTTATTGGTTTTAAGCACCTTTTTCCCAAAAGCGCCTTGGAGCGTTCAACTGGCAATGGCCAGAAATCCCATCATATATGGTTTAGCGTCCGAGATTTATGTTGCTGAGTCAAGCCAAAAAGGGGGAACATGGTCCGGGGTCATGGATGGCTTGCGTAAAGGACGAACAATATATGTACGCAAACCCAAACCTAATGAAAAAAATGCAAATAATATCTTGATTTCTAAAGGTGCTCAAGCTGTTGACCAAGATGGCAACGCTACAAGCTATGAGATCAAAAAGAACCGGCAACAAAACGAATCAGAGATAGTATCAAATGCTGTTGAAAAAAAAATAATTGAATTGTTAAAAATCGGGACTTTCGATTCTAAAAAAATTGTCAATAAACTTAAAATTGACTGGAGTTCAAGAGAAGTAACATCATTCCTTAAACAACAAGATAACGTGGAAATAATTAACGGCAAGCCTTTGAAATTTACTCATCGGGATAGATCTATAGCCTCCCAAATGACGTTATTTTGAGCCTAAAATATTCTTTGCCTCAAAATCAAAAGATCTAACAACAAAAATGCTTCGGACAAGCCGCAGATGTTATGAATCAGTAAGGAAATCCCAATGAATGAGCATGAAAAAATAAATTATGTAGAATTCCCCGCAAAGGACCTTGAAGGAACAAAAGCGTTTTTTTCAAAAGCCTTTGGTTGGTCTTTTGTTGATTATGGCCCAGAATACATAGCTTTTTCCAATGAAGGACTCGATGGTGGTTTTTTTAAATCTGCATTATCTGCGACCTCTGAAAATGGAAGCGCATTAATTGTGTTTTACAGCCAAGATTTAGAAGGAACTCTTTCAAAAGTTCAAAATGCTGGAGGGGACATAATAAAACCAATATTTGCTTTTCCTGGTGGTAGTAGATTTCATTTTAGTGATCCGAATGGCAATGAATTTGCTGTCTGGTCAGAGACTGTTTGATCTCCCCCCAAAAAACTGTAACCGAAGTGTTCTCGGCTCAATGAATGAGCTGAAATTTCAACTTGAATATCACATTGAAATGTTTATTGAAAAAATCCAGGAGGCTTGATTTTAAATCATTTTTTAAAAAGATCCGAATGGGAGCCCGTTCTTTCTAAAATCAAAGCATTCTCAGTTAGTTGATATATAAGAATCCAATCTGGTTCAATATGACAATCACTGTGACCTTTCCAATTGCCTGTTAATTGATGGTCTTTGCATTTGGGTTCCAATTCTTGTTGGTCAATCAGTTTTTCAATAATGATCTTTAATTTTCACAAATCCTTGTTTTGTTTTTTAACTTTTTTATAATCTTTTTTGAATTGGGTTGTGTAATAAAGGATCAATTATCAAGTTCCTGAAACAGATCATCAACAGAATCAACAGCATGAAGGCCTTTGCCATTATCAGCATCCATAAGGGTTTTTGCCGTAATGTCATTCGGAATTTTTAATTCAAAAGGAATCCCATTATGAAGGGTTATTTGTGAAAGATACATTGAGATCGCCTCGGACATTGAAATATTCAATTTTTTTAATATAATTTGTGCGTGTTGCTTTATTGCCGGATCTACGCGGGTTTGAATTACTGCTGTTTTTGCCATAATTCCCTCCTTACCAGAAGATTTTGTATTGATAATGTAATTACAATCAGTAAACGCTTTATTTTTAAAATTTCAAGTCTCTATTTATTAGGAACATTAACAGAAGGTTTCGAGAAATATAATATCTTTGAAAAAATGTTAAACAAGAAAAATGATCCGGAATCAGATGACAGCAAACTGCTCGTTTCAATAGCACCGGAACTTGGCAGGTTCACAATTGCTTAGCTATCAAGTTAAAAGAAGTATATGAAAAATGTCAAACACCCGAATATCGGATGACGGGTGAGTCAGACTGGAAAAAATTGCCGATTTTGCCCATGGCTGGATAAAGCAGAGTAAACCATTAGAAGGAGGAACGTCATGAAATTAATCGAATGGAAGGTAAAAAGGAAGATGATAGAAGGCGCAGGTCAAATAAGAAGACAGCTGGTGTAATAAGTCATGACTAACCAGACAACAAAAATTGCTGTTTCTTCCATTATCCTTGATGAAACGATTTATCCCAGAAAGGGAATCGATCACAGGCGTGTAGGTATATTTGCCGAAAACATCCGGGATGGGTTTACCTTTGATCCCATTGAGGTGGAGCGGGTCCCTGACAGGGACGGTATATTCCGCCTGCTGGATGGGGCGCACCGATGGAATGCGTATAAGTCAACTGGAGTTGCAGTAGTAGACGCAGTCATAAAGGATCTGGAAGGGAATGATCCCCTGCTGTATGCGGCAAAAAAGGCCATCGGCCCGAGACAATTGACGGAAGATGAGGCGAAGGACACTGCCCGGCGGGCCTATGCGGGCAACGAAAGTCTCAGTTCTTTGGATATCGGAAAGGCCATTGGGCGTGCAAGGCGAACTGTGGATTTATATATAGCTGATCTTCGCGCTGTAAACCAGATGGGCCTGGACATAAAAATATTCCGCATGAATCGCCTTGGCATCCCCCAGGACAGGATTGCAGAGCGATTGGGGTTTGCTCAAAAAACAATTAATTATCATTTAGCAAAAATGGCAACGTTGCCAAATTCGCTAAATGCTGATTTGTCCAAAGGCTTCACAGTTGCCCAGGTGGCCCAAAAGTACGATTGGCCTGACCCTATGGTCTGGTCACTGGCCCTTGAAGGCAAAAATGATCGTGACAGATTCAAAGAGCTTGGCTGGGGACTTCGGACCTGGGACCAATGGGCATGGAATGATTGTGATAAAAGATTTGGGGATGACTGGCCCGGACGGATTCCGGCTCAACTGGTAGCCCATATTCTCAAATATTTCTCAAAACCGGGTGACCTGATCCTTGACCCCATGGCCGGAGGGGGTGTGACTCCTGATACCTGTCTTGCCATGGGCCGCAGATGCTGGGCCTTTGATATGATGGACCGGCCGGAAACACGTCCTGAGATCGAACCCTTCACATGGGGTGTTCTGTCTGATCAACAGCTTTCATGGCCTGTCAGCGCAAAGGAAAAACCCGATCTGATCCTCTTTGATCCGCCCTACTTTGACAAAAAAGCGGCTGACTATGATGAAAAAAGCATATCCAGCCTGCCCAGAAATGAATACCTTGAATTTCTTGAGGCCTTTTTTGTTCTGCTGAAATGCAACGTCAAAAAGAAGACCCGGTTGGCGTTTATCAATGCCGACTGGAGAGATTTTCAGAATAAACAGGCAGAAGAAGAAAGGTATAAGGGCGGCATTCTCATAGACGACTACCTTGATATCCTGAAAAAGACGGGATGGTATCATACGCATATTATCCAGGCCCCCATGTCGACCCAGCGTTTCAGCGCCGGGGTGGTGTCTGCAATGCAGAAAAAAAACATACTGGGTGTTGTCAGCCGGTATGTGATTATCCTGGGCCAGGAGTGTTAGAGGATATTAAAACTGTTCAGTTATTGCCAGAAGATCCTGATAAATATGTTAATAAATCACAAGTATAACTTGTTAAATCATAATAATATTAAACCACCTACTTGAATTTAGTTTAGCTTTGACTTATAATCACAAATATGACTGGTGAAAACAGAAACATATTAAACCGAATTCTTCGTAACTGGCCCAAAGGAACAGTGGGAACATTAACGTGGTTTCGAGAACATGGCGGATATCAGCAACTATTAGATTATTACCAGAAAGCACCCTGGGTGACTAAAATAGGAAGCGGCACATATATTCAATATGGAGATTCTGTTGATTGGCGCGGGGGATTGTATGCTGTTCAGAATCAATTAGATCTTTGTGTGCATGCTGGTGGAAAAACTGCTTTGGAATTATCTGGATTCAGACATAATCTCCAATTGGGTCGAACCGCAAAAATATATCTTTTTGCATCAGGAAAAATTCAACTACCGACATGGTTCATTCAACACCCATGGGAAGATGAATTGTGTTTTAAACGGTTAAATATTTTTCAATCCCGGCCAGATTTTGGACTAATGCATTTTAATACGGGCAATTTTGAAATAAAAGGGTCTGCTCCCGAGCGTGCAATGATTGAATTGTGTGCCCTGGTTCCAAATTATCATTCGTTTGAAGAGGCTGGTCATTTTATGGAGAGTCTTTTATCCTTGCGATGTGAATACGTGCAAACACTTCTTGAAAGCTGCAGTTCAATAAAAGCAAAACGATTATTCCTCTATTTTGCGGACACATATAATATGCCCTGGTTTCAGAAATTGGATATAAAAAATATTGACTTGGGAAAAGGGAAACGACAGGTTGCAGCCAATGGGATTCTAAATAAAAAATATCAAATAACAGTCCCGGATGAAATAGAGAGTATCAGTTTAAAGGATATTCCATGAAAATGAACAAATATTTTGAGCAGGCTAAATTAATGCTGTCCATTCTTCCAATCGTGGGGCAGGAAAAAGAGTTTGCCATAAAAGGCGGGATCCCAGCAAGGATTAGGTATTGGTTCTATGCTTATGGAACGCTTCTGGGGGGAAGTGGATGCCTGTTTTGCTAAAGCTTACTTGGAAGTGTTGAATTCAAATGAATGGTTTCCACAAATCTAAGTTTGCTGTTGCCTATTTAAAGTTTTGCAGCAAACCTGCGCACCTTCCCAGAAAACTGGAGCCAGGGGTTAAGCCACAATAATAAAAATCATGAAAAAGCAAACTATTCGTTTTAAACGTATAAATATGTTGACTAATATACTTTTAAATCATATAGATTGAACATGGAAGAAATTTTATACCAATATAATCCCTGGTGGGAAGAGTTAGTTTTCAATGAAGAGATAATACCGAGAGAACGTTATCTTGATAGGCTTATAAAATATTTAGACAATAAACAAATTATTTCTCTGACAGGCCTACGTCGTGTTGGCAAAACGACATTAATGAAATTGATCATTAAAGAGCTTATCAGAAGAGGCACATCTTCAAAGTTTATTTTATATATCAGTTTAGATGATTACCTTTTTCACCAAAAGAGTATCATTGAAATAATCAATGAATACAGGAAACTTCACAAACTTAAGATCGAAGAAAAAATTTATCTTTTTTTGGATGAAGTGACATATAAAGACAATTTTCATATCCAGCTAAAAAACATATACGATTCTCAAAATACCAAAATTTTTGCAGCATCTTCTTCAGCTTCAATGTTAAGAGATAAAAAAGCCAGTTTGACTGGCCGCGCAATAACATTGGAAATAAAGCCATTAGACTTGGAAGAATATCTATTTTTTAAAGGAATCACAGTAAAAAAACGTGATAAGCAATTATATAAATCATATTTTCTCGACTACATCAAAGATGGCGGGATGCCGGAAAATGTTTTAAACCCGAACCGGGAATACTTGATGAATCTGGTTGATGATATTATTCAAAAAGATATCACGGCTTTTCATGGTTTGAAGAATCATCAAATCCTTAGAGACTATTTCCTGCTCCTTATGGAACGGAGCGGAAAACAATTAAGTATCAACAAAATTGCAAAAATATTGAGCATATCACCAGATACTTCTAAAAGATATTTAAGCTATTTCGAATCCACGTATCTTATACATCTGCTCCCTCGATGGGGGAAAACCAATCAAAAGTTATTGTCTGCAAAAAAAATATATGCTTCCGATCTTGGTATCAAACATCTTTTTATGGGAGATAGAGATCTTGGAAGCTATTTTGAAAATTACATTTATTTAGTATTGCGCAATAAAAAAATATTATATTACCTATACGAAAATACTGTTGAAATCGATTTTTATACGGACGATAAAATTCTTATCGAATCAAAATTTTATTCGCAACTCAATGAGAAACAAAACAGGTTGTTTTCCGATTACCCTGCGAGCAAAAGAATAGTGATAGATTCCGTAGACAAATTAGTCCTCCTCAACGAGTTATAAATTCAAACAAAAAAATAAACCGGATAAAACCGGTTATTTTCAAGTTATAAGGCTTCCAACAATGAAACGAGATAAGATAGAATTTAATTTAAGGCCTGCGACTGTTGATGACATCGAGTTCATATTCAAACTTCGAGTTAAGACGATGAAACCATTCTTTGAAGATACATTGGGCTGGAATGATGCCAAAGAGTATGAAAAATCGGCTGACGAACTGAGCAATGCTGAAATCGTTATGGTTGGTCAAAAGAGAATCGGTATAATTAAGGTGATCCCTCGTACCGATGAATTTCATTTAAATCAAATGCAGATCCTTCCTGAGTTTCAAAAAAAGGGAATCGGCGCTAAGCTTGTTCGATTAACCATAGGACGTTCTATACAATCACGAAAACCAATATCATTATTCGTTGTAAAGAATTCTCCGGCAAAGCTTCTGTATGAGCAATTTGGTTTTGTGGTAACAAGCGATTTTGAACATAATTGCAAAATGTGTCGGCAGCCAAGTCTTGATTAGACAAAAGTAAAATTAATAAAAAATAAGGGAAAATTAAGACTGAGGACAGTAAATCAATTCATGAATTTGATTTAGAATTAATCTGCGAATATTTTTCAAACCTGAAACGACAGGGACCAGGAAGCCCTGAAGTAACGATTAAAGGGTTAAGTTTTATTGATAATCTTAATGATCAATCCCTTATTGCTGACATTGGTTGCGGATCAGGTGGGCAGACAATAGTATTAGCACAACATGCACCGGGAAATATTACAGGTATCGACCTTTTTCCTATTTTCATTGACCTGTTCAACCGGAATGTTGAGAAGCTGAAACTTCAGGACAGAGTAAAAGGTATTGTGGGATCAATG
>Ga0208648_1001755_pt1 | contig 16535 bp, 8 predicted proteins | sample AntAceMetag02UKL_FD_184772 | JGI IMG/M metagenome (GOLD analysis project Ga0208648, IMG submission 184772) | Saline lake microbial communities from Ace Lake, Antarctica - Antarctic Ace Lake Metagenome 02UKL (SPAdes) (version 2) | ecosystem: Environmental > Aquatic > Non-marine Saline and Alkaline...
TTTTAAAAAAGACATATCAGTAGGGTTTTCTTTTGCCGCGTCTTTGTTACAGGCTTTCTGTGCGGGGATAGGATTTACACTAGCGATGCTTTTAATGTCCGGCATCAGAGAGAGGCTGGAGCTAACGGATGTGCCAAGGGCATTAGCAGGTGTTCCCATAGCGTTTATTGTCGCGTCGTTAATGTCAATGGCGTTTTTAGGTTTTTCAGGATTTAAGCTTTAGTAAATTTTAAGACCTGTTCTTGAGCACGGACATCCGTGCTCAAGAACAGGTCTTAAGGGGTTCTATGAATATATTATTACCGGTAGTGGTGTTGGGCGCGTTAGGTGTGACATTTGGTGTGTGGCTGGGTTTTATGCAGAAATTATTTTTTGTGAAGAAGGACCCGCGCATTGAACATATCCTTTCGCTGCTTCCCGGTTCCGATTGTGGTGCATGCGGGCAAGCAGGATGTTATGGCTTAGCAGAGACCCTTGCCAAGGGCGAGCTAAAGAGCATAACCTGTCCCGTTGTGCATGAGCAGGAGAGAGAAGACATAGCGGATGCCCTGGGTATTAATGTTGCACAGGCAGAAAAGAATGTGGCGACTTTAATATGTGGCGGAGGCACAAGGTGTAAAGATAATTTTCAGTATCATGGCATAGAGGATTGCAACATAGCTACACTGGTTATGAACGGGCCAAAGTCATGTACGTTCGGATGTATAGGTTTTGGTAGCTGTGTCCAGGTGTGTCTGTTTAATGCCATTAGAATCGGAAAAGATGGTTTGCCCGAGATAGACCCTGCAAAATGTACCAGTTGCGGTAAATGCATAAAGGCCTGTCCAAAAGGGGTTCTGTTGCTAGCGCCACTTAATAAAATCTACCATGTCGAGTGCAATTCACATGACAAGGGCGCGGATGTCATACGATCATGCAAGGTTGGGTGTATAGCATGCGGTAAATGCGTAAAGACCTGCCCTGTTGGCGCTATTGAGCTAAAAGATAATGCAGCGGTTATAGATTATACGAAGTGTACAAATTGTGGCCAGTGCGTAGCAATATGTCCAACAAAGGCGATTGGAAAAAGGAGAGATAGCGCACAGCAGCGCTTATCCGCCCATATTAGCTAAAGCGCATACGATGAACGGCTATTGAGTAGCAGGTACTGTAGCTAAGGGTTGTTTTAAAGAAAGGATAAGACAATGGCAAAAAATATATTAGAAGCTAACGAGGTGAATTTTGAACATGAGGTAAAAAAATCAGAAGTAGTATGCCTGGTAGATTTTTGGGCACCATGGTGCGGACCATGTCAGATGATAGCCCCAGCCTTAGAGAGTATAGCGAATGCGCAGCAAGGCAAACTCAAGGTTTGTAAGGTGAACATAGATGACAACCATAAGCTAGCAACAGACTTAGGGATAATGAGCATACCTACTATGATTCTGTTTAAAGGCGGAAAAGAGCAGGAGCGAATAGTGGGAGCGTTAGGTGAGTCTGAACTAACAAAAAGGATCGAAAAGTACATTGTCTAAGCTGACCCTTTTGCTTGATATCGGGACTACTACAATATCAGGCAACATACTTGATGCATCAGCAAATAAGATATTGTCAAGTGGACTTGTTCTTAATAGTCAGTCAAGATTTGGCGATGATCTTATTTCAAGAATAAGCTTTGCCCTAGAGAGCCAGCAGAACGCCACACTTTTACAGAAAAGAGTGGCGTTTTCTATAAATGTCCTCATACAACAACTGCTGGCAAGTTGTTCCAGAGACAAGCAAGATATCGCGTCTGTCCTTTGTGTATCAAACACTGTTATGCACCATCTCTTTCTCGGCATCGATACAGCCTCGCTTATAACTCCACCATACAGATCAAGTCAGAAAGCTGAGATTACTGTTTATGCTGAGATGCTGGGCCTTAAGCTCACAAAGAACATATCCGTGACTTTTCTGCCTAACATAGAAGGTTTTGTAGGTTCAGACGCACTTAGCGTAATTTTAGCAAGTAACATATACAGAGATAAGCATCTGAGGCTTGCAATTGATATAGGCACAAACGGAGAAGTTATATTGGGCAACAAAGACAGGATACTTGTTGCCTCTACCGCGGCAGGCCCTGCTTTTGAAGCGAGATATGTGAAAAGCGGCATGCCCGCGATAGAAGGGGCTATAAAAAGTGTAAGGATTACAAAGCGTAAGATAGAGTGCGGCGTAATAGGTAATAAAACGCCGAAGGGGATTGCAGGCAGCGGGCTTATAGATGCTTGTTACGAGATGTTTAGAACAGGCATAATAGATAAATCAGGCAAGATGGCGGTCAGGGAATTTATTCTTTACAAGAGGGGTAAAAAGAAAATATCTATTACGCAAAATGACATAAGAAAGCTTCAGCTAGCAAAGGCTGCTATCTTTGCTGCGACAAAGGTACTATTGAGACGATATGGCGCAGATAAAGAAAATATCGACCAGATTTTGCTTACAGGCTCTTTTGGCAGTAGCTTGAACGCGAAGAGTATAATCGGCGTAGGGCTTATACCAAAGATAAATATAAAAAAGGTAAAGCATTTAAAATCAGGCGCATTAGAAGGGCTTCGTTTATACGCAACTAGGCCATCGCTTCACAAGCAGATTCTAGCGGTTCTTAGTAAGATAGAGCATCTTCCTCTTTTGGGACAATCTTTTGGAGATGAGTTTGTCTCCTCGCTTGCGTTAGGCTAATACTGTCGCCACCTATTTAATAGCAGCACATAAAATATTAAGAAAATTGTAGAAAATACAAGGCTAATGGTGAGTTAGCATTACTAACCGTGGTGAGGTTATCCTTAAAAGTAAAAAGTGTAGTAATTTAATGGCCATAAATGCGAGTTAAATTATTTATTTCTCCTGCGATATATACAAGAGGCCCTGAGGCTGGCCTCATATTGCTGCCTTATGGCCTAGGTGTATTAACATCTTTCCTAAGACAAAATAATATTTTTGTCAGTCCCCAGGACTTAGACGCTGAATTAAGAAGTCCTCATGCCCATTTAAAGCAGAGAAAAATACTCAGGAGACTTCTGAAATACAGCCGATTACAATTGCAAGCAGGACATTACGTGGGTATTTCTAATAGGAGCAACGATTTTTTGGCAAGCAGCTTGCTTGATTTAGCATGCGTGAAAGGCTATGACTTAATAGGTTTTGGCGTTAACTCAGAAGCTCAAATACTGACCACTCTGCTATTAGCGGAGAAAATAAAAAAAACATACAACATTCCAATTGTTATTGGCGGCCCCTATGTAACGTCATTTGCCCATTTATTTTTTAAGAGATACAATTTTATTGATTATGCTATTGTAGGAGAAGGAGAGATCCCGCTGCTGAAGTTGACGCAGTATATACGAGGAAAAGGTACAAGGCAAAACGTTCCTTCCTTGTGGTATAAAGATAAGGCTCAGGCTGTGTTTAATGGCCGCACATTTTATAATATAGAAGATCAATCTTGCCCTGATTTTGAAGGGCTTCCTTTAGAGTTTTATAAAGGATATGCGCAAAACGGCACAAAAAATATAGTAATACCTTATTCTACCGCAAAAGGATGTTCAGGAAGATGTACTTTTTGTACATATCCTCAAATTGACGGCCCTTGGCAATCTAAAAGCGCGAAAAAGATTGTGAACGACATTATTTTTTTGAAGAAAAAATATAAAAGTCAGTTTTTCTCTTTTAGAGATTCAAATTTCAACGTCTCTTGTAAGCATGTAAATGAATTGTGCGATGAATTGATTAAGGAAGGAGTTGATATCCAATGGAGTGCGCTAGCGAAAGGCGGTAATCTTGATAAGAACTTACTTGTCAAAATGAAGAAGGCGGGATGCCATAGACTTGCGTGGGGACTTGAGTCGGGGAGCAACAGGCTTTTAAGATTAATGAAAAAAGATATAAGTGCCGAGGAATGCACTAATTTAATGGAAACGGCAAAGGACGCAGGAATCAGCAATATGGCCTACTTAATGATAGGATATCCTCATGAGAGTTCGCAGGATCTTGAACAAACAGCATTGCTACTTAAAAATAACGCGAGATTCATTGATAATTTGAGTATTTTCATTTTTCGCGTTAATTACAATTCCTTTGTCTACAAGAACCGAGAGTCCCTAAAAATAGAGATTGAGGAGACAAAGATCTCTTCATTATTTTACTGGTATCAGTATAGATATAAAACAACCGAAGCCTATGGTTTAAGGCATGCGATGAGAAAATACACGAAGAGTAGGAATAAGGTTATCGGGTGCGGTTTTCGATACATAAAACACAAACATATAAGATTTCCTTTAAATGTTTTAGTGAAATATCTGGGCCCAATATTTGCAAAAGAGCTTTTTATGATAGAGCAACGCATGAATGCGAAAATATTCAATTAAAGATAGCATGACTTTGCGTTCCCTTTTGATTTTGAAAACAAAGTTTTTAACAGGATGGTTTCCGGCTTCTGAGTGTGTTACAATTTTAAGGCCGATATGCGCATTTTGTTTATTGTAGACTATATAGGAGACGATCATCTGGGAATTATGGGTATTTCCAGTATTTTAAAACAGAAAGGTTACTGCGTAGAGACAATAAACGCCTCGCCCGGTAAGATAATAGAAAAATTAAAAGACGAAGTGCTGACGATTCTAGCTTATAGTGCGCTGACACCGCGGTCGAAACAATATTTACACATTAATAGAGTAGTCAAGAAACAAGTGAAGGCTTTTTCTATTTTTGGCGGCCCGCATCCTACAGCGGTTCCGGAAATAATAGAAGAAGACGGCCTCGACGCAGTCTGTATTGGCGAAGGAGATTACGCGATGCTATGGTTATAAGACTTTGCTGGCGATCTTATCAAAAGTTAAAAATCATTTTTTCTCATGAGAACTAAATAAAGGCTAAGTTAACATAACTATGTAGGTAAGGATGAAAGTTTTATTTATTTACCCTAATATAATTTTTAAAAGACGCCCCCTAGGACTTTCCCATATGGGGATAGGCTCTCTATCCGCTGTGTTAAAAAAAGATGGCCATAGGGTATCAGTCTTGAATATTTATAAAAAAATAAACAAGAAAACTTTTATAGAGAGAGTCGTCAGAGAAAAACCAGACCTTCTCGCTTTTTCGGCTACCGCTAACATGTTCTTTCATATCGAAGATTTTTGCAAGTGGCTTTTACAGGAAAATTTGCGGTTTAAGACTATCTGCGGGGGTGTTCACGCGACACTTGCTCCTCAGGAAGTTATAAAAACAGATGGTATCGACATGGTCTGTATTGGCGAGGGAGAGGTTGCCTTGTTAGAACTATGCAGTAAACTCTCACAAGGAGAAGATATAACATATATTAATAATCTGTGGATAAAGACAGGAGATGGCATAAGGAAAAATCCTGTAGGGCCGGTTCTGGAAGACCTGGATGAACTTCCGTTTCCTGATAGGAATGTTTTTAATAAATTTGAACTAACAGCAGAAAGTGTAGGAATTCTACCCATAACCGCTTCACGCGGATGTTTATATAATTGTGTATATTGCTGTAACCACGCACTGAGAGACGTATATCCAAATAAAGATAAATACCTAAGATTTAGAAGTCCTGGCAATGTAGTTGCTGAAATAAAGGAAATACTTGCACGTGATCCTTCTTTTACTTCAATACGTTTTTACGATGATATATTGTACCTAAATAAAACTTGGGTTAAAGAATTTACCTTATTGTACAAGAGAGAGATCAGCCTGCCTTTTAGTTGCAACATAAGGCCGGAGCTTGTAGATGAAGAGATGGTGTCGCTGTTACAAGAAGCAGGCTGTCATATGATTTGCATGGGCATAGAAAGCGGCAATGATTATATAAGGAATAGTATTCTGAAACGAAAAATCAACAAAGACCAGATTCGCGGAGCCTTTGGCCTGTTTGAGCATACAGGTATGAAAGTACATGTTTTTAATATGGTAGGCATACCTTTTGAGAAGCCAAGCGATGTATTGGAGACTATCAAGCTTAACAGCGAGTTTTCTCCCGATACATTCCATGTTTCTATACTTTATCCATTTATGGGAACAGAGCTTTACGATGTGGCTAAAAAGGAAGGCTTTATTACTGGTAGAAGAGCTGGCAGTTTTTTTAATGATTCAAGGTTAAAGTGCCCTACTATTCACCGAGTACATGTAGTAATGTTTCAGAGGTATTTCGTTATCTTTGTAAGGCTTTATTCTAAATTAATGCGGATGCCTAAAACAGTATCGAGAGTAAGCACTGCTATGTTGGATTGTATGCTTAAGAGTTTTATCGTTGCTTTGTGCCTTAACAGTTTGCACAATGTATCGTATGTATTGCAAACAGGTTTAAACTGGGCTAAAAAACTCATTAAACAACTGCCCAGGCACAAAAGCATCTTTAACAGGGTTTTAAAATATATATTTATACGAAAAACGTAGTTGCCTACTAAGGATTAAAAACCTAAGGAATTTATTTAAAATATAGGAAATGATATGGATGGTAAATTCAAGACCGCAAAGTCAATGATTCATAATATGAAGAATGAGTGCAGGTACTCATTGCTTAAAAGGCTTGCGTTGCCTTTTAAGCTGCAATATGGCTATAGCTTTGATTATCCGCAATATGTCTGGATTGATATTACTAATGAATGCAATTTACGGTGCATAATGTGCCCACAGTCAAAAGGTTTAAAAAGAGAAAAAATGACCATGGATATGGATACCTTTACCAAAATTGTTGACCAGGTGTGCGCCGGCAGGCCAAGGATTATTTTACACGTATCAGGCGAGCCTTTACTTAATAAGAATGTGTTGAAAATGATAAGATATGCTAAGGATAAAGGATGCAAAGTTACAATGTTTACTAATGCTACTTTGTTAACCAGAGATATGGCTGTGCGCATACTTAAGACAGAATTAGATAACATATTCTTCTCATTTGACGGCTGTACTCCTGAGATATATGAAAGAATACGTGTAGGAGCTAAGTTTGATCAGGTAAAATCTCAAATTGAAACTTTTTTAAAACTACGCTCAGAAAAACACGCTAAGAGTCCCATAGTCGTCATAGAGCTTATTTCCATGGACGCAACTAGAAGGTATATCCCGGATTTTATTAAATATTGGGAAACAAAAGGTGTGGACCGCATTGGGATAAGGTTAGCAGGAACATGGCTTGGATTAGTTAATAATTATGCGGCAGGGCAGAAGCTAAAAAGTTTTGGTTTTAAACCTTGCGACAGCCTGTTGTTCGGATGTGCCATTCTTGCCGAAGGAACCGTGGTGCCTTGCTGCAAGGATGTTGAAGGGCGATTGTCTTTAGGTAATATACATAAGCAGTCTTTCTATGATATATGGAACGGCAAAGCTTATAGAAATTTAAGAAAACAACATCTTAACAATGCCATACAGGAAAGCGTTATATGCCGTTCCTGTGCGCATACAAAATGCTGGAACCGAAAAGAACAGGCCATGCAGCGGCTTTTTAAAGTATACTGTTCTTTTTTAGTGAAGTAGCGTGAAAAACAAACTTACCTTTACAAGTATTTCAGAATCAAATATCGATAGCTTTGCAGGGAAAATATCTGAATTGCATAGCGCATCATCCGGAAAAAGACACAGCCCTGCTTATTGGTATTGGCGCTATCTTAAAGGTCCTGCCGGTAGCGGTAATCTTATTATTGCTCTTAATGGCGGCGATGTAGTAGGTAAATATGGGCTACGCTATCTGCCGCTTATAATAAGAGGCAGACGGATAAAAGCAGGTTTTATGGAGGGCCTTTTAGTAAGCCCGCTTGAAAGATTTTGGCAGTGTTATAGAGGGCTTGTAGAAAGGTGTAATAGAGAAAAACAAAATAATAACCTTGCATTCTATCTTGGTATGACTCATTTCCGAACGCTAGAGCTGCACAAGCGGCTTGGCGTAATAGATTTAGGCCGAGTGCCGGTTTATTGGGGTTTTCTTGACATTCCCAGAATTTTAGAAGGGCGTTCCGTTCCACGCCCTTTGTCACTGCTCGGATACCTCGGACAGGCCATTATTGGCTTGCGAGTCGGCGTGAAAAAAATATCGTATTTAAATATCCGCCAGGTTAAAAATTTTGACAGCAGTTTCGATGAATTATGGGAAAATATTTCTAAAAAATACGCTATATCTGTTATCAGGAATGCCCAATACCTGAATTGGCGATATATAGAAAACCCGACAGAAAAATACGAGTGTTTGGCTGCGTATTCCGATGGAAGGCTTGAGGGGTTAGTGGTATTCCGTATTGCAGATTGTCACAACGAAGGTTACGTGTTTGAACTATTTGCACGTGAGGATAGCAAGTCTGTAATGAGAGAGCTGCTTTTACAGGCAGTCAAGGAGTTGAAAGCGAAAAGAATAGGTTATATAACAGTGTCATTCCCAGCTACTTCCAATGCCGCGCATGTTTTACGCAGTATGGGGTTTAAATCATGGGGCACAAGATTGTGGTCTATCCATATGATAGTTTCTTCCGGGTCAAGAACGAGTCTTTTGCCGGATCTGGAATTAAGGAATTGGTATTTTAGCCTCGGGGACTGGTTGGCCTCTTAACAGGGCCTAATATGGTTTTCACGTTTTTTTATGTTTTATTTTAGTTAATTGTTTGTTAAACTATACAGCACAATCCGTAAAAAGCTGTTTTACCGGTATTAAATTTAAGAGAGATTTGAATGCAGCGCAAAGATTATATCTTCTGGGTAGCCCTTCCGCCTGTTGTTGACGAGGTTGAGTTCGTAGCAAGACCCGCGGGCCTTGCTGAACCGCTAATTGATTTGCGTTTTGGCCCGGAAGATTACAAAAGATATATACTTAAGAAAGCAGTTGAATATGGTTTAGCAGGGCTCACGGTTTTTATTGATTACCATGATAAGGGCCTTAATAATTTTGTATTAAAATCCCTTCCCCAAGCCTCACGTGTTATCCTGACCTCAATCAGCAAATTTGACGGCAATCTCGAATTATCACTTAATGAATTTAAACAGAAAGGCATTATTGCTGGCATAGAGGCTGATAACAGAAATGACGCATGCAAGGCGCAGTCCTGCGGAGCAGATTTTATAGTTGCCTCGGGTAACGAAGCTTGCGGTCCGGTCTCGGGCAAGACGAGTTTAGTATTGGTTCAGGAACTGCTTGAAGGACTGGATATCCCGCTTATATTACGCGGAAGCCTCGGCCCTCAGGCAGCGGCAGGTGTACTGGCGGCGGGTTGTTCCGGCTGCATACTTGATTCCCAGGTGCTGCTTCTTAAGGACTCTCCTGTAAGCGATAAACATAAAAAGATACTGAGTGAGGCGTCTGTTTTCGATACAACGGTTATAGGCACCTTAATTAATAAACCATACCGTTTTATATGTAATGATAAAAGGGTTGGGCATCTTGCCCTTATGGATAAAGAAAAGAATATCTTTCTAAAAAACGCTTCTCCTGATAGGCGCGCGGATAATTTTAATAAGATTCTTAATGGAATAATGATTAACGGTTTCAATGAAGCGTCAGCGAACTTCCCCGTAGGCCAGGGCATTGCATTCTCTCAGCAGTTTGCTGAAAAAGGCCTAGGGGTCAGAGATGTGCTCAAGATATATCATTCGGCGCTTAACAGCTCTATAGATAAGATTAAATCCGATTTTCCTTTTTCATCTGAATCCTCTATCGGTAAATTACATAACGTTAAATATCCTTTGGTTCAGGGGCCTATGGCCTGTATTACCGATAATCCGAATTTTGTTGGAAAAGTGGCAAAGGAAGGAGCGCTACCGTTTATAGCATTGGCTGGGCTCTCGTCAAAGCAGAGAAGGAGCCTGCTTAAAAGTACACGTTTAGCGTTAAAAGGCAAGGCATTTGGCGCCGGAATCGTTAACTTTAACTCCTTGGAAGATATTGAGGAGCAGGTTCAGGATCTGCTTACTTTTCCGCCGGATGTTGTTACTATAGCAGGCGATGGTTTAGGATTAGCAAAACGCCTTGAAGGGGCGGGCATCAACACTTATATGTACGCGCCGACAGAGGCACATCTTAAAAATCTCCTCGAGGAGAAGGCAAGCGGTATTATACTGGAAGGGCATGAAGCAGGCGGACATATCGGCTCTTTGGGCTCATTAATATTGTGGGAACTTGCTGTTGAGGAACTTCTTAAACATGGCATTGACCAGGCGCCCATGACTCGCGTTCTTTTAGCCGGGGGGATTGCCACCTCCCGCGGCGTATTAGCAGCCGCTGTACTGGTTTCTCCGCTGGTTAGCCAAAAGATAGCTATCGGCCTTCAGATCGGCACAGCATATCTCCTGACAAACGAAGCTGTTGCGTCAGGTGCTGTTTCCGCGAAATATCAGAAGATGCTTTTAGAAGGTGATAGGACAATTGTTACGGGCCAAAGCGTTAACCTACCGACGCGGTGGCTTCTTACCCGGTCAGCAGATAATATGTTTCACGCTGAATTTAATATGGAAAAAGAGAACCATTCTTTTTCCGGGCGCAAGCAGCTGTTTGAGGCGTCTAATATTGATAGTCTGTGTAAGGCCCTCGGCAGAAGGGAAAAGGTTCATAAGCAAAACGCCTCAAGCGTTGGCGCGTATATGTGCGGGCAGGCTGTATCATTGCAAAAAGACCCGATGAGCATTATAGCGCTTCATGAGGAACTGATATTTAAGGCGAAAGAATTAGCAGAGGCCTGCCTTATGCCGGAAAAAGCACGGGAATTTCCTGAAGAGGCTGTAGCTATTGTGGGCATGGGCTGCATCTTTCCCGACGCGAATAACATAGATGAATATTGGAAAAATATTATTAACCGCCGTTCTTCTATCCGGCCGCTTTCTAAAGAGCGTTGCGACCTTAATGAGCATTTTGACCCTGAACGGGGCAGAATGTATAAGTCATATTCAAGAATAGGCGCTTTTATAGAGGGGTTTAAGAAAGACCCGCTTAAATTTCACATCCCGCCTGTTTCAGCCCCGTTTATTGAGCGTATACAGTTTTTAATACTTGAGGCAGCTTATCAGGCGCTGGCAGATTCAGGGTATCTGGAAAAAACATTTCCCAGAGAACGAACAGCTGTTTTTATAGGCAGTAACGGCAAAGGCGAGATGGGGGTCCTGCATCATACGCGCGCTTATTGGAGCCGTTTTACAGAATCCCTGAAAAACACAAAAGAGTTTAAGGGGCTTCCTGAAAAAACAAAAACTTCTATACTTGCCAAGTCAGAAGAGATTTTTAATAAAAAGATGCCCGAGCTCTCAGAAGATTCCTGCGGCGGAACCTTCGGCAGTATTGTTGCCAGCCGTATTAATAATTGTTTTAATTTAGGTGGTGTGAGCTTAGTCATAGATGCTGCCTGCGCGGCATCCTTAGCCGCAGTGGATGCGGGTATAAGGGGCCTGCGCGAAGGGCGGTTTGACATGGTTTTAGCGGGCGCTGTAGACGGTTATCTTAATGTAGGTTCGTATCTTCTCTTTTCCAGCCTGGGAGCCATATCAGCAAAAGGGTCGTTTCCATTTGATGAGCGGGCTGACGGCCTTGTTTTAGGCGAAGGCGCGGGCCTTGTCGTGTTAAAGCGTTTAAATGACGCCATACAAGACGGAGACAAGATATATGCTGTTATCAGGGATATCGGCGCTTCAAGCGACGGAAGGGCCAAGGGTATTACGGCCCCGGATGTAAAGGGACAGATACGCGCGCTTGAGCGTACTTATGAGGCGGTCTCGTTTGCCCCGGATGCGGTATCTTTGATAGAGGCCCACGGCACAGGTACATGGGCAGGAGATAAAGCGGAGATAGCATCTTTAATTGAGTTCTTCAGAAGATATTCCGACAAGAAAAGGTTTATAGGCCTCGGTTCTGTGAAATCCATGATCGGCCATCTTAAGTCAGCTGCCGGTATCGCCGGGCTCATTAAAGTGGCACTCGCGTTTCATAAGAAGACGCTGCCTCCTATGATAAATTGTGAACATCCCCGCAAAGATGTTGATTGGGAAAATTCCCCGTTTTATTTACTCACAAAATCTCTAGCCTGGAAGGGCGGTTCTCTGCCACGCAGGGCCGCAATTAATTCTTTTGGTTTTGGGGGCGTAAATTATCATGCTGTACTTGAAGAGGCTCCGACTAAAAATATGTTATTATCCTATAATAGAGAGGAAGTCGGGTTGCCCGCGGAGATTCTTTTTTTCAGAGCTACAACACGCAAGGAATTAATTCATCTAATAAGCAGCACTAAAAATAAATTGATTCAGGCAGAAGAGCCTGATTTACACAAAATATCTTCAGGTCTTTTGCGCGCTTCTTCTAAGGCAGGGCCGATACTGACAATTGTTGCTGCTGACGCTGACAAGGCGATCTCTTATCTGGACAAGGCCCGTAAAATGCTCGGCGATGAATCACGGACGGAGTTCTTTTTGGCTCAGGGTATCTACTTTAGTCAGAGTCCGCTAGCACCGAGTGAAAAAGTGGCATTTTTATTTTCCGGATTAGGTTCACAATATCCGGGTATGGGAAATGACTTGCCTGAGCACGTACCGTTAATAGAGAACGTATTTAATAAAGTCAATTCTTATTCAAGCCGGTATACCGGAACATCCATGATAGAGCTGCTGGTTTCCGATAAAGATTCTCCTGAAAAAAGTTCTTTGGAAAAACTCCTTATTCGTTCTGATTATAACCACCCGGCAATGCTTGCCTTAGAGATAGGTATTTTTAGCGCGCTTTCCCGAGCCGGGATTAAGCCTGATATGGTTGCCGGCCATAGCTTAGGTGAGTATTTTGCTTTATACGCGGCAGGTGTTTTTGACCTTGAAACACTTATCAATATAACAACAGTGCGAGGGGATGAGCTGACCAGGCATTGCTTTAATAACGGGGCAATGGCAAGTATAGGATTGCCCGTGGAAAAACTGCACGGTATTATAAAGAAGGCACGGGGTTTTGCGGCAATAGCTAATAAGAATTGCCCCGCGCAGACGGTTATATCGGGGGATGTGAAGGCAATAGAAGGTATTGTATTGGATATGGAAAAGAACGGTATACCCTGCAAAAGGATTCCCGCTGCTAGCGCTTACCATACGCGCCTACTTGCGCCTTGCTCTAAATCGTTTCGCGAATTTCTTAAGAAGTTTACTGTTAATAGACCTAAGATACCGGTTCAATCTAATCTTACGGGAAAGGAGTATAAGGTTGATAAAAACTTTGCCTCACGTTTACGCGATACTTTAGTTGAACATCTTGTGCAGCCCGTAGAATTCATAAAGAATGTAGAGTCAATGTATAAAGACGGAGCGCGCCTGTTTATCGAAATAGGGCCGGGTTCTGTTCTTAGTTCTTTTGTTGACAATATTTTAATTGATAAACCGCACTGGAGCATTCCGACTAATCTATCACAAAGATCTGCGACATTGCAGCTCTTTCACGCTTTGGCATTCTGCGCCGCTAAAGGCCTGCCTATAGACATAAGCAGGATTATGCCTGAATGCAAGAGCCAGCTGTTATGCAAAACTCTGCTTAGGCCCGTGCCGCAAACAGTCCGGCCGTCAGGGGATAAGCAGCGAAAGATTTTTAAAGCGCATGATTTGATCAATGAGTCTTTGTGTGATCAGGATGAGAATATCGTAAAAGAGTATATTAAAAAACGAGGTGATTCACTAAAAGATATATTAAAAAAGGATTTCAGCAATTTTAAGCAGGGTTTAGCGGCAACGAAAGTTGAGGAAAACAGCTTATCCCGTGACGGTTTACAGGAGAAGGTCGTCGGGCTTATCGCCCGAAAGACCGGGTATCCGCGGGATTATATAGATATTGATTTTGATGTGGAAGCGGAACTAGGGCTAGATTCCATAAAACAGGTTGAGATTATACGCGAAGTAGCGCGTGAACTTAATATCAATTTCGGAGAAGACCCCAAATCTCAACGGTATAAGATTACAACCCCGCGTAAATTAATTGAGGCATGCAGGGCGCTTATTTTAAAACATACGGTTTCAGGCAGGCCTGAGATGCCTGTTAACGAATCGCAAGTGCAGCTGCCTGAAAAAGAATGGCGCACTGACTGTCATCGTTGGATCTGCAAAAAAACCGCGGCGCCGTTATCCGGTAAGATAGGCCCCGAAGCGCTTAAAGGCAAACGCGTTTTACTTTTAGCGGGTAAGCATGGGCCTGCAAGTATGATTAAAAGCCGTTTAGAATCCGCAGGAGCCGTTGTTATTAATATTTCATTATCTGATAAGCCGATATCCCTGCCTAAGGATTTTGATATTGTATTAGATATCTCCTCTTATATGGAAAATGACGCGACAATGGTTAGTAATATCGATAAATGGTGGAGAGATACCCAGCAGCGGACAAAAAGCACCCTCATGTTAGGGAAAAAAATAGTCTCTTTAATACGCCTTAATAATAACAAAAGACTGCTATGGGTGGAGGTGACATCACTAGGAGGCGACCTGGGTGCGACAGAGGGCGTAAAGAAAATATCAGCTAAAGCAGGTATAGGCCTGGGCATTATTCATTGTTTAAAGTGCGAATTTCCCGATAACCTGGAGGCCCTGTATATAGACTTTGACTCGCAAACATCACGAAAAAATGTTGCTGAAAACATCTTTAATGAGCTAGCTCACAGCAGAAAACACCCTGAGATAGGTTATATCAATGGCAGGCGCTTTAATATCTGCTGGGAGGCAGCTGATTTAGAGAATAAAAGAGGGAAATTACCTCTTAATTCCAAAAGCGTGGTGCTGGCTATCGGCGGCGCCAGAGGTATTACAGCCGGCATATGCGCGGAGCTTGCCGAAAACAGCAAAGCGAAATTTATTATTGTTGGTAAAAGCCCCCTATCCGCGGGTAATAATAGCGCCCCGGAGGAGCCGGTTACCTTTGATAAGGCCAGGGATTTATTACTAAGTCAGCTAAAGGCACGGTCAAGGCCCATTGTTCCCGCCGAGATAGACAGGCTCGCGTGGAGAAATGTATGGGCCGCGGAGCGTTTATATAATATGAAAAATTTAGAAAATATCGCCAATGAGGTTATTTATCGCCAATGCGATATAACTGAGGCAAAAGATGTTAACCGGCTGATAAGCGAACTGAAGTTAAAGTATAAACGTATTGATCTTGTTATCCAGGGAGCGAGCGATCTATTAGAAAAGTCAACTGAGGATATCGATATTGATAATTTTATTAAGACAATGAAGCCTAAGGCATTAGGAACCGCGCGTCTTTTGGCCGCCTTATCAGGGATAGAGGTAGGGGCCTTTATTAACCTTTCCAGCGTAGCCGGACGCTGGGGTAATATGGGGCAGGCCTCTTATGCCGCCGGACATGAGATAGCGTCTATTCTAGTCGCGGGAACCCGGGAAAAGCGCGAGGGAAGATGGATTAATATTTTCTTTGGGCCGTGGATGAATGTAGGCATGATACGCATAGGCGATGTGGTAGAGAGGCTTCGCTCGCGTGGCAGCGATTTTATAAGCTATGAAGCGGGCAATAAATTTTTTAAGCGGGAATTTTTAAGCGGGTCTAATCAGAATGTAGCGTTTTGCGGCAGAAAATCCTTAAGATATTCCCGCGGCTGCGAGAAAGAGGCGCCGCTATCCGTATCGCCGCAGTCATTATTAGATGGTGTCAATATCTCCGCGCGGGGAGCAGCCGAAGGCCATAAGAGATTTGATCTAAAACGCGACCGTATTATAGCGGATCATTATGTTGATTACGAAAAACCTATTATGCCGGGTGTAGTCAGCCTGGAGATGATAGCCCAGACTGCCTTTGCTTTACTGCATACGCCGGAATTTATCGTGAGAGAGGTCACGGATATTTATTTTCCTCATCCGGGTATATTTCCACGCGGCGAACCCCGAAAGTTTTATACCCGCGCGCGCCTCTTATCGGGTAAAGGAGACAGCGCTTTATTCAGCGGCGAGATGTATAGTATATTTGCCCCTCCCGGAAGTGGTAAAAAAAAGGAGATGTGCCATGCCCGCTGTAAGATATACTTTGGACATCGCCGGGTACCACCTAAACCAACGCTTCTTTTGGTAAGTACAGGTATAGGAGACTGCCGTGTTGACGCTAAGCCTTTATGGGAGACAGAAGTTCGCCTGGGCCGCCAAGGCATGTTTCGCACCATACATTCATTCTCTTCAGTTACCCGTGACGGAGTAGAGGGAGAGGTATTGGCGCCTAAGGCAAAGGGATTTGGTAAGCGGCCCTGTCTTTATAATCCTATGATAATAGACGGCCTTTTGGATTTAGTAAATCTCTCAACGGACATTTTTCAGGGCAATGAGTCATCATTGGTCGGAAGCATTAAATCTATAGAGTTTTTTAATTCAGATTCTTATGCCACTAAGCGGCACTGCCGTGCTCGTATCCGAAAGATGGAAGAGTCCGGCATTATATATGACGCAGAGGCCATGGATCATAAGGGAAGAGTTATTGAACGGGTAAGCGAAGTAAAGAAGTTAAAAGGTATGGGTGATGTCAGCCTTCTGTCTGAGCCGATTTGGAACCTCTTGAGAGAGAATCCGAGACAAAAGGAGATCAA
>Ga0208648_1001757_pt1 | contig 16512 bp, 13 predicted proteins | sample AntAceMetag02UKL_FD_184772 | JGI IMG/M metagenome (GOLD analysis project Ga0208648, IMG submission 184772) | Saline lake microbial communities from Ace Lake, Antarctica - Antarctic Ace Lake Metagenome 02UKL (SPAdes) (version 2) | ecosystem: Environmental > Aquatic > Non-marine Saline and...
CGATCAGATGCATGGTTCGCGATAGTGGGAGATTCGCCGAAATTTTTTTTAGTAAACTATAAGGAGAAATACGTCCTGAAATCAACCGCTTTTCTATCTTATTGATTTAATTGGCTTATTAAAAACGCACACTTTATGCTTGACAGAAGGAATATAGGATGTCCCCTATACGTATACTATCACACATCATATTCGCATAGCAACTTATAATGTGAAGAACGTCCCCTATACGTATAATTGCGGTAAGCGGCAAGGATATAAAGCTTTTAGATCGCAACGGCCTGGAAAATCTGGCAGAGCATGGAAAGTCCGGTTAACAGTCTGTGAAAATGATGTTAAAGGAATTCGGCATTTTATCAGAGGTTCTTGATTTTCAGAAAGAGGAAGCAACCAAACTGCTTCAATCATTGAGAATTGGGCAAAATGTTGATGTCACAGTATAGCGCACAATCCTTTTAATAGTTGTAATGCAGCATTTTTTCTTCAAGAAATTTTTTAAAAAACCACTGCGAACCAATAATTCAATGGTCCCGCAAATCCCTGATACCCGGCATCCTCTTACCAACATGGGGTCCCAAAGGGATTCCCTTCCCCATTATAGCCTGATTGCCATTGGTAAATTTATTCTCAATAGATGGGAACTTGCCTTTTTGTCGAGAAAAGTATAAAAATAGCTAACTCGTCAGCCCAATTATTAGCGGACGGAAACAGAAATTATACTTTAATCTGTTTCGGGCAATATCTGTTCCCGTTTGCCGCAGTTATTGGATCTTTTTCAACTGTACTTTCTTAGAAAAAAGGTTTAACTCTTTTTCATAGTTCAATTGTAAATGCAAATTTAATGAGGAAACCCATGGAACCAAAACGGATAAGTGAGAGCAGCGTTGTTATTGCCCATGTGATGCAGCCCCAGGATGCAAACCCCGCAGGAAACGTCCACGGTGGAGTTATCATGAAACATATTGATACGGCGGCGGGGGTGGTGGCCGTGCGTCATACCCGATCCAATGCGGTCACCGCATCGGTGGACCGAATGGATTTTATCTCCCCCGTTTATATCGGCAACCTGGTGACCGTCAAGGCAAGCATCAACATGGTGGGCAGGACATCCATGGAGATCGGGGTGCGGGTGGAGGCGGAAAATCTGATCACCGGCGAGGTGAACCAGGCCGTGTCCGCCTATCTTTCCTTTGTGGCCCTGGACAATAATAAAAGGCCCATGGTAGTTCCGGAACTGATCCTTGAAACAAGGGAAGAGAAGAGACGGAACAGGGAGGCCCATGAGCGTCGAAGGTTTCGCCTGGCAGAGAAGAGAAAGGAGGTTGCCCAGCAGCTTGATGAGATGAGCACAAGTCAGACCTGATATGGGGCACTCCAGACAATTTACAGGCATTGGCCATGTCTGGACCGTTTCCCCCATTTCCGTTTTAATATCTCATCATAGGAGCGCTCTTTTGCGTCCCCAACAGCTCCCTTTTCTTTCCCTCGTAATCGTTTCCGCCGTACTTACTTTGTCAAAAATGGCTATTCTTCACGCATAATCTCTTCCGCTATTAATTCTGCTTGTTTTAAAACTGTTTCAGTTGCCAGTTTCTGCATATCCGGCGGGTATCCATACTGCCGCAGTGTTCTTTTTACAATTACCTTCAGTTTTGCCTTTACGCTTTCCTTGATTGTCCAGTCGATGGAAGCATTGGCCTTTACTTTTTCAAACAACACAACTGCCAGTTCCCTCAGTTTGTCTTTTCCCATTAACTCACGGGCACTGTTGTTGTTGGCAATGGCCGTATAAAAAGCATATTCAAAATCAGACATCCCCATTTCCTGAGGCTCTTTGTCCATCTTCTGAATTTCTTTGCTCAATTCAATTAATTCTTCAATGACTTCTGCTGCTGTCAAAATTTTGCTGTGATACTTTTTGATTGAATTTTCCAGCATTTCCATTAGGGATTTGCTCTGTATCAGGTTCTTTTTGGTTCTTATTTTTATTTCTTCATTCAGCAGTTTTTTCAAAACTTCCAGGGCAATATTTTTATGCTCCATATTTTTTACTTCCAGAAGAAATTCTTCTGAAAGTATGGAAATATCCGGTTTTTTGATTCCGGCAGCATCGAAGACATCGATCACCTGTTCGGTCACCAGCGCTTTATCAATAACCTGCCTGATGACTGTTTCGACTTCTTCGTCTGTTTTACCTGAACAGGTGCTGTCGAATTTGGCCAACCGTGATTTTACCGCCTGAAAAAACGAGACTTCATCTTTAACATCCATGGCCTGTTCGTGGGGTATGGCAATGGAAAAAGCTTGGGACAGAGCGGTTACTTCATTGATGTATCGCTTTCTCCCGTTTTCCAGGCCCAGGATGTGTTCCTCCGCAGCGAGTATCAGATAAAGCTTTTTTCCTGTATCCGCTTCAAAGTAATCTTCATAGGCAAACCTGTGAAACATTTGAGAAACCACTTCCAGTTTTTCCAGCATCATTTGAACCGCTTTTTCCTGAGCTATTGCCGGGTCGCCTTTGCCTCCGCTGTCCGAGTAAAACGACAATGCTTTTTTCAGGTCTGAGGCAATTCCCAGATAATCAACAACAAGTCCGCCGGGTTTATCCTTATAGATACGATTCACCCGCGCAATGGCCTGCATCAGGTTATGGCCTTTCATGGGCTTGTCTATGTAAAGCGTATGCATACAGGGTACATCAAAACCGGTCAGCCACATATCCCGGACAATGACCAGTTTAAGTTCATCTTCCGGGTCTTTCATCCTGTCGGCTAAAGCTCTGCGCTGATCTTTGGTAGTGTGATGTCTGGAGATTTCAGGACCGTCAGAGGATGCGGATGTCATCACCACCTTAATGACACCTTTTTTCAGGTCATTATTGTGCCATTGCGGTTTGATATTGATGATTTCCTTGTATAAGTCGGCAGCAATCCTGCGGGACATGGCAACAATCATGGCCTTGCCTTCAAAAACTTCCTGACGCTTCTCAAAATGATTGATAATATCCTGAACGACTTGTTTTATCCGGCCTTCACTGCCAATGAGCGCTTCCAGTTGTGTCCATTTCGCCTTGGCTTTTTGAGTTACTGTAAGTTCGCCCACTTCCAATTCATCATCCAAATCAGCAACAAGTTTTCTGCCCTCTTCGCTGAGTTTGATTTTTGCCAGTCTGCTTTCGTAAAATATCCTGACCGTTGCACCATCATCAACCGCTTGCAGGATGTCGTAAACATCAACATAGTTGCCAAATACAGCAGGTGTGTTGACATCGGTGCTTTCAATAGGCGTTCCGGTAAAGCCAAGATACGTCGCATTCGGCAGTGCATCACGCAGATACTTGGCAAATCCGTACACAATCTTTTTACCGATAACATCGCCGTTTTCATCTTTGGCGTCTATGGTCTTGGCTTTAAAACCATACTGGGTCCGGTGGGCTTCATCGGCAATGACAATGATGTTTCTTCTCGCAGATAAGGTTTCATAAACATTGCCTTCATCGGGTTGGAATTTCTGAATAGTTGTAAACACCACACCTCCCGATGCGACTTTGAGCAGCTCCTTCAAATGGCCTCTGTCTTCCGCCTGAACCGGTTCCTGCCTAAGAAGTTGTTTTGAGGCTGCGAAAGTATCAAACAACTGGTCATCCAGATCATTCCTGTCAGTAATGACAACTACAGTGGGGTTGTCCATTACCAGGACAATTTTTCCCGTATAAAAAACCATGGACAGGGATTTGCCGCTTCCCTGGGTGTGCCATACCACGCCGCCTTTGCGATCTCCTGAAGGCTGTTTTTTTACACCCGGCAGACCATAACTTTCAGGGGCTTCCGTTAACATCGGCAGGGCTGACTTCCTGGCTTTGAGTAAGGCATAGCCCGACGCCCGCAAGGTCGATTCCACTGCGCGATTCACCGCATAGTATTGATGATAGGAGGCGAGTATCTTCACGGCCTGGATGGTTATAATCCCTGTTTCCCTGTCCTCTTTTTTCGATTTTTCAAAGACAATGAAATGACGGATCAGATCCAGCAGGGTCTTCTTATCCAGCATGCCATTGATCAGGGTTTCCAATTGTCCAATGAGAGGGGAGGCTTCTACCTTGCCATCAGCTGTTTTCCAGGCCATGAAACGGGTAAATCCGGCGGAGATGGACCCGGCTTTGGCTTCAAGGCCATCGGAAATAATCATCAAGCCGTTATAGGTAAAAAGACTGGGTATCGCCTGTTTATATGTCTGGAGCTGTTTGAATGCCGACCTTATAGTAGCGTTTTCATCCGCCGGATTTTTAAGTTCGATAACAACCAGAGGCAGGCCATTGACAAACAGGATCACATCAGGCCGTTTGTTTACATTGTTTTCGATAACTGTAAACTGATTTAAAACAAGAAAATCATTATTTTCAGGATTTTTAAAATCAATAAGCCATACAAGATCACCCCGGTTATAGCCGTCTTTCTGATAGCCGATCTTTATTCCTTCAGTCAGCATCCGATGAAAGGCTTCATTGTTGGCAATAAGTTCCGGTGAGTTTAGCCTTTGAATCTGTTTGATAGCATCTTCGCGGATATCTGATGGAATAGACGGGTTAATCCTTCCGACGGCTGTTTGCAGTCGCTCCATAAGCAGCACATCTTCAAAGGATTGTCTTTCCGGTGTGTCGCTGTCCGGGGCAATGGAAGGGGCGTAGATGTATTGGAAACCCTGCTTTTCAAGGAGTTCGATGGTGAACTTTTCGATTTCGGATTCGGTGATCTTATTTGTTGTCATCTTTTATTCCCTTTGATGCGCAGCACTTATTTTCCAAAATAAACTATCGAGAAATCCTCGGCAGTATGTGCAAAAATTGCACATACTGAATCTTCCTGCTTTACCCACCCTTGATGCGCTGTATTTCTTTGTCAAAATCGGAGATGTAGTCTCTATCTTGTGTTACACGATATTCTTCGTACTCCTGCCCGGCTTTTAATTTCGCTTCCAATGCGGAAACTTTGCCTTTATCCTGTAGTATCGGGTAGTTGGATAATTCCAAAAAGTTGTGCAGAAATTCAATCCAGTCCGTCATTTTCATCAAAATCTTCCGCTGTGCTCTGTTTTCAGCTAAATCAAGATAAGCCGAGACGATCTGATTCAGTTCCTTGATGTGGGCTTCACTCAGGTAATTTTTGGCAACGACAACATCGGATTTTAAGATTTTATCATCCGGCGCATGTTTCCAGTTGGTCAGGCCCATGTAAATTTTAGTCGCATCTGCTGAATCATAAATGATTTCAGCAGCCGTTTTCCCGGTTATAGCCCAATGCAGCTTGTTTTGGACTGTGGCGAAAAACTCTTTGGTAATAGGAGCATTTTTATCATAATCAGCGGAAAGGGCATATACATCCGTAATCTTTTGATAAAAGCGACGCTCACTGGCCCGGATTTCCCGGATACGTTCCAACAGTTCGTCAAAATAATCTTTACCGAAAACCTGTTTGCCCTGTTTGAGCCGTTCATCATCCAAAACAAATCCTTTGATGATAAATTCTTTCAGGGTTCTCGTGGCCCAGATACGAAACTGTGTAGCCTGGTAGGAGTTAACGCGATAGCCGACTGAGATGATGGCATCGAGGTTGTAGAAATCAAGTTTTCTTGTTACCTGCCTTTTACCTTCATTTTGAACTGCTCGAATTTTTCGAGTAGTTGCTTTTTCATCAAGTTCACCTGACCTGAAAATCTCTTTTAAATGATAGGTGATCGTGTGGCTTTCAACGCCAAAAAGTGAGCCCATGGCTTTTTGCGTAAGCCAGACAGTCTCGTCTTTAAGAAATACTTCAACATTTATTTTTCCGTCGTTTCCGGTGTAGAGAAGGAAATTTGACTGCTTATCGGGAAGATTGTTTTTATTCATGACCGTTTACCCCTGCCACCGGTAATTTAATAATTTCGGTAATTTTAGACATAATATTTATCATCCTGCCATTTTACGGAATTTGTTTGTATGTATTCTGATATTTGATAACAGGATTTTTCATTACGGATGATGTGTTCGTAATAATTGCGTTGCCATAATTTTTTGTTAAACAGTGGCCAATCATTATTTTTAACACCATCCATATATCGTTTTGTGGTTAATGTTTTAAACCGATGCACAATATCGAATAATGACATCGTAGGGGCAACCCCATGTGGTTGCCCAATTTGTTGTTGCCGTTCATTGACAGGGCAGGCACAGGGGCCTGCCCCTACGGGTTTTGGGTTGGATATAATTTGAATTATTCCATGAACATGATTTGGCATAATAATAAATTCATGAATGTTAAATCCATGATAATAAACCGGTATTTCATGCCATACGGTTTTTATCATCATCCCTGCATCATTCAAAACCATTTCCCCATTTTTAATTTCCCCGAAAACACACAAACGGTTTTGCGTGCAAATGGTGATAAAATATAATCCCGCCTGTGAATAATCATATCCTTTTAATCGAATGGAACGGCGGTGATGGATGTCAGGATCGTATTTCATGTTTTGTTTCGCGTTAATCCTCCGTTATTCAAGGCAATGTCATGTAGGGGCACCCCCCTGTGGTTACCCTTTTGTTTGTTGCCGTTCGTTGATGGGCCAGGCACGGGGGGCTGCCCCTACGGGTTTGGGATTGGATATAATTTGAATGTTTGCCGTTGCCCGCTATAGCCTCATTCTTCATATTTTCACCCGAATTTCACCGCACATCAGTTTTGGCAATAGTGTATCTCGGAGTTTTTCGAGAGTGCGGATTTGCCCTATATTAGTTTTCATCTTTTTAAAAAAGGGAATAACCAATTTGTGATACGCAATTATCCTATCAGTAGGTTCAGGCAATGGAAGCTTTTTAATTAATAACTGGCTAATGTTTTGCTGGGCAGAGCCAACAGCCATATTAATTATTTCTTGTTTAATGTATTTGATAAACACGAATAAAAAAGTATATGGATAGTGGTTGTTCGGTATCAAAGCACAAATAGCTTGATTGCAAGTCATATCCTTTGAAGTAATTGCATATTCGCCAACAGTAGCACCATACATTGCTATTAAAATGGAATTTTTAGGAAGTATCTTAGCAGATGAATGATGTAACGCTTCCTCTGTAATAGTTTCTTCAGTCGTTGTAATAAAACTTCCTGTTAACTCTTTTGATTTTACCCACGGATAGCAACCATTTTCATAGTATCCCATTTTTTTTCTTGATGGTGTCCCGCCAGAAGTCGTTTCTACAACTTGACCAAGTTCATTTTCCTCCCAATCCTCCTGCGCTTCCTCCACAAACCACTGCCTGAAAAGCGTTTCCGCCATGGCTTCGAGGGTTTTGTTTTGGCGGTGGAGCAGGTCTATTTTGTCATCGAGACTGGAAAGGACTGAGGCGATGGCTTTTTGTTCGGGAAGAGGGGGGAGAATTACATCTATTTCATTAAATGTATCTCTTGTAATAGTATCAAATACTCCGCCGTGTGCAATTAGTAAAAAGTTTGAAACAGTGTCTTTTAGCAAATAATAAATGTAATCATTTGTGGACAAACCCTTTATAGATCTAACTCCATAGCAAGATTGGTTAAAAGCCATCTGTTTACCTAATACTGCTATTACCCCAACAGTTCCTCTTGCAGAAATAATAATATCACCCCTATTTAAAATCTTTGTGCTGCTATTTTTTAGACCTTGGGGTGTAATCTTTTTCTCTGAATCAAAAACATACTTTTTGCCGTTATTAAAATCTACAACAGATAACCATGGAATATAACCATCCCAATATTCTGGTATTGAAGTCTTAGGAGTACCACCTCCGATTAACTCAATAATTTCTGAAAGCGACACTTCTTTTGCATCACCCATTAACTTTCACCTTTCCCAAATTCTCAGCAATCAGCACATTTAATCTCGCTTCTTCCTTCAACTGATCCTCAAACTCCGCATTATAATTAATCATCATTCCTTTTCTTCCAGCCGTTTCATCCCCGAATCAGCGATCAATATCCGCATCTGATGAATAGCAAGTTGATTCAGCCGTTCAAGTCTTATTTCCTGGGATAATCCTTCATTGATAAACAGGGCGTTCAGATTTTCCAGATTGGACAGACAGACCAGTTGCGACACATCGGCATAATCCCGAATATTTCCTTTTTTATCAGGGTTTGCTTCCCGCCAGATGGCGGCGGTTGTGCCGAACAGGGCCATATTCAGAATATCTGCTTCCGTGGCGTAAATGTGGCTGATCTGTGATTTATTCAGCTCTGGAGGCAAAAGGTTTTCTTTGATGGCATCTGTATGAATCCGGTAATTGATTTTAGTAAGATTCCGGCGGATATCCCAGCCAAGCTGCTTTTTTTCTTCATCTTTAAGCCTTTGAAATTCCTTAATAAGATAAAGCTTAAACTTAGGGGATATCCATGATGCAAACTCAAAGGCAATGTCTTTGTGTGCATAAGTGCCGCCGTATCTGCCTGCCTTAGCTATAATCCCTTTTGAATTCGTTTTTGTAACCCATTGCTTTACTGAAAGAACAAATCGGTTTAATCCTGCCTGATTTTTAATTCCCTCGAATTCGGGGGAATTAAAATCCGGATTATAGATTTCTTCCCAGATGCCCAGAAATTCGATGGTATTTTTATTTCTTAGCCATTTTTTACCTCAATTTTTCCGAGATTTTCCAGAATAAGCTTGTTCAGTCTGACCTCCTCCTTCAGCTGCAATTCAAACTCGGCTTTCAACTTGCCAAACCGCTCATTAAAATCAAAATCATCTTCTTCAAGAGCCAACCCCACATACCGGCCTGGTGTTACCACATAATCCAGTTTCCGCACCCGTTCAATGAAGGCGGAATTACAGAAACCTTTGACGTCTTCATAATCACCGTCAGGATTACGCCAGTTGTGATAGGTTTCTGCTATGGTGGCAATATCTTCTGCTGAAAATTCCCGCGTTCTGCGATTAATCAAATGCCCCATATTGCGAGTATCGATAAAAAGGATTTCATCGGTTCGGTTGCGGAACTTGCCGTTAGCTTTATTCCGGCTCAAGAACCATAAACTGGCGGGTATCTGGGTGTTTAAAAACAGCTTGGCAGGCAGGTTAACGATGCAATCCACCAGGCGGGCTTCAATCAGTCCTTTGCGGATATCTCCTTCACCGGAAGTTTTGGAAGTCAAAGAGCCTTTTGCAAGAACAAAACCAGCCTGACCGCTGGGGCTTAAGTGATAAAGGAAGTGTTGTATCCAGGCATAGTTGGCATTTCCGGTGGGCGGCGTGCCGTATTTCCATCTGCCGTCTTTCCTAAGAAGATCACCGCTCCAGTCACTGTCATTAAAAGGCGGATTGGCAATCACATAATCGGCTTTTAAATCCTTGTGACGGTCATTCAAGAAAGAGCCTTCGTTGTTCCATTTCACCTGGGAACTGTCGATGCCCCGAATCGCCAGATTCATCTTTGCCAGCCGCCAGGTGGTCTGATTACTCTCCTGCCCGTAAATGAAAATATCATTCACCCTGCCCTGATGGTCGGCTACAAATTTTTCCGACTGCACAAACATGCCGCCGGAACCGCAACATGGGTCAAGCACCCTGCCTTTGTACGGTTCCAGCATTTCCACCAGCAATTCAACAACGCTTCGCGGGGTATAGAACTGGCCGCCCTTTTTTCCCTCCGCCAAAGCAAATTCACCAAGGAAATATTCAAATACATGCCCAAGCACATCGGCGCTTCGGGCTTTGGCATCACCAAAAGCAATGTTTCCCACAAGGTCAATCAAGCCGCCAAGACTGGTGGGATCGAGATTTCCACGGGCAAATACTTTCGGCAACACGTCCCGAAGCGAAGGATTGTCCTTTTCAATTGCATCCATGGCGTTGTCAACCACTTTACCGATTTCCGGTAATTTGGCTTTGGATTGCAGAAAAGACCAGCGGGAAATTTCCGGCACAAAAAAGACATTCTCCGCCTTATATTCGTCCTTATCTTCCGGGTCAGCGCCAGCATATTCGCCTTCACCTTTTTTAAGTTTGCTGAATAATTCTTCAAAAGCATCAGAAATGTATTTCAGAAATATCAACCCCAGAACAATGTGCTTGTATTCTGCTGCATCAATATTTTTCCTGAGCTTATCGGCAGCTTTCCAGAGCTGTTTTTCAATCGGTTCTTCGGTGGAGTTGTTCTTTCTGGCTTTTGCCATGTATTTCTCCAGTTATTATATGCGTTCTGGTTATTCCTCCAAACGTTTTGAAGTATAGATGTCTTGCCAGCAGAACAAAGCAAGAATTCAATAATTTTTATGCAGATTTTGTTTGCATATCAAAATTTTAAGGCTGACACAGCTTACACGGACCATACCCCAACCTAAAAAAAAGTCAGGTCTGCCTTTGACCTTTATTAATCCACCGTCAAGGGTATTTACGCTCCTCGGTTTATAAGTTTGTATCATCAGGAAGATAATAGTTAAATATTTTTTTGTACCGACCAAACTATTTTCTTTTTCGATTGCCATAAGAATTGAGCTTTTCTTTTACTGTAAAGCCGATCTCCCCGGTTAAATGGTCGCTGTAGCGAATTGAACGGGGTAAATTTTCTTTGGCTTATTTTCAATATTTATTAATTGATCCAATGTCTCAAAAACAATCTGAAACCGTTCATCTGTGATTTGTTTTAGATCTTCGAGTTCTTTCCTGATGTCTTTATTATCAGAAATTATGTGACGAAGCTTTGTAAAGGTTCTCATGATTTGAATATTAACAGCGATTGCTCTATCGCTATTTAAAATGCCGGATAACATGGCAACCCCCTGCTCAGTGAAGGCCATTGGGAGATGACGCAAACCCATCTTGGTACTATTGGAGGTCACAAATTGTGACCTCCAATTTTTGAGTTCCTCTTTTGTAAGCTCAAACATAAAACCAGACGGAAAACGCTTAATGTTTCTTTTGACAGCCTGTTTTAATACTTTTGTTTCAACCCCATAAAGTTCAGCAAGATCTCTGTCCAGCATTATTTTCATTCCACGGATCAGATGTATTTTACCGGCAATTGCTTCGACAGACACAATATCAGACATAATAGATCTTTTTTATCACGATTTTAAATCGTTGAGAGCACATTAAGCAAAAAGCCCCATCCTTCGTATAACTGAAGAAATGGGGCTTTATTTTTTTTTGTAATACTATGATTGGTCACCTGATCTTCCTGCTTGAGGTTCAAAGAACAGATTTAAATTAATCTAAATCAGTATATGTTAAGCAAACATACAAGTCAATTTATTACCTTTTTTCTGAATTGCCGTTACATCATATTTTTCCATTTCCAATAGTTTGCTGGCCAGTATTCTGCAATAATTCTAAGATACTCTTTGTATAAATAATGTCTATCATCTTCTGCTTTGAAATAGTCTAACTTCATCTTTAACCTTCAAGTTTCTTAAATGATTTGTTTTCAAGCATTATTTTCATCTGCCGGATAGCAATCTGATTTAATCTTTTCAATCGTGTATCTGCATCAAGCCCTTCTTTGATCAATTCCGAATTGAAACTTTCCAAATTGGATAAAACTACAAGCTGCTCAATAGTTGCGGCATCCCGGATGTTACCTTTTTCATGCGGGTGTTCTTTTCGCCAAGCAGATGCTGTTTTATTAAAAAGGGCAAGATTTAATAAATCCGCTTCGTCGGCGTAAACAAAGCGTTGTCCGGACTTGGATAAATCATCAGGGATAAGATGCTTTTTGACGGCGTTGGTGTGGACCAGATTAATTCACCTTGGCAAGCGTTCTGGAAACGCTCCATTCAAGCTGCTGCCTACGTGTTTCATCATATTTCAGTCTCTGGAATTCTTTAATAAGATAAAGTTTGAATTCGGCGCTTATCCAGGACGCAAATTCGAAGGCAATATCCTGATGAGCATAAGTTCCGCCATATCTACCTGATTTAGAGATAATGCCGATGGCATTTGTTGAAGCTATCCATCTTTTGGGTGTAAGTGTGAAACTGTTTGAGCCTGCTTCATTTTTAAAGGCATCGAATTCGATGCCTTTAAAATCCGGATTATGCAACAGCTCCCATAAGCCGATAAATTCAATTGTGCTTCGGTTTCTCATCCAGTTTTGGATAATGTAATTTGTCCTTTCCGAATCTTTGTACTTTGCTATGTCTGTTAGAGAGATATAATCCTCTTTTTCTTTTTGAAAAATTGTAACTTCTGTGCCTTTGGCAGTAATTTTTGCGCTTTTCATATAAAATGCTCCTTAACTCACCAAAAACCAGGTAATCAAATCAAAATTGTTCAGTTGATGCTTTTCATTGGTTTTAATATTTTGCTTTAGAAAAAAGGGTCTGCCTTTGGCCCTTAATGATATTATTTTTATCGAATGTTGTTTTTCCCGCTATCATTTCTTTCTTCTACTTCCCTTTATCCCTTTGCTATAAACAGCCTTCTTTTCTTTTACTGTAAAACCGATCTCCCCTGTTAAATGGTCGCTGTAGCGAATTGAACGGGGTAAATTTTCTTTGGCTTATTTTCAATATTTATTAATTGATCCAATGTCTCAAAAACAATCTGAAAACGTTCATCTGTGATTTGTTTTAGATCTTCGAGTTCTTTCCTGATGTCTTTTTTATAAGAAATTATGTGACGAAGCTTTGTAAAGGTTCTCATGATTTGAATATTAACAGCGATTGCTCTATCGCTATTTAAAATGCCGGACAGCATGGCAACCCCCTGTTCAGTGAAGACGTAAGGCATTTTCCGCACACCACCTCTGCCTGACTTTTTTGATGTCACAAATTGTGATATCAAAAAATCATATTCGCTTTTTGTAAGATGAAACATGAAATCCTCAGGAAAGCGTTTTGTATGTCTTTTTACAGCCTGATTTAAAACTCTTGTTTCAACCCCATAAAGCTCGGCAAGGTCAGCATCCAGCATCACCTTAATTCCACGGATTAGATGTATTTTACCGGCAATTGACTCAATGGGAACAGTTGTTATCATAGTAGCTCCAAAATCACAAAGATGTGTTCAGAGAATGAAAAGTCGTCAGATCTGCCTTGACCTCTTTTTTAAGGTCGCATTTTGCGACCTTAAAGATTGATTTTCCTCTTTTGAATGAGCGTGCTTACGTTCCTCTGGGTATTAGGTGAATAGACTTGTTTTAAGATTCGCAGGGTAAAGGGTTTGTTTCAACTGTTCATAAGCCTGTTTGCCAGCCCTGTAATTCTGTTGCCCGGCCTGTCATTTTTCAATGCGATATTTACAGCTTTTTTGGAGCCTACAATTACTACAAGTTTCTTGCCTCTTGTTATTGCCGTATAGAGTAAATTTCTCTGAAGCAAAACAAAATGCTGGGTCATTATCGGCACGATAACCGCAGGGTACTCTGACCCCTGAGACTTGTGTACGGTTATTGCGTATGCCAGTGAAAGCTCGTCTGTTTCCGTAAAATCATAATTAACTATCCTGCCGTAGTAATCCACGGAAAGGCTGGTGTTAACTGTATCAATTGATACAACCGCCCCTATATCACCGTTAAAAACCTCCTTCTGATAATTGTTTTTTAAATGCATAACTTTATCTCCGGGCTTGAAAGAAAGGCTCTTATTTGCTGCTTCTACAGATTCAGGATTTAAAGCCTTCTGAAGTATCTGATTCAGATTGGCTATCCCCACAATACCTTTGTGCATAGGTGTTAAAACCTGAATGTCATTTATGCAATCAAAACCAAAGGCGTCTGGAATCCTTTTACTGCATAACTCAACTATGGTCTCAACAGCCCTTTCCGGGTTATTCTGTTCAATAAAGTAAAACTCAGAAAGCTTTTCCGGCATATTGTCATTGGTAAGATCCGGCATATTTCCGGTACGAACCATGTGAGCATTAACAATAATAGGGCTTTCCTGAGCCTGCCTGAAAATTTTTTTCAGCTCAAAGGTTTTTATTATTTTTGAATTGATCATGTCGGCAAGAACATTACCCGGGCCTACGGATGGAAGCTGGAAAACATCTCCTACAAATATTAACAGACACTTCATGGGAATCGCCTTAAGCAGACAAAACATCAGCTGTAAATCCACCATAGATGCTTCATCGATAATTACCACATCTGCGTCAAGCGGATCATCCTCGTTTTTAGCAAAAAAACCATCCTTGAAATTATATCCCATGATTTTGTGAATAGTATGCGCCTCTCTACCGGTAAGTTCAGAAAGTCGCCTGGCAGCACGGCCTGTAGGCGCCGCGAGTATGATTCGTTTTTCAAGAAGTTCGAATACAGCGTTAACTGATCTGATAAGCGTTGTTTTGCCTGTTCCGGGCCCGCCTGTTATTACTGCAATCCTGTGAGAAAGGCATTCCTGGAGAACATTAAGCTGCGCTGAAGAAGGTATGATTGCAAGTTTCCTTAACACCTCTTCGGTAATCTGCTTCTGATCTATGGCAGGAGAAAAAACCGGAACAGATAAAAGGGCTTTTATTCTGTTGGCAATTCCTGTTTCCGCGTCATGCAGATCTTTTGGATATACTGCATCGCTTTCCTCAGAATCAGATTTTTCTATAACTAATTCTCCTGCATCACCAAGAGAAAACAGTGCATCTGTTGCTTCATCCCTGCTGATTTCAAAAAGGCTTTCACAGCGTTTGAGAATCAGTTCTTTATATGCAAAAACATTACCCTCTGATATTTTTTGTTCTATTATATGAGCAACACATGCTTTAATTCTTTGAGGATTGTCTTTTGATAAGCCTGAATTCTGCGCTATGGTGTCGGCAATATAAAATCCTATTCCGGGAATATCTGTAATGCAGTAAGGATCATCTTTTATGATATTAACGGCGTTTTTCCCATATTCCCTGAATATTCTTGCGCTGTATGATGCTGCGATTCCATTTTCCTGAAGAAACTGCATGATATTTCTAACAGCATGATGCTCTTTCCATGAAACGCTTATCTGCAGAGCCTTTACTTTTCCTATCCCTTTAACGTCGGCTAACTTTTCAGGATGTTTCTCGATTATTTCAAAAGTTTTATCTTTATACCGGTTAATCAGAGCAGCTACAATTTTCGGGCCTATTCCCTTGATAAAACCGGATTCAAGATATTGTTGCATTCCATCAAGACCTGCGGGAAGGATTACTTCAAATGACTCGACTTTCAGCTGCTGGCCATACTTTGGATGTGTTTTCCATTTTCCTTTTACCTTAAGCGTCTCACCCGGTCTGACAGCCGCCATATAGCCTGTAACTGTTACAGGATTTTGTCTTTCGTCTGTCTTCAGTCGCGCAACAGTATAATGGTTTTCTTTGTTGTAATAGGTAATTCGTTCAAGATGTCCCTGAAGAGTAATCATAAGGAATAACTAAAGTTTGAAGTGCCTAAAGTGAGCTAAAGTGCCTAAAGTTAATGAGTCGCTACGCTCCATTTTTTTATATAAAATTCTAGCTTCTAACTGCTGACTTCCGACTTCCGATTTCTGACTTCTGACTTCTGACTTACTATCCAGTTTGCGGCATCATAAAGATTAGAAGCTATATAATCAGGGGAAATTTTCTTTTCTGACAGAATCTTTTCAGCATTTGAAAGGTTATCGCTTTTAACCAGAACACCCAGCCCGCAGCCGGCCCTGCGCGCGCACTCAACATCCTTTGCGCTGTCGCCCACCATAACAGAACTTAAAAGATCAATCCGGTACTTTTTATGCGCCTGGAATATTAATCCGGGTTCTGGTTTACGGCAGTCACAAGCATCTTCAGGAATATGAGGACAATAAAAAATGTCCTTTATTTCTCCGCCTCCTGATTTAATCTCTTGTTTCATTAAGGCGTGAATATGCTCAAGCCCCTGCCTTGATACCATGTTGCGATTTATTACAGACTGGTTGGTAATCATTATTACAGTAAATCCATTTGAATTTAAAAGTTTTATTGCTTCAATACTTCTGGGGAAAAACTCAAATTCTTCCCATGTCTTTATGTAATCCACCGAATTTTTGTTTATAACACCGTCCCTGTCAAGAAAGGCAACTTTTTTCAGCATTATTTTACTCCCATTATCTACTCTGCGACTGCAAAAGCCCCCTTAAATCCATCTCTTATAAGGTCTTCTTCATATTCTATTGCCTTTTCCAGAGTTGAACATTTTCCAACACGTACCCTGTAAAATATTTCATCGCCGTTGTTATAAACTGTTATATGCGCATTCTTATATTTTAAATTAAGCTTACGCTTTAATCTCTCAGCATTGTTGCGATCGACAAAAGCTCCGATTTGAAGAGTAAAATTGCCGTTGTAATAGTCTGCCGGCATATAAATTGGAGCAGAATCCTCAGATACATCAGGTTTAACAAGATTTCCAAGCGCTATCACTTTTACCATGGCTGTACCAGGGCCTACAATATTCAGCTTCTTTGCCGCAGTATAGGAAAGATCTATTATTCTGCCACGGACAAAGGGACCTCTGTCATTTACCCTTACTTCAGTCTCTTTGCCGTTTTTAAGATTTTTGACTCTTACATAGGTGCCAAG
>Ga0208648_1001758_pt1 | contig 16511 bp, 14 predicted proteins | sample AntAceMetag02UKL_FD_184772 | JGI IMG/M metagenome (GOLD analysis project Ga0208648, IMG submission 184772) | Saline lake microbial communities from Ace Lake, Antarctica - Antarctic Ace Lake Metagenome 02UKL (SPAdes) (version 2) | ecosystem: Environmental > Aquatic > Non-marine Saline and...
AAGGATTCAAGGGTTCGAGTGACACGCAGTGAAGAGCTAACCCTCAGCGCTCAAGGAAGAAAGATATAGCAGAAGGATATGGAAGAAAGACAACCAGGGATTACATCAGGATGCTTTACATAAAAAAGATATGGCAGAAAGCGAAAGAACATCAAAAGCGCTGATAAAGTTTTTAGAAAACAAACCCTTGAATCCTTGACCCCTTGAATCCTTGGACCCTCTTCTCCAACTAATCTGGAGATGATCCCTATATAATAAACCGTGAGTTGGAAATTGCGGAACTGGTATTCCTTGCATGACTAAATCTCAAGTGTTATAGAAAATCTCTATTTTTCATTCTTGTACAATTTACTTTTAAAAAATTACATTATACGGCTTTGCAGCTGAGAATATAATATTGATTTAATATTTAATTATAAAAGGAGATTTAAGAATGGTCGAGCGCTACATGGATGCTTATGAAAAATCGATTACTGATCCTGCAGGTTTCTGGGAAGAGCATGCACAAGAATGCCACTGGTATAAAAAATGGGAAAAAGTTCTTAATGATTCAAAAAAGCCTTTTTACCAATGGTTTTCAGGAGGAAAGGTCAATACCTGTTATAACGCTCTTGATTTACATATTGAAAACGGCATAGGCGACCAGCTGGCCATGATATATGACAGCCCTGTTACTGACACAATTAAAAAGTTTACATACCTGCAGTTACGAGACGAAGTCGCAAAATTTGCAGGAGTTCTTGCGTCCCGGGGTGTAAGAAAAGGAGATAGAGTAATAATATATATGCCGATGATACCTGAAGCAGCTATCGCCATGCTTGCCTGCGCGCGGCTTGGCGCTGTTCATTCAGTGGTTTTCGGTGGCTTTGCCGCAAATGAGCTGGCCACACGCATTAACGACGCCAAACCAAAAGTAATTGTTTCTTCCTCATGTGGAATCGAGGTCAAACGAATTATTAAATATAAACCGCTTCTTGACGGAGCCATAGAAATGGCCGTGGAAAAACCGGAATGCTGTATTATCCTCCAGCGTCCTGTGGAAACGGCTTCCATGATAGATGGCAGAGATATTGACTGGAACGAAGCCATGGCAAATGCTGAGCCGCATGACTGCGTTCCTGTTGAATCCACAGACCCGCTGTATATTCTTTACACTTCAGGAACGACAGGGGAACCAAAGGGCGTTGTGCGTGACAACGGAGGACACATGGTTGCCCTGAAATGGAGCATGAAGGCAATATATGGTTTAGACCAGGGAGATGTGTTTTGGGCGGCATCTGATGTAGGCTGGGTAGTCGGTCATTCCTATATTGTTTATGCCCCGCTGTTTAAAGGCTGCACAACTATAATTTATGAAGGCAAACCTGTAGGCACACCTGATGCCGGCGCATTCTGGCGTGTAATATCAGAACACAAGGTCAAAGCTTTATTCACCGCCCCCACTGCCTTTCGGGCTATTAAGAGAGAAGACTCCGATGCCGGATTTATGAAAAACTATGATCTTTCAAATTTCAAAACATTATTCCTTGCAGGCGAAAGGCTTGATCCGGACACACTGCGCTGGGCTGAAAATCATCTTGGCGTACCTGTAATAGATCATTGGTGGCAGACAGAAACCGGCTGGGGCATTGCCGCTAACTGCATGGGCATTCATCATTTTCCTGTCAAACCGGGTTCACCCACAAAAGCAGTTCCAGGATGGGATGTCCAGGTAGTAGATCCAGACAACAAACCTGTCAAGGCAGGTGAAATAGGGGCTCTTGTTGTAAAGCTTCCCCTGCCCCCGGGATCGCTTCTAAGCCTGTGGAACAACGACGAACGTTATGTCAGCACTTATCTAAACGAATTTCCCGGATATTATAAAACTGCCGATGCCGGTTTCATAGATAAAGACGGTTATATTTACGTAATGACTCGTACTGATGATATTATAAACGTTGCCGGTCACCGTCTTTCTACAGGCGCCATTGAAGAAGTGCTGGCTGATCATCCTGAAGTGGCGGAATGCGCCGTTTTTGGTGTTAATGACCAGCTTAAAGGACAGATACCCATCGGATTTCTGGTGTTAAATGCAGGTGTTTCGCGCAGCCACGATGAAATTATAAAAGAGGTTATACAGATGGTCCGTGACAGGATCGGCCCTGTAACATCCTTTAAGACCGCCGTTGTTGTAAAACGGCTTCCCAAAACACGCTCAGGAAAGATCTTGCGAGGGACCATGCGGAGTATCGCAGATAACAGGGAATACAAAATGCCGGCTACAATAGACGATCCTGCTACGTTAAATGAAATAGAAGACGCCTTAAATTATATTGGATATGGAAAGGCAAAAAAGTAAATTTTTTATGACATTTTTATTTTCACCAGAAAACGAAGACAGCAAAAAAAACCCGTTGCTTTTACGAGTCCATGAAAAGAGACCTTTGAAAAATGTTCAATTTTGCTCAAGTTCAAGGAAGGCGAAAATTTTAAACGCAGGAATACATTAAGTATTTCGAGGCTTAAAATTTAAGCCTGACGCAGTAATTGGGCAAAAGGGGAGGTTTTGCAAAGGTCTCGAAAATTAACTGAAGAAATAAATACAATGTTCGATAAAAAATTAATTAGCAGAGCTGAAAGAATTATTGAAGATCCCAATGACTCTATTCTTTATGAAGAGGCTTGTAATCTGGCTGTTTCTCAGAATAATGCAGTTGATCTGATAATGTGTGCCAATAAGATCAGAGAAAAATACAAAAAGAATAAAGTATTCACATGTTCCATTATTAATGCCAAATCAGGGCGCTGCTCAGAGGATTGTGCTTTTTGTGCACAGTCAGTTCATCATAAAACAGGAATTGGAAGTTACCCATTATTAGATAAGGAAAAAATAGTAAATAATTCCATATCAATAGAAAAAAAAGGCGCAACAAAATATTCGATGGTAACAAGCGGTCATTCACTTTCCAGCAAAGAAATATATTCTATCGGGAATACAGCAGAAGAAATAAACAAAAAAACAGATCTTTCAGTTTGCGCATCACTGGGACAGTTGACTGAACCCATGGCATTAAAGCTCAAAGAAAAAGGAGTTACCACTTATCATCACAATTTGGAAACAGCTGAAAGTTATTTTAATCAAATATGCACAACGCATAATTATAATGAAGATATTTACACGGTTAAAACAGCAAAATCAGCAGGGCTTAAGATTTGCAGCGGAGGAATCCTGGGGCTGGGGGAAAGCTGGGCACAGCGTGTGGAGCTGGCTTTTACCCTTAAAAAACTGGATGTAGATTCTATCCCGGTAAATTTTCTGAATCCAATTCCCGGAACCAGAATGGAAAACAGACCCTTGCTTCCACCAATGGAGGCGTTAAAGAGTATAGCGATTTTCAGATTTATAAATCCTGATAAAGATATAACCATATGCGGTGGCAGGGGAAAAACTCTTGGTGATTTCCAGTCATGGGTTTTCATGGCAGGTGCCAACGGAATTATTATTGGCAATTATCTTACCACAAAAGGCCGGAGCGTTGAAATGGATATGGATATGATCAGACAATTTAATTTCGATTGCGCCTGAAGCTCACGCAGATATGGTTTACTGTCTAAAGCATCCTGTGTCTTCACTTACCCATGTATATCTTTGAGCCAGTGGATATCTCCTGCCCTCTCCTTTGCCACCATAAAACTTTACATACTGCAATATCCATGAAGAGTATGACTCCCCGGTTCTATAAAAATAATGATAATATCGTAAAACTTCACGAACTTGCTCCATTATACGATACTTTGGGTTCGGTTTGAATCTCATCTTGCTTCCCATATACCCGCTGTATTATGTTGTTAAATCGAAAGCTTAATAGCATATAAAAGAGTTGAAAAATTCAAGATCTCTGCTGACTTCTGCCCGGTCATCCTGCATGTTGCCACATAGGGCGCTTTCGCATAGTGCGACCGCATGCCGGACAGGTCCCCCCGGACTCAGTATAGTACCCCCTTGAGGGGTATAAGAACGTGAACTTTCGCTACACAACCGCAGCATTTATCATATCTCCTGAACCCTGGGCTTCGTTATGTTGTGCTAACTTACCCGGAAACTAGGCCTTATATGCTGTTTCTGTTCGTCGGCTCATAGCTTTGCACTCCAGCTTCCTTCAGACGGTCTCTCACGATTCGCCCTTGCTTTCGGCTAATACTTTTGTTAAGGTATTCAGCATATTAACAGGCTTCACATATAAGGGACTTACACCCTATAAGTTAACGCCCATGCCGGGCGTACAAAAATCATTGAAGCGGAGCGTATAAAGCACGCCTGCTTAACTCAATCATTCGGTAACAAACAAAAAATGGGAGATTACTATGAAGGCGGAATTTACGGCAATACTGGAACCAGCACCCGAGGGCGGCTTCTGGGCTATTTGCCCGGAAGTGCCTGGCGCCAATGGTCAGGGCGAAACAATAGAGGAGGCAAAAGATAATCTTCGTGAGGCTATAGAGTTGCTTTTAGAGGACCGAAATGCTGACATTCTCCGAGGGCTTCCAGATGACGCTATCCAAGATAAGGTGATGGTCGGATGAAGCGACGAGATTTAGAAAGAAAACTGAGAATCTCGGGTTGCTATCTGAAACGAGAAGGCGCCTCACATTCACTTTGGATAAACCCGAAGAACGGTGAAATTGAAGCTGTCCCTCGGCACAACGAGATCAAAGAGCCCTTAGCAAAGAAAATTTTGAAGAATCTCAATGCAGAATAAATGACCGAACAAAGCGAGAGGCAAGCCATTGAGTAGTCCCCGCCACCTACGGCGGCACGAACAACTCAATAGAGCGGAAATTTTTTCTGAATATTGCAGATGCTTCGCACTCTAATATTCAAAAAAGATCCCGCTCAACTCGGCATTAGCCGTCAAAAAGGATTATATGCAATTATCAAAAATTGAAAAAGTTGAATTGCGAGAAATATGGAAGCATGAAGCCACCGATTTCACAAATTGGCTTGCTAAAAAAGAAAATCTTGATCTTCTCAGTGACGAAATAGGCATTGATATTTCTTTGATCCAAGCTGAAGCAAGCGTAGGTAAATTCAATGTCGATATTCTTGCGGAAGAAGAAAATACAGGGAAAAAAATAATAATTGAGAACCAACTGGAAACGACAGACCATGACCACTTGGGCAAGATAATTACCTATGCATCTGGATATGATGCAGAAATAATTATTTGGATAGTAAAGAATGTAAGGGATGAACATAAACAAGCTATTGATTGGTTAAATGAGCATACAGATGAAAAGGTGAATTTGTTTGCCATACAAATGGAATTATGGCGCATAGCTAACTCCCCTTGTGCCCCCAAATTTCAGATAATTGCCAAGCCAAATGATTGGGCTAAAGCAATAAAAAAAGTTTCTGGTACATCCAGCGAATTATCAGATACAAAAATGACACAGTTAGAATTTTGGACAAAGTTTAAAGAGTATGCACAGGAACAAGGAGGCAAAATAAGGTTAAGAAAGCCATACCCGCAACACTGGTATGATGTTAGTTTTGGATTTTCAACCGCTCATATTGCTCTGACCGTTAACAGCCAAAGCAATCAAAAGGGTTGCGAAATATACATACCTGACTCAAAACAATTATTTCATTGTTTGTATGAAAACAAAGAGGAAGTAGAAAAAGAGCTTGAGTGTCAAATCCAGTGGGAAGAATTACCAGGCAAAAAGGCAAGTAGAATCAGATTGCTTGAGGATGCGGATTTGTCAAATACCGAAAGTTGGGCGGATATTCATCAGTGGTTGCTTATAAATACCATTAAATTTCAAAAAATTTTCAGTAGCTACATCAAAAAATGCAACAACCGCGAACAAAATAAAGATTAGAACAGAGTCGAAGGCCTGGTTCTAATCCAAAATTCAAAAAGCCGCGGATGTATTTGTATATATAGGGGTAAAGAATAGATAAGACCAGGAAGGGTTCAATCGCATAAGCGGGCGATCTGAATTACATTCTCTTTGGAGAAAAGATTAAATGAAGACTTTTTTGGCTGCCCCTGACTTTTGCGAGGCATTGAAAAACTCAACAATAAATGAGGAGGAAATATGAAAAAAATATTGATAATGGTTTTTGTGGTTCTTCTGAATGTGGCGTTTTTGTGTCCGCCTGCTTCTGCGCAGGCTGGAAAACTGGAAAATTCGTCGACTCAGGACCTGCTGATCAAGAGTGAGGTCGAAACAGCGGTCAGCATGCTTCAGGCGATCTTTACAAAACATAAACAAGGGGAACTGACCTTTGGGCAGTCAGAAAAGCTTGGCGCCGACCTTCTGCGGGAACTGAAGTACGGTACCGAAGGATATTTCTGGGCCGATACAACGGAAGGCGTCAATGTGGTTTTGTACGGCCGAAAGGATGTGGAAGGAAGGAATCGGCTTGAGGACAAGGACCATAAGGGGACGTTCTACATAAAGGAATTTCTGGTAAAAGGCCAAGCCGGTGGCGGGTATGTTGAGTACTGGTTTCCGAAGAAGGGACACACCAAAATTCAACCCAAGAGATCATACGTGCTATTGTTCAAACCATTCGGCTGGGTTGTAGGTAGTGGATACTACCGCTGAAAAACCCGATATGTCTCTGGAAATCACAGATTTTAAATGTTATATTATGTCATTATAAACTTGACATTGTGTTATAAAACGCTATATATAAACCATGAATGAAATTCTTTGGCATAACCGGGCACGTAAGCAAATGAAAAAGATACCGGTACATTACAGAGAGGCCATCCATAAAAACGTTGATAAGTTGACTGTATTTCCGAAGTGTGAACAGCTTGATATCACTGAGCTGAAAAATCATCAGTATGATTACCTATTGAGGGTTGGTCGCTGAGGTGAAAAAAAGAGATGAGCGTACATATTGATCCTCAAATTATAAAAAAAGACGGTAAGCCTGTATTTGCCGTTATCCCCTGGAACGAATACCAGAAACTGTTACATAACCGAATTGAGTCTGACGAATCAGATGTTTGGTTTCCGAATGAGGTTGTAAAAGCAAATGTCCGAGGGGAGAGTCTTATAAAGGCATGGCGAGAATATTTAAAATTAACTCAAGCAGAATTGGCTTCCAAAGCAGGCATGAAACAATCAGCCCTTGCGAGATTGGAAAGCAATACCACCAATCCAAGAAAATCCACCCTAATGAAATTAGCTGAAGCAATGGGTATAACTGTTGATCAGTTAATTGATTGACCAACCTGGCATATTTAGTCACTGGTGCCGACCCCAAAAGCCGTGCGACACAGTTCCACCGTTTTATATGAAAAAATAAATTATGAACACTTCAACATTAATGTGGGGAGTTATATTTAGTGCCATAGGAGTAGGATTCTTTGTATATGGTAAAAAGCAAAAGGCTACCATTCCGTTTTTAAGCGGCATAGGGTTAATGGTAGTTCCATATTTCATTTCGAATGCGGTAATTCTTGTTATTGCCGGCATCATTTTGGTGGCCTTACCTTTTATTATAAAAAGATAGGGCATGTTGCTTTCTCTGATTCAAGCAAATTGTTACCTTTTGCCGTACATTTCTTCCGACACAAAACAAAAGGGATCTCTGTCCTTGAACACATCCAGTCCACAACTATAGGTGATAGCAAGGCAGCCTCGACAAACAACAGCCAGGCTGCAATCACGGCAGGCTTCGCTGCCGCTTCGATATTTACGGGCAAGACTGGAGTGATATATGTCAATCAGAGGTGTTTGAAACATATTTCCAATGGGCGACGGAAACTTTCTGCAAGCATGCACCTCGCAGTCGGGAAGCAACGCCACAAAGTTAAATGCTGCCCCGCAACCATATCCGGCGCATCCGCCAAAAGGTTCAATGCCTTTTTCCTTTCTTATAATATTGATCAGGTTGTCTTTTAAACCCAAGATAGAACTCTCACCTGCCATTTCTTCGTATTTTCTTAGAAACGCCTCAAAATCTTCCTTTTGCGGCATCTTGAGTTGTGCTCCTTCACCTACAGTGGAAAGTCGGTTGAAGGTGAAAAAATCGGCTCGATCTTTAAGTAAACTGCCAAGGGGTAAAACCTGATCCATGTTGTCGCGGTTCAGTGTTAGCATTACCATGCTAAAAATATTTAGCTGTTTAAGCTGGTCAAGAAAGTCAAAAGAGCGTTGGAAATGACCGTCTCCACGGATGTAATCGTTATATTCGCTCAACCCTTCTAAGCTGATCTGAAAATACAGCGGTTTAGTTATATCGAGCAGCCTTTTAATTTTTTCCATGGGCGTGGGATTGCCGAGTATAGCAATCCCAAAACCAAAATCTGATGCAGCCTGATAAATGTCTATAAAACGGGGATAAAGCATGGGGTTGCCGCCGGTAAATGTTACCTGCCCCTTCACATGCATCTGTTGGCAGAATTCATAGAAATCATTGAGTATGGCGATTCCGGTTTCATAAGGCATCGAAGCTCGGTCGCTGCGGTCGTAGCAATGTTTGCAATGAAGATCGCAGGTCTGTGTTATGTGCCACTGAAGAGTAAAAATATCCGCTGTAATAAAATGTTCATAGGCGTCGGACGTTTGAACCGATGATAAAGAAGAACGTTCTATTCGGGAGCCCGGAGATATGAGAATCCCCTGCCCTGTTGCCCGGTTTAGTGCTGTGTGTATAGCGCCAACACTCACGCTGCCGATGGTAGATGCCTCACGTGGATCGACCTGCTCGATAATAATTTTAAGGGCCAAAAGATCAATGTCATCTGCTTCACGGATATGCAGATCATCGGTTTTTGAATGGCGCCAGATCATAACATGGATTTGTGAGGATTCCGGCAGAATGGAATCTATCCCTGCATCTCCTTTGATAAGAGCCACTAAATTTTTCCAGGAAACAGGTACAAGAGTCAAGGTAGGATTAACCGTTATCGTCTCATAGTCTTGATGGACGGAAGTTTTATCTTCTTCAGCTCGATATAAAGCCCATTCAAGTCGAGCTAAATCAACTATAAAATCAGGCAAGTCAAGGTCGCTTTTCAGGGAAAGCAGTATCTTGTAAAATGCTTGTGGCTTGGAATCCTCATCCAGTGCCGCCAATACCCTTCCCCAGGTTTTCTTTCCAAGGGTATGGCGACATATGGAGAAAATTTTTTGGAAATTGTCAAAAAGTATTTTATACACTATGTTTCTACAAAATTGGCGGGTTATTTACTTTTCTGGTCGGCGCCACCGGCACCGGAAGTACCACCACTTCAGCCACTTTGGGAAGAGCTACCTGCTCCAGGCTTATCGCCACTTCAGGCACTTGCACCAGGTGCACAGCCACTTATAGCGAAAGTGGACCCAGCGATCAGACCGGCAATACAAAAACCCAGCAGCATCTTCTTTAGGTCTTTTACGTCCATAATTACCTCCTGCAAAGTTAAGGATAAAAAACACATTTACCCCCTGGGGTAGGAACTTTAAAAGCGAATTGTAAAAACAGTAGAAAATCGTAGAAATGGAGTTTTAATAAATAATGGAGATGGAGTTTCAAAAAGAATATTGGAAAATGCGATCAATTCGCTTCAGGATATAAACAAAATCTATCAGACAAATTTTTAACTGTCAATTTTTAAAAAATATTTATTCTATTATTTTTTTAATTTTAACCATCGCCGGGCATTCGTGTATATCTTTGAGCCAGTGGATATCTCCTGCCCTCTCCAAAAGCCTTTGATGTAACCTTGAGAGCCGGAGCTGCCTGACGCCTCTTGTATTCATTTTTATCGACCCTGCGAACAACATCCTCTACAAGGCTTCTTTTATATCCCATCTTAACCAGCTCGTCTGTTCCCCTGAAATTTTCAATATATTCATTTAATATAGTGTCAAGTATTTCATAGGGCGGCAAATCATCCTGATCTGTCTGATCTGGTTTAAGCTCTGCAGAAGGCGCCTTTTTAATTATATTTCGCGGGATATACTCTTTTTCAGAATTTATAAAACACGCAATGTCGTAAACAATAGTTTTGGGAACATCCGCAATTACAGCCAGACCGCCGTTCATATCACCGTAAAGTGTGCAATAACCTACGCTGACCTCGGATTTGTTCCCGGTTGAAAGAAGGAGACTGCCATGCATGTTGGAAAAAGCCATGAGAATGGTTCCCCTGATTCTGGCCTGTATATTCTGCTGCGCAACAGTGGGATTGTTTTCATTAAAAGAAGGTGAAACAAGCTTTATAAATTCTCTAAACAGGCCATCAATCCGAACCTCTTTTAATTTAATTCCAAGATTTTCAGCCAGTTCCTCAGCATCTTTTATGTTCTCCTGAGAAGTGTAAATAGATGGCATGGAAACAGCCAGCACATTATCACGGCCCAAAGCCTTTGTCGCAATATATGCGGTCAAGGCGGAATCAATACCCCCGCTGAGGCCTAAAACAACCTTTGAAAACCCGCACTTTGTTGCATAGTCTCGCGTCCCCATAATAAGAGCCTTTAAAATACTTTCAGTGTCTGAGCCTGCAATGCTGTGAAGGTTTTTTTCAAAGCCTTTTGAAGATTCAGTATCAAAAACAACAATATCCTCCTTAAAATCAGAGGCTCTGGCCTTTATCTGTCCATGTTGATCAAAAGCAGCGCTCATGCCATCAAAAAGAATACCGTCATTGCCGCCAACCTGGTTTGCATATATTACAGGTACGTTATATTTTCTGGCAATAGATCCCAGCATATCTGTTCTGAACGCATTTTTTCCGACACAAAAAGGGGATGCGGATATATTTATGATAAGATCGGCTCCATCCTGCACAAGCAAAGATACGGGATCTAAGCGATAGATTCTTTTCTTTATTATATCCCTGTCATTCCAGACATCCTCACAAACAGTAAGCCCGATTCTACGACCTTTGTATGAATAAGACTGGCATGACAGGCCGGGTTCAAAATACCTGCCGTCATCAAACACGTCATAATTTGGAAGAAGCCTTTTTTGGGCATGATGCAACAAGACGCTGTTTTCAAACAGAACTGCCGAGTTAAAAAGAGATTTTCCCTCCTTGTCAGGATTTTTATCAACAAATCCGCATATTACTCCTATTCCATGTATAGACTCTATAAGTTTGTCTAAATAGTTAAGATTTGCTTCGACAAAATCTTCTTTTTCAAGAAGATCGCGGGGCGGATACCCTGTAACAGCGAGTTCAGGAAAAATAATCAAATCGCATGAAATTTGTTTTGCCTTTTCTGCAAAATCCATAATTTTGTTATAATTATGATTAAAATCACCGATTACAGGATTTATTTGGGCTATAGCTATTTTCATGGCAAATGTAACAATTTAGGTCTTTCAAAGAGACTTTTTTGACAGGATTAACAGGATATTCAGGATTAAAACATCAAAACTCATCCTGCTTGTCCGCCTCTGGAGGGTAAATCCTCATCAAAATCCCTTACTTTGCGTTTGATTTCAACCGACCCGCCACCTGCCCGCAATGCCTCTATAGTAAGACTTAACCTTGTTTACTTGAAATAAAATCTTGTTTATCCTGTTATCCTGTCTGGTTTTTTCAAATGGCTAAAGTGTTACCGTTAATCAAAAACTACTATATGCTGCCGCATGTTGTCAATTAGACAAAAATAATATCATGTTGAGAGCAGAAACGTCTTTACCAGCCGGATAATATCTTTTATCTGGCCGGGTTCTATCCATACAGTCTGCGAATCAGACTTGAACCACGTCATCTGACGTTTTGCATATCTTCTTGTATCACGCTTAAGAGTTAATAAAGCTTCATCCCATGAAAGACGACCATTTATATAATCAGCCATGTGGCGATAACCAATCGACTGCATAGGCTTGAGGTCTTCTGTATAACCCAGGCTTAAAAGGCCTTTAACTTCTTGTTCAAGACCAGCTTCAATCATCGCGTCAACTCTGGAATTAATGCGATCATACAGCATTTCTCTGTTCATATCCAGACCAATGGTCAACGTTCTAAACAAATCCTTTTGAAACCTGTGCTCTTCATGGTATTCTGATATAGTCTTTCCGGTTATTTCATATATTTCAAGCGCCCTGATTATTCTGTATGTATCATTAGAATGTATCTTTTGGGCTGCTGTTGGATCATGCCGCTTTAATCTGCTGTAAAGATGGTCTGCGCCATAAATTTCCAGCTCATTTTTAAGACGCTTGCGGATATTCGGATCTGAATTTCCTTCCATAAACAAACCATGTAATAATGCTTTTATGTAAAATCCAGTGCCTCCGACAACAAAAGGGAGAATATTCTGTTTGCCCAGACTTGTGATACTTTCACTTGCCATTTTTGCGTACATGGCAGCATCAAAAGACTCATCAGGAGAAACAATATCAATCAGATGGTGTGTTATGCGTGCCTGTTCGTCAAGGGTAGGTTTGGCTGTCCCAATATCCATGTACGTATATATCTGCATTGAATCGGCATTTATAATCTCACCGCTGAATTCTTCGGCAGCTTCAATGGCTACAGATGTCTTGCCGACTCCGGTTGGGCCGCATATTACAACAATTTTTGGTTTTGGTTTTTTAGATTTCACGGTAAGTCCTTGTTAACGACAGCATCAAGTTACAAAATCAGGCTTTTCTCCAATTTAGTTGGAGAAAAGGGTCCAAGGATTCAAGGGTTTGTTTTCTAAAAACTTTATCAGCGCTTTTGATGTTTTTTCGCTTTCTGCTATATCTTTTTTTATGTAAAGCATCCTGATGTAATCCCTGGTTGTCTTTCTTCCATATCCTTCTGCTATATTCGAAGGAATAGACACAACAGATCTTCTTATTTGTGAAGTTAGACCGTATCTTTCTTCCTTTGGAAATTTTGCTGTTATTCTATATATTCCTAAACAGAGTTTGTATGACTTTTGCCAGACTTTCAACTCTTTGTAATTCTTTAGCCTTTTACTCGAATCCTTGACCCCTTGAATCCTCTGGGATCACACCTGCTCAATTGGAAATAGCCCACTTACTTTGTCTTCTCGCCAGAGGCGAGCAAGAATTAACTACAACTAATCGGGAGATGATCCTAAAATCTTTATATAGCGCGTAACAATAAAATGATCAATTTCTAAAAAAAATGAATTTAGAATCTTTACTTAAATATTTCCTATTGACAGAACATTATGTTATGTATTTTGTAATCACTTACGTTTACGTTTCAAGATTAAAAAACAGCCGATTTTATGACCTCGTAAAAAGTCATTTGTAAGCGACATTGAGCAGTTTTGGAAAACGTTCACAGAGCCAACGAATTCGACTTTTTACGAAACCGTCAAATTTGCATGTGTTTAATATCAGGGGCTTTTCTGTATGGTGTTTAACGTTTTACTTTATATATCTTTATTTGTCTTTATTTCCGGGCTTATCTACAAGATTTACAAATGGTTCTCACTGGAAATTGGTTTTTCAGGCAGAGATATCAGCAAATCTGAAAGGCTGACCGCATGTTTCAAGGGTATTATCAGAATTATTTTCAGCTCAAAAATCCTCATTCTGATTAAAGTATTTATACTCGATGTAATACTTCAAAAACGAATTCTTAAGGAGGATTTTCTACGCTGGGCCATGCATATGCTTATATATACAGGCTTTGTAATGCTGCTTCTTATGCATGCGCTTGACAGTTTTATAACCAGCAACCTGTTTAGCGAATATTACTCTACATTAAATCCATTTCTCTTTTTAAGAAACCTCTTTGGCATAATGGTAATTGCAGGGATTGCAATCGCAATATACCGGCGCTTTATTATTAAAGTACCCCGCCTGAAAACAAACGGCATGGATTTTTATGCCATAATAATTTTAATAATAATTATAGTTTCCGGTTTTTTTCTTGAAGCAGTAAAAATTACCTCTTTTTCTGATTTTAAAAGAATGGTGGATGAATTTTCAGATGTAAGCGAAGAAAGCGATTTAAATGCCCTTGAAAGTCTGTGGGTTCAGAATTTTGGAATTGTGTCTCCAAATCTCAAAAAACCATTTGAACAACAAACCCTCGAACATGGCAGTGAAGTCCATGAGACAAACTGCGCAATGTGTCATTCTTCTGCGAAATGGGCTTTTACAGGATATTTTTCAGCACGTATTATAAGTCCTGCTGCTTTAATTATAGACCAGTTAAATTTTTCGATAATTTTGTGGTATATTCATATACTGGCCTGCTTTGCAGGGCTTGCCTATCTTCCTTTCAGCAAAATGTTTCATATAATAGCCAGTCCCATAAGTCTGCTCGCAAATGCTGTTATGGAAAAGAAAAAGTCAGATCCTGCAAATATTAAAACAAGGCAGGTGATGGAACTTGATGCATGCACCCATTGCGGAACATGCAGCCTTAGATGCTCTGCTGCAACAGCTTTTGATGCTTTGGGCAATAAAAATATTCTGCCATCAGAAAAGATGATTTCCCTGAAAAAATTAATTTCCGGTAAAAAAACGAGCTCTGAAGAATTAAAAGCTATTCAGGAAGGAATATGCATTTGCACGAATTGTGATCGATGCACTGTTGTCTGTCCTGTCGGCATAAATCTCAAAGAATTATGGATTAATGCAAGAGAGGGCTTACTCCAGAGAGGACATCCTGAGCCTCTGCTGCTTTCTCCATATTCCTTTGCCGGAGGTTTAAACCAGTATGAGCAACCTGCTGAAGAATACTGCAAGCATGTTAAATCTGCGAAACAAAATGCAGCAGGAAAATTTGACTCATTGATAAAGCAGACCAGTCTTTCTCTCAACAAGGAAGACATTGAAAAATTCAGTCAATTATCAGGTGACAACACATTCTCGTATTGCTTCAGTTGCCAGAACTGCACCAATATCTGTCCGGTTGTATGCAGTTTTGATAAGCCTGAAGATCAGCTGGGATTGCTGCCTCATCAAATCATGCGTTGTCTTGGCCTTGGTCTTGTTGAAATGGCTTCGGGTGCGAATATGATCTGGGATTGTCTTACATGTTATAAATGTCAGGAACACTGTCCGCAAAATGTTAATATAACAGACTTGTTCTTTGAGTTAAAAAATCTTGCTGTGAAGAATACAAGGCCATCGACTATCACCGACAAAGTAGATGGGACTTTCAAATAACTCAACTGTAGTTTTTGCCGGTTATCGCATCAGTTATAATTAAATTAAAACTGAAGATTGATTACTCAAAAGTTATTCTAATTTCAAGTGCTGCAGAGCGGCATAATGCAGCTTTTTACGACTCCATCAAATTTGATAGCTTAGTAAAAAGTCATTTGTAAGCGACATTGAGCAGTTTTGGAAAAAGATTCGGATTGAGCCTGGCGTTAAAAATTGTAAGCTGTTTGAGGGCGTTAGCCCGAGTTCTTGCAATTTAGCCAGGATTAATCCGAATCCCGAAAATGCTCACAGAGCGAACAAATTTTACTTTTTACGATTTCATCAAATTTAAGGTTAAAACAATATGATTAAATATGCATTATTTTTAGGGTGTAATATACCGGCAAGAGTAAGCCAGTATGAAGATTCTGCAAGAGCTGTCTTAGAAAATTCAGGAGTAAAACTGATTGAAATCCGCGATTTCAGCTGTTGTGGTTATCCGCTTAAAAATATTGACCACAAAGCATCTATTCTGTCTGCAGCCAAAAACCTGGCATTAGCGGAAAAAAAAGGACTCAACATAATTACTCTTTGCAAATGCTGCTTTGGAAGCCTGAAAAATGCTGAATACCTCCTTAAAAAAGATGCAGCTCTGTTAAAAGACATAAACAAAAAGCTTGATGAGAACGGCCTGAAATATGAAGGCAACAGCACTGTAAAGCATCTTCTTTCAGTGCTTTATCATGAAGTAGGTATTGAAACCATAAAAAAGAAAATATCTAAACCATATAAAAACCTTAATATTGCTACCCATTACGGATGCCATGCTCTGCGTCCAAGTAAAGTCACTGGATTTGACAACGCTGCAGAACCCACAATATTTGATGAACTGGTTGAAATAACAGGAGCTGTATCTGTTGACTGGTCTAAAAAATTAGATTGTTGCGGAGCGCCTCTGACAGGAATAAACAATGACCTCTCAATTGATTTGACAAAAAAGAAGCTGGCAGACGCTAAACATTCAGGGGCTGACTATATTTGTACAGCCTGCCCTTTCTGTCACCTTCAATTTGATGCTGTTCAGAATAAAATAATCTCAGATAACGGAAACAAAGGACATATCGCTCCTGTTTTATATACTCAAATTCTCGGGCTGTGCATGGGCATTGATCAGGAAACTCTTGGAATCAGCAAAAACAAACTCGATATCAGCGGAATTAAATCATTTTTGACTGCTTTGTAAGAAGCTATATCGGGTGTGTGATCTCAGAGCGGTACAAGGATTCAAGGGTTCGAGTGACACCTAGTACAATGTAAAATTTAAAAGTTCGCATTAATGTTATTTTTATGCTATACTCGTCTCCATGATCGTATAATTAAGGAGGCAATATGGCACCAAGATACAGGGTGACACTGACTGAAGAAGAGAGAAAAGAACTAAAGGCTA
>Ga0208648_1001760_pt1 | contig 16509 bp, 14 predicted proteins | sample AntAceMetag02UKL_FD_184772 | JGI IMG/M metagenome (GOLD analysis project Ga0208648, IMG submission 184772) | Saline lake microbial communities from Ace Lake, Antarctica - Antarctic Ace Lake Metagenome 02UKL (SPAdes) (version 2) | ecosystem: Environmental > Aquatic > Non-marine Saline and...
TCTCCAGCAAAACCGGATCCTTGACATAGGGGGTGAGGATAGTAACCATCTCTTTAAAAATCTGTTTTTCGTCCATTCTTTTTCTCCTTATAACTTTTGTTTTTAACTTAAAATTCGTAACTCATTTCATTCTTCCCATTTTTTAAAAATCAGGCAGCTGTTCACATCTCCAAAACCAAAACAGGCCTTGGCGATGATTTTTAACTCCGGAAATTCCATTACTGTGTGAGGAATCTTGTCCGCATACGCCTCAATGTCGGGATGCACATCTTCACAGTTGATAGATGGATGCAAAAAGCCATTATGCAACTGCAGAACAACAGCAACACTCTCAATGGCACCCGCCGCTCCGAGACAGTGACCAATCATCGATTTGGTAGAGTTTATGTATGGAAAATCCTGAGGATCTCTATTGAGGGCTCGTGACCAGTTTCTGATCTCCCCAGGATCGGCAAATGTCGCGGTCAGATGACCGTTGATTGCATCTATCTCATCAGAGACCGTGTTTCCATCGGCGAGGGCACCCCTGATGCAGCGCTGCACCCCTTCCGGATTCGGCGCGGTCATGCTGCCGCCGTTGCTCTGACCACCGCTATTAACGTACCCTCCACGTATTTCCGCATAAATTCTGGCACCCCTGTTCAGGGCGGTTTCCAATTCTTCAAGGACCAATACAGCCGCTCCCGCACCGGGTACAAAACCGTTTGCGGAGGCACTCATTGGGCGAGAGCCTTTTTCCGGCTGATCGTTGAACTTGCGTGCGATGACGCGCATGGAATCGAATCCGGCCCAGATATACGGAGACACTCCTTCAGACCCTCCTGCCAGCATCCTCTTTGCCTGTCCCGTTCGTATTTTCCACATTGCATTTACAATAGCCTCTGTTCCCGTACTGCAGGCGGCGGAGTTCGATGTGACCTGGTTTCCGAGTGCCAGCAGACCCCCTACACGGGCGCTGGTTCCGCTGTTCATGACCTGTTCAACAATCCTGCTTCCCATTCGGCGCGTTTTACCTTCGTTGACCATGGGAACAACTCTCTCGGCAATCGTATCCATACCACCGATACCGCACCCGAGAATGGCTCCTGTGTCCCAATGCACCTGATCGTTATCGTCATCAGACAAGGTAAATCCCGCATCACGCCACGCATCGACGGCGGATACTGACACATACCCGATATTATCGTTCAGAGACATAAGCTTTTCGTGGTCAAAATAGCTCTTGCGAATATCATCAAACCCCTCCGGCATGCCCCCTATCTGGCAGGAGAATTTCAGTTCCTCCAACCGGGGAAAGAATCGGATTCCCGATCGCCCATCGCGCAGGGCCTGTTCAAAATTATCCAATCCATGTCCGTTCGGCGCCACAACGCCCATTCCTGTTATCACCACTCTATTTTTCATTAAAATTAACTCCCCTTCCGGTCAGTACTGCGTGACATACAGATTCCCCATTCTCTTTTTCCATACTGACCTTCGTTTTTAAATTACCTCTGCGAAGATAGATTTTTTCACCGGTAATAATAACCCGTTCTCCGGGACTTACGATGCCGTTGAAATCGCATTCATCGACCATGGTGAAAAGGGTTACCAACCTCTTAATCTGATCGGACGAATTGCCTTGCCACATAAGCTGATATATACCGAAGGCAACAACCCCTGTCTGGGCCATCGTTTCAATCAAAATAACTCCCGGAGTAATGGGGTGCCCCGGGAAATGCCCTTTATAGAAATATTCATCGTCCCGGAAGCGGTATGTTCCGATAATATGATTTTCATCCATTTCCAGTATGTCATCGATAAAACGAAACGGACGCTGTTGGGGAACCAGAAGAAGCACACCTTCAATCGTTTTTTTATCAGCCGCCATACAGCCCCCCGTTAACGTGAATGACACTTCCCGTAATGTAAGTTCCCCTGCCAGCAAGAAAGGCCACAACATCGGCTATTTCTTCGGGATGACCCATCCTCCCCAGGGGGATATCCTGAAGGATCTTTTGCTGTACGTCATCCGGAAGATTCTTCGTCATGGCTGTATCAATAAATCCAGGGGCTATCGAATTGACGAGAATGTTCCTCCCCCACAATTCCTTCGCGAGAGACTTGGTAAAAGCGTCAAGTGCCGCTTTCTCCATCGTGTACGGGATCTGTCCGCCATTGCCGGTATGTCCGACCACACTGGAGATATTGATGATTCTTCCGCTGTCCCTGCGGAGCATAAAAAGACGCAGTATCCGTTTGGTCAGGTACCAGGCACCTCGCAACATTGTCCGCTGAGAATCAAAGTCTCCGATCTTCATCGAATTAATATCGCTGTTGATCGATATACCGGCACTGTTGACCAGCACGTCCACACGCCCCGCCTCACTCTTTATGGTTTGTGCCATCTTTTCCACTTCATCCACATCGGCCAGATCCGCTTTCAGGAGAAATCCATCTTCTATGTGAGACAGGATTTCTTTCGCCTGCGCCTCACTTTTCCGATAATGAATCCCAACTCTAAACCCATCGGCAGAAAGGGCTTTGCAACACGCGGCGCCGATGCCGGTTCCGCCTCCCGTTACAATGCAAACGGGTTTTGATTCTACAATATTCATATATCCCTCTTTATAATTCCACCCTTGGAATTGGGTGACATCTTCGGATAATCGGGGTAGACAATTCCTCTGAAGACTCCCGTTCGGGCCTTTTGAATGGTCATTATCAGTTCATCATCCACGAACACCTTGCCATCTCCTATAACAACGCTTGAGCCCGAATCCTTAAGATGCGAAAACCGCCTCACATCAATTTCAAAACGGACCGTTTTGTTGTACGGTCGTATCTGTCCGTTGAAAGAGATGTCCTCGCAGCCCAGCGCCCTGCCACTACCGAGTCCTCCCCGCCAGCAGCAGTAAAAGCCTAATAATTGCCAGATTGCGTCCACGCAGAGACAGCCAGGCTGTACTGGGTCTCCCGGCATGTGGCACTGAAAATACCATGCGTCCATCCGTATATCCTGCTCGGCGATAATAGATCCCCTCCTGCCGTCACTTTTTATCGAAAGAATCCGATCAACCATGAGGAAAGGGGGCGCGGGCAGACGAGCATCGAAATCTTCAGGCGGGTCATCGACAAATCGCCCGTACGCAAAGGCGATCAGATCGCTCAGTTCAAAACTTCCTTTTTTCATAAATTCAGAGTATTCCACTATTTCCTCACTTTACAGTGGTCAGTGGTCAGTGGTCAGAAAAAACTGTTCCCTGTTCACTAATCACTGTATTTTAAGCATCATGCGGACCCACGTAAGCCCCGAGCCAACCACGATTAATGCTATATGGTCTCCGGGACGAAATCTGTCCCAGTTTTGGCTCAGGACACACGGAGCGCTTGAGCCTCCAGTATTGCCGTAATCCACAACATTGTGCCAGTGCTCTTCTTCAGAGATACCGCACCTCTCGCATACGGTTTTCAGCATTCCGAAGTTTGCCTGGTGCCCCACAAATTTAAATTGCCCTGAATCTATTTGGTAAATCTCCTGTAATTTTCTGAGAGATTCTGTTGTTTTACGAATGGCAAAACCCTGAACGGCGCGTCCGTTCTGTCCGAAGTGTCCCATGTGGGAGATACACACAGTGTCCCATGATAGCGGGTTCGAATCGGCAAAGAACGCCTCAAATACCATTTTTGAAGGAACTGAGGTAGACACAACCGCGGCACTGCTACCATCACCAAATAACGGAGCCACCTTTCTGTCCGAATAGTCAACCGAACGCGTAAAACTCTCAGGGTTGACAACCAAGACGTAAGGCGGAAGCGCTTCCGGTTTCATATCGGACAAAAACTTGAGCTGCATTCCAAAGGTTGAACATGCGGAATTAAGATCAAAACAGGGAACATCTATCCCCAGCTCTGCCGCCACGGTGGCTGCCTCGGCTGGTGTCACATAATCTGGTGTTGAACTTCCGGATATAATCATTCCCACATCTTCAAGCTTCACGGCAGCGCGTTCCAAGGCCAGACGTGCTGCAAGGGCTCCCATTTGCGCATTCGTGTACAGACTCGCCTCAAATGCTGCCCGGGGATCTCTGTTTTTTGTAGTTTTTATATAATCCAGGGGCAAGCTCGTGCGGCGGGTACGTATCCCAACACGCTCCAATATCCACTGCTCACTGCTTTCTATATCCAGTTCTTCCAAAAACCGGTTTGTAATCACATTTTCCGGGTGAAAGTGACCTAACCCATGAAGATACAACATTTTTATACCAACTCCCGCCCTATAATCATATCCTGCACTTCTCTCACACCTTCATATATATCAATGATCTGGGCATCACGCAGCAGTTTGGATATCTCGTATTCTGACATGAAGCCGTAACCACCGTGAAGATGAAGACCCTCTTTAGTACAAAACAGGGCCGCTTCCGCCGCAACGTTTTTCGCAAGAGAGGCATAGATGCCCCTGTCATCGGCCTGTTCCTGAACCTTAAATGCTGCCTTCATCAGGGCAAGATCGGCCAGTTCCACTTTTTTCCACATTTTGACCAGTGTGTCTCTCGCTACGGGCATATCGCAGATCCTCTGCCCGAACTGTTTGCGCTCCTTCGTGTATTCCAGTGTAATATCAAAGGCCCTTTTTGCAAGCCCGACACCAATTGCCGCGACCATGGGCCTTGCGTAATCGAGGACATCAATGGCATATTTGAATCCAAGCCTTCTGTTTCCGATGATCTGATTCTCTTCTATAACAACATCCTCAAACTTTACCGTTGCAGTATTCGAGAGGCGCTGCCCTAATTTATCTTCCGGTTTGCCCGTTATTACAGTACCTCCTCCGGGCAAGGTAATCTCCCTGGCATCGGACGACTGAGAAGTAACTTTTCCGTCACGAATCGATTCGCTGGGAATAATAACACAGGCCACCATCATGCTGCCCGGTTTCCCGACCTTGCAGAACACCGTAAATTGAGAGGCGTACGAAGCATTGGTGATGAAGCACTTCTCCCCGTTCAGGACATACTTCCCGTCGTCCCTCTTTTTGATATAGGTAGTCATGGCGAGATTATCAGACCCTGCGCCCGGTTCTGTCAGGCAGAAAGATGAAATGATGGGAGCTTCGACAAAGGGCCGGAGAAAGGCCTCTTTTTGCTCCTCCGTTCCATTCTGTGCAATGACAATATTGGCGAGATCATTACACATTGCCGATGTCGAGATTCCTGTATCACCATAGGACAGCTCTCTGATAATCAGTGCCGTTGAAACTATATCTACCTCATACCCTTTCACCGATTCTGGAATAGAAAGATTTAACAGGCCGACCTTCCATGCCCCTTTGATTATATCGAAGGGAAAGGTATGATCTTTCTCCATTTCCATAACCTTCGGTGTTATTTCGTTTCTGACAAATTTTCGAACCGTTTCCATGTACATCTGCTGATCATTGGTAAGATCAAAGTTCATGTTTTATTCTCCTGAAAAATTTGTATTACCCCATCAGGCTTCCACCTGTTCGCTGATATAAATTCCAACGAGTCGGGATAGTTTAAAACACCTTTATCTCTTTATAAAACGGGAGTGGGCGAGGGTTGAAAACCACTTGTTACGCGCCGGTAAAAACTTATTTAGCGCGCCACGGCTTTTTCAAACACCCTCTGCGCTGCTGAAAATCTCGTAATGGACTGACATGCCAGATCTATGGTCTTGAAAAACCCTTTAAGGGGACGGCCCGGGCCTATCTCAAAAATTGAATTCGCCGAGGCGGCAAGGGTCTCCATGTTTTTCCTCCACTGCACTGTGTTGCTTATCTGAGACACCATTCTCTCAACAATTTCACTTGGGTTGTCCGAATGGAAAAAACCGGTGAAATTTGAAGTCACCCTTTTTGCGTTGGCAGGCTTTATTCTCGCTTCTATGTTACCCAATATTTCCCCAAAAGCCTCTTTTATCGTATCCATAAAACGGCTGTGAAAGGGGGCACTGACATTCAGGGGGATAAAACGAAAAGACTGGCTGTCGCCTACAGATTCCCTAAGCCTCTTTTCCGTTTCGGACATTGCGCTGGACATACCGCTTACGACAACCTGGCTGGTACAATTATCATTTGCAATGTCTATCGGGAGTCCGTTCAATGCGCTTTGTACTACACCCATATCCAGATCATTTGCTACAATCGCAGCCATACCTCCAGTTCCCACAGGTGTCGCGCTTTGCATTAGACGCCCCCGATCCCAAACAATCTTCAGAGCTTCAGAAAAAGGAAGAACTCCCGCGGCAACCAAAGCCGTATATTCGCCCAGGCTGTGCCCCCCAAAATATTCAGGAGCAAAATCAAATAGAAATTGAAGCCCGCGAAACATGGCAATTTCTGTGGTAAGTATGCAGGGCTGGGCATATTCGGTCAGATTAAGTCTTTCGTCTTCGCCAAAACACATGGCAGCAACATCCCATCCCAGAATTTTCGAGGCCTCAAGGTAGGTGTCTCTGCTTACCGGGATGTTATCATAAAAATCTTTCCCCATACCGGAATGCTGAGAACCCTGACCGGGGAAAACAACCGCTGTAGTTTTTTTATTCATCGTAAACAAATCCTCCTTTTTGCTGATTAAGCACAACTCCACGATGCTTACCCTCTAAGCATCATCCATGCCAGCAGTAGAAATAAATCCTGTCCCCTTACAACAACTTGAGATGCTTATGGATTCATATATTAATTATTTTGAGTACACGGCAGAAAGGGGTTGCGAAGTGCGTAGCTCTGTTCCCACTGGGAACTGTTTTACGCACTGAACCGGCAGAAGAGTTGATGCCCTCTACAATTAATTTTACGGTTGTCAGAGCAGCCTGAAGTGTTATAATAGTCCCTCGTTGAGGTTTTTCTTCTCTCTGATCTATAGCATCAACATAACATTGGAAAAGCGTCGTAATTTGTTCAATCTTGAGGATGTCATAACGGCTGAAAGTTACCACTTTATTTTTAGCCGGTTGCAAGTTTTATAAATGTATTACATCTGATTGGAAACTTATGGAAACCTTCGCCCTGGCGGCAATCAGTCTTACAATTTCTATTTCTCTGTTCATCAAGCAAAAGAGGTCTCCTGCCCAGCTCTCTTTTGCCTTCCTGTGCCTTGCCCTGTTTCTTCAAAAGACGGGGACATTTTTCTACGGGATTTTTGGCGCTGATTTCTGGAAAGCCATCAGCTATCTGGGGGCATTATCAATTCCGCCATCGCTGATTGCCTTTTGCCGTTCCTTTTTAAACCGGCAAAAGTTCCCTTCAAGGAAAATTGTAATATCAACCGCATCTGGCAGTTTCCTGCTTACAGCCATTTGTCTCACGCCGTGTTACGATTGGCCTTATCTGAATCTCGTCTTTTACCTGTATCTCGGTTCCGCCATGGTTTACTGCTACACAGCGCTTATTGATTCCATTAAAATGAAGGGGTCGGATATTGAAAGGGAGAGATTGATTTACGTAGCTATTGCCTGCGCCCTGGCGGCAGCTTTGAGCGTTTTCGATATATTTCACTCCTATGGCTACGACATTCCCTCTATGTCCAATATCGCAATAGCCGTTTTGATCTACTTCACTCTGATAATTATAACCTACTCCCGCCTCCCAGAGCTTCACGAGATTATGGTTAGAGCCCTGATTGTCTTTGCCCTCGTGTTGTTTGTGACCATCATATTTTACCTCATTACAGGTCTGTTCGGAAAAAATACAGTCCTCCCGCTAAACAGCGTTTTGATGGCATCTTTTATAATCGTCATTTTTATAGATCCGGCTAAACTGATCCTGAAAAAGATTGCGGCCCGTTTCTTCTTTGAGGGCAGAGACGTATCTGTGTCACTTTATGCCATTGACGAAGAGATAGAAAAAGAAAGATCAATGCTCCTGGAGGAAATGTCAACCGGCCTTGCCCATGAGATACGTAATCCCCTGAGTTCCATAAAGGGTGCAGCCCAATACCTCAAGTCAGAGGTGGGATCTGCACAGAACCATAAACTTCTCGGTATTATAGTAGAGGAAACGGACAGATTGAATAGCGTTGTGTCACAGTTTCTCAACTATGCCAGGCCTTATTCAATGAATGCGGAAGCGCAGGATATAAATCGTATCGTAGACAAGGTTATATCACTGATCAAGGCAGCCGGTTTACCTGAAAATATAGTTATTGAAAAAAATCCAGACCCTGATCTACCGGACGTAAAGATGGACGGTGAACAAATGATACAGGTTGTCCTGAATATAGCGCTTAATAGCGTTGAGGCAATGTCCGAAGGCGGTATCCTGAGCTTTGCTACTGCCAAAATAAAAGATGATGGAGACAAGACTTTAGAAATTGCCATCCGCGACACGGGTTGCGGAATAAGCAAGGATGAGCTAAGAAACATTTTCAAGCCCTTTTTTACAACAAAGAAAAAGGGGGCCGGGCTTGGCCTTTCCGTATGTCAGAGGATTATAAAGAACCACGGCGGCCGTATAGATGTGGAATCAACACCCGGCAGCGGAACGGTCTTTTTCATAAGAATCTGATTCGTTTAAATACCTTGACAGGGAACAAATCACGTAATAGTTATTGCAGGTTATAAAAATTAACTCAAATAAGCCACATATGAAAAAGATACTGATAGTTGACGATGAACCAAACATGCTCCTTGTTTTAGAGGCCATGCTTAAGAGAGAAAAGTACGAGGTCGCTACGGCATCCGAAGGTCTCGAAGCGCTCGAGTTGCTTAAAAACGATGATGTGGCTGTCGTTATTACGGATCTCAAAATGCCGAAACTCGACGGTCTCGGCCTTTTGAGTGAAATAGAAAAAAATTATCCTTCAATTCCGGTGATTGTCATTACCGCCCACGGCACCATAGCAACAGCGGTAGAAGCACTGAAAAAGGGAGCATTTGACTATATCACAAAACCCTTTGATCAGGATGACCTGAAAAATGTTATCAGCAAGGCCTTTAAAACCAAAGCCTTGAATGAAAACGAACCGGCACTCTCATCCGATGAAATAGACCGCCACGATATTATCGGCTCCAGCGAATGTATGGTGGAGATGTATGATCTTATTGGAAAAGTAGCTCCTACGGCCACAACAGTCCTGATCACAGGTGAAACAGGCACAGGCAAAGAACTCTTCGCCCAGGCAATCCACAGAAACAGCCCGCGCAAAGACAGTCCCTTTATTAAAATCAATTGTGCGGCTATCGCAGAAAATCTGCTGGAGAGTGAGCTTTTCGGCTTTGAAAAAGGGGCCTTTACGGGCGCCGTTCACAGAAAACCCGGCAGATTCGAACTGGCCCACACAGGCACCCTGTTTCTTGATGAAATCGGAGATCTGCCGAAGGATATGCAGGTAAAAATCCTCAGAGTTATCCAGGATCAGGAATTTGAAAGGGTGGGCGGCCTCCGGACAATAAAAGTTGATGTACGGCTTATTGCGGCTACAAACAAAACCCTCCTGGAGGAAGTGGGGGAAGGAAGGTTCAGGGAGGATCTGTATTACAGACTGAACGTATTTCCTATAGATATCCCCCCTCTGAGAGAAAGAAGGGGAGATATAGGTCCCCTTGCCGATTTTTTCCTCAAAAGATTCAACGAAAAACTTAACCGCAAGATAGAGCATATTGATCCGAAGGCGGAAGAGTTCTTTTCACACTACGGCTGGCGGGGAAACATCAGAGAACTGGAAAACCTTATGGAAAGACTGGTGCTGCTGACCACAGGCGATACCATAACCCTTGAAGATATTCCTGCGGAGATTCGATTTTCCTCAGCGGCTCAAACGTCCGGCAGTCCCGCCAAACCCAAAAGGTCTTTCAAAAATATTCTGAAAGACAAAACGGAACGACTGGAAAAGGACATGATCATGAGGGTCCTAGAGGAATGCGGCGGAAATGTCAGCAAAGCGGCCCTGCAGTTAGGTCTGAGCAGGAGGGGGCTTCAGCTGAAAATGACAAAATACCATCTGCGAAGACAGGATATTTAACGAAAAAAAGAAGAAGAATAGGGGGACATTTGCGATGTTTGTAAGAAGCTCCGCTATGCCGAGACGTCGGCATTATAATAGGAAGTAACTTGCAGCACAGCTGCTCAGGTATCAAACACCAATCTGTGTTTTTACTGTATGGGTAGGGGAGGTTTTAACCTCCCTTCACTGTCGGGCGACTGAAGTCGCCCCTACCCAACCGTCTGGCAAGAAAGGGCTATCCCTGTTTACGATACATGCCGCATTATAAAGACGTCTCCCCATATTCCTTCGTCGCCTTCCTTCCTTATGATTTCAGGTCGGGATACTTCCTCCACAAAATTATATCTTCTGGCGGACGACAGGATATAATCCCTGCTGTGGGCATAGCGTCCGGTATGGCGCAGCACATATCCATCTCCATCCAGGGTTTCCGTTGAAAAGGCAAGCCAGGCGCCCTTTGTGGCGCGTCTGTCAACCGACGCGAAGAAAGTCTCCATGTCACCGATGTATATGCAGACATCGGTTGCCACAAACAGGTCGTACTGTTCAACGGTCTCATCCAGAAATTCTACAATATCAGCAACATACAGAACATCGTACAGGTTCCTACCCTTCGCCTCGTTTATCATCCCGGAAGAGAGGTCTACTCCGCTGAGACGGCCCGCAACGGAACGGAATTCCACCCCGGACAGACCTGTGCCGCATCCCAGATCTACCACATTCCGAAAATGCGGCCCGTCTTCAAAAAGATTCGAGAACATTCCCCGGAGTACCTTGGGAATCTTGTAGCCAAGTTTATCGATAAGATGGTCATCAAAGGTCTTTGAATATACGTTGTACATATCCACGATATACTGTCTCGGAGCGATTTGCGTGGTATGTCCCGTCAGGGCAGCCAGGAGATGTTTCGCGGACAGATTGTTTTCATCCAGCTCAATCGCGCGCCGATAGGATGCCACGGCCTCTTCAAACATTCCCTGTTCCCTAAGCGCGTTACCGAGGTTATAGTGCGCGAGGGCATGGTCCGAATCAACCAAAATCGCGCGTCGGTAGGATTCTGTGGCTTCCTTTACATCACCAATGCTTTTGAAGGCCACGCCTGCGTTGTAATATGCGTCGGCGTAATCGGGATGTATAGCTGTAACATGGCGGAAGCACTCAATGGCCTCATCGAATCTGCCCAGGTCCTTGAGTATCTTGCCGAGGTTGTTATATGCCCCGGCATGCTCCGGATTAATTGCGATAGTCTGCTTATAGGAGGCAGCCGCGTCATCCGCCATGCCCCGGTCCCTCAGCAGGTTCCCGAGATTGAAGTGCGCGGCGGCGTATCCCGGATTGGCGGTGATCGCGCGCCGGTAGGATGCGATGGCCTCGTCTGTCATCTTCCGATCCTTGAACACGTTGCCGAGGTTATAATGAGCCACGGCGTGTCCCGGGTTGAGTGCAATCGCGCTTCGCAATGACGCGGCGGCCTCGTCAAGCCGGTTCTGTTCCTTCAGGACAACTCCTAGATTGCAACTCACATCCGCGTCCGGCGTTAGTGCAAGTATCCGGCGGTATCCCCGCTCCGCCTCTTTGAACCTTCCGGCCTTATGATTCCGCACGGCCGCGCTCAAAAAAGTCTGAAGTTCCGCGTACCGACTCTTCGAGGGTTTCCTGTTTGCTTTTGAGATCATTTATCGCGGTCTCGCCTCGTAATCATTTGTGACAATAATATCTGCCTGCTCCCTCAATCCCTGTATGATTCGATGTTCTATCTCCAGAACCCTCAAAATAAAGTCAAAATCCTGATCAGGATCGCGGGCCAGATTTCTTTTCTTCACAGCGGCTGTTCTTTTCCGGTAATCCGATTCAAGAAATACCTTCAGGGTTGCGTTTTTCAGGGCAAGACCATAAGTCAGATCAACAAGGATAACATCCACTCCCGCAAGCGCGACTGGTACACGTGCATACCTTCTCGAACCGAGCCGCCTGCAGTCGGATGGAACAAAGACCTTGTCCACGTCCCTGTCGGCGGCATCTCCCAGTATGGAATCCAGACGCTCCAGATCCACCTCGCACTGACCCACATACTGTTTTAATTCTCCCTTTGAATAGGCGTCAAGACGCGCCTGGTGGTTTGCCTCCGGCACCAGCTTGAAGAAGGCGTCTCCAGCTATCGTGACACCATGTATCTTTTCACTCCTCAGAAGATATCTCAGGTATTCCGCTATCTGGGTCTTTCCCGCTCCCGATTCTCCTCCGAGCACAACGATTGTCCGCTTTTCCTCGCGTCGCAGATCAGTTGTCTGTTTAATAATGTGAGGAAGCAATCCCCTCGCGGCCTTTTCATGCCGTGATTTGATCTCCGGAGGATCTCCACGCCATGTGAAGACCGCCCTGTGATAGGCGCGCCCCTCTCGAATTCTCTGTGTTATTCTCCTGATAGAGCCGCCGGGTGTTTCGCCCCGGCAGAGAGAATCTATGATCTCCCCCTGCCGTGTTCCAATAGACTTCCAACTGAATGTGCCTTGCGCGAGCTTACGCCCGCTGGAGGCAATCTTTTCCAATGCTCCGTCTTTATTCATAATCCCGATCAGTTTCCGGGCTGCGGAACGCGGATCGGCAGGATCTACTATAATCGCGTCACGACCATCCTTTAACCACTTTGTTATGCCCGCCTTTTTGGAAATGACGACGGGGCCGGATGCCGCCATGGCCTCCGCGACGCCCATCCCGAATGGTTCCATAAACTGCATACCGACATAAGACAGGCAGTGGTGCGCGAGAACCGCCAGGATATTCCAGGGCTTACTGGGAAGCCTCACGATATCGTCGTTTATCAATTTGTATTCGGTTATTGTATCCGCCACATGTTTCTCAACAGAAACCTCTTCGGGGAGAGGGTCCCCGGGAGATCCTCCCACAAGCACAAGTTTTATCCCTTCCATAAGCCGGGGATCAAGGCGCTTTGCCTCGCCAAAGAGTTTTACCACCCCCGGAACATTTTTAGCTTCAGAGAAACGTCCGAAATAGATGAGATACCGGCCCGGGATCAGGCCGTATCGTTCCAGAGTTTCCGTGGGTGGGTCCTCGCAGATATCAAAAAAGGCCGTTCCGGCACCGGCCGGCATGACGACATTTGGAAAATCACATCCATAGTATTTGTTCAGAACAACAGGCTCTGTGAAAGTATTTGCTATCTCGAAATCGGCTCCCCTGAGGGATGCCAGCTCAAAATCTTCTCTTGTTCCAAAGTTGTATTGCCTGTCGAACCACATGCCGGGATCATCCGGGTTCAGTCCGAGTGAGATCACCTTGTTTATTCCGAGTGAATGGGGGATTACCACCACCGGTATTCCCAGCCTTTCTCCCGCCTCCAGCGCACAGGCCATTCCGTCAGCGTAGTGTCCCATAACGGCATGGGCTCCGAAGAGGGCTGACACAGCCACTACATTCTCCGCCAATTCCGGCACAAGCGGGTAGATGTCCTCCTTGCGCACAAACTCATCTCCGCCCGCCGGAATCCGGACAAGCCACAGGTTCTCCGCAAAGCGCTCCACACGCGGATAGGGTTTAAAATGCCGTGCGACAATTATTACCTTTCTTCCCTGCTGTGCCCATGTCTTTGATACCTCCAGCACATAATAGGTTTGTCCTCCCGTGTCGGGCACACCAGCGGGAGGCGGATCTCCCCAGTAGCCATGGGTCGAGACCATTACTATCTGTTCCGCACGCTCTGAAGTTTTCCCGCTGAGAGAAACAGGGATGCCGCTTTCCTGGAATATCCCGAGGTATTCCCGCAGAAGATTCGCAGACAGTCCATACTTCAGGGCCAGCGTTTCAAGTCTCCGTTCATCCATATTGTCTCTCCCTTTGTCATAATAGTGCGCCATTTCCATATCGTTGCAATTGTCCAGTAAATGGTATATTTGTCAAGAAGAAAGACATACCCCAGGCGTTGAACCGGGGTGATGGAACAAAAATTTTCAGCTAATAATGGAGGAACAGCATGAAGACGGTCGATTTTTCTCTCGATGGGAAGATTGCACTGGTGACGGGCGCGAGCAGGGGTATCGGGGAGTCTATCGCCATGACACTGGCGGAATACGGAGCGCAGGTGGTCCTTGTCAGCAGAAAGCTGGACGCACTCGAAGATGTAGCGAAAAAGATCGGAACGGCCGGTGGCGTCGCCGTACCCGTTGCATGCCATATGGGAAAACAGGATCAGATAGTGGATCTTTTCAGGGAGGTAAAGGACAGGTTCGGCAGGCTGGATGTCCTTGTAAATAACGCCGCGACCAACCCCTACTTCGGCGATATGCTGGGGGCTGATGAGAGGATATGGGACAAGACCAACGACGTGAATCTCAAGGGCCCCTTTTTTATGATACAGCACGCGGCGAAGCTCATGACCGAAACCGGGGGCGGGTCCATAGTTAACGTGTCATCGATAAACGGAATAAGCCCCGCTCCCTTCCAGGGCATCTATTCTATCACAAAGGCCGGGCTGATCAGTATGACGAAGGCCTACGCGCTGGAACTCGCAAACGCAAACATCAGGGTAAACGCGCTTCTTCCCGGGCTTACAGAGACAAATTTTTCTGCGGCGCTGTTATCAAATGATGATATCTATAAATATGCTGTAAGCAAGATACCGATGAACAGGCACGCCCAGCCCTCGGAGATGGCGGGGGCAGTGCTTTATCTTGTGTCCGACGCCGCGTCCTTTACCACGGGGACATGCATCACATGCGACGGCGGAATGCTTATCTGAGTGTTGCTGACAGGGGCGGGGCTACCCCGCCCCCATTTCATATTTCACCCTCCTGCGCCATCTCAACACATCTTGTCATAACAAACTTGAGAAAGATGTCACAGCTATCTTTCCATCCTTTGCATTCAACGTGGCGTGCGAGGTCTTCTGGATCGGAATAGTCGCATCCGCACAGCGTATAACAGTCCGTGCTTCCGAATCTTTCCAGAAAATCACGGTAGAGGCTTTCCACCGCTCCAATGACCCTGTTCCTGTCGGACTCATGTTCCTCCGGCACCCCGGTCCTGCCATTCCCGCATTTGAGGCCGATGGCTATGCTGCTCCCTATCAGAAGACCACAGGTTGTCTGTCCCGTCGATATGGCACCCATGTATCCGGCCGTTGCCCATGAAGCAGCCTTTGGCAGACCCCACATGTCCTGCAGACCCTGCAGGGTGGCCTCCGCTCATGTATAGAGGTGCATCCTCCTGAACGCCCCGGAAAGAACCTCGTCAAACCCGTTTTTCTGTTTCATGCTGTAGTCCCCTCTCAGGCGGTTTCTAACTGCTTTTCCGGAATTGTAAATCGCCAGGCACAGAACCACTCCTCCGGATGGGAATCCGGCGGGCATCCGATGCACTCGGTGTGTATCTCTGAATCAATACCTTCCGCGAAACGGCTGTACTCTACCAGACCAGCGGACTTGCAGGGATAATCGTCAAGGCCCCTACGTTTCCGTGCCGACTGGACGCGGCAGTCGTTCATCTCGAAGACGATACTGCCTGAACCTTCCTCAATTATGGTCTGAACGTTTACACTCGCGTACATCCTGAATCTAAGCGCCGTCTTAAGTCCTTCCATGCCCGCATGCTCGGTCAGTTCCAGGAACTCTTTGATGGACCAGGCCTCGAATGGCGAAAATCGCGTCCAGCAGGAATCGTTGCAACGTTTGGCGTCATTCATTCCACACGCGGATTCAACAGCCTGGAACCAGATGCCGTCACCCGCGATCCAGTTTGTGCCGAGGCTGCCCATTAATTCAAGAAGCTTTTCTCTCGGCATATCCAGCAACGGTCCGGGTATCCCGTCTTTCATCTCGAAATCCAGGACGCGCGAAAGTCTCTTCATCTGTGCATCGCAGCTACTGCTGTACGCCGACTTCATTATGTCCAGCGCCTTTTTGAATCCCATCTGGTGCTCCACCTCCCTGAACCAGAGGGTGTGATGAACCATAGTGCGGTGAAACATATCCATGATAAGTCGCGCCATATCTTCATGGCTCAGATCTTCGACACTCTTTATGCTGTTATCCATTTATAACGATCCTTTACGTTATCCTCTGTATTTCAGGGCTTCCATCCTGTCGTCCGGAACTTTCCCGCTTATTCTGCACCCAATCCCCTTCAGGTTGGGCGTGCCGTATTCTTTGCCGAGTTTTTCCGCAGAGGTAAGCATATTAAGGTTCGATCTTTCCCATCCATACTGAGTCTCCGGCGACTCCCCTGGAAACCACCACCCATGAGATGCATTAATAATCCTGGGATCGATAGTATCGGTCAAACTTGCAATTTGAGTAATTTTCCCATTTCTGGTTTCAATAATTACCTCATCACCATCCTTGATACCATACTTCCCAGCCGTTTCAGGATGAATTTCAACTTTCGGGGAAGGTCTCCGTTTTCTTAATTTTTCAACCCACCTGTAAGACGAATGGAGATAATAACGACTCTTGGAACTATTAAATATGAGGGGATAGTCCGGGTCATCATCTTCCGGAAGACCCCTGAATTCGGGCAAGGGATTTAATCCGAATTTCTCAGCCGT
>Ga0208648_1001763_pt1 | contig 16487 bp, 8 predicted proteins | sample AntAceMetag02UKL_FD_184772 | JGI IMG/M metagenome (GOLD analysis project Ga0208648, IMG submission 184772) | Saline lake microbial communities from Ace Lake, Antarctica - Antarctic Ace Lake Metagenome 02UKL (SPAdes) (version 2) | ecosystem: Environmental > Aquatic > Non-marine Saline and Alkaline...
GGGTGATCATATCAACAAATACCAAAAACCTTCAGGAGCAGATATTCACAAAGGATCTGCCTTTACTTAAAAAATGCCTGAAAATCCCCTTTGAAGCAGTACTTTTGAAAGGAAGAGGTAATTATATCTGTGAGAAGAAATGGCAGGAGGTTATGAATACCTGGCAAAGAGCTGCTGCTGCCTGGGAAATTCGCGATCTGATGAAATTGATAATCTGGAAAAAATTCACCCAAACTGGCGATATTGTAGAAAATAATTCCTTCAATCCGGGCAAGATGAGTTCCACCTGGAAAAAGGTGGTAGCGGATCGTCATTTCTGCCGTGGCAGACGCTGCAGTTCTGCAGGATCATGTCATTTTATGCAGAAACGCGTACTGGCTGATAATGCCAATATTGTGGTTATCAATCATCATTTGCTGCTTGCTGATGCCGTGTCAGAAAATTCCGTGCTGGGAGAATATGAAAGACTCATCATTGATGAAGCTCATAATCTGCCGAACACTGCCCACACCGAGCTGGGATTTAGTCTTGGCTGGCCGGATTTTAATGGCTTTTTTATGCAGCTTTTCCATATCCGCAAAGATTATCAAAGTGGGGAACTGATCTCATTGAAAAGAGACCTGCAATCCAGCAATCTGGATAATTCCACCAAAGACACGGTAATCAATATAATTGAAAGCCTGATAAATATCATTAATGAATGTCAGGAAGTATTTACATCCTTTTTCTGGGAGATGGGTGAAACGGTTAAAACATGCACAAAATATGGCAAATTAAGTTACTTCAAAGACCCTGATGAATATAAGAATGCCAGATTAAATAAACTGCCCGACTTCAGCTTCATTGATCAGGTTCCAGATCTGATGAATTGCCTTACTGCGATCATGAAATCAGTAAAAACCCTGAGCATGAACCTGGGCGGAATAGATGGCAGCAGGTTGAATAATTATGATCAGCATCTGGAAAGCACTGAGCGCATACAACAGCGGATATCTGATTTCCAGGAAAATCTGGAAGCAATCCTTCAGCCAGATTATGATGCTAGTGCCTACTGGTTCTCTATTTTAAATGTGGCAGATTCTGAATATCCTGCCGGAGTAATAAATGTTGTTCCTTTGGATATCTCCTCTCAGATGAGTGAATATTTTTATGATAATAAAGAATCAATTATATTTACTTCAGCCACTTTAGCCATCCGGGGGATATTTAAATATTATGAGCGTCGCATGGGTCTGCCCCTTACTGAGAATGATAAGGTTCGTCTGGAGATAGTGGACTCACCTTTTGATTATAATCAACAATCCGTAGTATTGAACACTGTATATCTGCCCTTATATTCTGATCCTTACTTCTTTATGCAGTCAATGGATTTGATCGCTCAGGCAAGCCAGAGAGTTCCCGGAGGTACTCTTGTGCTTTTCACTTCTTATCAGGATATGGATAATGCCTATAAAAAGCTGGCAGAAATTTTACCTGCTGATATTGCCCTTATGATCCAGTCACGCACAAGTTCACGCACTTCACTGCTTAAGCAGTTCAGTGATGATGGCAAAGGTATATTACTTGGAACAAGCTCATTTTGGGAAGGTGTAGATGTTCCCGGAGAAGCGCTTTCTCAGATAATAATCTATAAGCTGCCCTTCCCCTCTCCAGGTGACCCGATAGTGGAAGCATATACCAAGAAATTAGCTCGCGATCAAAAGCCACCCTTTGAATATTACACCCTGCCGGAAGCTCTGCTTAAATACAGACAGGGCTATGGCAGACTGATCAGATCAACTAAAGATACTGGGGTTATCATCGTGCTGGATAACCGGATTGCCAGAAAGCATGATCGCTATGGTAAATATTTCATGCAGGTGATCCCCGCTCAAACAATTTTTGTCCGCAGCCCGGAAGAAACGATATCACGGGTTTCAAACTGGTTTACCCAGCAGAAACTGCACCATTAGACCCTGTGCAAATTCAAGGAGATTAATACATGAATCCTGTGGAGCTCATTATCCGAAAAAGGGATGGTGGTGAATTACTGCCAGCCGAAATGAAACATTTTATTACGGATTATATAGAAGGGAATATTGATGCCAGCCAGATGACAGCACTGCTGATGGCTATATATTTTAAGGGAATGACCAATTCTGAAACACGAAATCTTACTGATATCTATATAAATTCCGGCAGCAGAATAGAATTTCCACCTGATATGCCCACAGTAGATAAACATTCCACTGGTGGTGTGGGTGATAAGATCAGCCTGATGCTGGCGCCTATCGTTGCTGCCTGCGGAGTACCGGTTCCCATGATCTCTGGCAGGGGACTGGGGCATACTGGCGGAACTCTGGATAAACTTGAAGCTATCCCGGGTTTCAGAACTGATTTCGCGCAATCTGATTTTATCAAATTTGTGAATACTTCCGGCTTGGCAATCATCAGCCAGAGCGAAAAACTTGTCCCTGCAGATAGACTCATCTATGCCTTGCGTGATACTACCGGTACAGTGGAAAGCCTGCCCTTGATCACTGCCAGTATAATGGGCAAAAAAATTGCCGAAGGTGCTCATAACCTGGTGATCGATCTTAAAGTAGGAAGTGGTGCCTTTATGAGAGATCTTGAAAAGGCTCAGAAATTAGGTGAATTACTAACTTCCACTGGCATTGCATTTGGACAAAAAGTGAAAGTTACCTATACTAATATGAACTCACCTCTGGGATTTTACTGCGGTAATGCTCTGGAAACCAGAGAAGCTATTGATTATCTGAAAGGTGAAACCGCCCCTGATATTGATATTATCACCCGCAGGCTGGCAAAAGAAATGCTCCTGCTCACTGGAGTTTATTCTGATCCTCAGGCTGCTGAGACTAAGATTGATCAGGTTATCAGCTCAGGTGCTGCCTTGGAGAAGCTTATTGCCATGATACGCCAGCAGGAAGGCAATGTGAATGTTATCGATAAATATGATATATTACCTACAGCAAAATATGAACTACCGGTGATCTCCTCACAAGAGGGCTGGATAAAATCAATTAACAGCCGTCAGATAGGCTATGCCCTGGTGAGTATTGGTGCGGGACGTAAAACCCTTAAATCTATACTTGATATGTCAGCAGGTGCCTGGCTGCCTCACAAAATCGGAGCAAAACTTGATAAGCAACAAATTCTGGGAAAAGTGTATTGCAATGATAAATCTGCTGGAGAAGCAGCAGTAAAACGCATCAAAGCTGCCTATGAGATATCAGCTACTAAAATCGAAACCGAGGAAATTATTCTGATTCCCTGAACCCTAAGCTAATTCCTAACTCCTCAAATATTCAGCAAAATGTCAAACAGATTACCCTATTAAGCATTCTCAATACCCCTTTTTACTTCTTATGAAATACAAAGTACCCCTAACGAGAAACAACTCTCTGGGGCTGCCAGTAGATTATAAATTGGAAATATTAATGTAGATTAAAGCATAAATAGTACAGGGGAAAATTTATTATTATTTTTTAACATGCATTAAAATAATTCGGACAGTGCCGTACGTTGAGACTGATCAAACTAACTCATTGGAAAATTAAAGGGAGTAGCAATTTTTAGCAAAAAGTGCACATAACCTGATTGATGACTTATAAAACTGAAATTGACTCCTCTGAAACCATTTGAAAGGATTTTGCTGGGGAAATCTGACCAGTTACTTGATAATAATATACTAAAATTATATTTTTTCTTGACAATATAAAATCACTATAAAATACATAACTTATGTATTGAATGCAAATATCAGTGGAAAAATTGATGATTATGAACATGATTGAAGGGTTTTAGGGAAAATAATCATCTTTACTGGATTTTCTACTTTTGAATAATATTATACAAGATTGACCAGCTTCCGCAGATATTAGGGATATTGATCCTTATGAAGAATTGCATTATAATTCCATAGCATGTGAAAAGTATATTTACACAGATTAATGAAGGAGGAAAAAGATGAAGAAAGCATTATTGAGTTTGATTTTATTAACCTTTTCCCTGATATTTTCCCAGGAATGGAGTAGAAACGGTCCATTTTCTGCACATGTTATTTCACTTGCAATAGCACCTTCAGATACAAGTGTTATTTATGCTGGAACTTATTGTGATGGAGTTTATAAAAGTATAGACGGAGCAGAAAACTGGATTCATTGTTCGATTGAGAGTTTACCTGTCTGGGAAGATTCCCTTGATAATTCTCCAAGCGTACCTTGCTGGTGGTATGGTGATTATTATCCTGTTCAAGCGATTTCAATTGATCCGATAAACGCTGAACATCTCTGGATTGGAACCAGCGGGAAAGGACTCTTTGATAGCAACGATGGAGGAAATAGCTGGCAACAGGCAAGTGAAACTTTGCCCGATTCTCTTGATGTTGATTATATTCATATAAATGAAAATAATCCTGATGAACTTTTTATTGGAGCGGGAAACCATAACTATGGGTATTTACCATTGGAAAATGGTGGTTTGTATCATACTATTGATGGAGGAAATAACTGGTCATTAATAGAAAACGTCCCACATGGAGACTATTATCATATAACTGGTATTTGTAACGAGCCTGGAAATGAAGAACATCTTTATACGGGAATTAGCAGTGGAGGTGAACCCGGTTTTTCATGGGGACTTATGGAAAGTATTGATGGCGGAAATGAGTGGCAAATAATTAATGATGTTTTTACATTTTATGATCTTTCAATAAATCCAGCTAATAATCAGAATATGTGGAGTATAATATACACAGGATACATGGACTGGTTATTGGCTTTTTCAACAGACGGCGGTTATAACTGGACACCTTATCCTGATTGGAATCCTGAAATATGGTGTACTAGTATGTATGCTGATAGTGAGTACAATCTATATGTTGCTGAGGGCGGTACATCAATGTATGGTAATGTAAAAAAAAGTAGTGATAATGGTAATACATGGACAAATATTGATACTATGTGTGCAGGAAGAGGAATAAACCTTCGGAATCGTTGCGAAGAGAATAGAGAGAATGTCAATAAGATTTATTTTGGGACATATTGTGGTATATATAGATCCGATAACGGAGGATCAACCTGCTTGTTGAAAAATTCAAATTTACCCAATTCATATATAAAAGAGATAGAATTACATCCTGATGATTCTGATATTGTTTATGCCGGCGGATTTCAGGGATTATGGAAAAGCATTGATGGAGGAGATTCATGGAATCAAGTAAATGAAGAATATGTTAATGTAATAAAATATGATTATCAGCACCCGGATACATTATACTACGGTGGACAAAATTTAATGCGTAGTTTCGATAATGGAATATCTTTTACCGATATCAGCCATAACATAAATGGAATAATAGTTGATATTTCCATTAATCATAACTATAATAATATTGTATATATAGTGACTGTTTATTATGATTATCTGGTTTATAAGACAGATGATTACGGAATCAATTGGGATTTAATCTTTTCAGTGGAAAGTGCAAATTATCCAAAGGTTACGATTGATTCCAATTATCCTGATACATTATATTTCTCTGATTATCGAAGTACTGATGGTGGAAGCACCTGGGAATATTTATCATTAACTCCTGGTGAAGTCGTAAACATACATCCCCAGAATTCAAATACAATTTACTATTCAGATAGAAATACACTTATAGTATCGTATGATTGGGGTGAAACTTTTCATGACCTTGATACGTACCAGAATTGGACAACCCCTGTTCCGGCAATAGGCAATTTAGTTTTTGACAGACATGATTCCGATAAAATGTTTTACTGTACTCCTAATAATGGAATTCATTACAGCATTGATGCAGGAGAAAACTGGTCTGTATTAGAAGGTACTTATGAAAAACGCACATCGGATTTTATCCCTTTTTTAGAGGAAAATAAAGTTTATATCGCTTCCCATGGAGATGGTGTCTGGATTGGTGAAAATATATCTGTAAGTACAGATGAAGAATGTGAAATTGAAAATGTAAAATGTAAAATTAGTAATTACCCGAATCCGTTTAATCCGCGAACAAACATAAACTTCAATTTATCCCAATCAGGTAAAATAAGTTTATCGGTTTATAATATTAAAGGACAATTAGTTATAAAACTAATTGATAATGAAACATTTCAAAAAGGAAGCCATTCTGTAAATTGGAATGGAAAAAATTATAATGGAAAGGAGGTGAGTACTAATGTTTATTTATACACATTACAGGTAGGAGATAAGTCTATCTCCAGGAAAATGTTGATGGTAAAGTAGTTACTTTCGGAATGGTTTCAGAACTTCTAGCTTTTCTTGACCTTCCGCAGTGTTTAAAAGTATTAATCTTTTCCTGAATTTCGCAAAGGTTAAATTATTGGGACATTTGACAATAATGTAAAAAAGAGGTTAGATAATGCCCTAATTCAAAGAATGTTGATAAAAGGATAATGATTCCATAATAAGAAATAAGGAGGAAACATGAAATCATTTAATCAAAAAATAGCAATAATAGTATTTATTTTGCTATCTTTCACTGCTGTAGCAAGTGCGGAAACAATCTATCTGAACAACCGTCAATATGATAAGATTGATGGACAATGGTATCAGATTGAAAATAACTATCAATATCAAGTAAGTAATTCTGTAATTACTGTGAAATTTCAAGTAAATGTAACTCAATCTCAAATAGATTCTTTAAATGCAGTTAATGAATGTGATGTAATCAGAAGTAATATTCTTGGTTATTATGACCTTGAGATACCTAAAAACAGTGACCCATTGGAAATTGTTCAGAATTATCTTAAAAGTGAACTAGTTAATGTCGTAGAACCGAACACTATTGGAGAATATTTAGAAGTTCCTAATGATCCTAATTATAATGATCAATGGTTCCATCATGATGAAAGTGTTGGAGGAATTGACAGTTACAAAGCATGGGATAAGGAGACTGGAGTTCCTGGTGTAATAATCGGGATATTGGATAGTGGAACCGATATACTTCATGAAGATTTGGAAGGAAATATCTGGGTAAATCCCGGTGAAGATTTAGATGAAGATGGAGTTGTCTGGGATATGGACGACATAAATGGTATAGATGATGATGGTAATGGATATATAGATGATCTTGTAGGTTGGGATTTTGGTCATAATAACAATAATGTCGAAAGTAATGCCTATCATGGTACGCATGTAGCAGGTATTGCAGGTGCTGTTACAAATAATAATACTGGAGTTGCAGGTGTTGCCGGTGGATGGGGTGAAGAGAATCCAGGATGTAGTATGCTTATTGCTGCTGTAGGAGATAATGCTCCTATAGGAGATATTCTCGATGATGCAATACTATATGCTGCACTAAACGGTGTTAGAGTTATTACCTTAAGTCTTACCGTAGGTGAAACATCTGCGATCGAGGAAGCGTTAGAAGTCGCTTATAATAATTATGCTTGTTTTGTGGATTGCGCTTCAGGAAATTACAATCATGATTATCTTCCTTTTCCAGCTAATAATGAATATGTCTTTGCAGTTGGTGCAAGTCATCAAGAAAAGAGAAGAGTAAGCCCAGAAGATGGTTATAACTGGGGATCAAATTATGGTGAAGGTTTAATGGTAGTTGCACCTGGTGTAGATATACTAAGTACACGACTAAATAATACTTATGCAAGCGGTGGAGGTACATCGTTTGCCTCTCCACAAGTTGCAGGAGTAGCGGGATTAATTGCTTCTCTTCATCCGGATTTTACAAACCAGGACATTGCAAGATTGATTTGTTTAACTACTGAAAAATTATCACATTATGTTTTTAATGAAGATGAAGAATATGGAACATGGAATAATGAAGTAGGTTATGGAAAACTAGATGCAGATCGGGCACTGGGTGTTTCCGAATTAATTTCATCAGATCGAGAGCTTAAGGAAGGTAACTATATATTTGAAGATGGGACTATTATTACCAATAATGCAACTGTTGAGATAACTGAGAACACAAGATTCTACCTTTTGAATCGTGCACAACTATCAGTTCAAGAAAATGCGTCAATAACTATTGAGAATAATGTTACATTTTTGGGTGAAACGACTACAATTCCTGCAGAGCCACCAATTATCCCGGAAACAATACCAGGAAACAGGATAGAGATTTATGGTAATGTTACTATTGGTACAGGAGTAGAATTTACCGTAGAAGAGGATGAATATTGGGATGGCTTGTATTTACTGGGGGATCAGAATGTTCCAATAACGGATGGGCTTTTCAACCATTGCGGACTGCAAAGCAAATATGGTGAGATACAATTAAGCGGAACAGATTTTACTATGTCACGTCTTTCTTGTTATACTACAACTCTTGGCTTGGATGGATGCAGTTTGGAAGGTTCTGATTTTGGAACAGGAATATATTGTTATGACTGTCCACAAGTCAATATGATAGATAGCGATATTCATAATTACAATTACGGAATCAAGTTATCCGGTTGTTCAAATTACACAATTACCGAATGTGAAGTTTATGATAATGTTGCCTATGGGATATATTTAGTTGATACATATACAGGAGTGAATGAGATATCTCTGACCGATATTTATAATAACGGTAATAATGGACTTTATTTTTATGCTTCAAAAGGCACCGTAGAAAGCTGTAATATTTATAATAATCACAGAGGAATACTTTGTTTTCATGGCAGCATCGTAGAAATCCTGAAAGACCCAAACAGTGGTTCCTGGATAGATGACAGCGTGATAGCTAATAATGATTATGAAGAGATTCTATTCTTTGATGATTGTACGGTTATAATGGATTGTAATCGGAATAAGATCGTAGATAATGATTATCAGGTAGAAAGTTATGACCGGTATCTTGTTCGTTGTCCTGATATGGATCATAATCAGGTATGGCGCAAGAATTTCTGGGGAAATTACGATATTCATGGTAATGCGATAGTGCCACCTGAAGAGAGGTTTTATCTTTCAGTGATTGATCCTGACCCGGGTGAAACAGGTTATCTGTTATCACCGGTTTGGGATCCTGGTCAACCCAGAGAGGGTGAAAAGACACTTGCTGAAACATTGTATCTCGAAGCTGATTCAGCATTTTCTGATAACGATTATGTTCTTGCTGACCAGTTATTCAGGCAGGTTATTGATGAGTATCCTGAGACAGCATTTTCGTCAGCAGCAGCAAAGCGATTAATCGAGGTTAACGACGATTATGAAGTATTGCAGGATTACTATGAAACGGAATCGAATCTTCGCTATGATGAAAATTCCGAAAAATATGCCGATTATCTTGCTAATTACTGTAATATAAAACTGGAGAATTATGAAGAAGCGATTCTTAATTTTGAGGAAGTCATCTCGAATCCTCCCAGCGAAATAGATTCAGTATTGGCAATAATAGATTTAGGATATACTTACCTTATAATGGAAGAAAATGAAGTTAGATCCGGTTTTATTGGAAATATGACTGAATTGAAGCCAACATCATGGAATGTATTTTATCAAACTCAGGAAGAGTTGTTAGCCGGTCTTTTGGAAAATCCTGCTGATTACAATTATAACATTCCTTCTGAAGATATAATCCCGGAATCTGCTTTATTGTATAGTAATTACCCTAATCCTTTTAATCCTGAGACAACTATTTCGTTCTCAATACCTGAAGCCAGTGAAGTGAATGTGAGTATATACAATATTAAAGGACAAAAGGTAAAGACTTTGCTTGATGATAAACTTAGTACTGGAAAACATTCTGTGGTATGGTACGGGGATGATGAGCTTGGTAATCAGGCGGGTTCGGGAATTTATTTTTACCAGTTAGCTATGAATGATAAGGTTGCGAAAGTGAGAAAATGTTTATTGCTGAAATAGTAAATTTAGTAACCATATAAGGGACAGATTCGTATCTGTCACATTATCTCTACTATTAATCTCGATTTATCTGAAGAAATTATTCTGAATCCCTGAATCTGCGGAACTCAGTCCAGAAATCAGGAAACGATTTATTTACCACAGCAGGGTCATCAATCTCTATCTCAGGATATTTAAGCTTCAGTATGGCAAATGCCATAGCCAATCGATGATCTCCATGGGGATCAATCAAAACCTGTCCTGGATACTTAGCTAAAGGAAATACTCTCAAGCATCCGTCTTTATATTCTGCTTTGCCACCGCAACGCCTGATCTCTGTCAGTATTGATTCTATTCTATTACTTTCTTTATATTGCAGATGACTGATATTGGTTATCTCAATTTCGGATCCTGCCATTAGCCCCAGCACAGCAAGAGTAGGAACCTGGTCGGGCATCTGGCTCATATCTGCCTTAATTCCCTGCAGATAGTTCCCCTTCACAATAACATGATCATCTTCGTCAATCACCTCAGCACCCATTTCTGCCAGCAGGTCAGCAAAAGCAGCATCCGGCTGAAATGATTTCTTTCTGCTGCCGATTGTTTTTACTGAATTTCCGAAAGCAGCCGCCATTGCCCAGAAATAGCAGGCGGAGGAATAATCTGTCGCTACTTCGATCTTTGAGGGATTAGATAACCTGCTGCCAGGCAGTACGACCAGCTTATCCTGCTTTGCATAGACCTCAATCCCCATTTTACGCAAAATCTGGATTGTCAGTTCCACATATTCCCATGATACTCGTTTGCCGGTTACTTCTATATTCATTCCCCCCAGGCATTGCGGAGCTATCAATAGCAAGGCACTCAGATATTGACTGCTGATCGAAGTATCTATCTTCATATTGCTGCCATCCAGAAAATTACCCTTGATCTGATAGGGAAATTTGTCAGTAGTGATCATTGCCCCCATCTGTCGGAGAGCTAATATCAGCTCCTGCATCGGTCTTTTTTGCAATTGAGCAGAGGCATCCAGCAGATATTCTCCACCCGGCTGAGCTGCCAAACGAGCCAGCAGCAATCTGAATCCTGTAGCTGAATCTTTGATACAAACTTCACCCTTTTGTGATAAACCGTTCTCGCATAGCATGATGATCTCATCAACAGAAATCTCAAATTCACAACCAAGCTCAGTAAGTGCCTGCTGCAAAGTGAGAATATCAGCAGCACTCGATCCACCCTTGATCACAAGTTTGCCCTTTAACTGACTGCCCAGGATCATAATCCGGTTCAGCTCAGATTTGGAATACGGAAGCTTAATATTTAACATAGTTCCTACCTCTATAAATCCCCAGCAAAATGTCAAGCAGATTGCATTATTGAATGGTATCTCCACCTTTTATTATCCCAGATAACGAATTTTGGTAGGGGCAGACCCATGTGTCTGCCCAATTTTTTATTATTTGATCCTGTTTAAATAAGGGCAGACACCCGGGTCTGCCCCTACCTTATCTTCAAACAGCTAACCTTGTGACATATAAGGGAGATGATGAGAAGGAGTAAGAGAAGTGAAATAATGATGAAAAGCGTTTTTTTAATTGACATATATCAAGTTAGCGAGTTATAAGCAATTATCGAAAAAATAGAGGCAGATTGATGCAGAAAGAGATGAATTTTATCAGGAAGTTTGAGAAATATATTCGTAAGAATAAGCTATTTATGCCTAAGTCAAGGATATTAGTAGGGTTTTCGGGAGGGCCTGATTCCACGGCATTACTTACGGCACTTTATCATTTGCGAACTAAATATCAATTCCATCTGCTGGCAGTACATATAAATTATCATCTGCGGGGAGAAGAAAGCGGACTGGAAGAAGCAGCAGTAAAGAAATTTTGTTTTGCTCGAAACATTGCGATTCTGGTGAAACATTATGACCCCAAAGGCAAGAAAGTGAATGAGAATAATCTGCGGGAATTCCGGTTTAACTGGTTCAATGGGCTGGTGGGATCATACAAGATAGATTCCATAGCTTTGGGACATAATCAAAGTGATCAGGCAGAAACAGTGTTATATAGGTTACTAAGGGGCAGTTTACTCACGGGGCTGGGCGGGATAAAACCGAAATCGGGCAATATTATTCACCCGCTTATCAGTTTTTCACGGGATGAGATCACGGCTTTTCTGGAAAAAGAGAATATCCCCTGGTGTGAAGATGTGAGCAATCAGCAGAATGAATTTACGCGTAATAAACTGCGCAATTTTATCTTTCCCTGGATATCTGATAATATCAATCCCCAGGCAGTAGAGAAGATATCAGCTATAGCCCCATTTTTGCAGGAAGCAGATGATATTTTATCTAATTCGGCAATGATCCGGATGCGTCATGTGATGGAAGAAAATAATGACGATGAATATCGCTTGAAAGTATCTGAATTATTGAAGATCAGACCTCTTTTGAGATTTTACATATATCGTCATCTTTATGGTGAAATTAACGGAACTGAGCAGGATTTTTATCAGAGTAATTTTGAGATCATAGAGAAATCACTTAAACGAGAGGGTAACCGTGAGATCCAATTACCGCATGGCGTGATATTATTGAAGGAATATGATAATTTACGGGTTATGAAACATGGATATCAGGAAACTGAAGAGGTGGAAGCAGCGAGGGAAATACCGAGTTTGCGTACCCGTTTTGCCTATGCTGGCTGGCGGATAAGTATGAAGAAACTAAAAAAACTGCCAGAGAGTCGGGACTTATTTGTAGACAAAAATATAGCCTATCTGGATTTTGATAAACTTGAGTGGTCACTTGTAGTAAGGCATCGGGAACCAGGCGATCGTTTTGTGCCTTTTGGCATGAAACACAATAAGAAATTAAAAGATTTTTTTATCGACCTGAAAGTACCGGCACAAGAAAGGGCGAATGCGCTGGTATTTACTGACCAGAAAAATATTTTCTGGGTAGGAAATCAAAGAATAGATCAGCGATATGCAGTCAGCAAGGAAACCAGTAGTATATTAATGATAAAAATTGAGAAAATCCGCCAGCGGAAGTCAAGACCGGCGGAGCGAATGAAAAGAAGGTGATAATGCACAAGGATTTAGAAGAAGTAATCTTACAGGAAGCCGAAATAGAGAGGCGGGTAAGAGAATTAGGGATAGAGATAGCCAGAGATTATGAAGGGCAAGAACCTTTAATGATCTGCATATTACGCGGAGCAGTGATATTTTTTGCTGATCTTTGCAGGGTGATTGATATACCTGTTCAGATGGGTTTTGTGAGCCTTTCAAGCTATAAAGACGGAACCAGCAGCACCGGAAAAGTTGAAGAGCGTCAAAAACTGATGGCAGACGTAAATGGCAAAGCAGTGATCCTGGTGGAAGATATAATAGATACGGGTTTGACTCTTAAGGATTATAGCCAAAACCTGCTTGATAGAGGGGCAAAGTCCGTAGAAATCTGCTGTTTATTAAAAAAACCTGAGCAAAGGCATAATGTAGATGTGAAATATCAGGGATTTGATATTGAGAATAGATTTGTAGTTGGCTATGGGCTTGATTATGCGGAGCAATACCGTAATTTGCCATATGTAGGCATATTGAAGAAGGAGATTTATTCATAATGAACGAAAACAGGCAAAATAAACAGAATAATCGCAAAAATGAAGAACCTAAACCAGTAAATAGATTTAATAATCCCAGAAATTATACCTTCCTGATCGTAATGATCCTCTTCATATTTGTGATGTACCAGATGTATAAATCGAGCGGTCCTCAAGTAAAAAATGTCAGTTTTTCTGAAATGATGGGCAAAGCTCAGGCAGGAGAACTGGTAAAAGTGACCTTTTCTGATAAGGATATCAGAGCAGTTGATGCTGGAGGACAGGTTTATACAACATATTTACCCTTCAGAGATCCCGAAGTAGTTTGGCGATTTAGTGATCTGGGCATTAATATAGAATCTAATAAACCTTCTCGCTGGCTGGAGATGATTGGAGCATGGCTGCCATTTTTGATTTTTATAGGGTTATGGTTTTTTATGATGCGTGGTATGCGAGGAGGAGGAAGTCAGGTATTCAGTTTTGGCAAAAGCCGGGCACGACTTGCTGATGGAGCAAAATCGCGCATTACGTTTAAAGATGTGGCTGGAGTAGATGAAGCCAAAGAGGAACTTGAAGAGATCGTGGAATACCTGAAAGCACCTGAGAAATTTCAGCGTCTGGGTGGGCGTATCCCCCGGGGTGTATTGCTGGTAGGCAGACCTGGAACAGGAAAAACTCTGCTGGCAAAAGCAGTGGCAGGAGAAGCAAAAGTGCCTTTTTACAGTATTTCCGGTTCTGATTTCGTGGAGATGTTTGTGGGTGTGGGAGCTTCACGAGTGAGAGATATGTTTGTGGAAGCAAAAAAGAATTCTCCCTGTATTGCATTTATTGATGAGATTGATGCTGTAGGCAGAACGCGTGGTGCAGGACTGGGCGGTGGTCATGATGAACGTGAACAGACTCTGAACCAGTTGCTGGTAGAGATGGATGGCTTTGATGCAAATGATTCTGTGATCATTATTGCTGCAACGAACAGACCTGATGTATTGGATTCTGCCTTACTAAGACCGGGCAGATTTGACCGCCAGGTTATGGTTGACCTGCCGGATATCAAGGGTAGAGAAGCAATTCTGCGAGTCCATACACGTAAACTGCCATTGGAAAAAGATACCAGTCTGGCAATTATCGCCAGAGGTACTCCGGGATTCAGCGGTGCTGACCTGGCAAACCTGGTTAATGAAGCTGCATTGCTTGCTGCCCGTAAAGGCAAAAAAACCATTCAAATGGATGATTTTGAGGAAGCAAAAGATAAAGTAACACTGGGTAAGGAAAGAAAAAGCAGAGTTATTTCTGATGAGGATAAACTGATAACTGCCTACCATGAAGTGGGACACGTAATATGCTCAATCTTTCAGGAGAAAGCAGAACCCCTTCATAAGGTGACAATCATACCTCGAGGGTTTACCGGCGGAGCTACTCATTTTCTGGAGACAGAAAAATCGCATTATTCTCGAGATTACCTGATTCAGGCACTTGTGGGACTTTATGGCGGCAGATGTGCAGAGGAAGTTATATTTGGACACGATAACGTAACCACCGGATCTTCAAATGATATTGAACGGGCTACTGAAATAGCCCGAAAAATGGCTACGAACTGGGGAATGAGCGATAAGATAGGACCAATGACAGTCTCGAAGAAAGAGAGTCAGACATTCCTGGGCAGAGATCTTGGTACCATTGAACATGTAAGTGAGGATACTGCAAAACTGATTGATGAGGAAGTGCATTTTTTCATCAATGAAGCATATCAGAAAGCACTTAAGATATTAGGCGATAGGAAAGAATTATTAATTTCCATGGCAAAAGAATTGATAGAGAAGGAAACTCTTACATCTCAGGAGATTTTTGATCTCACTCTTGAAAATGTAACTGAATCTGAGCGTGAATTTGTCATGAAAAAATATCGGAAAGTGAAGGAAATGAGCATTGAGACACCTTTTAAGGAAGAGAAGGCAGTACTAAAGGAAGAAATACCTGTAGATGTAGAGGGAGAAACAGATGAACCTGAAGATATTGTGGAATAAGTACTTTGTGGAAGAGACGGATAATACATTTATCCAGTTCTTTAGATATTTATTTGTAGGCGGTTTAGCCGCTGTAGTAGACTTGGCAGCATCCAGCATTGCAGTACGTGCTTTTGGGATATATGAAGTTTACGCTATCATAATATCATTTATATTGGGACTATCGGTTAACTACATCTTAAGTTCGCTTTGGATATTCCGACATAGGAAAATAGAAAAGCAAAGCTATGATTTCATCGCTTTTGCTATCATTGGCATAATTGGATTGCTTATGAAAGCTGGTATTGTCTGGTTCCTCACTGAAGTGCCAGAGTGGATGATCGAATTTTCAAATTCTATTGCCATTGTTCTGGTATTCATCTGGAACTTTCTGGCCAGAAAATATTTGTTGTATAATAAGAAGCCATAAGGAGGGATTTTGGAAGCAAAGAGAAAAGCTATTATTATTGGTGCAGGACCTGCGGGTTTAACCACTGCCTATGAATTGCTGAAACGGACTGATATCCAACCGGTGATCTACGAGATGAGTGATGAGATTGGAGGGATTTCCCGCACTGTGAAATATAAAGGCAACCGAATTGATATTGGTGGGCATCGTTTCTTTTCCAAATCTGACAGGGTGATGAACTGGTGGCAGAATATTCTCCCACTGCAGGGAGCACCCAGCCAGGATGATCTTATCCTGAATCGAGATGTTCCTCTTTCACATAAGAAAGGAGCTCCTGATCCAGAAAAGGAAAGCAAGGTGCTGCTCATTCGAAACCGTGTTTCCCGCATTTTCTTCCTGAGACGCTTCTTTTCATACCCAATTTCACTCAATATGGAAACTATCCTTAATCTGGGAATTATCCGCTGTATAAAAATAGGAATAACCTATTTCTGGATTCGCCTCTTCCCTATTCGCAAAGAAAAATCTCTGGCTGATTTTTATATAAACCGCTTTGGCAAAGAGCTATATAATACTTTCTTTCGGGATTATACCACCAAAGTATGGGGTGTCACACCAGATCATATAAGCCCTGAATGGGGA
>Ga0208648_1001766_pt1 | contig 16460 bp, 17 predicted proteins | sample AntAceMetag02UKL_FD_184772 | JGI IMG/M metagenome (GOLD analysis project Ga0208648, IMG submission 184772) | Saline lake microbial communities from Ace Lake, Antarctica - Antarctic Ace Lake Metagenome 02UKL (SPAdes) (version 2) | ecosystem: Environmental > Aquatic > Non-marine Saline and...
TGGGGAGAGAAAGTTGCCCAAAAGGCAGCATGAATAATTGGTTAAAAGACAAAAATGAAGCACACCTTAGTTTAAAAGAAAATTGTCCTTGACTTGGGGTCCACTTCCCCCCGGAACTTCAGCCCCTGAAATTGGCACGGGCAGGCAGGACAATTCAGTAAACACGGACCTTACTGCATCTTTTGCAGCGTGATCAGGATAACGGTCAATATTTTGCCATACCCCCCCTGTATCGTCGGGCCATACCCCTAATTGAAAGCGCTGCATGAATCCGTCAGCACCGCGCCCACTGTTTAAAGCCTGTTTAACATATGTAGATAGTGGCCCGGGCTGAACCGTACCCAGCACAGAAATGCAAAGCGCATCAATATGCAGACTTCCCCTCCCGATACGCTCAACATTAAAACGGTTTTTTCCGTTCCAAGCTTCTAAGAAAAACTGTCTGTCTCCTTCTCGGCCCTGCTTGTCCAAGGTATACAGCCAGCCGGTCAACTCATCACGAACCACAAGCAACCCATTAGGATTTTGATTAATAAGCATGCCGAGCTTTTCAACGGTACTATCACCAACAAGAAAACGAGCAGGTTCTGTTTTTTCTGGTTTCGTTAAAGCTGATAACCTGCTTTGAATGGCTTGCATGTCTGGTGTATTGCCTTTTTTTGCAGCGGTTTTTAATTGGTCATTAAAAGCCTGATACTGCGCATTATAGACAAGCATTTCATTATCAAAGGTATCAGTCGCCGCATGTTCTGTGCTTGCAACACTTTCAAGCTGATACAAAAAATTGAGAACCTCTTGCAACGCAGGCGTTTTCATTTTCGACGGATCAGACACAATACAGCCCCAAAGATTAGGCACGACAAGCCAATCATCATAGCGTTTAGGATATATGCCCAAACGTCTTCCGATAACAGCACCAAGGCAAACAAGACAGCCCACTGCAATAAAATCTTGTGGCACCTGCATTCTCTCTGATACATCATTAACAAAACCTCTCAATCGTTCTGGCAGCAATTCAAGATCGAACTCCGGCACCTCTGCAAGCTTTGCGGGTAACTGTTGCGGTTTTTCTGGAAATGGTTGTTGAGAAAATTCACTGCCAAAACTGACAAAAGCCCCCTTTTGAGCATGGTCGGCCCGGAGTCCCGGACCTTGGAGCGGATCCGGTATGTCCGGAAGGGTGATGGGTGCAGTTTGCAGTTCATTGATAAATTCACGGTCGGTGTTCATGCTGCCCTCCGTTTCTGCTGCTGTTCGATGGCAGCAAGCCGCCGCTCGAGGTACGGCATAAGCCTTTCAACTTGAACGTCCTGCAATGCCCCGGACAGCGCCTGTACGATTTCGGTCAGTAAACCGATTGCATCATGAAGCCGGTCGGTCAGTTCCGCGTTTTGCTCGTTTACTTCTCGCAACATTGCAATTTCGCCCCAGCAAAGGGGTTTGTTATCGTCGCTCATGCTTTCACCTGTCCTTCCTGCTGATCGTTGACTTGAGAGGTCAAAACAGGCTTCTGTACCGTCTTTTTCTGGAAGTTTTTACTGCCCTTCCTCCCGCTGTGAGTCTTACCTAAGCGGAAGGGGTGCAACGGACACAATGAACTCGTGCATTCTTTAACTTCTTTCACCTGAAAACCCATACACTCAATACAGTTTGCCCGGATAGCTTTGATCGGTGTTATGCTTGCCGTTGTGAGCGCCCCGGCCCCGTTCTTTCGGAAAGTGTGCCTAATTGCCATTGTTCGCGCCCCCCTGATTCACAAGCGCCATGATCTCACTTTCACGCCATACCGTAACCCGATCTGACAGCTTGAACGGGCGCGGGTACTTGCCGGTTTTCACGCCTTGCCAAAAATGGCTTTTACTCACGGGCAAAAGTGCGGGGATAATCTGCGAAATTCTCAAAAGTCTGTCGGTGTTGTGCATTGCGTTTCTCCTCTAAGATTGTTATTTGATGTTATAGTACGGCTTAACATGTCTTAGAGCTTAGCAGGACAACACACCCGATAAGTTACTTACCGGGTATGTTTTTAAAGGTAGGTAATTTTTTTTATTCGGGACGCGGGAAACAAGCAAGAAGCATTTCTTTGGTACAGTCAGGGGGCGAGAAGGAAAGTATTTCTTTTATTAATTCCTCATGCTGCAACTCTTTTTTTACTTCAGAAACATACTTTTTAAAAGTTTTAAGGGTTATTGATTGCTCTTTTTGAGTTTCGTGCTTTTGATAAAGTCTTGCAGGGTTCTTTTCATTAGCATGATCTTCTTTCATGCAAATCTCATATTCATCGATAACAAGAGGCGTTTGTCGCTTAAAATATAGCCATAATACCCCGGCTGTATAGTTATTTATTTGCAGGCGTTCCCTGATTGCATCTTTAACGCCTTTGAGTTTTGGGCTTTTCTCCCCGCCTGTTGACTGTCCGGCTTTTGTTGCAATCCCTTGAAAGATAGTTTCTTGCATAGCCATTGAAGTTATTGCAAAGCATAAGCGCATCATTTCAATAGCTGCGCTTTCTGCATTGCCTTTTTCTATTGCAATACAGCAATCTTTTGCCGAACCGATAACCCGCCGCGCATTTGACAATAAAATATCCTTCTCTGTTCCTTCGAAGTAAAGGTTATAAATATCATCCAGGGAAAGCTCATCCCGTTTAATGTTTTTATCCGGGGGAATCTGTATCCCTTCTTTTTCAAGAATGTTGCGGGCATCTATGCAGAAGTCTTTTATTACTACTTTTGCAATGCCATCCTTGCTTTTTTTTGTGTTTCGCAAATAAAAATCCAGTTGTGCTGGGGTGAGCGTGAAATAAACTGCAAGTGCCTTTTTAGCAAATTCTTCTATTTCTCCTGTAAATTTTTCTTTCTTCAAACCAGCCCCTTTCGTGCTGCCCTTTTTAAGTGGAAGGGGAAGCCGGGTAAAGGGTGTCCCGGTGTTCGGCCCGTCGGCCTATCCCCTGTTAGTAAATGTTAGGTTTTGTAAGGTTGCTCTTCCCGTGATAGTCCCTTTTTTAGTTGTTTTTAACCATCGGCAAAACCTTTGCCCCGGATTTTAGCCCGTCCAGATAATCCGCCCATATCTGCATCATCTCCCGACGTGCTGGCAAGTGTGCTGTGCGATTGTAGGCGCGCCCGTTCGTGTCTCTGACCGCATGTGCAAGTTGATGTTCGATTAAGTCAACTCGCTGTTGCAAAACTTCATCAAGCATAGTGCGTGCTGCTGCTCTGAAGCCATGCCCGGTCATTATGCCCTTGTAGCCCATGCTGGCCAGTGCTGCCGATACGCCATTTTCAGACAATGTCCGTGCAAGGGTGCGCCCGTTCGGAAATACATAGCGCCCGCTCCCGGTCAAGGGTTCAATCTCTTTGAGAATGCTTACTGCTTGAGTAGATAGCGGTACAATATGCGGTTCCTGCAATTTCATTTTTTCCGCTGGTATATTCCACTGCTCCGCCTCAAAATTAATTTCTGACCATTCAGCATGGCGTAGCTCTCCCGGTCTGACAAACGTCAAAGCCTGAAGCTGCATAGCGCACTTTACAATAAAGCTGCCCTGGTAAGCATCTATTGCGCGCAGCAAGCCCTTGAATTGTTCTGGTTCTGTAATTGCAGCAAGATGCTTTGTTTTAACCGGGGGCAGCGCTCCTCTTAAATCCGCCGTAGGGTCACGATCTGTGCGCCCCGTTGCTACTGCATAACGGAAAATCTGACCGCATAGGGTCTTTATACGGTGGGCAGTTTCGATAGTTCCCCGGCTTTCAATCCGCCGCAATATCTTGAGAACGTCCGGTGTTGTAATTTTATCAATAGTCTGCTGTCCTAACCACGGGAAGACATCGCGCTCAAGTCGTGAAATGATTGTTACAGCATACCCCTTTGTCCATGAAGGTAAAAACTTGGCGTACCATTCCCGCGCTACTGCTTCAAAACTGTTTGTGCCTGTCTGTGTTCTTTGCAGTGCTTTCTTTTGTGCTGCTGGGTTTATGCCTTGAGCTATGTCTTGACGTGCTTTTATGGCTTTCCCCCGCGCTGCCAGTAAGCTGATTGCAGGATATACCCCGAGGGCAAGTGTTTTCTCTTTGCCTTCATGCCGATACTTGAAACGCCAGTATTTAGAACCGTTTGGCATGACAAGCAGATACAGCCCGTTTGAATCATATAGCTTGTATTGCTTATCCCGGCTCTTGGCGTTTCGTGTTTTCACGTCCGTTATAGGCATGGCGTTTCCCTTCTTTTGGGGGTACACTTTTATTGTGTGGGGTACATTTGACCAAAATATACCCCTATATACCCCGCATGTCAATAGATTGAATCGGACGCTAAAAGACTGAAGAAACAAAAAAGCCCCTTATTTCTAAGGGGCTTTGTACTTCACTGTATTGTCTGGTTCTTGTATGTGGTGGAGGCGGGGGGAGTCGAACCCCCGTCCGAGAATATTCCACGATAACGTCTACATGCGTATCTCCCGATTTATAGTCTCGCTTTTTCAGCCTCCCGGAAGCAGGATACTGTATAAAAGCCAGCTCAGGTTTAATTTCGCCGCAAACCCCCTGAGCACAAGAGGGCGGCTATCCTGCTTTAGTCGACGCCCTTCAGCTCCCTGCAGGATGGAGAACTGTCGGACGCTAACCGTGATTAAGCGGCTAGAGCGTAATTATAATCGTCTGCGATTATGTTTTTTCCTACCTTTTTAACGAGTCTGTAGGAACCTCGGCATGCAGCTATGCGCTTCAGCTACCCCCGTCGAACCCGTTTCGCCCCCTTTCTCTTGCTTTTGGTGATTGTTAGGTATATATGAAACGTATTGTTTAACAGTTTGAATATAGCATATATTCAAAACAAATCAAAGTGCATACAGTAGCAATCTTTTAACAGTGAGGGATGGGGTATGAAGAAAATCATCTTAATAACCGTGGTTGCCGTTGTGCTTGCTTGCGTGGCAGGTTATTTTTACCTGCAAAGCAAGCAGATCATTGATCAGACGCAGCAGCAGCTTCAGTCTGAGCGCGAAACCCGGCAGGAGCTTGCGGCTGATCTTCAGCGCAAAATTGAAGAGCTTGAAACACAATTGCGCGATGATGCGGTGCCTGCGCCGGCTCCCAAAAAACTGCGTGAGGCTTTTGTGTCCGACAATGCCACCACCGAATTGCCGGAGGCGTTGAAGGCTGAAAGCGTTCAGGGCCGGGCGATGAACTTCTTCGGCTACCTTGATTCAAAAGGATACGCGGCTCGTCGGGGCTTAGATGGCAGCTCGCAAGAGATATTTGAGCGTGTGTTGCAGAAGTTAGATGCTACGCGGCCGCTTGTGAGCGGTGAGAATCAGAACCTGTTTGCCCTGATGAGAAATATTACTTTTTTCTACCGCGCTTTGGGGAAGGATACCCTGCTGATGATCAATGATATTATTGAGGTGGAAGCAGCCATTATGGAGCCTGTTATGGCCCTTTTCTATGAATGGATCAATCCCTGGCAGCCCCAGATAACCGAGCCAGCGGTTTCGCGTGAGATGATGTATGACTATGCCGGGTTTTTTCTGCAAAGCATGGGAGGCCGATCGTATATGTTCAGACGCGAACCCGGGATTCGCATGTTAACGCTCTATTATAGTCTGCTGGTGCTGGATCAGGCCAATCGCGATGGGTTGAACGTGGAAGGTATTGACATCGGCCCGCCGATTAAGGCCCTTATGCGGGAGATCCGCTACAGCCGACGTCTGTCTGAGCGGAGGCAGTATCTGGAGACGTTGAGAGAGATACAGGCGCGCTATTAGATCGGCTGACAGACTGTTGAAAAAAATACGCCCCTCCGTGTGCAGGAGGGGCGTATGAGATCATACTAGTTTTTGCGTCAACCTGTTAAAGGCCTTTCAGGTGTTCCTGCGCGATTTCGCGTACCTCATCATCTTCGGCAGTCATTGCCATGATGCTCATTTTGCTTTTAAAGCCTTCTTTTTTATTGAGCGGTTCATCATCGATAATGCTGGAAAGTTGCTCAGCAGCCTCGCGGACAATTTTAACATCCTTGTAGTCAAGCAGCAGAAACAGGGTGCTCCAGTCATCGGGCAGTCCGTATTCCTTGACATACTTTTTGACCGCGTTGTTAAACTTCTTTGTTCCAGACCGCAGGTGTATCTCGTTGAGTGCGGCAGCATGTTCCGGGGTGGCTTTTTTGCCCCTGAACAAGTTTTCAATTTCTTTGAGGTACATTTTCTGGGCCCATTCTTTTTTAGGAGATTGGGGCCGCTGAGCGTCTGAGTCATTGTTTGTGTGTGAGCTTGAATCCCGTTTGCGGTCAATGTCGCGCCAGCTTTTCTTCTCAGGATAGTCATCGTTTTCTGGTGCCATGGTGTACTCCCTCATAGTTCCTTATGAACGGTTAGCCGTTATTTCAGTCAGGGCGGCTTATGTGTCAGCCGGTAAAGTTTGGTTTGCGTTTTTCCAGAAAAGCCTTCATGCCTTCGCGACGGTCATCAGTGTCGAACAAGTCAACGAATGTATCGATTTCAAGACGCAGGGCCTGATCCAGATTTAAATCACTACCTTGATTGATAACTGTCTTGGCGTGTTGGAGTGCGGTTTGCCCCTGGCGGCACATGGCAGCGGCCATTTCGTTGACTGTATCCATGAGATCTTCATCCGGCACCACCTGATTGACAAGACCCATGGACAGGGCTTCCTCGGCCTTGATGCGCCTTCCCGTAAATATCATCTCCTTGGTTTTAGCGGTGCCCACAAGGCGGGCCGTGCGTTGGGTTGCGCCCCAGCCCGGTATGATGCCCAGAATGGTTTCCGGCAGGCCGAACTGGGCACCCTCAGAGGCGATGCGGATATCGCATGCCAGGGCCACTTCAAGGCCGCCGCCTAGCGCAAAGCCGTTGATGGCAGCTATAACCGGCTGAGGCAGGTTTTGCAGGGTGTTCATAAACCGGTGGCCAAGCTCGGCATAGACCCGGGCCTGCGCGGCATTTTTTGCCGCCATTTCGGCAATATCGGCTCCGGCAACAAAGGCGCGGCCGGCACCGGTGAGAATCAGAACGCGCACATCAGGATCGTTTGCAATGCTTAGAAGGGCGTCCAAAGACTCGGTTGCCACTGTGGTGTTGAGCGCGTTCAGAACTTCAGGACGGTTGAAGGTCAAAAGCGTTACGTGCTCTTTTTTTTCAAGCGTCAGGGTTGTATAGGTTGTCATGCCTGCTTCTCCCGTTCAACAATCAGTGTTACGGCCTCAGCTCCGCCTAGGCACAAAGTGGCCATTCCCCGGTGCGCGTCACGCTGCTTCATGGCTGACAGTAGGGTTACCAGAACGCGCGCACCGCTGGCGCCGATGGGGTGCCCCAGGGCAACCGCGCCGCCGTTAACGTTGAGCTGGTCATAGCTGATGCCCAGTTCGCGGCTAATTGCTACCGTTGAGGTGGCAAAGGCTTCGTTTACTTCATGCAGGTCAATATCAGCAAGCGTAAGTCCGGCTTTCTTCAGTACCTTGGGAATTGAGTGCATGGGCGTGACCAGCACGTTTTCAAGATCACATCCGGCAGCGCCCTGGGCACCTACGCGCGCAAGCGGCTGAATGTTCATTTCACGTGCCAGGCCCGCATCCATAATGACCAGGGCGGCCGCCCCGTCACTGATCTTGGAGGCATTGCCGGCGGTTACGCGGCCATCTTTTTTGAATGCGGCGCGCATACGCTCAAGAGTTTCCATGGTGACCGGGTGCGGTGTTTCGTCTGTGTCGAAGATGAGCGGATCGCCTTTTCGCTGCGGTACGCTGACCGGCACAATTTCATCGCGGAAGCGACCTTGCTTGAGACTTTCCTGGGCGCGTTCATTTGACATAAGCGCGAATTCATCCATGTCACGGCGTGAAATATTAAAGCGGTCGCTGACCAGTTCAGCCGTGTAACCCATATGGAAATCATTGACAACGTCCCAGATACCGTCGTGAATCATGTTGTCGATGATGGGGGCGTTGCCCATGCGGTAGCCGGTGCGTAGTTTTTCAAAATAATAAGGAGCCTGGTTCATGTTTTCCATGCCTCCGGCAACAATAATATCGGCATCGCCGCAGGCAATTGCCTGCGCGGCCAGCATGACCGCTTTGAGACTGGAACCGCAGACCTTGTTAATGGTCAGGGCGGCCGACTCCATGGGGATGCCGGCTTTAATTGCAGCCTGGCGGGCGGGGTTCTGGCCGAGTCCGGCGGGCAGCACATTGCCCATAATTACTTCGTCGACCTGGTCGGGCCGTATGCCGGCCCGCTCAACAGCACCCTTAATGGCTGTTGCGCCAAGTGTGTCCGCGGCAATATCGCTCAGTGTGCCGTTAAAATCACCGATCGGGGTTCTGACCGCACTTGCAATAATTACGTCTCGCATTGCTGTACTCCCGTGTATAAAATTTTTTATACCGGATAGCCTCAGGGCTGTCCGGCAGGCCGCAGTGCCCGCGGTTTATATTTAGTCTTATTGTTGCTCTGCGCTTTCAGCTCATAAGCCCCGCCCGTGCTTACCCAGGAAGCAGGTAGCGGTTTACAGGCGGGTTCAGGGCTGGAATTACGGTGTCGGTCGGTAACGACCGGCGCAGGTGGAGCCAACTACACAAATCACGCTTACCATATTCGGGCAGAGCATGTCAAGGGATATCATGGTGTTAGAACACCTGGGGGGAAATCGTCCGGTCTGAATTCAGCCCAATGTCAGCGGGATTACGATTTACTGGGTTGGGAAGAAGCGCTCTGGTGCAGGGTCTCATGCAGGGCCTCGGCGCGTTTGGCGCTCATGGCAGGCACTTTTGCGATCTGTTCACATGTTGCCGCTTTTATTCTCTCAAGGCTGCCGAATTTTTTGAGCAGCGCGCGCGCGGTTTTTGGCCCGATTCCGGGCACAGAGAGAAGCTCAGAGCTGAAATCCTTTTTATGCTTGACGCTGTGATGAAATTTCACGGCAAAGCGGTGCGCTTCGTCCCGGACACGCTGCAGCAGGAAAAGGGCAGGTGAGTTGTGCGGGAAATTGACCGGGTTCTTGCGGTTCGGGATGAATACCTTTTCGGTCTGGTTGCGTTTGGCACGGTCGCGCTCCGGGCCCTTGGCAAGCGAGGCAGCGTCAATAGTCTCGTTGCCGGCTTCCCGCAGCACGCGCAGCAGGATTGACAGCTGGCCCCTGCCGCCGTCAACCATTATTAAATCTGGCGCCAGTTCATCGGTTTCCAATCGGTTGAGGTAGCGCTGCAGCACCTCGTGCATCATGGCGTAATCATCGGGCTGGTGAACGTTTTTAATGCGAAAGGTGCGATAGCTTTTTTTGTGCGGTTTGCCGTCTTCAAAAACAACGATGGAACCGACCGCATCAGTACCCTGGTTGTTTGAAATATCGCAGCAGGCAATGCGGTAGGGGGTATGGCGCAGATGCAAACGCGTGCACAACTCCTCCAGCACTGAGTCGTCCGTTTGCTGTTTTTTCTGCAGGGCAACCGCGGCATTCTGGGCGGCCATGGCAAGCAGGTCTTTTTTTGCGCCGCGCCGGGGGCAGTGTACGCGCACGCTGCCTTTTTTGAATTCACGTAGCCATTGTTCAAGCAGGCTGTTATCACGTCCGGGAAATGGCAGTAGGACCTCATCGGGGACAAAGGGATGTTGCTGGTAGTACTGTGATACGAACGAGCCAAGCGCTTCATGTTCATCGGAGGCACCTGTGCGCAGGATGACATCGCGCGATCCGTTGATGCGGCCGGCGCGAACGAACACAATGGTTACGGCCATGCGGTTTGCCTCGCGGCAGCAGGCAAATACGTCGCGGTCGACAGCGTCCCGGCAGACCATGACTTGTTTGGCCAGGGTTTGTTCAATCGCGTTCAGGCGGTCGCGCAGCTGCGCGGCACGTTCATAGTTCATCTGCTCGGAGGCTTCCCGCATGCCAGCCTTGAGTTCGGCGAGCACGTCAGTGCTGCGACCGCGAAGGAAAAGTTCCACCTGGCGTACGGTTTCAGCGTACACGTCCGGGTCAACCGAACCGGCGCATGGTGCCGGACACTGGCCCAATTGGTGGTACACGCAGGGCCGGCCCTGGGCAAGACGGCGCCGGTTGCATTTGCGCAAGGGAAACAGGCGGTTGACGACCTTCATGGTTTCACGAACAGCGTGCGCGGAGGCAAACGGTCCGAAATAGCGGGCCTTGTCCGTTTGCGGTCTGCGCGAGATGGTCAGGTTTGGATAGGTCTCATCTATTGCCAGGCGCAAGCAGGGGTAATCCTTGTCATCGCGGAACACCACGTTGTAGCGCGGACGATGCTCCTTGATGAGCGTGTTTTCAAGCAGAAAGGCATCTTGCTCGGTGGGCGTAACGATTGTATCGAAATTGGTAACGCGGGAGACCATCAGGCGTGTCTTGGGGCTGTCAATTCCTGAATGGAAATAGGTGCGCACCCGGTTGCGCAGATTTTTGGCCTTGCCTACATATATAATAGTACCCTTGCGGTCCTTCATGAGGTACACGCCGGGGGAGGTTGTCAGCTTTGCTGCCGTATCAGCCAGCGGATGCCGGGTGGTTTTTGTTTTGGTCACCATGCTTAAAGATTACATCTAATCGTTCAGCTTATCAAGGATCATACGTAATGCCATCTTTTCATAACACACGCTATCCGTAGCGTTCGAATATTACCCAACTCTGCCTGCCCACATCGTGCGCTGACATTAATCTTGACACATAATTGCCCCTGTTTTATTATAATTTTCAATCGTAAAGCAAATTCTTATCAAAAAAATATGATCGTCTCAAGAGACTTGTATTGAGAAGAAGAAGCAACCCAAAGTAAAGGAGATTTCAAATGTTTAGGCCGGAGATTAAAGTATTGGACTGCACCATCCGTGACGGCGGTCTTATTAATAATTATAATTTCACCGATGATTTTGTAAAAGCGGTTTATCGTGCGGCATGTGATTCCGGTGTGGATATAATGGAGTTTGGTAAAAAGCTGGCTGCAAGTGAGACCTATAAAAGAAGTGAATATGGTCCCTGGAATTTTTGTGATGATGATGATATCCGGCGCATCATGGATTCGCATGAATGTGAACAACCGCCGCTGATCGCGGCCATGTTTGACGTGGGTCGGGTGGACATCAGCAGTCTTGCTCAAAAAGATCAGAGTCCTGTGGACATGCTCCGGACAGCCTGTTATGTGCCTGACATTGACAAGGCCATTGACCTTACTAAACGTTCAAAAGATCTGGGCTATCTTACAACAATAAACATTATGGCAGTTTCTGCAGCCATTGAAAGAGACCTGATCGAAGCACTGGTACAGGTGAATGAGACTGAGGAATTAGATTATCTGTACCTGGTTGACAGTTTTGGCGCCTTTTATTCAGAGCAGGTGACCTATTATCTGGATATGTATAAAAAATATGCTCCGGATAAAGAGTTGGGTTTTCATGCGCATAATAATCAGCAGCTTGCTTTTGCTAATACCCAGCAGGTGATCATTGAGGGCGTGAATCTTCTGGATGCCACGATCAATGGTATTGGTAGAGGTGCCGGAAATTGTAATCTTGAGCTGCTTCTTATGTTTCTCAAAAATCCCAAGTTTGATGTTGGGCCGTTGTACAAGGCTATTCAGGAAAAATTTGTGCCGCTTCGTAAAGAGATTGAATGGGGCTATAATGATATTTACGGAATCAGCGGTTGTTTGAATCAGCATCCGCGTGAAGCCATGAAGCTTCGCGCTGATAAAGAAAATATGGATAAGTGCTCTGATTTTTATCTGGAATGCACTGACACCAATGGTGTAGATATGGTGTGAGAATTTGATTGTAAAGCCCGGAGATATTTTTTCCGGGCAAGGGTTGTAAAGAATAAAATCAAAAAAAAGCACCCGCCAGAAATATGCCGGGTGCTTTTTTAATTCGAACTAACAGTTTCTTCTATTCGTTCAGCATAGCAATAATCTCCGCTACCAGTTCTTCGAGGTCCTGTTTGTCGGCGCTTTTGAGCATGCCCTTGTTGGCATAGTACTCAATCAGCGGTGAGGTTTGCTTATTGTATACTTCGAGGCGGTTCAAAATAGCCTCTTCAGTCTCATCGCTGCGCTGGATGACCGGGCTGCCGCATTTATCGCAGATGCCTTCAACCTTGGGCGGATTGGTTTTTACATTATAGATGGTCTGACATGCGGGATTGTTGCAGGTCCGCCGTGTGGTAAGACGGTCGAGCACTACCTCGCGGGGCATGTCAAGGTTGATGGCCGCATCAAGCGTAATATTAATTTTGTCCAGCAGCTTTCCAAGGGCATCTGCCTGGGGAATGGTGCGCGGAAATCCGTCGAGCATGAAGCCTTTGGCGCAGTCTTCTTCCTGAAGCCGTACTTCCATCATGTCCATGATGAGTTGATCGGGCACCAGTTCTCCCTTGTCCATAAAATCTTTTGCTTGTTTGCCCAGATCGCTGCCTGCTTTTACATTATTGCGCAGGATATCGCCCGTGGAGATATGCACGGAGCCGTCGGTAGCTTTCAGTCGGTTGGCCACGGTTCCTTTACCGGCACCGGGGGGGCCTAACAGAATAATTCTCATACTTTCTCCTTATGTATATAGGAATAATGCGATTAATAAAGCCCTAACATTATCAACAATACGGCATTTTTTTGCAAGGCTTTTCCTCTTACAGACTGTTCGAAAACATTCATCTGTTTCGGTATGCTACAGGCGGCGTACGAGAAAGTACGCCTCATTCCTCATGATTGCCTGCAAGCAGGTGTTTGATGACCGCGTGCGTCTTGCATCTGAGTGCTTTTGAACAGTCTGTAAAAAGAATTTTTTCAGCATCCGGCTAAGCGGCCTTTTTGGGGAAGTACCGTTTGTCTCGTCGTATCAGTCGGTAATTGAATAAAATACAAAAGCGTGATATTCTTACAGAAATACTGCAAACAGAGGTTATTCTGTACCAGATCGGTGGTATGCAGCCGGTTTTATGATCTTTCCAGGATATAATAATATTCATATACTAGTATTTTTGATGAAGGAGGTTTTGTAGCATGGAAACAAAAGATTTTGAGCAGACTCTGGTACTTATCAAGCCTGATGCGCTCAAGCATTCACTCACAGGATATGTGCTTTCGCAACTGTCTGAATTTCATACGGGGCTTCGGTTTGCCGGTGCCAAGATTGTCAATGTGCACAGAATGCTGGCTGAAGAGCATTATTCCGAGCACAAGGGAAAAGTTTTTTTTGAATCGCTTCTCGAATACATCATGGGCGCCTCCCATTATCCTGATGATGCAGGCAAGCGCCGCGTTATAGCCCTGGTTTATGGAGGATCCGGTGCTATCTTGAAAATTCGCGGTATTGCCGGTCCGACAAATCCGCATGCAGCACGTGATGAGCGGCCGGGGTGTATCCGATCGCTGGGGACGCTTTTTCCGGTGAAGGATGCAGATGGCAAAGTTGTTGACGAGCGGATGGATAATCTAATTCATGCATCCGCCAACCCTGAGGATGCCGAGCGTGAGATCAAGCTCTGGTTCAAGCCCGGAGACCTGCCGCCTGCAATGCGCACCTATGAGAGCCAGGCCAGTGAAGGTCATTACTATTACAAGGACGGTAAGCTGTTTACCGTCTATGAGCCGGGCAGCATCTGTCTTCTGGCACCCGGTAAAGTGGCATGGAAGTCCGATATTGAGGTTCTGAGCCTGCTGGCCAAAGGCGGAAAGGCAGCGTGCACACTGGAAGCGGTAGCTGCAAAGTATCTTATCAATGAAGAGGTGAAGTAGTAGCTCGCAGCGCACTATTTTGATTGTATGTAGTCAACCGGGAGTGCAGCTGCGCTCCCGGTTTTTTAGTGACCTCTCAGTTTTTGATAGCGTTCGGGTGTATCGATATCAACCCCGCCGATTTTCTCTTCTATCATAATTTCGTGTATTAGCTCGGGCATGCGCGCCATAATTTGCCGGCCGCCGCTGTCGCCTTCAAGTGCCAGCAGGTCGCTGCGCAATGCGCACGGAAACAGGGTAGGGGTTGCCCGTTTTCCGCCGTAGTTTGGTGCAATAATATTTCCTGGATTTTCAACGTGGACGGCAATGAGCCGGTCGATGATTTCAGCACTCACAAAGGGCTGATCGCCGACCAGAAACATGTAGGCTCCCGCAGCCTTTGGGGCGGCGGCGACGCCAAGCCTGATTGATGCGCTCTGCCCATCAATTGCCTGTTCGTTATGGATACATCGCAGGTTATAGCGGGCGCCCAGTTCAGCCACGCGAGTATTTTGATACACAAGCAGGATTTCCGTTAGCGTTGAACCGATAGCGGCGCGCAGCACATGCTCAAGCATGGGGATGCCATCGAGAGGCAGCAGCAGTTTTTCGCAGGCCATGCGTCTTGAAAAACCGGCGGCCAGAATTATGCCGGTAACTGATTGTTGTAAAACAGATCGCTCTTTCATCTCAATCCTTTATATAATAGCCCAGCCGGGCCTGACTGCATTCCTGCGCTGCTCCGGTTACAATGCGGGTGCCGCTAAACAGGCCGAAGTCGTGCAGGCTGAACCCGGTTAGCTCCGGCGGGGGGCAGTCCCCAAAAAATGTATGGCACAGGTATCCGCCCGGGCGCAGAACTTTCTGCGCCAGCACGACCTCGCGGTTAAACTCCTGTGTGTAGGACTGCCTCTCTGTCACTCGGTTCAGGGCCAGGTCATAATCATAAGGATCGAAAAACAGCAGGTCATATTGCTGAGGATAGGCCGCTGTGTCATACTTCCCCGCAATGGCCTTGGCTCCGCTATATTGGCAGCAAAACTCGCGGCAGTCGTTGAGGATAGACTGCTCGACTTCAACAATATGATGTGCTCGAGGGTGCAGGGTTTCCTGAATCAGTTCTGCTGTGATGCCCAGCCCGTAACCGATTTCAAGCACGCTTTCAATTTGTTTTCTGGCCATCAGGCCGATCAGGGCCTTCAAATAGGGCTGCTCGGCCTCGCTCATAACAGTATGCCCGCGAAAAACTATCTCCCGGCTGGTTTTTACGTCAAAGCTGAGTTTCATACGGTGTTGTTCACTCCAGGTGCGAATGCTGCAGCTCAACCATGATTTTGTTGATGCTTTCAAGATCAAAGGCACATTGTGCTTTGAGAACATCATGCTCAAACATGCTCCAGGTGACCTTGTCAGCCAGGTAGGTGTTGAGAACAATCGTTCTGGGGCTGAACATGTCTTCGTTGACAACCAGCGCTTTGCTTGTAGCCCGGCGATATTCTTCGCAGCTCAGCCGAATTGAGCATAGTGCGCAGCGTTGCTTGTTAAAACTGAGATTGCCCAGCAGTGCTTCATCCAGGCTGATGCTGCGGTTTTCGCAATACGCTATGAGCTGCCGGGTGATGGATTCATTGCGTATCCAGCTGCGCATTGTGTGAAGCGATATGTCCATATCAGCTGCGAGCTCAGCGTCGGTGTGCAGTCCTCGCACTTTTTTAAGCGTATTTAATACTTCCCGGATTGATTGCATTAATTGATGTCTCCCATGGAAAGAATCAAAAGAGTTGACGTATGATTAATTATTGATTATACTAAGCCAAGTAAATAAATATTTCAAGGGAAAAATATGTAAATATAATCAAAATATGATTACAGTATATCATAAAATGATTACTATGTCCCGAAGTTGCCTTTCCTAACGGCCTGTAAAGCCCATGGAAAGCAGCCGAAAGGGCAGTGCCCGAAAGAGCACTGTCTCCCGTTATGGATAGGGATTACAGCACTACAAGCTTTGTATTAAAGCTGCTGCCTGTCCATATAATTGACAGTCAGCAGCTTTTTTTTTATAAAAATTTTAGCACGGTACGATTACATGAGATATTGGAAAATAATAGCCGGGACTGCAATTCTGCTGCTTTTCTATCAAATCAATGCCCAGGCCCAGCAGCAGAACGAGGGCCCCGGAGATGCGAAAAAGCTTTTTTTCGGCTCGTCCATGCGTTTGCGCTATGAGTTTCAGGACGGTTTCAACCAGAAGTACTACGGCGACAATCCTGCACGGGGCCGGTCCAGCGACGGCTTTCTATTAGGCCGCTTCAGGGCCGGACTTGACTGGTATCCGACGGAAAAGGTTCATGTCGCCCTGTGGGGGCAGCACTCAACCTGTTGGGGTAACGCTCTGCCCGACTCGGCATTCTACAGTGCGTCGCTTGGTCGTGAGAACAATCCCAACAAGGATTACTGGGAGTTGTATACAACGTTCATAGAATTCAAAGATCTAATGGATGCGGGCATTGGACTCAAAGCGGGCCGGCAGTTGATAGCCTACGGAGATAACCGTGTGTTTGGGCCCGGCCAGTGGGGCAACTCCGGGCGCTACATCTGGGACGCGGCCAAGATTTCCTGGGTGCATCAACGCGGGTTCGTCGATATTTTTTACGGGCAGAATATGCTGCACGAGGTGCATCGCTCCAGCCTGAAGCATAGGCATCAATTTGAGACAATCGGCATCTATG
>Ga0208648_1001770_pt1 | contig 16446 bp, 10 predicted proteins | sample AntAceMetag02UKL_FD_184772 | JGI IMG/M metagenome (GOLD analysis project Ga0208648, IMG submission 184772) | Saline lake microbial communities from Ace Lake, Antarctica - Antarctic Ace Lake Metagenome 02UKL (SPAdes) (version 2) | ecosystem: Environmental > Aquatic > Non-marine Saline and...
TAACAATCATTTAATTTTAAACCAAACTTAAAGGCTTTCTTGGATTCAATTCTAAGAGGGCCTTTTTGTTTGAAAGGAGAGAGTTATGCCTCACATAGGTATTGTTGGAGCAAGGAAATGCAAGTGTCAAAAATCGGTCAAACAATTGGTTCTATCACTTTCTGAAGAATCAACAATTGTGACTAGCAACTGCAAAGGTGTTTGCTCATGGTCACAGCATTATGCCAGGTCAAGGAAAATGGAGGTTCTTGTTTATTCCCCAGACTTAACAGACATTCGTTCAAAATTTGATGTTGCCGAAAGGTATTACCAACGAAACAAAGAACTGGTTGAGAAATGTGATTTGATTCACGCTTTCCTCAGTGCCGCTGACGGTTACGCTGGTGGAACAAAATATGAAATTGAATATGCAATCAAGATTGGTGTGCCAGTCAAGGTTCACCATGAGAGAGGAAAGGATGAAGTTTTCCAGCAATTCACTATCCCATTCGGAGGGATGAAGGAATCCCTTCTCCCAAATTGGCAAGGTTTTTTTGTTGATACATTTGCCTAAGCGTTTTTAGGGGACATCCTTTATATTTCTATATTTAACAATTCGATTAATGAATACCCATTTTCAGAAGCCATCCGCTCTCCTCTTTTGACAGCGACACTTGCAGTTGATACTGCAATTCCAAGAGCGCTTGCCAGGTGTGTCATGGTCAGCTTGAGCTCTAAGGTATCTTCCCCAAAATTCGGTCATCGTCACCAGTTCGTGCAGGGGCGTGTGCACCTGGACAAAAGATTTCGCTGAAAAAAGGGGGATAGAAGTAGAGGTCTTTGCACCTGATCTGAACAATATCCGATCCAATTTTGAGGTGGCTGAACGCTACTACCAGAGGAACCGTGAACTCATAGAGAAATGTGATTTGGTCCATGCTTTTTTGACTGAAGAAGACGGTTGCACGGGCGGCACAGGGTTTGAAGTGGACTATGCGTCGCGCATCGGGCGGCCCGTGGAACTGCACTGGGAGCATGGCCTGTCCGAAATGATTTACCAGTATGCCCTTCCATTTAAAGCACCGGGCATGACTTTTCATCTGGCATGGCAGGATTTTTTCACTGTGACCTTCGCCTAAGCTGATGGACCGTCAACCGATAACAGACATAGCCAATAAATGAAAAAACCATGGGCCTTCTGCCGCTTTATCAAGAAGAGGGAAAGGAGGCCCTTTTTTATGGAGGACACCATGAGATTAGCAGCGCAGGCAAAAATGGGCTATTACCCCACACCGGGCAGGGTGACGGAAATGATAATGAGATATCTGAAGCGTGACCGTCAGGGACTGATTAGAATTTTTGACCCCTGTGCCGGAGAAGGGACCGCTTTACACGCCATTGGAAATCATCTTCAGGCGGAAACATACGGCATCGAAATTGACCTCAACCGGGGTGCAAAAACCAGAGATATCCTCAACCGTTGCCTGATTACGGATTACCAGAACACCCGAATAAGCCACAAATCCTTTAGCCTTCTCTGGCTCAACCCACCCTATGACTGGGCGGCACGAGATGGGGAGATCGATAAATCCGAACGTTTTGAAAGGATTTTTCTGAGGGACTGCATCCCGTACCTTGGCGTCGGAGGCATACTCGTCTATCAAATCCCTCAGCGAAGACTCGATGGTCATATCGCCAGGATGCTCGCATACCGGTTCGAAAGATTGAGCGTCTTCCGGTTTCCAGAGGAGGAATACAATCGGTTCAAACAGATGATCATCATGGGTGTTTTAAAAAAAACATCTGAAAAGGATGATGAAAAAACCCGTTATTTGAAAAACTGTGGTCTGGAAAAGGTGCTTGTTCCATATCTTCCGGAAACACCCCTGAACATCTATGAAGTCCCGATATCACCTTCAAAAGCCAGGTTCCTTTTCATGAGTAAAACCATCGACCCGGAAGAGTTGGCAGAGGAAATCCGGGAGTACGGACTTTATGAGCAGTTCAGTGAAATGACGACCCCATTACGGATGATCGAAAAAATCAGACCAATCATGCGGCTCAGGTACGGGCATTTGGCGCAGATCATTGCCTGCGGATTTATGAACGGTGTTGTGTGGGACCAGGATAAAAAGAATCCGTTGCTCGTCAAAGGGGTAACAAAAAAAGAAGTCCAGCATTCAATAGAAATAGACGGCGATATTGAGAAGCATATCGATCGGGACCAAATCAAACCATTTATACAGGCATTCGATAGAAACGGTGACATATTTACCATCGCGTGAAAGGAGGAATGCTATGAAACTTTATCCTGTAATGGCAACAGGAATCAGGGCATATTGCTCTGATCTCATCGTAGACCCGGAGGATACGGACACGGTTTATTTCATGTCCATCTGCGGATATCAGGCGACAGTGAAAGGCATTATCGCCAACCTATTGGAAAATTACGGAATCAGTATCGAGCTTGAGAGGGGTGAATCCTATCTTGTGCGATCGAATTTTGGGTACAAAGCCCAAATCAAAAAACTCCCTTCCGGGCTGGCCCATGCAATCCTCTATCCGATACTGACTCTCCCAAAAAACAGTGAAGAGGAACAGAACCGGTTTTTTATTTTTACTGACACAAATGGGGAAAAGCGTGAACTTTTTTTCCGACATCTGGATGAAAAAGTAGAAATACCCCTTCACCCCTCATGGACAAAATGGCTCTGGCATCTGTTTGAAGATCAACATGGATGGCTCGCAGAGCTTGAAACCCTGGCCGGAAGCTACAGGGGTTATTCCTTTCGGTTCCACCCAAAAAAACTCCAAGACCTCATATCCGAGGCCTTCAAGAACAAAACACCTGAAATCATAGAATGCATGAAATGGAACGGAGGTGATGAAAATGGCAAACGCCATCTCGCTTAAGGATTTTCTGGAAGAATATGGTGAAAGTATGGCTGAAAAAGTCACCCGAAATCTGAGGGTTATACACGATCCCGCCATGGAAAAGGAGGAAGGCATTTCGTCCCTGCTCAAAGACCTGAAAAAAAGACCTTTTGCGTCTCAAGGAGAAATCATCAAGGCCTGTTACAAGTCGCTGATGTCGGGAAACAAGGCCGTGTATACAGTCTGTGAGATGGGAACGGGCAAGACCCTCATGGCCATCGCCGTCTCCTACATTCTCCACAAAATGAACGGGCTTACGCGGGTCCTGGTTATCTGCCCGCCCCACCTGGTCCTGAAATGGATTCAGGAGATCAAAGACAGTTTACCAGGCGTGAAAGCATACAATCTCAATAGAAAGGACGTGATCAGACAACTTGAGCGGCTCAGGAAAGAGCCGCAGCCCGCAAGCCTTGAGTTTTTTGTCATTGGCAGAGAGTGTGCAAAGACCGGTTTTCTGTGGAGGCCCGCGGCGGTGAAGAAAGGGGGAAAGCATTTTTGCCCGAAATGTGGCCTGGAACTCCAGGACAAGGACGGTTGTCCGTTGGGGGTTTTTGAAACCAACACCCAGGGAAGGTTCAAAAAGCGATATAGCTGCAATAATTTTGTTTTGAAATGGAAATACGATCCTGACGCGGGAAGGCACCACAAGATGATGGCTCCCTGTGGAGAACAGCTCTGGCAACCGGATCTTTCCCGAAAAAACTATCGGAAGGCCATCCCCGCAAAATTCATCAAGAGCAAGATGAAAGGGTTTTTCAACATGCTGGTCGCCGACGAGGTGCACATGTACAAGAACCAGTCGGGCCAGGGTTACGCCTTTGGCGCCCTTGCTGCAGCCTGCAAATACGCCCTTTGCCTTACGGGCACCCTTGCGGGAGGATATTCCTCCGATGTCTATAATCTTCTTTTCAGGACCCATCCACAATTGATGCTTGAAGACAAAAACAAATGGGGAAACCCGAAGCGGTTTATTGAAAGATACGGTGTTCTGGAAAAAATCACCACGGTGAAAGAAGAAGACGGCCTGACCACAAAGGCCAAACGAAGGACCGTTACAAAAGAAAAACCGGGGATCAGCCCGCTGCTTTTGGGAAAAATGCTTCTTTCAAACTCGGTCTTTATGAGGCTTTCCGACTGTATGGAGCACCTTCAACCCTATGAAGAGAATGTGATTGAGCTCTCCATGGATCCCAGGATGGCGCAGCTTTACGCCGAATTTGAAAAGACGCTGAAGGAGGCGTTGTGTCAAGCCCTGGCCATGGGAGACAATTCTTTGCTGGGGGGATATCTTCATGGGTTATTGTCATACCCGGAGAGGATTTATAAGGGCGTGGAGGTGATCCATCCGCATACACAGGAGCTTGTCGCCTATGGCGCACCGCTTCAGGGTGTCATGCCGAAGGAACAGGAGCTGGTTTCCATCATAAAGCGCGAACTGAAACAACAGCGAAAAGTGATGGTCTATTTCCAGAATTCCCTTTCTACGGATATCAGTCCGAGAATTGTCTCGATGCTGGAAGAGGAAAACATCCGTGTGAAGGTGCTGAGATCCGGGGATACCGAAGGCAGGGCCGGGATCATCAAAAACTGGGTTGAGAAAGGGATGGATGTTCTCATGACAAATCCGAAAAAGGTTGAAGTGGGAATGGACCTTCTGGATTTCCCATCCATCATTTTTTACCAGATCCCCATGAGTACCTACACGTTGCGGCAGGCCTCCCGGAGGTCGTGGCGGATTCCCCAGGAAAAGCCGGTCAAGGTCTATTTTTTGACATATAGCGGGACCATGCAAACGCGGCTGATGCATCTCATGGCCGACAAACTGATTTCAAGCCTTGCCCTTGAAGGCGAGCTTTCCGATAAGGGACTTGCGGCGCTTTCAGATACATCGGATTCGATGGCGAAAGAGCTGGCAAAGATGCTTCTGGAAAAGGGAGAATCCGACGGTAATCGCAACCTTAAAGATATCTGGGCAGCCTACAGAAAAATGGAAGTGCAATCGGAGGTTAAAATGAAAAGGGGAATGTCTGATCCGGAGCCTGAGACAGAAACCGTGTCAAAGGCGAAGTGCACAAACCCCACCCCCGAGATCAAAAAAGCCAGCAATGAGATTGAAAAGATCGGGGACAGAATCGTAAAGGTTCAATTTATTGAATATGTCGGGAAGAGGAAGAAGAAAGTAACGCATATCGAGGTCAAAGAAGCTGAACTGGATGAATTGGTAGCCAAAAATAACAGACCGGTGCATGCTCAGTTCACCCTTTTTTGAGAATCTGATGTGTTCTTTCCGGTGAGTTTGGGGAGGGGCGTTGAGACCCCCTCCCCTCAAAAACATTACATGAACCTTCGGATCGATTTATTCCATTTAAGTTTTTTACCGGAAATATACTTCGTCATCAGCCTGATTTCTATTTCCGCTTTTTCTGCTTCTTTTTCTTAATATTAAGTTTCTCCCTCAGTTTCCGTGAGCACTTGAAAGTGACCACTCTCCGAGCTTCCAGATTCATTTCGTTACCGGTCTCCGGGTTTCTCCCTTGTCGCTCGCCCTTTTCCTTGACACAGAATTTCCCGAAGTTGCTGATCAGGATATTTTCGCCGGATATCAGGGTTTGTTTTACGATTTCCGTGAGAGATTCAAATGTTCGAGCGGCTTCAACCTTATTCAAGTCCGCGTTATCTTGTATTTTGGATATGATAGCTATGTGTTCTTCGATCATTTTGTTGCCTCTCTCGCCTACACCACGCTTCAGCCGCGCGGCCCTTTGTCCCAGCTGAAATCGTCTTGTTAGCTCATTTAGTCATCATTCAACTTCAACGTCCCGCAAAAACGTTTGTGTTGCTGTTTTTACAATGGACAATGGATCGAGGCCATTCTTCAACAGCGCCTCTCGCACTGTAGTTCTCCATGACATTTGCCCTATACCCACATAGGTAGCCCGTAGTCCACGGAGTACGTTGATAGCATTTAAAGCCCATTTCCGGAAGTCATCAATATGCCACCAGCCAACCTCTTCAGCATATGTTGGAACGTCTCGATTAATTTTTGACTGTGTTGTGATCATTACTGTATAGATTTCAGCACCGGCGTTGAGTGCGACATTGTCATTAATCCAGTTTGCATGAGATGCAGCCTGCCTGGTGTGTTTTACCGGTACTGCATGGTCAGGTTTCGAGTCGCTTTTATCTTCGGAGACCAAACACAAAGTTCCACTTGAAATCCACCACGGATCAGGGGCAGCGTTCCCTTTAGAGTTGCCAGCTTCGAAGCCCAGCATTTCCCCCAAAAGCCGATGCGCTTCTTCGAAATTATCACTGTCGTCAGATTCGAGCCCTTCAAGAATCTCTTTGGCCGTCTTCTCAAATTTATTTGGTAATGCAAAGGAACGACTTTCAAATAGCATTTCAATCCGCTCCACATTCGCATCAAGTAGAACATCATCTTCAATAGATTGTTCTTCATCCGTCGATGCGGAGCGAGCCGCTAATACACGAAGCCAGCTAACCGCAGGGAGACAAGCTAAAGCTCTTTTGTAAAGATCTTCTGCTTTAGTCATGAAGATTTTGTTATTTAGTTGTCGATTTGCCAATTCAGATGCGGATGCGGCCAAATAGTACCAAAATCCCCTCAAACCCCGCAAGTCATCCCCAGAAAGAATACCTGTCACCTGTTGAGCAAAGTCAAAACACTGTTTGTAGTTTTCTTGCCACATTCCATACAAATATTTCACCTCAAGTTTAGCAGATTCAAACAATTTGTCCTGACCTGGAATCGGAAACTGAACAGCCTCATCACGATTCTCCCGGATGTCCTCATCTGCATCATCCCAATCGTTTCCGTGCTCAAGGAATATTTCAAAATTTTCGATAAATTTTTCATGTGACATATCTTCAGCTTGCTCGGCGCCAAAAATAAGCTCACCCTGAAGTTCGGGGTGAAATAATGAACGTTTTTCGTTGAGTACTAGCCAATCAAAGAAGTCCTCACCAATGACGATTACTGCTGCGTAATCAGTTGCACTTCGCGTGCATCTCCCGAATGCTTGGATAATTCTTGTTCGGATTCGGTCTTTAAATAGATTTCCTGCAACCATACGCGACATAAGAAATAACTCTTGAAGGTTTCCGGCTTTCGGAAGCCCTTCAAGAATGAGCAGCCGACAGTGCTCATCCAGTAAGTCTATGCCATCGTATCTATTTGCCAGTAAAGCAATGGCATTTTCTTCCGACACGAAACTATCTTTAGATGCTTCAATATCGCTTGCAGAAAAAATGGGTGTATCATCGAATAGATCATGGTACTTTTCTGTCTGTTTGTTACTCGGAGCAAGAATTAGAGCGCGACCCGCTTTTTCAACCATATTCTTAATTAGTGGGGCAATTTCGTCTTTTGACAAACTCACCTCAGGGAACACGAAGTAACGCCTACCGATGCCCTGCTTGTCCCAACCTATTGGTATTGGAAGCCGATGGAATGAAGGTATACCTGTTATTCGCTCAAGATCACCACCTAATCCCAGAGTCGCTGACATAAAAACCCTCTGAGTAGCATAGGCAAAAGGCTGATGGGTTAAAGAAGGTGGTATGTATGGACGGATGAGGATTTGGTCATAACTAACGTAGATATGACAAGCTTCAAGATGTTCATGCAGAAGTGTCCAAGGGTAATGAAGATCGGATTGATTGGTATTTTTATCAAGGAATGCGTTAATCTCCTGCAATTTGGCAACTAAATCAATCGTTGAGATTTTTTCTATCCATTTAATTCCATACTCATCTCTTTCATCAGAAAATAAACGCTGTTGCTGCGAAAAAGGCAACGAATCCTTGACAATACCAAGTAACCCAAAGTAGGTAAGCTTATGTTTGCTTCGGCCAATTCTTAATGACCAATTGGAAGCAATGTAATTCTCGGCAGCATGAGCATCGTCTAGAATAATAATTTGAGGTGTATCGAAAAATGGGTTGGTATTGAAAAGTGCACTATATGGGGCAACAGCGATCGTCTGTCCAGTTTGATAGTTGTGTTTGTCCTTTGGATCGTAGCCCTTGATTTTCCCAATAAATGGTGTTGCCGCAATTCCATATTTGCGTTCTGATTGTTCACAAACCTGCAAAGTTAACTGCTTTGTTGGACAAAGGTACAGAACACGTTCATTTCGTGTTACTCGTCTGAATTCAGCTATCAAAAGACCAACGAGTGTTTTTCCACTCCCCGTAGGAAGTTCGAGGGCGACATCCGGTTTTTCGAAAGCTTCCTCTTGATAGCGCCTAAGAATGTCAGATTGATGCGAAAGCAGGCCTTGAACCGTGCGATTTCTTCTGTCGCGAAAAAGCGCTTCAGGATTATCATATGATGATGTGGCCCTCTTTTTTTTTCGAAATACCATACTAATTCCTCTTTTCTATACTATTTCCTTGTGGAGTAATGAGTTAGCAGTAAAAATTGGCGTAAGGTTTCCATGTATCGTCTATATGACATGGAAAAAAAGCGTGTTGGCTTTACATATACTTTACATATATTTTACAATAGCCCTGATGGCTTGGGAAATTCAAAAAAGTCGGCCCCCCAGATACTAAAGTCCCGCTCCCGGATCAGGTTCGACAGGTCCTGCGGTACCATGCCAATTTACTCTGTTCGCTTACTCATTCATGAACTTGCCGAATCCCCTGCACATGTCAACAAAGATTTGCCCTTTTTCCCTTCTCCAATAAATACAGCCTTTATCATTTTCCTCTCACATTCCCAGCTTTTTCCTCAATATCCAGACAATCAAGCAAATCCTCAGGCTTAAGCTTCATCTCAGCCGAAGGCCTGAGAACATCCCGAGCCAGATCGGCTTTGGATCGAATCAGCTCGTCTAAACGCTCTTCGACAGTCACGAATCGTTCATCCTTGACAATGGGGTAATAAACAGTAATCGGTTTTGTCTGTCCAATGCGATGGACACGATCCGTTGCCTGGTTTTCTTTTGCGGGATTCCATGGCCGGGTGTAATGGATGACATGGTTTGCCGCAGTAATGTTCAGGCCCACTCCACCAACTTGATGCCCCAGAATCAAGATGTTGAATCCTTCCTTTTCGCTGAAGATATCGATGATGGTCTGCCGGTTTCCGGTAACTTCACCGTTGATAATGTCCGCCCAAAGGTCAAATTTGCTACGAATGGCGTCTTGAAGAATGCGTTGAACGACTTTGAAATCGGTAAATATAATGGCTTTCTCTTCGGCATCTTTGATATGGGATAGAACTTTCAGGGTCTCATCTAGTTTCGGGCAAGTTAGCTTGCCGGCATCTTTTCCGTCGATATGCGCGCCCTGCACCGCCAAGGGATGCGCACTGAGCATCAGCAACCGTTGGATGGCCCCGAGAGCGGCCCCTTTTCCTCCAGCTTTCCCCTCTCTGGCGATTTCCTGGTAAATGTAAAATTGATGATCGCTCAAAGGCGCCACGTGGAATTCAAAGGTTTTTGATGGCAAATCCTTCAAGGTATCTGATTTGAGTCTTCGAAGGTAAAAACCCTTTATCTCCGCTAAAAGATTGCTTATGGTTTTTTCTCTCTCGGATTCCTCTCCCTCCACGATGGGTCGTTCGTATTTCTTTCGAAAATCCGACCAGCTTCCCAAAAGTCCCGGTTGAACAAAATCCATGATGCACCAAAACTCTATCAGCCCGTTTTCAACAGGTGTTCCCGTGAGCGCGACCCTATGCCGTGATTTCATGGCTTTCACGGCGCTGGTTCGCTGGGCGGTTGGATTCTTGGCATATTGCGCTTCATCGCACACAACCATGTTCCAATCTATGGTCCCCAGCTTGGCCTGTTCCCTGCGAAGGGTATCATAGGTGGTCAACACCACATCAAAATTCTTAAAGTATTCAGGATTCACCAACCGTTGACCACCACCGTGGATACATGCGGAGAGCTTGCCCTGGGAAAATTCATTGATTTCTCGCCGCCAGTTCTCCAAAAGCGATTTTGGCATGACGATCAGATGAGGTCCCGCGCCATCTACCTCTTTGAGACGCAGAAGGTGAGCGATGGTTTGAACCGTCTTGCCAAGCCCCATTTCATCTGCCAGAAGTCCTCCGATACGATGCTTTGACAGCCTGGAAAGCCAACGATACCCGCTTAGCTGAAACGGGAAGAGTTCCCCGTTGAAACTTTCGGGGATATCGATTTCTGGAAGATCATCCGGCAACTGGACATCATCGAAAGTCGCTGACGTTGGGTCCATAAATTCCAGAAGTTCCAGGTTTTCATATATTTCAAGTACGCTGCCGGCAGGGATTTTGAAAGAGCCATCCACCTGTTTTTCATACTTTTCAAGGACCTGGTCTAATCGGTCCCCTTGTTCAGGATCAATTCGGACCCACGCGTCGCCATGTTTTACAAACTCATCTCCGTTTTCCTGGGCCCTGCGCTGCAATTCGCGGTAGGTATCCGGAGATATTTCGGACGGGCCATCCTGCCCACTTTCAGCATCGCTTTTTTCGCCATCCGTCGTCTCACCCGGAGACCAGTCGTCCAGTGCTATTCCGGGGATACCCTCAAACCACCCGCCAGTCGACCGCTGACCATGGATGTATGGCCTCGAATTATAGACCTTTGTTCGGATGCCTTTGACCCGTTCACTGAACAGGGCGAGCTCAAATCCGTCCGGCAGTATTTGTTCCGGGTTGGTCACGAGTCTGGGGACATCTGCACCCGTGACTTTCCCGTTTTTCGGCAACTGGTCGATCCTTTGGCGGAGATCTTTATCCAACACCAGGCGCTTTCTTTTTAAAGTTGAATCCGCCTTGGTCAGTACCGGTCTCGGGGCGCCTTTGAGGAGATCCTCCCCGTTTTCCACTCCATACGCTTCCATGCCTTCGATATGGGGAATAAGTGTTATCTCATCAGGCGAGTCCTCCCGAAAATCGATGGATGCGCCTGAAGCAAATTCATATTCTTCATTCTTCAAGTATCCATCCAATATCGCACCCGCGCTTTGAGCAGCGCCTCTTGTCATTGCCAGGTAGGCCATCCGATCTTCCAGGTTGTCCCATTGGACATCTATTCCTTCGGCAATGTCAAAAAGCGATTGTTGGGCGCTTGTAAGCGGAACGATGTCATCTGCCCCCAAAAAAAACACAGAGCCAAAGCGGGGATAATCACCATCTCGAAGCGGGCCGTGTTCCGGATGACGGGCTTCCACCCTTACGCGAAATGCCGGATCTCCCACATGGGAAGACGTACTCGTCTCCAGGGGAAGTACTTTTGGGGAAGGCACACGCAATAGATCGAAGACTTCCCGATCTTCCTCATTGTCAAATCTTTCGTAAATATCCCAAGGGATCAGCCAGGTCCCAGGCTTTTCAGATGTGACAAGGTCCTCGCTCCAGAGGTTGTCCAGCGTCGCCCACAGATCCCCTTCGGGAAGGAGTTTTGATAGGATTTCGGGGGCGTTTTTGTTTAGGGGGAAAACAGGCGGCGCATCCCCTTTAAAACTGAAGCGGATGCCTTCAGGGGAATAACTCTTCTTAAGTTGTGTTCTATTTTTTCCTTTAAAGAATTTCATCTGTTTCTCAGAAGTTGTTGAATTTTGCGTTCAGTCTCTTCCTGCCAGTATCTATTGTGTATAATCCTGCCATCCCATGACGGAAAAAAAGCGCTGCGAACTGTATTGTGTTTGTTTTTAAATGCTCCAGGGTAAAAATATTTCTGAGCCCGGTTCCAGTAGCTTCTGAAAACCGGCTGAGGATAAATGTAGGCGGCGTTTCCCACCTGCTTGAATTCAATAACGCCGAATCTGTCAAAATCGATCATGAAACCATCCTCCTGCAGGATCTCTCGAACGCGTATTACCTTGCCCGCCCGAAGGAATCCTTTCCAGAAATCGGCCCGTTCCCCCTCAAAGAATCTCTCTATCCGTTTTTCCATGACCCATGTGTTGAATTCCCTTTTCGCACCTGGGTTCACTTTGCGCCAAAAGGGCGTTTCGATGGTGGTTTTTTCTTCGACCACTGTCGGAACACCGAATTTTCTTTCTATCCATTCAAGGATTGGAGACTCCCAATTCAACCTTTTTTCAAGCACATTCAGATAATGTTGACCAAGCTTCTGTGAGTCTGCGGAATTTACAGGATCTTCAAACACCGCCATAAGTCTTTTGGTCTTCTCCCTGGCAATGGTTTTGGCCGACCCATTCTTAAGCAGCATACACCAGATGGCCCGGTGCAATCCGTCATCAGGTTTGATATGATTTTCTTCCAAATACGGGTCCAGGCTTTTCTGACCACTGCGCGTTTCGTAATCCCGAAGCGCGCCTTCATCCAGGCTTCGGGAAATGAGCCAGATTGCCACAAAGGGCGATACCTCAGGCATTTCCTCCAGGCCCTGAAATCCTTTTTTAGAAATCATTTCTTTTATTGTTTTTTCAAGGAGATGGTTTGGGTACAAGGGCACCAATTTAAACCACACTCGATAGAGTGCATTTTTTCTGGGCCGAAGCACCAGAATTCCGGCAGCCTTTTGGGCCGTTTCTTCCACCCGTTCCCTGGTGATAATTTCAACACAGGCCAGAATCTCTCGAATTCCAAAGCGGTACGCCAACCCTTCCAGATTATCAAAAGAGGTTTCTTCCAATTGTTTACGCACTTCATCAATCAATGTACCCCCTATTCTGGAAACGGTCTTGCCTCTGTATGGATGCATTTTTCGAATGTTGGTAAGGGCTTTTTCCAACTGGGACAATTGACATTCAATTCTCATGTTTCCCCAATCACCTGTTTGAGAATTCTAAGAAAATCCTTGAGCACATCCCGGTCATTTAATCGAACGGCAATTTCCACCCGTCTGGCTGCAGCGCATTTTTCCTCCAGACAATCGGGAGGACATTTTGTGTCTGCGTACCCCGCCGTAATGGTTTTGGTTTTAAAAAGGTTCCCATAAGGTTTCATAGACTGATCTTTCAAGAGAAAAGAGAGTACCTGACCCGCCCTTTCCCTGGAAATTAAGGGATTGGCGCCTGCCGCGTCCTCACGGTCGGTATGACCCGATATCTCAACCACTTCCACGCGGGTTAAGAACTTGGGGTATCGATGAACAATCGCCATGTATTTGGGAACCGCCTGCCGTAAAACCTCCTCTGCTTCACCGCCCAATTCGGTTTTCCCAAAGCCGAACCGAAGATTTTCATCACTGATGATGAGCGCTCCTGTATTACAGTCGATTTTAACATTCTCCATTTTGGCCAGTTCAGGATCATGACAAATTTCATCTAAGACTTTTTCCCATTCCCGAACCGCCTCGGTAGGTTCCACCAGCCGTTTCCCGATGTCCAGAAGGGTAATCACTGTTGTCAGGGCAAAAATCATCAGCAGACCGGCCATGAGGTCGCTGTATGATGCCCAGAATGCCTCAGGTCTTGCTCCTACACGACTTTTTACGGACGCTCGATGATATTTTTTGGATGTCATCATTTTCGAATCATCTTCTTGAAAAAGCCGTTTTTGGGTTCTGGCTTCCGGTTTGGAACTTTCAGGTTATCCAGGCTTACCGACATCCCAGCAGTGGATTTACTGATGGACTGCAATGTTTCCAGGACATCCGTGTTTATGCCTCTTGAGATCTCACCGGCCTGTCCCGCCAACTGGCGAATGTCGGTGGATAGGGATTCTTGAAGTGTTTTATTGCTGTGACTAAGCTGCTGGAGGATTTCATGAATGAGCCTGAGCTGCAACTCGGTTTTGGAGAAATTTTCACCATCCGGATCATTTGGCGGTTTTCCCCCAACATGCTGAAGTTCAGACAATCTGACGCCAAGGCCCACAAGCGCTGTGTGCAACGGCCCCGATTCACTCAACAGATGGGCGTTGGCCTCCATGTCTGAAGAGGTCTTTTGAGACCAGGCTCCCAGATCGCGAATCGATGTCACCAAGGTGTTTTCGAATTCACCAGCGGCTGCCCGAAGGTTTTCCACGGAACCTCCAAACCATGCTTGCAGCTCATGGCGAGCATCATCTAACGACCGCCATGTCGACTGAAAGTCATGGGAGGCCGTCAACGCCTTTTCAATATTGGGGGCCACCAGATTTTTCGTGGTGTTTTCCAGACCCTCAAGTATTATTTTCTGACTCGATACATTTTCGTTCACCCGGTCAATGCTCTGTCCTAATTTTAAAAGAAGTTCAGGGAACTCCTCGATGTTCTCTTTGGCCTCAAAAAGCGTACCGCTGAATCTTTCCACTACTTCCGCCACCTTGCTGTCAAACACTGTAAGGGCCTTGGTGAGCTGTTCGCCCACCCCCTCAGCCAATTCCCTGATCAGTTCCCCCATCATCTCCATGAGGCCGTTAGCATGCCCGGTAATGGCCTCCCAGGTTTCTTCAAGATCCGTTCTTGTTTGCGTCATGGCGCCGATCTGTCGATCCATGGTTTCTCGAAGCATGTCTTGCCCCTCCATCGCCTTTTTCGCAGAAGCCTCCAGAAGAACGGCGGCATTAGTGATATTTTCCGCTGAGGATTTCAGCTCGCGCGCGATGCCTTCCAGACTTTCGAGACTCGTATTGAGAATTCGAGCCGCATCACCGGTTTTATCGATCAATTCGCTCTGAACACTAAACTGTTTCTGCAATCGTTCCGTAAACTGAACCATCTGATCTCGAATCTCTCCCTGAACTCTGGTGGTCTCTTCTATGATTCGCCCCATGTCCTGGAATTGGGTTTGAAAGGTTTCGTTCATCTTTTTTACATAAGTGCCGAGAACTCCTTCCATGGCGGCCGACTGCCTTTTCTGTGAATCTTCGAAATGAGTAACGATAATGGATTCCATCCTGTTGAGCAAAATCTCTTGCTGCTTACCGGATTTTTTGAGGCTTGCCTTCATGTCATTCTGCAGATCAAGCATCCCCGGCAAAAAGTTTCTTGTAAGGGCATCATCGATGGCGGGGGCGATGGTTTCCGTAAATTTTGTGGCGATGTCGGTGGCCAATGTCTGTATGCTTTGCTTGATATCCCCTTGCATCTGAAAGTTTTTTCGAATGAAACGCTCGTCAGGTTGATAAGGAAAAATGCTAACCAGAACGGTGTCCAGGGAATCAACAGCCTTTTCCAGACGACGTACCAGCCATCGATAGAACAACGAAAACATAATTGAAAAGGATATGCCAAACAGGGATGTGTAAAAAGCAAGGGACAAGCCGGATATCAGTTGTCCGATGCCTTCCCTCAGGTTGGCCAGCTCATCGAAATTGAGTCCTTTCAGACCCAGGACGAGTCCTAAAAATGTGCCGAATATGCCCAGGGCCACAAAAATTCCAGGCAGCGCTTCTGCGAGACGCTGGTTGACGGCGCCATCAACAACAGTCTCCGAGGAGAGAAACTCCCTTAGTCGGATTGGGCACACGGCCATGTCCTCACCAGGCAAGCGCGCCTCTTCCCATGCCATGCTAAATGCGCGGAAGTCTTGGCGTGCCCATGCCGTCCCCCTGAGGATTTTATTCTGGATTCTCTTTCGTGATTCAGTTGAATTTCGTTTTTTCTTGCCCGCGAAAAATAGGGTAAGGATGTTGAACCGAATCTGAACCCACCGGACGATGATCGGAGTGAAGCACCATACGGAAAAGAAGAGAAAAAGGCAGATGAGGCAGAGGATATAATAAAAGGTCAATTGCGACAAAGAGAGATGATGAAACCACGTCTGGATTTCATGAAACGAAATTATTTCTGCCATTTTGTCACCTGTAACTATTCTTCAAAACATAAATTTCTTTATCCAAGCCGTGCCTGGCATATTCAATTCGGTCGTTGTCTAAGAAAAATGGGGGTCAAATCTGCTGTTGACTGTTAGTTCACTCCTCGCCCATCTTTTCAGAGTACAAAAATCAACAACAAACCCTATGTTCTTCTGGTCGAGTTCCAATTATCCCCGCTCCCCCATACTTATAATCCGAACATCCCTGGCTCTTGCTTTCACTTGAAACCCGCCCCTGAACCCTTCAAAAAACAAGGCTGTCGCTGCCGCTTTGATTCTGGCTGGAAAGCGGGAAGGATCATCATATCTCCTCCCGGTCCAGGCGGAAAACGTGCCGGGTTTTGAAATCTCTATGTCCATTCGACCGGTGTAGCCGTTCTGGTCAAATTCGTGGGATGTGGGGGACGTCCATCAATAAGTAAATAACTAATACAACTATCTGATGTTATATCCTTTTTGGTAACTTGGTTGTCGAACGCGCTGACTTATTCCACTTCAAATACCATATCCTTTACCATGTGCTTTTCCCAAGGCCACAAAATACAAAACCCCGTTCTCCATTTATTCGGAATAACGGGGTTTTCGGGTAACCATGGGCCATTTCAAATCCTCTTTCCCTTTCGGGTTGAAAGAAGAAACCTGGTTCGGGAATACTGCTGAATGTTGTTTATACTTAACTCCTCTAAAAGTCAATGGAAACTGGGGACTGGATTCTGAATACTCGATACTGGATACTTGATGCTGGATACTTCTTAGAGAGAACTATAGCACACGAGTTTGACATATGCGGTCACAACTGGA
>Ga0208648_1001772_pt1 | contig 16426 bp, 16 predicted proteins | sample AntAceMetag02UKL_FD_184772 | JGI IMG/M metagenome (GOLD analysis project Ga0208648, IMG submission 184772) | Saline lake microbial communities from Ace Lake, Antarctica - Antarctic Ace Lake Metagenome 02UKL (SPAdes) (version 2) | ecosystem: Environmental > Aquatic > Non-marine Saline and...
TTCCGGGGCTCAAGGTATTGCTCTGCGGCCACCATGATATCTCCCGGAGTGACCCTCTCCAGAAGATCAGGGAATTTCGTAATATATTGCCAGTCTCCCGCCACAGCTTCATAATAGGAGAGCATGCCGGCGAGACCGGAATTTGTGGAAATACCCCTTAAAATATCTGCCTTCAACTGATTCTTAGCTTTTTCAAGTTCTTCAGGCTTGACCGGCTGTGTTTTAAGTAAATCCAGTTGCTTATAGATTATCTCTTCCAGCTCTCCACAGGTGTGCGGCGAGACGGGCTGGGCGAATATGACAAAGAGATTAGGATATCTGGCGCCCGGAAATCCGTTGGCCGTATTTACGCCCACGGCAATACCTTTTTCAACCAGTGCCTTGAAAAGCCTTGATGTTCTTCCTTCCGATAGGATTGTGTCGATAACGTCGAAAACGTAGTCGTCAAAAGAGGGCAGGGTGGGCTTGTGGTATCCTATAATGAGCCTGGGAGAGGCATCAGATACCAGCTTCACTCGTCTTTCACCACTCTGTATCGGTTCTTTTGTAACACGCCTTGCGGGAATTTCCTGAGAGGGTATCCTGCCGAAGTAGTGTTTTATGATTTTCATTGTTCTATTCGGCGACACATCTCCCACAACGGCTATGGTTGTGTTATTGGGGGCATAATAGGTTCTGAAAAATTTCTTTGTGTAATCAATGTTCAAAAAACGCATGTCCGGCGCCCATCCAAGCACCGGCCTTCTGTAGGGATGAACCATGAAGGCCGCGGCTAAAAACTGCTCCATAAGCTTTCGCCCCGGATTCGATTCTACTGTCTGCTTGCGTTCTTGCATGACCACGTTGCGTTCCGAATAGAACTCGCGAAAGACAGGGTTAAGCATCCTGTCCGACTCTATTCTTGCCCACAGTTCTATTCTGTTGGAGGGGAGACTTACATGATAGCTTGTCAGGTCCTGTCCTGTAAAGGCATTTAGATCTCCGCCCCCTTTTTCTGTGTACAGACGGTCTATCTCGCCCGGGATGCTCCATCTTCCGGCCTCTCGCTGAAGTGTCTCGAGTTGCTTGCGAAGGTCCTTTATTTTTTGGCCGTCAACGCTTTCCCCCTTCATCAGCTCGGTATCGAGGGCGTCGCCTACGTCATGGATTTTCTGGAGGATGCGTTCTTCCTCTTTAAAATTCTTTGTTCCAATAGTCTTGGTGCCCTTGAACATCATATGTTCCAAAATGTGCGCGGTACCCGTATGTCCATCTCCTTCATTTACAGCACCCGTCTCATGGCTTATGTACAGGGAGACGGTCGGACTGGCGTGTCTCTCGACTATCAGCACCTTGAGGCCATTCTTGAGTGTGAATTCCTTCACCTTGTCCTTCAGATCATACGAGAAACACGGACTTAAAGTAATACATAAGAAAAAAGATGCAAGGCAGGTAATAACAAGACATTCACGAAGGATATAACGGAGATTCTTTACGGAGGTCATCAGAGTTCTCCCCTTACTCTTTTGAATATTTTTACGGCACTGTAGATGACGCCGACTGCACTCATAAGTATGAGCATGCTCGATGAAAAGAAATACATTAGAAACTCGGCAGGGTTGTTCAGTGTATATGAGCCAATCAGGACCTCAATCCCTCTTATGAAAAGAATCAAGGAGGCAAACCCTATAATGAGTTTGGAAATCCACCAGAAAAATGTGTTCATATAAAACAGCTCCATATATTATTATTAATAGGGTCATAATCTATTTTCTAAAGCAATATAACGAAAAGGCTAAGCCGCCGAGTTTACGAGATTAGCTGGATTGACTGGTTGGCATTTTCTTAATAAATGCCAAGTTGAATCTTGACGGCTTCCTCAACTTTGCGCATATCCTTATATTCTCACAAAATATGGTAACACTACTAAAACAACACCTGCAATTACAAGCACATATACGTTCGATATAAAATAGGGGAATATAAATAGGGCAATACCGGTAAATAGTGGAACCACTGCCTTTTGTTTTTTACCATATGTAAAGAATCCAAGACCTACTGCCCCAAATAGCATTCCCCAAATAAGTAGTGATGTACCTTTCATTTTAAAATTTACTGATTTGTTTTAGCTTAATGTATTTATTCATATATTTTCCTTGCGGCTAAGGCCCTGAGGTCGGATCGATCTAATTCTGATATGCGGTCCCTTTTTCTCAAAACATAGGTGTTATTAAGGCTTAAAAGGTCTTTTACTTGGCTTGGTCCGACCCCTACCGGTACCGCATATGAAGAAAGTAAGTAACTCATATGCGGCCGGGATTTAGTTACTTATTTACGGACGTCCCCCATTTTCCCCTATAGTAATCTTTTCAAAAGGATATCTTCAACATTCCGCCGAGAATCTATTACAGATAAAACAAATATTTTCTGCTCAGCGATCCTGTATAGTAATCGCCATGGCGGGACAATCAATTCCCTGTATTGTAGTATGCCTTGGTCCTGGAGCTCTGGTACGATGCGTCCTCTTTCAGGAATGGTATAGAGGTTTGAAGCTTTTTCCTTGATCTTTCCAAGTATATTTAATGCATTGTGAGGGTTGTCCATTGAAATGTATTCAATGATTTCCTTTAAATCATTTTCCGCAACACTGGTCCAAACAACTTTATGCCTTGAGTTCATTAAAGTTTTTCTTTCAGTGAATTCTCAATGTCTTTAAACATATCCTCTTGGGTCTTAACCTTGCCATTCCGAACGTCACTTTCACCTTGAGATATCAGCTTTAACAAGCCAATTGCGTTCCGCATATTCTCATAGCTTTCAGGATCTTGGAGAACAGCTCTGGGCTCACCGTTTTGTGTTATAATCACAGGACGATGGGTTTCGTTGATCTGGTTTAATAAAAGAGCAGCTTTTGATTTTAGATAAGTAACAGGTTTTATATCGTTTGTAATATTCATTTTTATTACCCCCAGTCTGCGTATGATACCAAATATAGACCGCATGTCAAGGCTGAATTTAATGCGAACGCTCAAGCTCACCTGACCGCTATTCCGCTTGCTCTTCATGGCGGCTCATATGTGTTAGCTGCATTGCCCTCGGATGTTACGCATTTGATAAGCTTTCAAGTATCTGGATATCTTCCTCGAAAGTAGGGTTCAATTCTTTCATCTCTTCCAATGTTACCCATTTGATATCAGTTGCTTCATTACTGTTGCCGGGCCTTGAGGCGGGGGGCTGGAAGCACTGGCCTTGAACCAGGCAATACTGGTGAAATTAGCAGGATGGCTAAAAACCGCAGGATATAGCCCGTCCATCTTCATGCCATTGTTATCTTTTTCGAAATGTCAATTCAAGTTGATCTGCCGCAGATTTTAACCTTTTATCTGCTGTCCACAGTGGTACTCCGGTCAACTGAGCAGACGCTAAAAGGTGGACATCAACAAAACCAACACCTTTCCCCATTAAGTGATTTTGATCAATAAAGAATAGGAACTCGTCAAATTTAATCGTCGGAGCCATTGGAAGGGAATGAAGCAAAGAGATGATTTCCTCCCGGTTTTCCAGATTACCACAGGCAAGCTCGCCAATGATAAATGGGTGACACATAACCTCAGCATCCATTAGCAGATTTTCAAGTCGACGGCTACCTTGACGCAGGTGGGTAACCCAAATTGAAGTGTCAACAAGTACCATGGTAGTTTTTAGGTAAACTTTCGTCTTGGAATAGGACGCAGGGTATTTTCGGTTCCGCCGAGTTTAGCAAGTCGCTTGCTGCTTTCGCGGGCAATTAAAGCTTCTAAACCAAGCCGCACTAAAGAGGTTTTCTCCTTAACCCCTGTCAACCGCGATGCCTCTTCCAATATCTTGTCTTCTATGTTTAGTGTTGTTCTCATATGTATTGATATGCATCAATTATGCATATATGTCAAATAAAAGAATTGATTTGAAGATAACGAATTAATAACCCGCCGGGCCACGATATGCGGCTTTTTGCACTGATGGAATCCTCGGTCGGGTTGATTTCATGGTTATGCGTTTATTGATCTTATACCCATTCAAATTTCTCAATTGGGTTCTATATCAGTAAGCGTTGGGATGAAAAAAGACGAACCAGTACCTATTTCTCCCTTAAGGGCAGTCCCTTATCTCTCTCGCATCAAAATACGGCCAGACATGGGGGAAGTTATTCACCAGAAGCGTTATGCCCCGTCGGTGGATTCCGATGCTCCCCCAGAAGAGAATTCCCGTCTGGGGCAGCGGGATAAAGGACAATGGTTTCAAAAAACCAGATGGTGTATTAAGTCGCTATTTGACTCTTTCAATTTCGATCAGACCAATTGCTGAGTCATGATCTTTAACGCCTGTTTCCGGTTCATTGATTATAACGAGTTCAATTGAATCGTTGGATAGGATGTCACCTATCAGAAAGTCTTCATCGTGATCAACCAAGTAAACGCGTTTGCCATCCCTAGATATGACACCAGAAAAACCTTCTGTGACCTTTTTGTTGCTGATCTGTTTTCTGACATAGGTACATTGGCCGAAAAAATACCGTCCCTGCTGCTCTTTAACGACCCATAGACCATTGCTTTCTGCATTGGTATAAAACCCTTGTTTTTCATGGTGGTGACCATAGCTTTTTGATTTCCATTTTCCCTCCAGGTCCGGTATGGATGATTGTGCAAAAGCCATCCCTACTGATAGACACACAAAGGCTGTAAACAATACAAACACCACACTTGATGCACCTGTAAAAAGTCAAAAGTGACTAACTAACTAAAATAATTTATAATTATGTTATTTTCTTCTTGCAATACATCCTGCAATATAGTAGATTTCACTTGCAATATCAATACATTGCAGGAGAAATGCATGATTCATACAAAAGACCACAAAACCGGCTACCTTTTCGATCCATGGGACCATCTGGGACCCAAAAGACGGAAGCTCATGGAACAGTCATGGGCAGGATTATTCAGAGAACATATACTTCAGGAACTGCCCGTTAATAAGATAGCCCCATATTTTACCGAGGGATTCGGAAGACCCACCAAAGAACTCTACATGGCGCTCGGTGTTATTATCCTCCAGCAGTCTCTTGATCTTACCGACGATGAAACCCTCTGTCAATTAGCTTTCAGTGAGCAATGGCACTACGCGCTGGATATCACAAGTGTGTCTGATGACGCTACATATATGAGCCCCAAGACCTTGTGGAACATGCGAAAGATCGTGACAGACAACGAACTGGACTCAATAATCTTCAACCAGACAACAGACACACTGGCGCGTGTGTTCAATGTAAATATATCAAAGCAGAGACTTGATTCGGTACATATAAGATCCAACATGCGCAGCCTCGGCCGCATCCGTATCTTTGCCGTTACGATTCATAAATTTCTTGTCAATCTGAAACGACACCACAAAGAGTTTTTTGAGACAACCAATGAGAGATTTATCGACAGGTATCTCACAAAGGATGCCTCAGGCTGTTTTTCCATGGTAAAGCCTTCCGAATCAGCAAAGACCCTGGAGACGGTAAGCTCTGATCTTTTTGAACTTGTCCAGGTTTTCAAGAATAACACCGATATCGTATCTATGAACAGTTACAAGCTGATGGAAAGGGTTCTCAAAGAACAGTGTATAATAACCCAGACCGATAACGGCAAAGCGGTAACTCTGAAAAAGCCGAAAGACGTCCCCTCCGATTCCCTCCAGAATCCCTCTGATCCCTATGCCACATATGATGGTCATAAAGGTCAGGGGTATCAGATACAGTTAATGGAGACATATGCCGAGAAAGAGGAAACAGATGATGAACCGGAGAGCGATTCAGGCTTTGTTCCGGCACTCAATCTGATAACCCATGTTGAAGTTCAGACTGCCTGTGAAAACGATGCCAATGCCCTGATTCCGGCCATTGAATCTGCAGAAGAGCGTAATCTGTTGCCTGACAAATTGCTTGCTGATTCCCTCTATGGCAGTGACGACAACTACGAGACCGCAAAGGAACTTGGAACAGAGGTTATTGCCCCCACAATGGGCTCACAGAAGGAGGATGTCACACCTCTTTCCGATTTTACCTTTTCAAAAAAAGGCAAGGTGATTTCCTGTCCGAAGGGTCATGCCCCTGTAAGCACAAAACACAAGAAAAACAGACATACAGCGGCATTTAAAATCGACCATTGCAGTAATTGCCCAAAGAGAGACACGTGTCCGGTCAAGGCAGGGAAGAACTATTATTATCTTCGCTACGAAGACAAGACCTGGCGAATAGTCATGCGCAGGGCGCACGAGAAGACCGATGAATTTAAAGACAAATACCGGTGGAGGGCAGCGTAGAGGCAACCATGTCTGAGTATGACAGAAAAACAGGCGTTAAAAACCTTCGTGTCCGGGGTATGAAGGCTGTGCGGCTCTGTGCCACATTGAAGGCAGTCGGCATCAATCTCTTCAGGGCAACTGCGGTCAGGAATGCGAAAATCTCTCCAAAACCCATCCGGAAATGGGTATGCTGGTGTGTTTCTCGTCTATGTTTCTATGTGAAAGAACAATATTGTGCTCTTTTGAGCAATTTGGATAAGATATTTTCCGAATCTACATTTTCAATCGGTTTTTCGTGTAAATCTGCCGGCTGACTTTTTACCGGTGCAGAAAAGCTTAAATACCCCGTCCTGTGGACGGGGTATTTAAGCTTTTCTGACGCAGACAGGGGAAACCGTGCTATATATTTCACATGACTCTTAAAAGAGTGGCACTTGCTGATTTGCCTCCGGACGAATTGGATATGATTATTATTGAAAATGTCGGTAATTTTGTCTGCCCTGTAGAATTTGAAATTGGTTCCACTAAAAACTTGGTGATCCTGAGTGTCACCAAGGGTGATGATAAGCCTCTCAAGTATCCTTTGATCTTTTCGGTTTGCGATGTCTTGGTTGTCAGCAAGGCCATTTATCTGGGGATGTCGGACTTCTGCTCTAAGGGGAGGGGCTCTTAAACTTAATCCCAATATTGAAACATTCGAGCTATCAGCCAAGACGGGAAAAGGTATTCCAGAATGTATCAAGTGGTTGAGAAACGAGAAGGCCGTTAAAAGCGCTTGAAGGAAAAATATCGCTATTGATGCAGCCTTCGCTATAAACAGCGACGGTTGTGGGGTAGCTGTCAGCATTTGCACGAAGGGGGAGATTTTACGGATGTAGCCTCAAAGCCACTCAGCTTCTCTGGAGTGAAGGGGAAGATTTAACTTTGATTCCGATTTTTTTCATTCGGTGCAGCAGAGTAGTGCGCTCCAGACCCAAAAGTTCCGCCGCGCCGTTCTTGCCCCCGACCTTCCCGTCACTTCGCTTCAGCGCCTCCAGGATGGTCATTTCTTCAATCTCCTTGAGGTTCATGGTTCCATCGAGGGGAGAGGGGAAATCTCTATTGTTGTCCAGTTCGGGAAATCTGATCTTCGTTTCTCCGGTAATGACGGCTCGTTCGATCATGTTCGACAGCTCCCTGATATTTCCGGGCCAGGCGTAAGCCTTTAATTTTTCCATATCTGCTGTAGTGATTCCGGAATATGATTTATTACACTGGGAACTAAAAAGTTTGAGAAAATGAATGGCCAAGAGGGGGATGTCTGTGTTGCGCTCCCGTAGAGGCGGGACATTGAGAGGATAAACGTTGAGACGGTAGAAGAGGTCTTCCCGGAAGCGTCCTGCCGCCACTTCTTTTTTAAGATCTTTGTTTGTGGCCGTAATCAGACGAAAATCCGTATAAAGCGTTTTAGTTCCTCCGACACGCTGGAATTCCTTTTCCTGAAGCACGCGCAGCAGGCGACTTTGTGTCTGTGCGGGAAGTTCCGATACCTCGTCGAGAAAGATCGTTCCCTGATGGGCCAGTTCAAATCTGCCCTCTTTCATCTTCACTGCGCCCGTAAACGCACCCTTTTCGTGGCCGAAGAGTTCACTGTCAATGAGACTTTCGGGCAGAGCAGCACAATTCACGCGGATAAAGGTATGATCCTTTCTAGAGCTCTCGCGGTGAATGGCCCGGGCAACCAGCTCCTTGCCGACTCCTGTTTCTCCGTAAATAAGAACGGAGGATTGAGTGGGAGCAACTTTGCGGATAAGAAACTGGACATCCATAATAGCCCTGCTCGTTCCGATGATATCACCGAAAGGCCGAAATTCTTCTTTTTCATCGAGGTAATAGAGGTTTTCCTGAAGCAGATTATTGTTGAGCTTGGCGATTTCGTCATGGGCCTGAGCTCGGTCAATGGCCAACGCAATCTGTGATGACAGTGCCGATAAGATTTCTATTTTCTCCAGACTTGTGTCTAATGGGAAAAAGCGGCTGTCCTGGTAAAGGACACCGATATTTTTCTCATCAAGCATGAGAGGGGTAATAATGGCTTTGCGACAGACGGAAGCCTCAATATTATCCGTGATATACTCGGCTATCTGGCTGTTGCCGGATTGGGCGATTCTCTGAATATCGATTAAGTTCACACTGAATTCCTTGTCCAGGATTTCCTCCTTCAAGAGATTTCTTGATGCCACCATTTCGAGCTCGGAAACCCTCCCGTTCTTAGTGAAGATAGCTATGCGTTCTGCCTTGGTCATCCGCGACATAGAGGTGATAATACCGGTGAGAAGTTGTTCAATATTATATGACCTGCTCAGGGCTTTGCCCATTTCGATCACTAGATCTGATAAGCGTTCTTCGTTCAATGAGTTATCATCAAGAAGAAAATGCCGCAAGTCGGAAGGAAAAGCCTCCGGCGCAATGGGGGAAAGAAATTCCCAAGCCGCTTTTGCATAGGCTTCCGCCGTTGCCAGGTTGTGAATCCAATTGAAAAGCCGGGCAAGTTCGATCTGGAGCTTGGCAAGTTCAAAGGCCGAGCCTTTTTGTCTGATCTTGTTTTCAAGAGCCATCAGCTGTTTGATCTTTTCCGTCGGAGAAGCATTATTCCCGGCCGATATAATCCTTACGCGTTGAAACATCTGATGGATGATAGGATACAACTTGTCTTCGCCAAGGTTGTCCAGAAAATCAAGATTTGTTTTATCTTTGAAGTCCGAAATGTTTTCAGAGTACACAGCGTAGATGGTATCGAACAGTGTGTAGTAGTGCGGCAAATAGTACCAAGTCGCACGAGGCATATTCCGGAAGAATATATAAGGTCTTGATGTTGGATTTAAAGTCCCTTCCAAATATTCAATACACACCAGACCGACATTAGCCCAGACCTCAAATGCGGGGATATCTTTACCGGATGCAATATCTAGCGCTTTTTCAAAACACTGCCTGCTGATGTTCACCTGCCTGATTTCGAAGTCAATTAACCCTTCCAGCAGGAAGGAAAAGGCCAGCATGGGTTTGTTTTTATCTCTTTTACATTGATTGCGAATAGCGTCGCAAATGCCTATACCCCTCTGCGGTGCTCCAATTTCAGTATAGATAAGCGCTATGGTAAAAGCGGTGAAAAGAGAAAAGTCATCATCGAAAGATTCGATATTGCCAAGAGAATCTTCATACGCTTCAATAGCCTTCAAAAGACGGCCTTCACTTACGCAAACCAATGCTCTGAGTTTTAAAAAGCGCTTATCCAATGACTCGTCATTCAGCCGTTTAATAAGATCGTATCCCTGACCGAAATGCTGCAGGGCATTTGTGGTCTCAAAGGATAATAAGTAGGTCTGGCTGATGAAAAGTTCTAGAGATGCCTGCAATCTTATATCGTCGAAATAAATGGCTATTCCCCGAGCGTCTAGAAGCCATTTAATTACTTTTTTACGGCGGGGATATAAAAGAGAAGCGGAAATTGCTGCCCGCCGTTCAGCTGCCAGAATGAACATACGGCACAGGGGGTTTGTCGGTTCTATTTCCCCTCGTGAGAGAAGATCGCTTATAAAATCCAGTATACCCTCGTAATGCTTGACAGCAGACGAGATTTTAAGGTCTTTTTCTTCACGGCGGGCAGTATTCAGTATGTCCTCAATATCCCCCGCGCTGATACTGGGCGGAATATTTTTTAAGCTCTGCATCTCTTTCTCCTTTTTCTTTCTTATCTTAAATCATTAATGTCAATATGTCAACTTTGGTGAATATTTTCACTGCTAGTAGACGGGATGTTTGTTGGTTAGAATGTTTAATGTCCTGTAATTCCTGCGGGATATTAATGGCACAATAGTTGCATTTATGCATCTCACTAGCTTCAAAGCCGAAAGCCATGATTCACGGAAATTCTTTTTACCCACCTCACCCCCACGGCTTGCTGCGGAAAGCTTAACTAAAGAGGAACAAATGGAATTCAAAAGATTGTTTACACCTGTCAAAATAAAGAACATGGAACTTCGTAACCGTATCGCCATGCTTCCCATAACCACGGGGTTTATCGAGTCGGATGAGACTGTCGGTGATCGCTTTATCGATTTTTTTGCCGCCAGAGCCAAGGGTGGTGTCGGACTCATTGATATCCCTTTTACTCCGATACAAGACGGCGCTCACGTCGAACCCGGTCTTTTTGATGACCGTTTTATTCCAGGTATTCGCCGTCTGACATCCCGCCTTCACGCTTATGGAGCCAAGGTATCGGCTCAATTGATTATCACCTATATGGTGGTTCTCAAGGACGATATCCAGGAAGTGGTAGGCCCCTCACCTGTTTTTAATAAAATGATGCATTGCATTCCCAGAGAGCTAAGTGTTGATGAGATTCATTACATTGTTTCCTGTTACGGAAAAGCCGCCCGCCGGGCCCGTCAAGGGGGAGTTGACGCTGTAGAGGTTCTTGTCGGGGCAGGGTATCTCTTAAACCGTTTTTTGTCGCCGATCAGCAACGAGCGGAAAGACGACTACGGCGGGATCCTGGAAAACCGGATGAGGATTATCCTGGAAATTATACATTGTATCAAGACGGAGGCCGGGGATGACTTTCCTATCATATGTCGCCTGAATGTAGAAGAGCAGATGCCGGGAGGGCATACTATCGAAGACTCCAAAGAGGTCGTGCGTATCCTTGAGGAGAGTGGCGTGGCCATGATCAATACCTATACCGGCTGGCATGAATCTCCCATTCCTACGGTGGCGTCGTCCGTGCCAAAGGGTGCCTTTTCCCATCTGTCTCAGAAAATCAAAGAATATATCGATCTGCCGGTCATTGCCGCCAACAGGATCAACGATCCTTTTACGGCGGAAAAGATACTCGCCGAAGGGAAGGCTGACCTTATAGGTATGGGCCGGGCGCTTTTGGCGGATCCCGAACTTCCCAATAAAGCCAAAGAGGGGAGAACTGACGAAATACTCCCCTGCCAAGCCTGTTCCGAGTGTCTGGCGCAGGTCATGGCATTAGCTTACAGATCGGACGAAGCTGGACCTCGGCGTTCCCTTTGCAGTCTGAATCCCGCGGCGGGGAAAGAAGCAGAATCCGTATTAGATCCGGTGATCTTCCCCAAAAGGGTTTTTGTCGTTGGCAGTGGTCCCGGTGGCATGACTGCAGCCAGAACAGCCGCGATGAGAGGGCATAAGGTTACCGTTTTTGAAAAGGGAAGTGAACCGGGTGGTCGTCTCTTATCGGCAGCATTGCCTCCCTTTAAAAATGAAATTCGAACCCTGATCAAGAGTCTTTATACCCAGGGGGTAAAGGCGGGGGTGAAATTTAGGTTTAATACCGAGGTACAACCAGAATGGGTAGAGGAAGAAGCCCCGGACGTCTTGGTCCTGGCAACGGGCGCCGAAACTCTCATTCTCCCGATTCCTGGCATTGACGGACCCAATGTGGTCCTGGCAGAAGATGCCCTGGCCGGTCGGGAAACAGTGCAGGGTACCGTTATTGTTATCGGGGGTGGAATGGTTGGCTGTGAAACGGCAGAATTCCTTATTGAGGGAGGGGTGACTGATGTGACGGTTGTGGAAATGTTGGGTCGCATGGCGGATAATGTAGCATCCACCTATCGCCCCTTTTTCCTGGCACGACTGAGAAAGGGTGGGGTGAAGTTTGAAACGGACACGGTTGTAAACGAGATTACGGATAAGGGCGTGAAGGTTCGTAAGAAAGATAAGGACGGGTTTATACCCGGCAATACGGTGGTTCTTGCCTCGGGGTTTAAAGCGGATCCGCGGAGAATAGACATGTTCAAGACCGAAACCCGGGAGATTTTTTCTGTTGGCGACTGCGTGAGGGCGCGCATGATCAAAGATGCCGTTGAAGAAGGATTCGCCGTCGGAAAATCAATATGAATGTTCTCGGAATCATAATGAGGCTCACCATATGACCTGAGAGGCGGTTGTTAACCCCTCTCCCTGGTTTTTTTTATGTTTACTGTGTTACTCGGTAGATACTTGTCTATTTTACGACGGTTTCTCTGGCTTTGGCCATCTGGAGCATCTGCTCCTGAATACTCAACGGAAGCAGCGGTTGTTCTTTCTTGGGAACCATATGGAGGGCCTCAGCGGGGCATGCGACAACGCACAAACCGCAACCGATACACCTGTCCAGATTGATGGTTGGCTTTCATGGTGATGGCATGTATCTGGAACCTGTCCAGTCACGCCTCACAACCGATACAGGATATGCTGTCAACGGCCACATGGTAATTTGATGTGACATGTTCCACTGGTTTATCCGAAAGATTCAATGTGCGTAGAACGCTGCAACAATCACCGCAGCAATTACACATTCCTCCCGGGTTTTGAGAAGTTCCCGGTTGGGTTACCAGACCCGCTTTTTGAGCCTCGGTCAACAGACGGATGGCTTCTTTAGCTTCAATCTGACGTCCCAGTCCCTGGTCAATGTAATATTTCCCCGTGGAGCCGAACATGAAGCATACCTCTGTGGGTTTGTTGCAGCCCTCTCCAATAATGGTTTTTTCTTTACGGCAGATAAAGTCGGCAACAGAGATGACCTTTTGCGAATTCAGTATATGCTCAGCATCCTCAAAAGTGGCAACAGTATGCTTTGCGTCCAGAGATTCCTGAACTGGGATTGTTCGCACAAATGACGGAATGGATAAGAGCATGGCTTTGGAAAAAGCTTCATCGAAGTATCTCCCGGTCATCTGAGCCAACTCCTTGTCCATTCTGGTCAGCTGAAATTCATAAATACCGTGAACATAAGCGACTGTGCCGTATTTTGTTACTTCTCCCTTCCTGATACTGAACAAAAGACCTCGGTCCCTCATGTCTCGCAAATGGGTGGCCAGTTCCACGGTATCAGAGCCCAGGCCGCTGGCGATATCCCCTGGTGCTTTTAGTTCTGCCCTCAGAGATAAAAAAGTCGGGCATCCTTCTCGGTGAACAACTTTTGTAAAATCTTCAATTCGATCCCTGATTCCGTGGGCGGAAACCCCAATGACATAGTATCCAAATATTGCTGAAGCGCTCTATAGATATTTCGGGACATGACATTCGGTAGTGTAAAAGAAAGTTCGCAATTTGATATATTGCAATAGGCCATCGGTATCTCCTAAAAGGGTGTTAGTGATAACACGTGAGAAAGGAGAAAGAGTGATGGCCCGGAAGTATGATACCGCGACGTACAAGAAATTACTACTGCATTTTATGGGAGAAGCAGATCCGTTGTATTCGATGCTTCAATGGTTGATGGAACGGATGATTGAAGTAGAGTCGGAGATGAAAGTGGGAGCAGTCAAGGGAAAACATACATCAGATCGGACAACTCATTTTTCGGGGACCCGAGTAAGGCGATTCGATACACGATTGGGCACCTTGTATCTTTTAGTTCCGAAGCTCCGCCAGGGCGGGTACATCCCCTTCTTTGTGACCGAGAAGAAGCGATCGGAGCAGGCCCTGATCCAGGTAGTGCAGGAGGCCTTCATCAACGGTGTATCCACACGGAAGATGGAACATCTGGCACACTCCCTGGGCATTGAGGGGCTTTCTGCCGGTCAGGTATCGACGATGACGAAGGAGCTTGATGGCCAGGTTGCACAGTTTCGGTCCCGTCCCTTGGAGCCAGAATATCCTGTTATATGGGTCGATGCCTTATATGAGAAGATCCGGTTTGATGGTCGTGTAATCGGCATGGCGGTTATGGTAGTTGCCGGAATCACCGTAGAGGGACATCGGGAGATACTAGCCTGTGAGCCCATGATGAACAAATCGGAAGAGACCTTCGGATCCTCTTCAATAATCTAAAGGAGCGAGGCATGGAGAAGATCTGCCTGTGTGTTTCCGATGCCCATGCAGGGCTTAGGAAGGCCGTTCGAAAGGCATTCCTCGGATGTAGCTGGCAGAGGTGTAAAGTCCATTTTGTGCGCAATATCCTGGCCCATGTGCCACACAAAGAGAAAGGTCCTTTTGCCGATAAGCTGAAGGTCATCTGGTTGCAGCCGACGAAGAAGGCGGCCCTTCAGGCAGCTCAGATGCTGATTGACGAATACCAAAATCGTTTTCCTCAAGCCATTGCTACGTTGGAAGAGGGTCTGGAGGATGCCCTGCAGTACCTGTCTTATTCCTCCTTTGACCACAGGAAGATCAGCTCTACAAACATCCTCGAACGTCTGAACCGGGAGATTCGAAGACGATCACGGGTAGTGGGAATCTTCCCCAGTATGGATTCATATCTGAGGCTTATTACCTCGTATCTCATCGAGTATGGCGAGGACTGGTCCACGGGGAAATGTTACATTAAACAGCCACTCATTGAGGAACAAAGAATGGCATTACAACAGGCAGCATAAACCGGAGATGTCGATGGTCTCATTACTCGAAATTGCGAACATTACTTGACGTGACCAACTAAGCCAAATATAAAAATATTAAGCATATATCGATTGAACTCACCTGCCGCCAACAACGCGGAGCGCTGAACTTTAAATAACCACCTGCTTTGATGCGGGGCAGAACCTTTCAAAAATCGCCGAGCTGTTGGCGGTCAGGTTAAGTGATTGGTTAAAAGCTTTTATAATCGATTTGTTATATATAAAAAGTTGTCATTTGGCCAATTCGCTGATATTGGCATTTCAGCCAAATACCTATGACCTTAAGCATTTGGTATCGATAATACTTTTCAATAAATTGCTATTTAGCGGATTTGGCAGCACTGCCTTTTTGGGGAAATAGCCATAAATAATGTCTATGCGTTTTCCTAATGCATTACTTTTTTTTTACTTTTAACATTCCTGTTCAGCGGCGGCGCATTACGCCGTCCGCTGGGACCGGTTGTTAGCTTACAATTTTCTATTTCAGCACATTGCTCAGCGGGATACCCAGGGCCTTGGCCACCCCTTCGCCATAGGCTTGGTCGGCCTTCAAGCAGTTGCCGATGTGACGAATTTTGATCATCTCCGGCGCATCATCCATGGCCCGAGCGGTGTTGCCGAACAGAACTTCCTGTTGCTCTTTGCTCATCAGGCGAAAGAGCTTGCCCGGCTGGGTATAATAATCGCTGTCATCTTCGCGGGCGTTCCAGTGGGCCGCTGCTCCGCTCAGTTCCAGAGGCGGCTCGGAGAAATCAGGTTGTTCCTGCCACTCCCCATAACTGTTGGGCTCATAACCGAGGGTCGAGCCATAGTTACCGTCCACCCGCATCGTGCCGTCGCGGTGATAACTGTGGAATGGGCAGCGGGCCCTATTGACCGGGATGAGGTGATGGTTGACACCTAACCGGTAACGCTGGGTGTCGCCGTAGGAAAAGAGCCTGCCTTGGAGCATCTTGTCGGGAGAAAAGCTGATGCCCGGCACCACATTGGCCGGATTAAAGGCCGCCTGTTCCACCTCGGCAAAGTAGTTTTCCGGGTTCTTGTTAAGTTCCATGACTCCCACCTCGATAAGGGGGTAATCTTTTTTGTACCAAACCTTGGTCAGGTCAAAAGGATTGTAGGGGAGCTTGGTAGCCTGCTCTTCGGTCATGATCTGGACGTACAGGGTCCAACGCGGAAAATCGCTTTCCTCAATGGAGTAGTAGAGGTCGCGTTGATTACTCTCACGGCATTTGCCGATTACGACCTCAGCTTCCGCATCGGTGATGTTTTTGATGCCCTGTTGGGTGCGGAAGTGAAACTTGCACCAGTAGCGCTCGTTTTTAGCGTTGATGAAGCTGAAGGTGTGGCTGCCAAACCCGTGCATGTTGCGGAAGCTTGCCGGGATACCGCGGTCACTCATGACCACAGTCACCTGATGCAGGGCCTCGGGCAGGGATGTCCAGAAGTCCCAGTTGTTTTTGGCGCTGCGCAGGTTGGTGCGCGGGTCGCGATGGACAACATGATTGAGGTCCGGAAATTTGAGCGGGTCACGGAGAAAGAAGACGGGCGTATTATTGCCCACCAGATCCCAGTTGCCCTCCTCGGTGTAGAATTTAAGCGCAAAACCGCGGATGTCGCGCTCGGCGTCGGCAGCACCGCGTTCACCGGCCACGGTGGAAAACCGCGCGAACATCTCGGTTTTCTTGCCGATCTCGGAAAAAACATTGGCGCGGGTGTATTTGGTGATGTCGTGG
>Ga0208648_1001773_pt1 | contig 16419 bp, 17 predicted proteins | sample AntAceMetag02UKL_FD_184772 | JGI IMG/M metagenome (GOLD analysis project Ga0208648, IMG submission 184772) | Saline lake microbial communities from Ace Lake, Antarctica - Antarctic Ace Lake Metagenome 02UKL (SPAdes) (version 2) | ecosystem: Environmental > Aquatic > Non-marine Saline and...
TCGCTTATAATGAACTTATCTTTTTTAATATTTTGTTAATTTTAAACAAATTTAACAGAACAGCATAAAAAAATATTACAGCTATACAAAACTTCTAATAAAAATACTCTATTTTCTGCTAATTATGCAGAACTCATTTAATATCAATTTAGTATCAGACTATATTTTCGCTCGTTACGAAAGTCCTCTTTCGTAATGCATTGCCTGAATTTTGCATTTACTTAAGTACGCTTTTTGTAAGAGATTGTACAATCACATCATTAGTCTTTGCCTTTCTTAGAATATCCAGATTTTCCTCGTTCATCAGGAATTTGGAAATATAAGAAATGGAGAACAAATGCTGAATGTCATCGTGCAGGAGCAGCATAAAAAAGATATTCACAGGTTTGTTATCCGGAGCATCGAATTCGATTTCCATAGCAGACCTGCCAAAAATAATTGAAGGTTTTTTTATTTTTGAGGGATGATGATGGCGAGGATGAAGCAGGGCTACACCTTTGCCAATAGCAGTTGAAACGAGTTCTTCCCTGGCAACAACCACCTGATATAACCAGCGATGATCTTTAATAATCTTCAGATCTTTAGCTTTTTTAGACATTTCAGCGATTGCCTCATATTTATTGTCTGCCTCAAAATCAAGAAAAATGAAGCGTGGTTTAAAATAATCGGAAAACCTGCAAACTGCTTTTGTCAAAGCTAATTGTTCTACCTCTCTATCGTTCAGGTTTGCCAGCCACTCATCGATCTCAATCTTAGAAATCTGAAAAGTATTTCCCTTTTTTACAGCATGGAAAAGCTTGGATTTTATCATCTCCTGGATGACAGAATCTGTAACTCTCAGAAAAGATGCTGCTTGTTTTAATGTAAAAAATTTATCAGCCATAAATATTCCTTATTCCTTTATAAGTATTCGCTCTACTTTTTCAAGTTTTAACATTTTTCTGTCAAGCAGAACAAGTATTTCTTGACATAATTTTTAAATATTTATTGTCAAAATATATGAAGCAGATAATAATTTTAATTTTAGTGCTCTTTTTGGGAGCTTGTAGTTATTCAGTTCATTCAACTGGGTCTCCGCATCTAAAGACAATCGTAATTCTTCCATTCACTAATAATACGACAGAATATAATTTGGAGGAAGATTTATTAAATGAACTTTCAAATCTTTTCATCAATGATGGACGCTTGAAGATCGTCGGCATTTCACCGGATTCTCAGCTCGAAGGTGAAATTCTGGATTACACCGATAAAATCTATACTTATGACGGCTCTACAATCAATGCATACCAGGTGAAAATTTTGTTCAAGATTATTTTTACAGATTTGAAAAAGAACAGCATCCTTTGGCAGAATAATTCCCTGATCCTTTCTGAAACATATTCCGAAACAGATGAATCCAGCGAATTCTCCTCCGAAGCAGAAGCTCAGAATGAAATTATGAAAGACCTCTATGATACGATTATAAAAAATTCTTTAGAGGAGTGGTAGATCGAACTTATTTTTTTATCTATTTATTATGATTTATGTAATTAATAGATAATAAATTCTAAATAAGAAGATGTGTTATGAATCGAAGATATAATGTTATTATACTGCGAGCTTCACAGTTGATTACGATGATGGAGCTGACGCAGACGTCAGCTCCATCGGGCTCAGCTCAGGTGCTGATGTTAACAATTTCCACCTGCGCTGTCCATCATCTCGCTTCAACAGGCGAAAATGCAAGATTTGGAGCAAAAGCTCCAACCTTACATTTTTGCACCTGAGCTGAGTCCGTTAGGTTGCTTTAAATAAATTATAATGAAAAACAAAACAAAAAATTATTTACTACTAATAATGACAATTATTATCATAGTAGTAATTGATAGAATACTGCTTCTCCATTTTGGCCTACCTTTATGGGAATGGGATGCAACGCTTCATTATAAGCATAGGCCAAACATTACTCGATATTGGAAAAGTTTTGGCAATAAACCCATAATAATCAATGAATATGGCCAACATTATGAATCTTTTCCAGCTAAGAAAAAGAAAAAAGAACTAAGGATATTAAACCTCGGTGATTCAATTACAATGGGGCACGGTGTGACTAGGGATGAAACTTATTCAAAATATTTAGAAACTATCTTATCCGATTCACTTAAAAATTATCAGACCGTTCGAGCAATAAATACTGGAGTTCAAGGTTATTCTACGTTTCAAGAGCTAGAATTATTGAAGAGAGATATGATTTTTCAACCAGATATTGTTACAATTGGTTTTTGTCTAAATGATGTTACAGAACCGTTTGTTGTAAATAAAAACCTAGGTGGAACTGGTTTAGATTACCACAAGGTTACGCAAGCACCAAATAAGTATTTAAGTTATTTACTAAACGAAACCGGATTCGGAAGACTAATTCAACAAATAAGAATTAGAAAATTTGATGCCAGACAAGAAAAACTTGCAGAAATATTTGATGTAAAGAAAATGCTAATGAATAGAAATAATCCGAGGTACCAAGCCCAATGGAATTTTACACTTAATGAACTAAGCAAGATTTATTCATTTTGTAAAATTCATAATATAAAAGTGATTCTTCTAATTTTCCCATTTACATTTCAATTTAACGAAAACGATTTGTCTTGGGCACAGAATCTATTAATAAAACACGCCTCTCAAAATGGTGTAACCTATATTAATTTTTTAGAATTATTCGAAAATGATAATGATATTAAAGTAACTAACTTGAATACATATTTTTTGGATGAAGACCATTTTACGCCGTTTGGTCATCAATATGTTGCCGATAAGTTGGGCAGATTAATAATATCTATTTTGAAGGGAACTGCAACCTAAAAAGTGGCTCAAGGCGACAGCGAAATCGCATTCGGCATTTTGCAAATGTTAGTGTTAGTCGTTCCGTTTCGGCAGTTTTGTTCAAGGTTGTTTTGCAATGAAATATTTTTCTAATTATAAAAATCGTTTGACAAGTTCGGCATTGTAGTTTTGGGCTGCGCCTTAGCCACAACGCCGTTATGTGATAAAAAAATATGCCGACTACAACGCCAAGAAATATCAGCAAACATGTTCGCCGTATTTGTCGATGGCTTAGAATCAAAACTGAGCCACAATTCATTAAAGTAATACCTCGTCTGGATACGGGGTTTAGAGATTGCTTTAATGATGTTTCTCGCCATGTTAATGAAAATGGAGATGAAATGAGTAAAAAGACAAAAGTAGGGATCATTATTTGTGATCGGTACCATAATTGTGCTGGCGGAAAATGTTTCCGGGCGATGAAAAACAAAGAAGGAGCATTTAGTGTTTACACGGATACAGAAATAGAATTGGTAGGGTACACCACTTGTGATGGCTGTCCGGGGGCAACATTGAATATGCTGGAGAAGAAATGGTCAAGAATGGAGCAGAAGTAATCCATTTAGCAACGGGTTTCATTGTTGGGTATCCACCCTGTCCATATATTCGAACGTTTACATCTTTTCTCGAAGAGCGTTATGGAGTCAAAGTTGTAGTGGGAACACATCCAATACCACAGAAGTATCTTGAAATGCACACGAAGTTGGGAACCTGGACTGATGCTGAGTGGGAGCCACTCCTTGTACCAACGATGACGGATAAAAATACCAGACTTGCCTACAATTAGCATCAAATGTGATGAATATTATGAAGAAGCTGCCCAACCCTAATTGCACCAGACTTGGCTACGCCAAGGGGGTATGCGGCGCGATTCGCCAACTTTGGATCGGGTATTAAGGATGACTTGGGGCCAGAGTCGCCAAGCTGGTGAATAACCCGTTAGACTTTTTTACAAAATCCTGTTTCATCTTATCCAAAACAAAAATTTTGGTTTTTTAATTTTCCGGCAGGAATTGGTAGCAGAATATTTTTCTATCAACCTGGCAAGTTGAATTACTGTTCATTCTCACCAATTTTGAATTTCAAAACATTATCAAAATAAATTAATTGGAAAATTATTCCCGGATATTTTTCTCGGAAAAATTTATATTTGTATGACTTAAATGATTGAGAAAATATCCCATACAGGAATCATTCTAATGGTAAATTATCCCTTTGTCTGCAATCGCTCTTATAATGCAATTTTATTGGGGGAGCAAAAAGATTTGAATTTAAGTTTCATTCATCATTCCCAAAACAAATCTCCATGAACTCCGTGTTCTCTTCTGTAAATTTTTGCATTTGTTCATTTTGTTCGTTTTTCCCACCGTGGAGTCCTTTCGGGGCGTAGCGTAGCGAAGACTGGTTCGTTGCTAAATTTTCCCTTTTCACTCAAACAACTTCATTTGCAGGTCATCTTTTTCTATTTCAATTTATATTTCTCTGCCAGATGTTTATATTCTTTCAGCGCCGTTTTACCTTTGGCAGTAAGCTCATAAACTCCTCTATCCACCCGTTGGAACCAGCCATAAAAATTTTTCCCGAGAATTGAGAGGGTTTTATCTCCCGTTCCCAGTTTTCTTAGATCTTTGGGTTTGGAAGGTCCTAATTGCCGCAAATAAGCAGCGATCCGGATAGCATTTTGTCGATAAACCGTGACGATTTTGCGTTTGGATGAACCACCGATATTCAGATTTTCTTTTCTCTGTGAAGCTTCCTCCAATAATACTTTCCTCCGTTTTTTAAACTTCTTTCTTCGAAATTCGATAGGATGAAAAACCGTTTCCACTGTATCCAGTTCCACATCCACAAAGATCAAGCCGATCTCCAGTCTGCGAAGAATGTGTTTCACGCCTTTCCACCGTTTTTTCTGAGTTCGGTTGGAAGGTCGAGGAATTGCCACGTAGACAGAATCGGTAATTCTCTGCCTATCTGTAGCCTGAATGAGCAGAGGAATATTCACATTCAATTTCAATTCAATAATGATCAATTCATCGTCTTTGAAGGCTGTGATATCGCAATCTCTTACTTCCGCTCGAACTGTGTAGCCGCTTGCTTCCAGGTGTTTTTTTATAGGTGGGAAAAGATCTGTTTCGTACATTTATTTACAAACCTCCAAACAGTGAATCCTGCGATTTCAAAGCTTTAATATCATCGTTCTGGAACAATGTGATAAAACCTTGCGAACGATTTCTTGCGGAGGAATTCTCTCTCATTAACCTTCGCAATGGTTGAAATTTGACTTACAAACCGTTCCGAAGATTTCGCAATCCTGAAAGAATTTTTGGTGAAATTTCAGGATTTTAGCTCAACCATTCGCAAGGTCTCACTCAAACAACTTCATTTGAAAATCATCTTTCTTTTTTTTCTTCTTATATTCGCTTTTTGAGAATTCGATCAATTCCTTTTCAATTCTGTTCAGAAAAGGACTTCTTGCCGGTTTATATTCTTTTCCCATTAGAAATCTTTTTTTAGCATGAGTAAGATAGAGGTATTTTTTTGCTCTGGTCATTCCCACATAAAGCAGGCGTTTTTCTTCCTCGATATCCGAAACATCAAACAAAGAATACGGCAGCAATCCCTCTTCGCAGCCCACTATGAAAACACATTGAAATTCCAAACCTTTCGCTGCGTGAAGTGTCATCAATGTTGCTTTTTCAAGTTCAGGTTGGAAGGTATCGACTTCCGTTCCGAGAAATATATTCTTCAGGAACTCATCGATATTGCTTCCGTATTTTTCAGAAAAAGCGAGCAATTTCTTAATATCTTCATTATCCTTTTCTTTTTGAAAACATTTTTCACTAATAGATTGGATAATATCTTTTACGGATTCAACAGAAATTTTGTTCTTCAAAAATTCAATTTCATTTATCTTTATTTTGGGGGCTAATTTCTCTTTCAAAAAAATCTGCTCAGGATTTCTCAAAAAACTGATAATTTCAATAATAGATTTAACAGGTTCTTTATTGAACAAGGTTTCTGTTCCAATTTTTTGAAATGGAATGCTGTGATCTTTGAACGCTTTTTCCAAAACTTTCATCTGGCTTTTTATCCTGCAGAGAACCACAAAATCGGAAAGACTCTTAATTTCTGCTTCTTCATTGCCTTCCGTGATCCGGCTGTCCATCGAAAAGAAGCGTAACCCGCCTATCATTTTCTCAATTGTCCGGGCAATGAATTCTGCTTCACTTTTATCCGAACTATTTTCCGATATTTTTATTTTCAGACCGGATTTAATTCCCTCTAATAATCTCTTTTCAGATTTTTTTTGAATTACATTATCAGAAGCTTTGAGAACATTTTCAGGACAGCGATAACTTTTTCTCAGCTTATAAATTTTTACCTTTGGATAATCATTGGTGAAGCTTTGGATAAATTTAACATCAGCTCCGCGAAAACCATAAATTGACTGGTTCGGATCGCCAATAACGCAAAGATTGGAATCATTTCCCGGCATCAATTTCCGGATCAATTGATATTGAGCGAAATTTACGTCTTGGAATTCATCGACCATAATCCATTGAAATTGATCTCTGTAATGAGTTAAAATTTCCGGATATTTCTTAAAAAGCAGAACTGGAAGATAGATCAAATCATCCAGATCAAACAGATTTTGTCCTTTTAATATTCCTTCGTATTTTTTGAAGATTTCAGAATTCTCGCTTATTTCTTCCACTGTTTTCAAATTCTGTTTATTTTCTGTTATCAATTCTGAAATTTTCTTTAACTGCTTTTTATCACACCCAATTTGTTGAAAAATTATTCTTTTGTAATCTTCATCGATGATCGTGAAATTCTTTCTGCGACCGGTTTCAGCGAGATGTTCCAGAATGATCTTATATCCGAAAGCGTGAAAAGTGCAAACTTGCAATTGAGAAACAATTTCCTTTTCGAGAAGAAGTCCCAGTCGCTGTTTCATCTCATTTGCTGCTTTATTCGTAAAAGTAACAGCCAGAATATTTTCGGGATTAACTTTTTTATTTCTGATCAGGTTTGCGATGCGAACCGCAATCACGCGGGTCTTTCCGGTTCCCGGTCCGGCAACGATCAAAGCCGGATCAGAAAAGTGTTGGGCTGCTTTTTGCTGTTCCGGATTCAGATGTTTTATTAAATCCTGATTTTCTGGTTTTATTTTTGAGACAACTTTATTTTCTACATCTGGTTTTTCTTTTTGAATGTTTTGTAATCTCCTGTATTCTTCCAGGTCAAAATTGATAAGTTTTCTTTTTGCAGGCGGTTTTACCTGGAAAATATCTTTAAATAAAGAATCTTCAAAAGACTGTATTTCACCTTCTTTAAAAACTTTGATTATTCCGAACTCTCCATCAAAACCTTCCTTGATATAAATCTCTCCATTCCGCATTCTGCGAATCGCTTCTGCAAGAATATCGTTTCCATTGTTTTTAATTTCCTCGATTGGTTTGTTTAGAAGAATATCGAGTTCCGGTCCGATTTCATTCAAAACAGAATGATAGATTTTACCGATCTTTTTGGAATTCGGACCAACCCCCTGAATTTCCGATAAAAGCTCTTTTAATGGAATGATCGAATAAAACGGTAATCGGTTTTTTCTTTCCCTGAAATCCTCTCTATCAGACAATTGCACAACCCGATTCATCACACCAACTGTAACTTTTTTCCCGCATTTGGAACAGATTCCTTTATGCTGCAAAGTCTCAACCGGATTCCACAAAATTCCGCATTTACGATGACCGTCATAATGATATTTTCCTTCCTGCGGAAAAAGGTCGATCGTTCCGAGACACTGTTCCGGATTTCCCGTTTTCAAAGCATTTACGATGGAATTGTAGGAAATTTCGGTATTGAAAATATTGGCATTTCTTCCCAGCTTTTCAGGTGAATGAGCATCAGAATTGGAAATGAGAGTAAATTTGTCGAGAATGCTACAAATCCAGTTCATCGGTGGATCTGATGATAAACCTGTTTCTGCTGCATAAATATATTTCGTCAAATCCTCGTAACATTCCTCAAGTGAATCAAAACCGGATTTGGCTCCCAGAACCGAAAACCAGGGCGTCCAGACATGTGCGGGAACAAAGAAAATATTTTCTGAAGCTTGTAGGCAAATTTCCAGCATGTTTTTGGAATCCAATCCCAGTATCGGTCGTCCGTCGGAGGTTATATTTCCACCGATTTTGATGAGCGACTGCTGGATTTTCTCGACTGTTTCAAAATCTGGAGCAAAAATCACGTTGTGAACTTTTCGGACTTTTCCGTTTTTTTTGTAAATATTGCTGATTTCGGAAGTGAGAAGGAAACGGACTTGTTGAGTAGAAAAACTTCCCAAATTTTGGAAATTTGGTAAGTTTGGTAAAATATATTCCTTCTTCAGTTTGAAAAGTCCTTGTTCAGCTGGTTCCAGTTTTTCCTTCAGTTCTTTAATCCAGCCCGGATGAGTGAAATCCCCGGTTCCGATAACTGTTATGCCTTTCAATTTTGCCCAATAATCGAGATATTCGGGAATAAGCTGCTTGCTTGTTGCGATTGAAAAATGGGAATGGATGTGGAAGTCTGCTATAAATTTCATATATTAGCTCACGGATTTACACGGATTGGACGGATTAATTGCCGCGAAAATGCACAAAAAGGCACATAAATAATTAATTTAATAAACATTTTTTTATTCGTCATTGTTCATTTTGCCTGCCACGACGAAGCGTAGCGAAGGCGGGTTCGCTGTTAAATTTTCCCCTTATTCTTCAACCATTTCAATGCTTCTCTTTTACTCAAAGGTGCAAGTTCATTATTTTCCACAAAATTGATCACGGCTTTAGCATCTGTTTTGGAATATTCCCGTAAAGCCCAGCCGATCGCTTTCCGAATGAAAAATTCCTTTGAATCCATACATTTTTTTATATTCTTGAAAAGTAGTTTTACATCTGTTTTGTCTTTATAACCAAGTTGAAATAAAATTGCAGTTCTCTGCAGCCACATATTATTTGATTTCATCCATTTCTCGGTGTAAGGTTTGATCATTTCGGGAAATCTCCGGAACAAACTTCCAACCAACCAGGTTGCAATCCCATCCACAGAATCCCACCAGGATTTAGTTGCGGTCAGGTATTCGTACAACTTAATAATATCTTTATCAACTTTCTCTTTGAGTTTTACCATCAATCCAATTGCAAAATACTGGAATTCCCTTTCCGGAAGTTCCCATAAATCACGAATTATTTCTTCCAAATCTGAAATTTCAGGAAGCCCCTTTTCCTTGAAAAACTTTTTGGTTATTTCTCTTCTTTCCGGTGTCTTTATTCCCAGATAGGGAAACAAATTTTTCATATATTTTGCCATTGGTTCTGCATTTGTGGGATTTGCATTGTTCTTAAATTCTTTAACTAATGGCTTGATATAATTATGCATTTTTGCTCCTTATTATTTTTTTTCTTAAGGGTTCTACAAAAAGAAAAAAGGCTGTCTTTCTGAGGAAATCTTCGAATTAGTCTCCAACGAAGAATCTCATTATAAGCAGAGATCCTTCGACGAAAAAGCAAGATGAATTTCTCAGGATGACAAAAACACTCTATTTTGCAGAACTCATTTTTTTTCTTGAGTGTCTAATAAAAAAAAATCTTTGCTCTCTGACTTCTTAAACTGTTATTACTCTTAAAAAATCGATTAATATTGTGCAAGAAATTTATTATTGAAAAGTAAACACTTGAAGCCTTTGATACTTCAAATCGAAAAAACCTTTACATAAATAGTGACAAAGAAAAAATATTTTATGGTTCATGTGCGACTTATATTGTCTGAAAATTTAAGTGAAGGAATCAAAAAAATGCTTCTAATATTGAACACGATTATTGATATTGAGAAAAAGAGAAAGTATGATCTTATTTTTTCAAACATTTTTAATAATTTAAAGTGTGCTTCCGAAATTTGCTATCCTAATGATGAAATAAAAGACTCCAGATTATCGCGATATGATCAGCTTTTAATAACCGGTTCGGAGTTGTTTGCATCCCAAGATAACGAAGATGATGAAAAAATATTTAAAGTTATCCGTCATTTTCTGAATCATAATAAATCGATCCTGGGAATTTGTTATGGTCATCAAATTCTGGCAAAAGCTATTCTGGGAAGCAAAGCCTGTAGAAAAGCAGAAAAACCAGAATTCGGCTGGAAAAAAGTTAAACTGGATCCTAACCCTCTTTTTGAAGGAATAGAGAATCCAGTCTCTTATGAATCACATTATGATGAAGTTTGCAATTTGACTGATGATTTCAGAGTAATTGCCTCAAATGACGATTGTCCGATTCAAGCTTATCAATATAAAAAACAACCTGTTTGGGGTGTTCAGTTTCATCCGGAAGTAGATTATAAAACCGGAGAATACGCTTTCCAGCAGCGATTTTTAGAAAGTCATGAATTAACAAAATATTTTAAGAATGAATTAACAAATACCCAACAGATCGAACAAAATTTCGAGATATTCAGAAATTTTATTAAGACAAGTTTGTAAGAAATATGAAAATTATTTTTAAAATGTTGACAATTTTTTTTAATAAAAACCATATTACATTTGGATTGAGGAAGTAAAATGTCATATAATGTCTTTTTAATCAGATTATTTAATTATTAGCATAATAATATTTATTTTTTAAAAAAATAGGATCCCATTATGAAAAAACTTAGAATTTATGCGGATACTTCTGTTTTTGGAGGTTGCTTTGACGATGAATTTTCAGAGGAAAGTAAGTCTTTTTTTAAAGATATTAAAACCGGAAAATTTATTCTCATCGTTTCTACAACCACTTTGCGTGAACTTGATAATGCACCTGATTTTGTTCAAAAAGTATTAGCAGATTTACCTCCGAATTCAGTAGAATTATTGGAATATTCTGATGAAATCGGATTTCTTCGGGATAAATACCTGAAAGCCGCAGTAGTTAGTAATTCTTGTAAAGCTGATGCTGAACACGTTGCTTCTGCTTCTATTGCAGAGGTTGATTTTATTGTAAGCTGGAATTTCAAACATATTGTTCATTATGATAAAATAAGTGGGTATCAGGCTGTCAATTTATTGAATGGATATAAACCAATCCATATTTATTCGCCAAAAGAGGTTGTTGAACAATGAAAAAACATAAACGCTTTGATTGTGTACAAATGAAATGGGATATTCAAAAAAAGCTTGCACAAGAGTTTAAAGGTATCCCTGATAATGAAGCTAATAAGATTCAGATGGAACGTATTTCTAATAATAGCATAATAGGACCACTAATTAGAAAAATACTTTTCAAAAAAATCAGCCTGGCAAAAATGGAAAATACGCATTCCAACAACGTCTTTTAGAAAATCTCGGGCTAAAAAAATATTTTAAGAATGAATTAGAAAATTCCCAACAAATTGAACAAAACTTCGAGATCTTCAGAAATTTTACCAAAACAAACTAACAAAGAAAAAATTGAAGCGAGGAACGTGATGAAAATACCAGACAAAATGGAATTACCTCCAAAAGGCGAAGAAGTATCTTTTTCCAAAATTAAGGAGGTCTGTGAGTTTTTCGAGCTTCCACAACTTTGGAAAAAGATCGAGAAAGCCCCACCACACATTCCATTCAAGAGTGACGGCTGCTCGTTATGGTTTAATTCCTGGAAAAAAAGCAACCTGTTCCCGGCGTGTTTCCTGCATGATCTAAAATACTGGGCAGGATATCCGGAAGAAAATATTGAAAGATTAGTGGCAGATGCAGAACTTATGATAGACGTAGCCCGCATACTGGGCTCTACACAAATGGCGGAAACCATGTTTCATGGTGTTCGCGTGGGTGGTACCGAAGTCTTCAAACGTTCCTTCTCCTGGGCATTTGGACGACAAAAAATAGTTCCGAAAAAGGCTTTACTAAGCAAGAAAAAAACTTTGACAAATGAAGATTAGTTTCTCATTTGCGGAAGCAGATGATATCGAAGATAGGAACAGAGGAATTAAATGGCAAACAAAACATTTATTTATCAAAAGAGAATCATTAAATCCATAGCAATCATAGTGGCTATTAGAGCAGCAATTAACCTTTGGTTTATGCTGCTCAGTTGGGTCGGTCTCATTGACGCATTACTTGGAGGACGAATTGTAGAAGGTGCCCCTGGTTTCTGGACTATTCTTTTGGGGGTAACCAGTATTGTTCTAAATATTCTGCTGCTTTCATTCGCTTGGAATCTTTTTACTCTTTATGAATCATCAAGAATTGGTATGGTTTGGCTTCTGGCTGGAGCTTTATTGTTGATTTTTGGAGGAATGTTAAGCAGGTTGATACAAGGAGATTTGAATAAAATAGCTTTGCCAGGCATAACAATAATTAATATCATTGTATATGCGGCATTTATAATAATTTTGCTCAGTAATGGTATAAAAGGAGCGTTTCCGGAACCAGTTAATGCAAATTGGGAAGCACACCAGAGACGAATAGTATATTTTAATCAGATTCAAAAAAGCTGGAAACGTAGGGGAGTTTATGATAATTGGGCTCTTCTGCCAGTTGCATTATTAAATTTTATTTTCGCGCCTTTTAGTTATTTATTTGCATTTTTATATTACATCTTGTTTGTGCTTCCTAAAATACCACGTTTGCGGAAAAATATTTGACAAACGAAGAATAGATTCTCTTTTAGTAATAAGATGATATAAGAAGCTAATATCAAAAATTGGAACAATGAAAAGTAAGTATCGCAATCCGGTAATATTCTGCTTAAATAAGCAGGATATGGGATTTTAAGCAGTCTAATATATGTTAAATGCCAAAAAGGAAATGGATATGAAAATTAAAAGAATCTTTTCAGTCTTGCTTTTGTTAATGGTGCTAATTGGTTGTCAAACAACTGGAATTGGTACCTCCAAACTTCAAACTTCAGTATCATCGTCAACAGATGATGCAAAAAAAACGCAGGAAAATTTACTTTTATATGAATCCTTAGAAGGGAAATCTTTTCGTATAGCGGAAAGTTTTAAACCATATATCACCAATAGCTTCTTTTTTGCCCCATATAAGGAAGAGCACTTCCAACCTAAGGGCAACTATGAATATTTAAAATCACAGAGCTTCAAGGTTTTGGAAACAGGAGTTATTACGGCAGCAGATTCAAGATCAAGACGACCACTTTTTTCAGAATATCGATATTTTCAAGAAGAAATTGACGGAGAACTTTACAAGCGCGATAAAACATATTCAACTAAAGTATTAACTGAGAATAATTCTGTTTTCTATCTAAGTGGTCGCACTGACCTTGAATCTTTGCTATTTAGTATCGTAAATGCCGACGGTTCAAAGATTGGTAATAAAGACATATTTTTGCTTCTTGGTGATAAGCCATTTGAAAAATTAATATTAGCTGCAAATGTAGAATTTGACAAATTCAAAAAACTTTATAATGTTTCTACACAGTTTTACAATGATCTCCTAATTCGAGGTTCAGTAGATGCTAAAAGTAATCAAGTCATTAGCATCCAGCTATATGCAGATCTTGTATTTTTGGGCGAATGGGGAAATATCGATAACGCAGTAGATACAGACGGAATCAGCCATGAAGTCACAAAAATATCTTCTGACGTTGATTCTTCTCCGATATTGGGAAGTATCTTAACTGAAACTATTGGGATATCGCTAAATCGTGCTTTTCTTGAAAAACATAGGATTGGTTTTGAAATAAAGGTATATGGTAGCAAAGAAAAAATTATTTCTGTTCCGGGGCAATTGATTGAATCGTTTTTACTCGGTCTTGATGAAGCAATAGCTCAATCAAAAAAGTAATCAAACGACGTTTAACAAGGTGATACACTTAGCCGCTATTCCTCTGCGTTCCATAGCTGCAAGTGATCTTTATAGTTCTGTTAAATAAAACAAAAAGGTGAGAAATGATGTCTTTGATAGAAAACATTCCTTTAAAAAGAAAAAAATTATTAAGAAAAGTATAGGTAAAATCTTTGCCCTATTTATAGCTTCACGGTTGATTGCGATGGAGGGCTTGAAAACCAAATACGAACTCTGATACAGACCAAAGTTGAGATAATTGAGAAAATGAAGATAGTTTTTGACACAAACATAATTTACAAAGATTTTAGTATGTCCAATAGTATTTTCAAAACATTTTTTGATGGCTTGAATCATACTGGTTATTCACTTCATATTCCTCAAGTTGTTTATGACGAGGTTGTGAATAAATATAGTGAAAAACTCAGAAACTCAAGAAGAATTATTGAAAATGAAATTAGCAAATTGGCGCGTTTCGTAATCCAAGAGTTTGACCAACCAATCACCAATGCAGAGATTAAAAACCTAGAGAAGAAATATAGGGATTTACTAAACGCGAAACTTGCCGAGTCTCAGGCTCGCTTCTTGGATTATCCAAATATATCGCATCAAGATATCGTACAACGAGCCCTGCAACGCAAAAGACCATTCAATAAAAAAGGTGCTGGTTACCGAGATACCTTAATATGGCAGTCTATCCTTGAATTAGTAACCAGCGAACCAATACAGCCAATAGCATTTATTAGCACTAATACTAAAGACTTTGCTGACGAAGATGGCTCTTTACACCCTGATTTATTAAATGATGTTCAGTTGCTTGGTGAAGATACTTACGAAGTTAACTTCTTTCCAGACCTTGAAAGTTTTGTGAATAAGCATATCAAACCCACAATGAAAATCCTTGAGGATATTCAGACGCAGCTTGCGTCAAATGAACACCCTGATTTAAACCTTAAGACCTTTATTGTTGAAGAACTCATTTCATTTGTACGTGGGGTCGAGTTTGAATATAGAAAGCTTAATTTCCTCACAGAATTTGAAACTCCTAATCTTTCCAAAATTAAGGAAGTATATGATATTATTGATATTGATGTGCGTCAGTTGTCTACTGGTGAACTTATCATAAGTTTTTCCGCTAGTGTCTTGGCAGAGTTTGATTTCTTTGTCTATAAGGCAGATTATTATGTGTTATCGGATGAAGACCAACGACTTATTTGGGAACACGATTGGAATGAACACTACATGGCTGGCTCAACAAGCAAAAAAGTATATTTAGAATTGAGTTTAACATTTGACACTGCCTCGAAGCAAGTTACATCGGGTGAGATAATAGATATTTCCCCTGTAAAGAAATTAGGTTTTGTTGAACTAGGTAAAATTTTTGAAGAGTTTAGTCGTCGTCAATCTCAGCAGATTGCAAAAAGATTAGTTTCGTCTCATATTTCGAGTAAAGCATTAGAACCACTTTCTCGGATAAATGATGAACTTAAGAAGATGTTAGAAGATATTGGTCATAAGTCGTTGGAAAAAATATCAAAACTATTCGAATCATTCAAAATTCCAGATGAAATGTTTAAAGGAATACCGCGTGTGACTAACCTTAAAACACCTACTCAAACAAATGAAAAAACTGACGAAAACGAAGATATTTCATTGGATAGTAATGGAGAAGAAGATGCATCCGAGGACGAGGGCATCCAAGATGAAGAATAGCTTCTCTTTTTGAAAGTAAATGAAATATAAAATGCTAACATCGAAGATTAATCAATTTATATTTTAGTCCGATATTAGACTAAACAATAAAAAAGGGAGGAGTAAAATGGAATTAAAATTTAATTGTAAACATTGTGATGCCGAAATTTTTTCGAAATTTCTAAAAGTTGGGGAAGAAGCAAAATGTAAGTCTTGCGGTAAGACCACAATAGTTCCAGACGATGCTGAAGTTGTATCAGAACCACAGATTAAGGAAGAACATACAATTAGCGACGTATTTAATGAGCTCAAATCAAAACCATTAATCATACAAAATAATGACGAAAAACCAAAATCTAAATATCCAGCATTAAAGACAATTTCTAGTATTTATAAATTTTTGGCTTGGCTTGTTAGCATTGGTGCCATAATCGGTATTATATTTGGAATTGAATTACCTGCTGGTCATGGTGAAGGAAATGTAGCTGGAACTAGTCTTATTATTTACTCATTAGTCGCAGGATTTTTTGGTGTGATAACTTTACTTGCAATTTCAGAAGTAATTAAGTTGTTTATTGATATTGAATATAACACTAGAAATAAAAAATTGTAATTGGAAATATATTAAGAATTTTTCGAATATTTGGAAACCGATGAATCGGTTAAAAAGTTGCTATCTTCTTATTAACCGCCAACTTAAGTTGGTGGTTAATTAAACAAAAAAGAGCATTAACCGTTTTAACGGTTTCTCGGTTTATTTAATCTAACTTTTTAGAGAGGACTCATGAAATTTAAAAGAAAAAAACCGAAAATCAAACAGATCTTAAAAATATGCTCATGGTGTGGTTTAAAGATAGATCATGATCAGGAAATATTTGCATTAGGATGCAAAAAAAGACCTGAAATTGATATCTCAAAATATAAAGGCAAAATAATGCTTAATAAATTAAAGTATCAAATTCATGAGTAAGAGATTTATATTAGATTCTTTTCCGGAAACATTTTTCAATTATTCAGAAGAGATTAGTTTTCTTCGTGCAAATTCGTACTATTCGTGGATA
>Ga0208648_1001775_pt1 | contig 16399 bp, 14 predicted proteins | sample AntAceMetag02UKL_FD_184772 | JGI IMG/M metagenome (GOLD analysis project Ga0208648, IMG submission 184772) | Saline lake microbial communities from Ace Lake, Antarctica - Antarctic Ace Lake Metagenome 02UKL (SPAdes) (version 2) | ecosystem: Environmental > Aquatic > Non-marine Saline and...
ATAGGCATCAATGGTTTTCTGACTTTTTCCCTGAAGTTTGAGTAATCTCAGGTGACGTTGATACAGTTTCTTAAATCGATTTGCTTCTGTAGGCTTCATAATGTATACTCCTTTTTTATAAATGCCCGGAATTGGACAAGTATAGGAGTTATACACTATTTTTGATTATTTTTCCGCCGCGTAGCGGCTTCGTTCAACAATGTTTTGCACTTGATAGCTGATATGAAAGATGAAGAATATGGTGCATCAGGTCGATATGCAGCGCTCGTATTACGTTATACTGACCATATTGAAAAAGCTAAATTAGAGCTTCAAAATAGAGGGAATCCGTCATATGATCCCTCCGTTTTCCTATCTGAAAAAGACTGGATTATTCAACAAATTTCATCCAAATAGCCATATAAGATAATGTAATGTTGGCTTTGTGTTTAACCTGTGATACCTCCAACTTATCGACCAAAATTAGAAGCTCAAAAAACCTGTGATATCATCCATCCCAGTTCTTAGAACTGAATTGCATGTTTTTGCAATGTATACCATGTCCAAAGTTTGATTTAGCAGTTGTGATATCGTTAGAAGAAAATTGTGCAGTTTTTCTTATTCAGAGTATGAATGGCCGGAAAGTATCCTTCACCGGCAACGGTAGCATAGTAAAAGTGTAACGTAGAACAACCCCAACCCCACACCCCCTTCCTTATCCCTAACCCAATCCCAATTTTATTATAATAATAGTTTAAAACCCCATAGCATCAGCATTCCAACCACCCTGCAAAACCCTCTCCGATCAACCAGAAACTTCGGATTTTAACTTTTTACTAAAAGTTAAGATAGAGACTGCCTGAAACCCACATCCCCTTGATTACCAAGCCTTTACACTAATTCTGTTTTAACGGACGATTTTGGATTTATTACTGTATTTTAACTATCACCATGCAGTTTAACTATTAGTTAAATTGCGTTGCTTCTAAACAGCGAAAGGAGACGTTATGAAAAAATCAAACCAGCACAACCACCCAAAGAAGGGCGATAATATCACAGTAGAGCCGATCAGAAGGATCGAGGACATAAAGTCCATATCAAAACTGCTGTCCGATGCGCCCAGAAATCACCTCCTGTTCACACTGGGGATCAATAACGGACTTCGAGTTGGAGACCTGCTCAAACTGAAGGTAAAAGCCGTGCGAAACCTGAAAATCGGAGACACGCTAAAGATAAAAAAATCAAAGACCGGGAAAGACAATATACTTGTGGTTAACAAGGCCGTTCAGAAATCCCTTAAAAATTATCTGGAAAAGGTTCAGCCGAGAAACAGCGACCATCTGTTTGCCAGCAGGAAGGGGAACAAGGCGATTACCATCCAGGCCGTTAACAATATGATCAAGAAATGGACGATGGCGATCAATCTGGCGGGTAATTATGGAGCCCATACATTGAGAAAGACCTGGGGGTATATGCAAAGGACAAGGTATGGCGTCGGGTTTGAAATCATATGCAAGCGCTACAATCATTCGAGCCCGGCGGTAACAATGCGATACTTGGGGATTGAAGATAAGGAGGTTCATAATACGCTTATGAATGAGATTGGTTAAAGTGTCTCAATCATCCTGTAAAGGAAAAGGTTAGGGGGTGTTGGCTATGGGGATTGATGATAGAGCCTCGTCTCAATAATGTTTCAAGAAATTGGCCAGCGCTGGCCAATTTTCAAAATACCTGCCGACTTGATAATTTAATTCATTTACTCTGTTTCTTTTTTTTCTGTTTTGTCAAGAATTTAACCTGATTAGCAGCATTGGCACATCTGGTTGAGCAATATATTCTTTCTTTTGCCGTGCGTTGGTAATAAAACCCCTCACATTTTTCCCAACCACATTTTCCAAACCGGCTCGGCATAAATTCATTGGTTTGAATATAATCTAAAAATATAAGATCGGCTAAATCCTTTTCCTCTTCTATGCCCAGTTGGCCATCAGACTTAACCGTATCAGGCCAAAACCCAAATAAGAACTTATCGTTATTTGGATCAATAAGAACCCTGCGGCTTCCTTTCATTTCTATTAATATATTCCCTTCGCCTGCAGTTCCTGATTCTACAGAATTAATGATTGTCTGGAGTCTCGAACGGAGATGGCTTTGTAGTTGTATAAAAAAATCTTTTCTTTGATCCAGGACTTCACACGATTCATCCTCCATTATTCCAGCGGTGTAGCGTTTATATTTGCCACGCAGAGAAAGATAGGGATAGTTGGCATCGTATTGCCCCAGGAACTCTGTGTATTTGATTAAGATTCGAACAAAATCTGCTTTGTCCATTGGCTGGATATCTGCATTAACAAACTCAATAAAGTTTTCAAGGACATCCTTGTCTATTTTTATCATTGGTTTCGAAAGGTTAGGCATAAAGACCTCCATCAATCCCTCAAAAGGATAAGAAAAATTAAATAATTCTATTTATCGAGATACATCTCAAATAAGTGAAAAGTGCTTAATTAATCTAATAATAATGTCATAATAATAAAATGTCAACAAAATTATAAATCTTTAATTTATTGTTATATCAACATTATATTCCAATTATTAGCGGCTATTGATAAATAAAAATAAGTATATATATTTACAAATGCAATTAAATGCTTATAATAGGGTAAAGTAAAAGTGGAGTAAAAAAATATGACGAGAATTGAAACTACAGCTTGGAAGAAGAAAGGGGGTGACTGTGGAGTGTGTTTAAGTCAAAAACAAAACTTTTGGGAATCATTTTCTATGACGTTCAACAAAACATTTAAAAATTCGATGGTCGAGACATCTATCTCGGTCGAGAGGAGAAAAAAACATGAGTAAAGAATTAACAAGAACAACTGCATTAATTGATATGACTTTTAGATTGCACATTGATCAAAATATCAATGAAGACCATTTTGGACACTATCTTGCTGTAAAAAAAATAGATGAAATAACTGAACAGGTACTACTCAAATACATATCAGACTATTTTTACGCTGCGACCAAGCATAGTTTGCCTTTTTCGTATGAGAAAAAAGAGTTCAAGATAGTGAAAGCAATAAAACATTTAGACGAAGAAACTGGGATGAAATGGTGTCCTATATGTGGTTTTGAAACAGAATTCAATAATAAAGACACAGAGCAGGTCTATGGGTGTCCTAATTGTGGAGAATGTTGTGTAATATGGGGACCTGAACTTTATTGAAGAAAGACGAGCGCCCACTCGTTAAAATGGGAACAACGTCCCGTTTCTCCTTTCGGGGCACAAGAGCCTCCAATGGCTCCAGGAACAATCTGAACAGCAGAATTTTTCAGACACATTGGAGGCATGACTTGAAACCCTGGAGAATTCTCGCTGTTCGGACATGAAAAGGAGATTTAACAATGTCCGAAAATACAATCCAATTAGAAAAGGAAAAGGGAAGAAAAGGCAAAGACACCTCCAAGAGTTCACTTTTGGGAGAAACACAGGCGATATGCATGCCATCGAACAAGAAAAAGCTGGATATCGGGAAGTTGATACCATTTAACATTCAAGGAAACAAAACTGAATTATTAGCTAATAGCATTGGCGGTTTGGTTGAAAACGCAGCCCGCGAATCGGATCGTGTTATTGACGCATTTGGTGGAACCGGGGCTTATATCCATTATTTAAGAGATAACGGGAATGATAAACCCATGCTTCTGAACGAATTCGATCCCTATCGATTTGTTACACATAAGCAACTGAGGGATAATCCTTTTGGTGTTTCAACTGTAGTGGAGTATTACGTAAATAAACTTAAAAAAATGGTAGATCAATTTGAAGACGGCGAAGAATTCGGTCCTGTTGCTAAAGCAACACAGAAGGATATTGTTTCTTTTCTGCAAAAAGAAGCTGAACGCTTAATCGAACCTGGGCAAAATCTTACTAAATCATACAAGCTTAAATTGACAATAAAAATGAAGAATTCGCCAGTACTTGCAGGATTATATCTCGTCATGCAAAACCAAAAGTTTGGTTATCGATCCATCCAGGCAGACGCCTCAAGGGTAGGATTGAAGAAAGTAATGGGTCACCATGAAATTAGGACAATTGCTAAAGCAAAGCAAAAAGTAAGACTATTTCGATTGGGGAGGAGCATCTTATTTGATCCAAAAAAAAGAATTTATGCAGTTAGTAAAAGAATGCGAAATGTAGATCTGTTCTTTAGAGACGGCTGGAAACTCATAAAGAAACTGGCTGGAAAAGGTGATTTCGTTCCTGTGGACACATCTTATCTTGGCAAATCTACGAGCAATTATAACAAAATGACTCAAGAAGACTGCAACCACGATATTTACATGGATAAAGTTCATAAACTGAAGTTTCCCATAAAAGTATCACGCTGCGATGCGCAGTAGTACGGCCACAAGAGAATTAACAGCGGATTTGCGTGGCACCGGGCAAAGTATACCAAAATTATCATCCAATGGCGCTTTGGCGATCAATCTTCGGACATCGGAAAAGGCGAAATGGTTGCGACCTTTAACGACGTGTCGTCGACTCGGCGTTTTTTCAAGTAGACTTGCGTAAATCCAAGTCAATGAAGTTGCCATCATACAAAAGTTCAGGTGGTTCATGACGGCTTTCGGGTTTCTGGTCTGTGTGTCCGCGCTGCCGATATCTCTTTTGAGTTCTTTGAAAGCCGCTTCAATCTTCCACCTGGCGCCGTAGTATTCGACAATTTCTTGAACAGAAAGGGTCAGGTCAGTAGAAAAAAGTGCAACCCACCGGGTCTTGCGATAGACCCACACGACTCTGACCGCACACTTGAGCGTTTTGAGCATCACGACACGGTCATAGGCTGAAACGATCCTGACGCGGCCATAAAGATTGACGCTGTATTCATTTGCCAGGTGCTTGTATTTCACGGCCAGTGAAGATGCGTTCCCAAGTTTTTTACCATATTTTCTGGGACGCCCGGGACCGCTTTTGGTACGGGAACCAGGCAAATCGAAAACATTATTGTTCGAGCGCAGTCGGGATATCATATGAAACCACTGGCCCAATTTTTTGTGAATCGGTTTCCAAAGTCCGTTATTGCCGAACCATGAGTCGGTTGTCACCATGATGCGTGTGTGATTAAACGCTTCGGCAATATCAGTTATCATATTGACAGCCTGTTCGATTTTGGTCTCAAATTCGATTTCAGGCTTGCTGAGGGCCTGCTTCCTTTTTTCAATACTTTTCTTCAGATGATAGAAGCGATAGCTCAAGGGCAGACAGGCCCAGCGTCCTTTAACCATTTTTAACAACCCAATGGAGACAATGTTTTGTGCCCATGGATATTTTGACTGATTTTGTTTGGCGGCATGGTCGAAGATCTTGGCGCATGCAAAGATTTTTTCCCCTGTCTTGGGATTGATGCAATCGTCCAGCGCCAGAAGTAGTCGGCCATTTGTCAAAGGTTCGGAAATCATCTTCCATAAACACAGCCAAAGCCGTTGCCATGGGATCTTGGGCGATGCCATGAAAGTGTAGTATCGTTTCTTTCGAATGCCTGTAAACCCGAAAAGACCCTTAAAACATCGGAGCAGGTTTGAAGTCTTAGACGAAGTAAACGGGATGATGATCGCAACGAGAGTGTAGATAAACCATGTTCCGCGTTCTTCGCCTTTTCGAGAATGGGTAAATTCCTTTTTGAGTTTTTCGAGAATATCGTGTAGTATGAACATGCGAGGCCTTTCCTTGTTATGGTGTTTTTGTTCGAACAAAATAAACATACCATAACAAGGCCTCGCAATCAACAATAACTATATGTTTTATTTAAAAAAAACCGGTTTTTCTATCAAATATGATGCTTTTTAATTGCAATAAAATCAATAAGTTACAGGCCATCGATATTTTTGCAACTACTTGATATTATTGCATTTAATTTTAGCACGCCAACACTTGCGCTGATCCACCCCAATTAAAAAAATGGGAAACTTCAGATACAATGATTAACGTTCCAAAAATAAGATGATTTTTCATTTAACACCTCCTTTTTAATAAAATACCATGCCAGTAAACCTTCATTCAATTTCATCATGAATCCGGGCTTGGAAATTGAACTGACAGTCTGAACATTTCGACCTATCCCGGCACGCCCGGCAAACCTTTTTATTGTCCAGGATCTCAGGCAGATATTCGAAAATCTTTTGCATGGCTTTCGTCATCGGCACGCCGAGCGCCCAGGAAATCCTTCGCAACGTGCATTTAACCGTCCGGTAAAATCCCACGTTAAGACTTGATTCAAAGATTCTGCTATTATACTTAAGTTTCTATGGCTTTAACAAAGAAGGTGATATGTCTGCATTTCTTTGCATAAGATAGCTTTTCAAAGTGAAATCGGATTTTCAAATGAGGTTTTATTATGCGAATTGTTCTGGTTAACCCGAATCCCATGATGCCACCGGTAACTCCGGTATCTCTGGACTATCTCGGATCCGCATGTAGTGATGCCGGAATAGAAGTTGATTTGGTTGATTGTTCCGTTGAGCCGGATTGGAGTGAAAAACTTTCGCAGGTTTTGGCAGAGAAACCGATCCTGGTCGGTGTTACCGTCAGTAATGTAGATGACTCCTATTTCGCCAGCAGGGATTTTTCACTTCGACGAATAATGCCGGTTCTGGAGGAAATAAAAAGGACAACACAAGCGCCAATTTGCCTTGGTGGAGTCGGTTTTTCAATTTTTCCCTATGAAGTCATGGAATTTTGTGATGTGCCTTATGGGATATGTGGAGACGGTGAGGTGGGCCTGGTTAAACTTGCAATAGCGCTCAAAGAAAAAATCGAACTAAAAACGGTACCGGGACTGGTTTGGATGGAGAATGGGAACTATAGAAACAACGCGATATTGCCGGTTCCCCTTGAAAAAATAGATTTAGCTTCCAGGTCTCTGATTGACAATGGGTATTATTTCGAAAACGGCGGGCAGGTTGGGTTTGAAACCAAACGTGGATGCTCCTTGAATTGCGTCTATTGTCCGGAACCACATATAAGAGGTAAAGATGTAAGAGTACGAAATCCACTGAATGTTGTGGAGGAATTAACCAATCTTTACAACCGTGGGATCAATGTTTTTCATACGTGTGACAGTGAGTTTAATTGTCTCTATTCCCATGCTGTTCTGGTATGCAAAGCCATCATTGAGTCAGGACTGGGAAGTAAAATTAAATGGTATGCATACTGTTCTCCTGAGTATTTTACTGAAGAGTTAGCGTATTTAATGCATCAATCCGGATGTGTCGGAATCGATTTCGGAGCCGATCATGGAGATAATAAAATGTTGGGCCGGTTAGTGCCATGGTTATATATCAGACGATTTGATTCGAATTCGTAAAATTTGCCTTAAGCATAATATAATTTGCATGTTCGATTTGCTCCTTGGGTCTCCCGGTGAAACAAAAAAATCCATTGAGACAGCGATTCATCTGATGAAAAAGATCAAGCCGGATCGTGTGGGCATCAGTCTCGGTGTCAGGCTTTATCCAATGACACCGCTGGGGCGAAAAATTATTAAAGCGTCAAAAGGGGCCTTGTCGAAAAATCATAGTCTCTTTGGGAACCTGGAAGATAATGAATCTCTGCTTCGCCCTATTTATTACTGTGATGCAGGTTTGGGTAAAGATGTGGAAGATTGGTTGTATGGTATGATTGGCGATGACCCGAGATTTCTTCTTGGCCGTCGGACCGACGCGAATTTAAATTACAATTATAATGATAATCCAGAACTGACTGATGCGATCAAACGTGGACACCGGGGTGCATATTGGGATATTCTACGTCGGGTATCAGAGGAAATCCCTCCTTTGTAATTGTAAACGTCATAAAGCGTGGCCCGGCCCCTATTTGCAGCTAATACGAATCCAATAGGAGGATGCTCAAAGCTATGCTGTATGCTTTGGAGAGAGCAGTATCCCCCCTGGAAGTTACCACAACAGGAAGTCCAATAACACCATTTGCAACAAGTCTCTCCTGGCTTATTGTAAGTATCTTATACAGAAGGTTTGCCGAATTTATGCTGGTGCAAACCAGGATATCAGCATCACCTTTGATTTTTCCATGGAACTTCTTGTTTTCAGCAATCCTCGGTGATAATGCAATGTCATATGAAATAGGACCATCCACGATAACAGGCCAATTTAACTCTGAAAATTTCCTTGAGGCCCGTGACCACTCTATCTTGTCGCTAACATGTTCTGAAGCTGAAAGGATGGCGACTTTTGGAACTTTATTCTTTCCTATGCCTAATAATTGCGCCATGAAAACAGCATTTTTTATCTCTTCGACAAGTACAGGCTCACTGATCGATGCATTTATCCCTGCATCGGTAAAGATTATAAGCTTTTTCTTGTAATCTACAAGTATTTCAACAGCAGTCGCACAACTGACTCTCTTAACCTTGCATTGGATCTTATTAAGTACAGGTTTCAGGAATTGGCCGGTACTTATTTCCTCACCCTTTAAAAGAAGATCTGTCTTCTTTTTCTCAAGAAGATCTACACCCTCAGAAATATCATCAGTGAATACTATCTCACCCAGAAGATGTTCACAAATCTCAATTGCAGTCCTTGAGTGCTTATCTGCTCTTATGCACACCATATTTGGCTTGGTTTTTATATTTTTGGCCTCAATTAGAAGGTCTTCAAGATGTGATATTAGATATATGCTTTTGGGTTTCTTGAAAGCTAGATCAAAATCCATTAATCCGAACTGGTCCTTTATCTTGGATGGATATGTATGTATCGGTTTGTATTTAGCGGATTTTAGTTCACCCTCATAGGCTTTGAAAGTCTGATCTATCATCGCATATTGTTCAAGTGAGCCGGGTAAAATAAAAATTGCTTCTCCTAATTTATCCTTTATCATGTCAATCAAGACTTTAGAATTTGCTCCTCCACCTGTAAATACTATCCCATCTAATGGTCCATCTATTGGAACTTTCATGGCTTGTGAATATTTCGCAATCTGGTAGGCCATGCCTTCCAAAACTCGCTTTGCTGCAAGGCCTTTGATTGCTAATCTAAATTTCTTATCATCCAATACAGTAGTATTCCTTTTTGAAGTAATCCCCTTTTCAAAACCTTCGCAATTTAGCAATTCATCTATATCTATTTGAATATTTTCATCATTCACTTTAATCATATCCTCAACATCTCTGAGGTCTTTCGTACCAAGGTAAGAGTTAATTCCTCCAAATCCCATATACTTTGCCATGATGATCTCAAGGCTGTTACCTTCTCTGACCATCCTGATAATATCAACAATTCCGTCTGCATATTGTGTGATCCCCCGCCTAGATGAAAATGGCCCTTCACCGAGTGCATTTGTAACATCCACTATCTTTCCTTTTCTATAGGCAGCAACAGTTATTCCACCTCCAATATGTACGATTATTACATTTGGCTCATTATTTCCTAAATGCCTTCCAAAGGCTCTTAATACAGCATTGCAATTCAATGCATGCCATATCGACCTTCTCTCCCTGCCTCTGATTCCTGTGAGTCTTGCAAGCGGATTGTCAGAATATGCGTATGTTGTAGGAGGATCAAGGATATAAGCCTCAACCTTATACTCCTCAGCAATATTTGCTGCAATCATTGCACCCATATTGGATTCATGGTCCATCTCTGGATGGACAAGTGTATCAGTTAGCAGATCCTTATCTATCACGCACCCATCGTTGATATGTACCAGGCCGCATGAGGTTGGCTTTATGATGCCTCCCCTCCCACATACTCCGACTATGCTTTTGATTTTATTCTTTTGAAGGAATACCTTTATTTTATCACAAATTATTTTCCATCCCTTTGAGAAATCGTTAATCGTTTCAACTTCAAGATCCTCTTCATATATCATTATTTTGCTATTTATCTTTGTCCCAATTCCTATCTTGCTTGAGGTTGATCCAGGGTTTATTGCAAGTACAACGTCCTTACCTTGAAAGAAGTCCAGATCCTTATAAATAACATCTGATTTTATTCTTGTAACCATGATGATTATTTTAAAGCCATTGTTTAAATAAATTATTGAAAATATTGCGGTAAAATTAACGATAATGATATTAAAAGCAATTAAATAAACATTATTATGACTCACTTCAAATATTGCGGTATTATGAACTCTTATAATTGATGAACTCGTAAAAAGTCCTAAATTCCACCAAGCATTTCAAGCTTGGATAGAAGCAGAAGATAGTTTCTATTCAATAATAAAAAAATTGCAGCATGGAAAAGATCTAAATATGCTATCAGATCTTGAATTAAAAATCAATGAACAAAGGGAGATGATTTAAATGAGAGTTCCGGTATGTATGCCATTTTGAATTCACCTCCTTACGAAATGCGAAAAGGCCGCCGATGAACTCGACAGCCCTTTCGTAAACTTGAATATATCGTTAATGTTTAAACAGAATGAAACTCATTGATTATGACGACGTTCAATGGCAGCCGCCGCTTCTGCGGTCTGATAGGGGCACACAGTGCATGGATCATCACCCATGATTATTGCACATCCATCACACGGATTTTCTGCTTCCTTGATATCGTCCTCTATAAGCAACGATTCTTCAAAGGTCTCATCCAGAAACATGTAATCGCTCATTCTATCACCTCCTTTCACATATTTTGCCACACGGGCTTCCGGAAAAGTCAGAGGGGGGGGGCTATAATCGTCGTGGCGAAATGTCCACCTTCTCCACCCACCGGGTGCCGGAGGCGATATTTTTCCGGGGAAATTTGGTTATGACAACGATTATGGAAATGGCGAACCGGCGCGGATGAGAAAAATATCAGGCCGGATTATGGATTATGAAATCAGGGGAAATCGGAGGAACGGATCAAGAAATTTTTTCAAAAGGGTGGTAAATAATATTTCCAGGCAGGATTAAAACAAGACGACCATGATGCGGATTAAGGCTGGCGAACAAATGGTTTTTATTGGGGTGAATCCTTGGAATACACTTGGCGTATAGGGCAAAGCATAAAAGCCTAAAGACGAGCTCCTGGCGCTGCCAGAAGAGGAATTTCATTGTCAATGGGGAAGGGAGATTTGACAACGGTTAGAAATAGAAATTACTTGACATGATGCCAGTAAAAGATGATATCTGTAAATAAAATAATGTGTTGAACGGCAGCGATACTGGCAAGTTATGTTGTTAGTTTAATTATGTTGTGAGAATTTAATTCTCTTCATATAGTTCTTCTTATCTTATTCTTAATAAAAATTAAAAAATCCATCTAATTCTTCTAATTCCCTTTAAATTTGCCTCCTTTCTTGATATTCTATTTATGACCTACAGAAGGTAATCTGCATAGAAGAACAAGTATTATCATGCTGTGGCCTTAAAACCTTGATTACAATAGCCTCAGGGCGAAAGGAGAAGTAATTATCATGATGTCTGAACGCTTGAGGAAAAGAAAAAAAGCTACTCTGCTAGAGTGGCCTTTAAGGAAGCTTTTTATTCCCTGAAGTCCGATCGCAGAGGTGCCTATACAGGTTCGAATTATGTTGCAAGTTTATTTTGGATTATGTTGTGGGTCTTTGTAACATGTTGTTATTAAATTAAATATCGACTTCTAAGGCCTTGGTAAATATCTCCATATATTTCAATTGGATAAGTAGACACACAACATAAGGCAAGATACATGTAATCAGCCACACCCCTTATTTTCTATAGATTCACCCCATCAATTAATACCATAATGTAATATATAACCATTTGAAACATTAAATAATTTATCACTTGACATGTATATTGCTTTAATATATGAATATAATTTTGTAAATGAATGTGAAAAATTAAATGCGGCCCCTATCTCGAATCAATTTCCTTTGTTAAACATCTCTTGTCCTGCTGACCTCATTTTCGATTCGTTGCTCGCTATCCAGCTTTGATTGTTTTTTCATTAGCCTTTTCAATCATTAACCTCTATTAGTGAGGTTCCATATGGAGAAACCCTTCAAGCGGTTATCTATACTTTTTATCCTTATCTTTTTTATTTCTATTCTTGGCGTTACTTTTCATCACCATGAAGATGGCGCCCTTCATGATGATTGTTTTATTTGTAGTATTGTTGCCAATAATAGAACTTTTCTATCCCAGGATACCTATCAAGTCCTTTCAGATTACCGCATTATTTCCAGTGTTTCCATAGACAAAGATTTCATAACTCCATATACTTTAACACGAACATTTTCTATTCGTGCCCCTCCTGCATAACCTCCAAAACCCAAGTTGCCTAACTTAAAATTTTCCCAACAAAACCAAATACTACTGGATTCCGGCTCGGGCTACGTTAATAAGTGTGACCCAGAACGATTTAAGGACCATAAGATTTTCCTGAGGTCGCCCCATGGCAAGGCCACTTAAATTGTGCATGCCTTACTCTTGACAGGACGCTGTCTGTTCTGTTGGGAGTCTGTATTCATACTAAAAATATAATTAGAAACTTTTTCTCATTTTTAAATTGTTTTTCTTCAATAGGTTTTGGTGAATGATGGAACCCGATAGCAAAATTCGGATTGTAATTGCTGAAGATCACAGGCTAATTCGGGAAGGTCTTCGTCTGATTCTAGGCAGTGAGGGAAACTTCGAAATCGTGGGGGAGGCAGCTAATGGGCTTCAGGCGATCGATGTGATCAGTGACCTTAAGCCTGATGTTGTCCTCCTCGATATCACCATGCCTGAGTTGGATGGCATCCAGGTTATTCCCATAATCAAACAAAAAAGCCCCGGAACAAAGGCGCTCATGCTCACCGCTTCTGAGGATGAAGCCATGATTTTTAAAGCCCTAAAGGCCGGTGCCAAGGGATACCTCTCGAAAAATACAAGCACATCAAGCCTGATCAAGGCTATTAAGGTGGTCCACAAGGATGAGATGTGGGTTGAGCGGAAACTGGTCGCTAAATTCTTTCATGAGGATAATACCGCTGATTCAGGCAAAGAAGACCGACAAGAAAACCCGAAGAAGGACTTGACGCCAAGGGAACGAGAAGTCCTTCGTCTCCTCATCAAAGGCTCCACAAACAAAGAGATTGCCAATGATCTCTTTATCAGCGAAAAGACGGTCAAAAGCCATTTGAACAAAATTTTTAAGAAGCTCAACGTCAGCCGACGCCTTGATGCCATCCTTACTGCTATCAAACTAGGTTTTACCTAGGTCTTTTTTCAAACAAAATTCCAACCAAAGCCCAATTGGCACCTCTCCTTTTAAGCCTAATGGCCTATGTCGATGGTATGAAGTGATCTCTTGATTTGTAGGTCTTTTTTTTAAGAAAAATCATACCAAAGTCCAATTGACACCTCTCCTTTAATTAAATATTCTTGTAGAAAATAATTACGATTTAACAAAGGAAAATGGCAATGAGCATTCTGGACGGATTTGTATTGAACATCCTGAAATCAGTATCTTTTTCGAAAGAAGCGACCGGCCAAATGAGCATCATTGTCCGGCGACCATATGATTATTTGGTAAGGGATCTCCAAAAAGTCTTTAAGGGCCAAGAGGATGTAAAAGTCAAAGTGGACAGTCGGCATGGCCAGCGGCGGACGAAAAAAGAACCGGTTTCATATGAACGCCGCCAGGCTGAAAGGCGAAGAAAAAAAGAAACACTGGTCGAAGTGGTCATTTCGACCTAAGCCTAATGGCCTACGCCTTTAGTTTTAGATAAGATTAAAAATGTAGGCCTAAAGGCCTAAGCCAAAGGTTTGAGATGAGCCCATAATATATGGGCCTTTTTTTTTGCAAAAATACAACCAAAGGCCAATTGAATATTTTTCCCATTCTTATAGCCTTATTAGTCTATCACCCTTTCAAAGCAAAATCCACGGGAATTCATTTAAACATCAGCATCCATTTACGGGAAAGTTTATGAGAGTGGACTATTTGAAAATGCCTTTATGAGGCTTCCAGAGGGATAATACATAACTTTGGAAGCTCATTTAATTCATAGATTTTTAAACAAGGTGACACTTAATAGGAATTTGAAAAGATTCTTCTTGTTTCAGTGTAGCCTTACAAATGAAAAGGGGGTTAATGATGAAAAAGTTTATAGTCTTTTTGTGTGCGATGCTATGGTTTGCAATGGGTTTAAGCACCGTTGCTTTGGGAGCTCCCGTTCCAGGCACATGGAACGAAGTTACAACAGGTATTGCAGCAACTTTGGACCCTGAATGCGATGGCGGAACTATCGGCGATGTAACAATAGGAAGGGATACTTCAGATGATTCTTCCCCTGGATATGGGCATTATTGGTATTTCAATGGATTAACCAGGGACACACTCGACGAAGGGGACATAATCCCTAATGGCGATGGTATAACAGGAACAAGAACCGTTCATACAACAAGAAGTGGCGGTACGTTTTTCATTAGAGGAGACCATCTATGGGACCACGATCCTGATACGATATATACGGCTACTATCCAGAATGAATCCTCAGGGACGGCTTATTTTGCTCGTGATAATGTACTTGGGCCATGGTATATGACAGGGTATGAGGGTGAAACACATATATGGGGATATTTCAACGAAGACCCATATTTGATTGATTTTACAGATCACGCATCTATCTCTTATTTTGGTGAATATGAAGATGAGGGTGGGTGCATTATCATAGCAGATTTAACCAATGTTAATATGAAAATCGAAACCATAATATACCCTACACTAGTTTTCTTCGATGAGTCTGTTGAAGATGGGACGCTTGAAGGACGTGGCAGAGGATGGCTTGCCAAACTTCGTCTTTGTATAATGAGAGAGATGCTGGTAATTGCCGGTGAGTTTATTGAGAATGAACAGACTCAATATGCCTGTTTCATGCTAAAACGTGCTTACAAACGTTGTGATGGGGAGTCTCGACCACGGGACTTTGTTGTTGGAGACGCAGTCCCAGAACTGGCAGAAATGATTCAGACTCTGAGGACAAGCCTCGGATGCGAGTGAACCAGAAGGTATCCTATAATTGTATAACAACCAGACGCCAAAGGCAGGGTCATTTTTTGGCTCTGCTCCAACATTCAATTCTGTATTGAGATAGGGAGGTGCGCAATGAAAAAGTATTTGTTTGGTTTGGTAATCATCCTAACATTATCAATCATGGCCATTCTACCAGCAAAAGGATATGCAAGATGGGTTCTAATTGATGATTTTAATAATTATGTAGGAGAACCCGATTCGAACATTTGGGAACATCGTTCTTGGCCTTCTGGTAGTGACGAGTGTAACGAACGATTACCTAATATATATGTGGAAGGTGGAAAATTAGTGTTTGTCCATTACCCTGAGGCTCCTCAATGCTCTAGATGGTTAAGAATTAAAAATATCGGGAAAGCAAAGGCTGTAAGGGTTACTGTGAGGTTTGAAGGCCAATGTTTTGGAGGTGTTATGGGACGAATTGGGGCTAATATTGGTCAAGTTGATGAAGAATATTTTGTTTTTCAAAGTATACAAGTTAATGATAGTAAGGAGATTAATACTTGGACAGGATCTCAGAATGCAACGGGCGGTTTAAAGGATCATATATTTGATTCTAGGTTTGGATACAGACCGATTGAGGATGAGGATTTTTATGGTGAAGATTTTACTATTCAAATGAGTTTAAATAGACACCTGCTGAAATTTAGAGCATTTGGTTTTGGAATAACCTCATTCATACCTCCAGAACGGATATTTAAATACGATGATTTTGGGGTAAGTATTGGAACAAGAAACAGTTGTGATCCTACTTTTGAAGGCATTGGAGGCCCACACTCTTGTCGACAATCTTGTTCTGATGATTGCGAATGTAAAATTTATTTTGATGATGTATATGTACGGTATTAATAAAAATTGTTTAGCAAGAGATAAAATATTCTGAGATCAATTAATTTAAAGGCAGGGTCATCAATTTGGCTCTGCCTTTTTTATTATTGCGGGTTGTGTTTACTGCAATATATCTTTCGCTTGGTTAAAAACCGTTGAGGTTGTGTTTTCAGAAATCCGAAAGGCAAATCTCATTTTTTGAATTTTGCTTTTTTGCATTTTTGTAAAAAATACGATATATGTACTTAAAATTGAGATGCTTGGACCTTTGGTTTTGGCAAGTTATGTAGCCAGTTTAATTATGTTGTGTCTTTAATTCCCATGTAATTTCATTTCATTCCTAAAAAGTTTTTTTAAAAAACCACTTCTAATTCTTTTTATTCCGTCTTTTTTCATATCCCCTGTTTGCATGGACTTCATAAAATATAATTTGCAGTTCCGATTTGATTCCTCACCATTTCCTCCGGCAATATAGTTCTATCCATATTCTTATTCACTCCATATCATTTTCCCAAAGTTTCAAAATAGTTATATGATTCCTTTTATTTCTCAACCTATAGAATCTTCACATAACATGGGTGGTAGTTAT
>Ga0208648_1001782_pt1 | contig 16311 bp, 19 predicted proteins | sample AntAceMetag02UKL_FD_184772 | JGI IMG/M metagenome (GOLD analysis project Ga0208648, IMG submission 184772) | Saline lake microbial communities from Ace Lake, Antarctica - Antarctic Ace Lake Metagenome 02UKL (SPAdes) (version 2) | ecosystem: Environmental > Aquatic > Non-marine Saline and...
CCTTGGGATGGCCGGGGGCACGACCGCGCCGACCAGGGCGGGGTTATATTCGGGAGAATGGCAGCATCCTACATGTTGTGGGTATGGGCGTTAAGCGGATAGGCACGGTTTATTCTATATATCTATTACAAGAAATACCCTTATTAGGGTATTATCAAATGGTGCTTAATTCCGATTTGACCGGGGAAACTGAATGATCGACTTTCAAGGCCTTGAAGGGCATGCCGAGGAAGTATCTGCTCTCTTGTCCGCAATGGGAAGTAGAAAGCGGTTTATAGTTTTTTGCAATCTCGTCAACGATGAGATGCAGGTTGGGGCTCTGGCAAAGAAAGCCGAAATGAGCCAATCCGCTCTTTCTCAACACCTGGCCAGACTTAAGGCCAGCAATCTGGTTAAGACACGCCGCGATGCCCAAACTGTGTATTATTCGATAAGCTCCGAAGCTGTGTTGGTTGTGCTCAGGACACTCAACGACATTTACTGCCGCCGAGAGGTTGCTTCATTGCCTGACGGCTCAATAAAGGCTACAAAAGCTAGAGGCAGAAAGACGAATTTACCTGCGACATAACCCCCATCCTCTATGTCGGGGTTGCCTTCGTTTTGTGTCTCGTATACATAGATAATCTATGAAATCTAATTTGGCGGGGGTAACCCCGCCTTCTTTTTTGTGACGACGCTGCCGAACCGTATTTTTAGGGTGTGAACCTACCCTTCGGTTTTTTCCGGCACATCTTCAAGAAACGCCTCCAAAGGCCCCGTCAAACCCCATTGAAATCCGTCCTGATGATAATCAGTACGCGCCGTGCCTCTGAGGGACGAAGACAGGTGGTCACCAATGATGATGGAGCCAAATCCCTTTCTTTCGGGTTCAGCAACCTCTGGGCCACCCGATTCACGCCAACTAAGTTCGAGAGACGGCGGTTGGCTCTGATGGTCGATTTTCCATTCAATCCGCACCCTGCCTTCAGGAACCGTAAGCGCTCATTTCCATGCGCGTTGACGCGGCCCGTTTGACGAGGGTCGCTGTCAGACGGCTGCATCGGATCAGGCAGCGGCGGCTTTGGCGAAGTTGAAGGGCAGCAGATCGGTGATGTGAGCGTCTGTGGCGCGCTGAGGCAATTTGGTAAGGACGTGGCGCAACCAGGCCAACGGCTCGACGCGTGAGGCACGGCAGGTCAGCATCAGGCTGTAGACTACGGCACTGGCCTTGGCTCCATCGACGGTGTCGCTGAAGAGCCAACTTTATCTGCCAGTTGCAAAAATTCTGATATCGCGTTCGAGAAGATTGTTGTCGATTGGCATCCTGCCGTCTTCGGCGTAGCGCGTCAGATATTCCCACTGGTTCAGAGTGTAGGATACGGCATCGCCAAGCTTGCTGTCCGGCAAGACCTTCGGGGCGATTTTATCGAGCCATTCCTTCAGGGCGTTCAGGACGGGAATGGTATGTTGCTGGCGAAAGCGGCGAATGTTTGCGAATCGATGTCCGGGACCTTGAGATGGCAAACCTCGGAGGCGCGCAGCCCTGCACCGTAACTGATCCCGAGGGCGGCGCGACACTTGAGCCCCGGACCAGGCACGGCGGCCAACAGGTCGGCCACCTCCTCCACGCTGAGAACCACGGGCAGCTTGCGGGGCTTTCGATGGAACTGCATGAACCGCTTCATCTCTTCGCGCCCGCAGGTGACGCCGAAGAAGAACCGCAGCGAGATGATGCGCACGTTGAAGCTGCTTGCGGATACTCCCTCATTGGCCATCTGAAGCTGATAGGCGCGCAGGTCTTCCGGCGTGGCCGTGTCTGGCGCTCACCTGCCATGGTTTCCTCCCAGAAATGAATTCACTTATCGGCTAAATTCATTGTAAGCGTTATCTGGACCCCACCTTCTTCTGATCGGTGATTTATGGGAAGCCGTCACTGTCTTTGAACAGGGATGGAGTTTCTCCGTGGAGGATACGATAGAGTTTTTCCGGTCTGGTGGAGTGGATAGCTCCGCTGCGTGCCGGCGGCGGTGGCCTGACAATCTCAAGGCGCAAATTGTGGCGGAGACTCTTGAGCCGGGGGCGACGGTGCGCGGTGTTGCCGACAGGTATGGGCTGCGTGCGAATAGGATCTCGGAATGGCGGCGCTTCGCGAAGGACGGCAAGCTGGTTCTTCCGGCTGTGGAAGAGCCCCGCGGATTCGCGCTGCTGGCGCTGTGCGATGAGGGAGCTGGGACTTTACCGGCGGAAGCCAGGTTGACCACGGATGTGTCCCCTCCGATCGAGATCGGAGTTGGCGACATCATGATCCGCCTTGACGCGGGCACTTCGGCGGCGCGGATTGCCGAGATCGTGCGGGCGGTGCGATGACCGACATGATCATGCCGACGTACCAGTTGCGCATTCTGGTAGCGACGCAGCCGGTAGATTTCCGCAAGGGTCACGACGGGCTGGCCGCATTGGTGCAGTCGGTTCTGCGTGAGGATCCGTTCACTGGCACAGTGTTCGTGTTCCGCGCGAAGCGGGCCGACAGGTTGAAGATTCTGTTCTGGGATGGGACCGGTCTCGTGATGGCCTACAAGCGCCTCGAGGAGACGACGTTCGTCTGGCCGACCATCCGGGACGGTGTGATGACGCTGAACCGGGCGCAGTTTGAGGCTCTGTTCTCTGGCCTGGATTGGCGTAAGGTCCGGGCGCTGGAAGCGCGCCGACCGGCTGCGGCAGAATGAATCAGGCGGTCTAAAAGGCGTGCGTTTACAGTTGCTTCAGGGTATGTTGGCCGCATGTCTGTCGCAGTTCCCAAAGACCTTGACCTCTCCGTTTTGCCGCCTGATTACCGCGCGGCCTTTGAGGCTTTGCAAGCGATAGCCGCGCGTGTGGCCGCGCTTGAAGAGATCAACAAACGCCTTGAGCATCTTGTGGCAGAGATGAACCATGCATTGCATGGCAAGAAGTCCGAGAAGCTCGACGAGGACGATCGGCAGTTGGCCTTCGAGGACCTCAGTATTGCCGTCGCCGAGACCGAGGAACAAAAGCGCCAGACAGCGCCTGTCAACGATAAGGCCAAGCGCAAAAATGTGGCCAAGCGCAACCGCGGTAACCTGCCTGAACATTTGCCGCGCATCGAGCAGGTGGTCGAGCCCGATAGCCTGATGTGTCCATGTGGCTGCGGGCAGATGCACAAGATCGGCGAGGACCGCACCGAGCGGCTGGACATTGTGCCAGCGCAACTGCGCGTGATCGTCACCGTGCGCCCGAAATATGCCTGCCGAGCTTGTACCGATGGCGTCATCCAGGCGCCTGCACCGGCAGCTTTGATCGAGGGCGGGTTGGCGACCGAAGGGGCCATGGCCCATGTGCTGGTCAGCAAATATGCCGACCACCTTCCGTTATACCGACAGAGCCAGATCCTCGCCCGGTCCGGCGTCAATATCCATCGCAGCACCCTGGCCGACTGGGTCGGCGTGGCAGCCTTCCACCTCAGGCCGGTTGTTGACCGGCTGGCGGAACACCTGAAGGGGTCGACGAAGCTGTTCATGGACGAGACCACGGCGCCGGTCTTGGACCCGGGACGTGGCAAAACAAAAACCGGGTATCTCTGGGCGCTGGCCCGCGATGATCGGGGCTGGGGCGGCGATGATCCGCCGGGGGTCGTGTTCTTCTACGCGCCCGACCGCAAGGGAAAGAACGCAGAGACCTTCCTGCGGGGCTTTGACGGGATCCTGCAACTGGATGGCTATCAGGGGTATGATCGCCTGACACGTCCCACTCGCGAGGGAGGCAAGCCGATCCGCGTGGCGCATTGCTGGGCGCATGCCCGGCGCAAGCTCAAAGAGGTGTTCGACCGCGACAGCTCGGAGATCGCCGCCGAGGGCCTTCGGCGCATCGCCCGGATCTATGCCGTGGAGGCCGAAATCCGTGGCATCGATGCTGGACAACGCCTCTCGGCCCGAAAGGCGCGGTCAGTTCCCTTGGTCGAGGACTTCGGCGTGTGGCTGCAAGAGCAGCGCCTGCGCGTGTCGGCCAAATCCCGACTCGGTGAAAAGCTCGGCTATATCCATAACCACTGGGGCGGCCTGCAAACCTTCCTGATCGACGGCCGTGTTGAGATGGACTCCAACAGCGTGGAAAACCTGATCCGCCCGATCGCGCTCAATCGCAAGAATGCCCTGTTTGCGGGTCACGACGAGGGCGGAAAAGCCTGGGGCCGCATCGCGTCGCTCATAGAAACGTGCAAGATCAACGGAGTCGAACCCTTTGCGTATCTCAAGTCCACACTCGTAGCCATCGCTGCCGGGCATCCCCAAAACCGCATCGACGATCTGCTGCCCTGGAACTTCACACCGTCAAGCTGAAATAGACGTGCTGTCCAGCCACCGCTTACAATTCATTTATCCGCTCCGGTCCGCAAACGAGAGAAGATACTCTGTCAGTGCTGCATTGAAAGCGTCGGCGGCTTCGTACTGGACCCAATGCCCGGCATTAGCAACCAGCCTGAACGGCGCATCGGGGTCGCGGCCCGCAAGCCATGAACGCCGTTCGTCGAAATACGTCATGTTACAACTTGCCTTGTTCTATTATGCTATGCATTGGTTAGGCGCTAATCGTTGGCATGGCACGCCCAGGATGTGTGAGGCGTAATTGGTATATTGAAGTTTGGGCCGTGACGAACAGACTGCAGAGATCGTCTCCGCCCCATGCGAAGTTTGTAACTTCCTCAGGGAATTCCAAGATTTGGATTAAGGTGCCTTTTGGATCAAATACCTGGATGCCACCCGGTCCACAGGAAAAGAGATTGCCATTTGCATCAAACTTGAGGCCATCTGGGCAGCCTGGAAGGCTGCCATGTGTTTCGGCAAAAACCTCACCACCGAGCGTTTCAATGCCATTGGCCACACGAAACCGGCGGATATGGAAGCGGCGCGTGTCTGAAACCATTAGTTCCGTTTCATCAAGGTTAAGGCACAAACCGTTTGGCTGATCGAAATCATCCACCACAAGCGCAAGAGTTCCATCGGGATCCAGTCGGAAAACCCCCTGAAACTCCAGTTCCTGTTCTCTTTCGATTCCGTATTCTGGAAGCCGACCATAGATCGGATCGGTGAACCATATGGCACCGTGACTGTCGACAATAACATCGTTGGGGCTGTTTAGTTTGGAGCCATGCCAATGTGACGCCAGAACGCAAAGCTTACCATCATGTTCCTCGCGGACTACGCGGCTAGTGCCGTGCTCACACGTGATTACTCTTCCCTCATTGTCAAGTGTGCTGCCGTTAGCAAAATCGCTGGGCGCGCGATACACTTCTGTGCGCCCGTCGATATGCAGAAGATGCATAGAATTACCGCTGATATCGCTGAAAAGTATAGCGCCCCGGTCGGCCAGCCAGACCGGGCCTTCGGTAAAGCCAAAGCCGGTGGCCATCCGGCACGGCACGGTATCGGGTGCGATGATATTGGCGCGCCGTTTCGTCATTCGATTACCTCGGCCTGTCCGATGATAAAGTTCATCGAGCCTGTGATATCGGCCTCCATGAAGGTCCGGGCTGACTGAGAGTCCCCGCGTTCAAGCGCATTAATGATCAGAAGCCGCAAATTGCCGCGCTCCATCTGGGAATAATTCGGAAACAAGACGCTACGATAAGGCCCAGTGCGCAGCCAAAGTCCCCGTATCAGGCTCAAAAGATGGTCGAGCCCCGCCGCGCGATAGATAAGAAAATGGAAGTGGAAGATTGCTGCCATGGCAGCTTGGAGGTTTCCGCTGTCGCGGGCCGTTCGGATTTCTGCGTCAATGCCCTTTAGTGCGACAATCTTGTCGCCTGTCATGTGCTGCGCGGCGGAGAAAGCGGCCAGGCCTTCCAGGGCAATGCGAATGTCTCGCAACTCCCGCAGCTGATATGCGCCCAGAACGGGCACCCTGATGTATCGGTTTGGTTCGAAATCAATTGCGTTCTCTACCGAAAGCTGGTGGATCGCATCACGGATGGGAGTCGAAGAGGTGTTGAACTTCGCCATCAAATGTCGCAGGGTCAGTTTTTCACCTGGCTTTAGATGCCCAGATAACAATGCTCGGCTGATCTCATCATATGCGTAGTCTGACAAGGTTTGCTTATCCACCCCGGCAGGCCGAGGCTCTACAAAGTCTGCCATCAGAACATCCTTCCGCAATCAACCTGAAGAGTTTGCCCTGTAATAGCATTCTGCGCGCTCAGGAAGAGAACCGCTTCCGCGACATCTTCGGCCTCGACCATCCGCCCGAGCATCGTTTGCTTCAACGAGTTCGCTTTTCTTTCCACTGGCCAATCGTCTGTCCAGGGAGTGCGCGTCAAACCGGGGGCCACAGCGTTTACACGGACCTGCGGCCCAAGCCCTTTAGCAAGATTTCGGGTTAGATTGATCAACGCAGCCTTGCTTGCGGCATAGGCGAGCGAGCTCGCATCGCCCCCAAGTCCTGCTATTGACGCTACATTCACGATGGCACCGTCCGCTGCACGCAGGGCATTCTCGGCCGCTCTGCAACAATTGAAAGCGCCGATGAGATTGGTATCAAGCGTAGTCTGCCAAAGCGCATCGGAAATCGCACCCAAATCGCTAAAGGGGATCGGTGCGTCAGTACCGGAGGTGCCAGCATTATTGACCAGCACATCAAGTCCACCAAGTGCAGCGATTCCATCAGCGATCATCTGTTCCGCAGAAGAGCGGACCGAAACATTTCCTGCCAACGGAAACGCTCCCCCGAACTCCACTTCAATACCGGTGATCACAGCGATTGCAGTGTCATCATCTGGCAAGTGATTGCAGCCCACCCGAGCACCCGCATTCGCGAATGCCCGGGCGGTGGCCAGCCCGATCCCCGAGCCTGCTCCGGTCACGATAACGCGAAGCCCGTTCAGGGATCTCTCCGTACCTGCCAGTGCAGAGCTCATTGGCGCGACCCGATCAATAGGTAGCTCCTACCGCCTCTGTCACCTTTGCACCAGTGGCGTGCACTTCTGCGACCGAGGCGACAAGGTCAGACAGGTAAAGATCGGCGGTTTTGGCATGCACCGGATTGAGATGCATATGGATGCCAACCGGTTCTGCCTGGCGGCCGATGAACCAGCCGCGGGTGGTCATGGCTTCGCCGACTGCGCCGATGTCTAGATCTGGATCTTCCGAGGTGTAGACAAAGAGGCAAAGCTCGTGCGGTTTCAACACGGTCAGCCCCTTAATGGTATCAATGCCCGAAGTGAGCTTTTCTACCGTGTCCATGATGACTTTGGCCCAAGCGGTATAGCCATCCTCCCCCAGAAAATTCATTACCGCCCAGGCCGCGGCAACTGCACCGCCTGCTCTCGTGCCAGGTGCGGTGTCATTGATATAGGGGCCGCGCTCCCAGTCGCTAAAACTAAAGACCTGATACTCGTGTAGAGCTTTGTCACAGAGCATCATCATTGAGGCACCCTTCGGCGCATAACCGTACTTGTGCAAATCAGCAGAGATCGACGTAACACCGGGAACTGCAAAATCGAAATCAGGAATGTCATAACCGAGCTTTTTGACCCAAGGCGCAAGGAAGCCACCTACGCAGGCGTCGACATGCATCCATAGATCGTGCTTTTTCGCAACTGCGGCGATCTCTGCGATCGGATCAAAAACCCCAAAAGGGTAGTTGGGTGCGCTGCCCATGGTCATAATCGTATTCGCATCGAAACGCTTTTCCAGCTCTTCAGCATTGGCGCGGTAATCAGCACGGGTCGTGGGCACACGGATTGTTTTTATACCCAGAAATGCCGCCGCCTTGTCAAAGGCCGGGTGTGCAGTGCGGGGTAAGACCGCATTCGGCTCAGAAATACCCTTGGTTTTGCGTGCCCAGTCCCTGGCTGTCTTCATCGCCAAGAATATTGATTCAGACCCCCCCGAGGTAAAAGTCGCATGGGCCTCGGCTTTCGCGTGGTGGAGAGCTAGCCCCATATCAAGCACTTCTTGCTCCAGCTTCTGCATACTGAAGAAGACTTTCTTGCCCATTGCGTTTTCCGTCCAGTAGCTTTCATAAGCTTCCTGCTGGACGCGCTTCACCTCTTCATCAAGGTAATAGAAATAGAGTGCCATTCGTCCTTCTTGCCAGCTGAAATCATCCTTCTTTGCGTCTTCGAGTTCCAATTTGAGATCGCTCCAAGGTCTTCCTTTTGCGGGAATTACAGTCATCTTATTTCCTTCTTGTGTTTGTGTTTTGAAATAGCTCATGCATGCATGATTTGATCAAGGAAAGCGCCGACTCGCGGATTGCATCGGGCACGATCAAAGAATTGTTCAGGGGGCACGGCTTCGATAATTTCACCGCTTTCCATCATCACTACCCGGTCGGCTATGCGGCGGGTAAAGCCCATCTCGTGAGTGACCACGATCATTGTCATGCCTCGTTCGGAAAGCCCGGTCATCACGTCCAGCACCTCGCCCACCATTTCGGGGTCAAGCGCTGAGGTAGGCTCGTCAAACAGCATCACCCGCGGCGACATGCACAACGCCCGACAAATCGCGACCCGTTGCTGTTCTCCGCCAGACAACGTTTCGGGATATTTCCGCGCCTTATCGGCGATTCGGACGCGGGTAAGCTCCTCCATCGCGCGGGCTTCGGCCTCTTCCCGGCGAATGCCCTTGACCTTCATCGGACCGATACAGCAATTTTCAAGGATCGATAAATGCGGGAACAGGTTGAACTGCTGAAATACCATGCCGACATGCTTGCGCAAATCATGCGCGGTTCCGTCAGCTTCCGAGACCTTTACGCCCCCAACGAAGATTTCGCCTTGCTGGTAGGCCTCCAAACCATTGATCGCATAGACGGCCGTTGACTTGCCAGAGCCAGAAGGTCCGCACACAACGATCTTCTCACCCTCATGAACATCCAGGTTGATATCCCGCAAGACGTGCAGGTTGCCATACCACTTACTGACATTGCGGAGCGAGATGATGGGGTAAGCGCTGATTTGGTTCATGACGATCTCAATGTTGCTGGCGCGCGGCAATGCGACGTTCGATCCAGCGGCTGTACCAGCTCATGCTGGCGCAGACAGTCAAATAAATGACGGCGACAAATGCATAGGCCTCAGCGAAGAGTCCTAACCAGGTAGGGTCGGCCTTGGCGGCATTTGCAGTTCCCAACAAATCCAACATTGAAATTACAATTACCAAGGATGTATCTTTGAATCCGGCGATGAAGAGATTGACCATCGATGGAATGGTGATGCGCATAGCCTGAGGAAGGATGATGAAGATCATCGTCTGCCAGTATCCCATACCCATCGCCTTTGCCGCCGCATATTGCCCCTGTGGCACGGCCTGTAGACCACCGCGAATAGTTTCGGCCATGTAGGCAGCGAAGAACATGATAAAGGCAATCTGAGCCCTCAAGATGTTCGGAATATTCACCTCTGCTGGCAGCAGGAGCGGCAGCATGATGTTCGCCATAAATAGCAAGGAAATTAGAGGTACGCCGCGTATTACCTCAATGTAGGCTACACATACCCAACGAACCACATGCATCTCCGACCGACGTCCAAGTGCCAGCAAGATTGAGACAAATACGCATGACACCATACCGACACTTGCCAGCATCACCGTCAGCGGTAGGCCGGACCAGAAGCGCACTTCAACATGGGAAAGTCCAAAACCGCCTGCCATGAGTACGCCAATAACCCCAAGCCCTACGAGCCAAAGACCAAATAACCAACGCCGACGCTCTTGAGTGGCCCAACTTGCCGGAAAACAGCTTGACACCACTAATACTACGACAAGGATCAGCGCGAGAGCGGGCCGCCATTGATCATCGTACGGATAGGTGCCGAAAAGGATCAAGCGCCATTTAGCTTGAATAAAGGCCCAACATGCTCCGCCAGCGTCGATACACTCGCGGAAGTTAGCCGGGGCAACCCGCGCATCAATAATTGCCCATCTGATGGCACCCGTGGCTACTTCGTAGACGATCCAGAGTACGATCAGCGTCAAGAGGGAATTACTAAGGCTATTAAACAGATTTTTCCAAATCCAGACCAGCACCCCTTGTTGGGGTGACTTGGGAGGGAGCAGAGCATGGTAGGCCTCTGTAGTCATCGCTCTATCTCTCAACATAGCTAATTTGTTGGTTGTACCAGTTCATGAATGAAGAGGTGAGCAGACTCAGGCTGAGATAGATCACCATCAAGATAGTGATGCATTCAATCGCGCGGCCGGTCTCTGAGATTACAGCGGTAGACACACGGACAAGTTCCGGATAGCCGATCACAACCGCAAGCGAGCTGTTTTTTGTCAGACTCATATACTGGCCAGTCATTGGCGGCACTACGATGCGCATCGCCTGCGGGAAAACGACTTTGCTCATCACCAGTCGTAAGGGCAGCCCAAGACTGCGCGCTGCTTCAACCTGACCTTTCCGGACCCCTTCGACTCCAGAACGGATTGTTTCGGCGGCAAACCCAGACTGATAGACCGAGAGCGAGACGAGCACAGCAACAAACTCCGGCGTTATGTTAGTGCCGCCTCGAAAATTGAACCCCTTGAGTTCTGGCACGTCCACCCCAGAACCGAGGCTGACAAAGATCAGGATAACAAGCGGGACACCGATGAGGCCGCCAATAGAAAACCAGGCCACGCGATGAGATTTTCCATTAATTTCCCGGTATTTAACTGCACGACGATACAGAAGAGATGCGGAGAGAAGCCCTACCGCGAGTGCAACAAATATCCAGTAATGCAGCGACTGAAACTCAATGGATGGGAAATAAATTCCCCGGTTCGTTACAAACACCCCTGGGAAAGGGTTCAAGGCCTCTTTCGGCAACGGAAGCAGCGTCGAGAACGCGTACCAGAAGAGCATCTGAAGTAGCAGTGGGATATTGCGTACGGTTTCGATGTAAACCAGAGCAACCCGCGAGACGAGCCTGTTTTCGGACATGCGCGCAAGCGCTACGATTAAACCCAAAATTGTGCAGCAGACAATGCCCAGAATCGACACCCGTACAGTGTTTATGAACCCGACAATAAATGTCTGCCAGACTGGACTAGTTGCGGTCGCACCGATGTAATTTGGCCCAACCTCAAAGCGCGTCGGTAGAGCTAGAAAATCTAAACCGAAGCCCAGATTAGAGCGCGGTAGATTGTCGTTGACATTTGCCACTATCCAATACGCAACGTAAACTATCAAGAACGCCGTTAGGACCTGCCAGACCGCGCTCCTAAACCAAGGACGGCTCCAGACCGGGCGTAATCGAACATCCTCCAATGCCTTCTTTTTGCATCGTCCCACTTTATCAAACCTGCTTATCAGCTGGGCCATACCGGACGTCCACTTTACAAAGAAGCAATTCTGAAATTGGCGTTCCGGCTGTCTCCGCCGGAACGCATTGAGGACAGACAATCAACGCCAGTTTGGAGCCCATTGCAGTCCACCATCAGCGGGTAACGCATTCATGCCGCGCGGCAGTTGAACCGCGGACTTCATACCAAAATTGCGTTCCCAAATATCATTGTAGTTTCCAACCGCACGAACGATGTTCACCGTGAAGTCATTAGAAAGGCCCATATTTTCACCGAGAGACTCGGTAATACCAAGGAACCGCTGGAGTTCCGGGTCTTCTGTCTTGAGCATCTCGTCTAGATTTTCTTCGTTGATTCCAAACTCGTCTGCCTGGACCAAAGCGTAATGGACCCATCGCGCTACATTTGACCACTGGGGATCTGATTCTAGAATAATTGGGCCCATATGAGATTTTGCGAACACCTCATCGAGAATGACGTGGTCAGTTGGCACCTGCATTCGGAGACGGCGGGTACCCAGAAATGGAATTTCTGAGGTCACTACATCGCAACGGCCATTTTCATAATACTCGTATCGCTGGTTAGAATCCTCAAATGCCACAGGCGTGTAGGTCATGCCTCTGGCTTTGAAGAAATCTGAAATAAGACTATCAGTGACCGTTCCAGCGACCACACAGATCGAAGCGCCATCGAGATCAGAAATCTTGGTCGCGCCGGTACGCTTATGTGGACCATAAAACCTTGGCCTGAATAAAGCGTCGGACCAATGAAATCGAGGCCCAGCTCGGTATCACGGCCGAGGGTATAAGTGATAGCAAGACCCGCCAAGTCGACTTCGCGTGTTTTCACTGCAGGTATACCCTGAGCAAAGGTCATCGGTATGTACTCTACAGCGTCGCCATCACCAAACACTGCGGCAGCAATTGCGCGGCAGTAATCTACATCAAAGCCCTGCCACTTGCCCTCATCGCTCAATGTCGCCAACGCGGGCACATTTTGGTAGACGCCACAGCGCAATTTTCCGTGCGCCTTGATTTCATCCAGAATCACGCCAGCCGATGCCATCGTGGCCCCTGCAAAAGCAAGCACCCCAGTGGACAGAATGGTTTTCAATATCGTTCTCATTTGCACCCCTTTCCTCCATTTAGTTAGCGGCTACCAGAGCTTGGGCCGCAATCAAATTATACAAATGTTGCAACAATTGTCACTAGGTACCAAGAGAAATCAAAAAGAAATAGGCGATTTCTTGGTACATCATTCAAGTTTCAAGAAATGCGAAGGTCGGCATACTCGTACTATCTAATTGGTTTTATGATATAATACGAAAAAATCCGTGATTTCCTAGGAAATTCCGAGCAGGCGAAAAAAGTGGGGAACTGAAGCGGACATCTAGAAACATAGGGATTCGCAATTGACATTTTTCATATGTTGCAACATTTTAACGTTTTGAACCAGAACACAGCGGGAGACATTCGTGAACAAGATTAGTCGATTTCCGGCAGCAGGAGCGCCCTGGAACGAGATCGAAGCAGATCTGTCACTCCTCAAGAAAGATGACCTTGACTGGCGGCGCGGTCGTCTGCCAGCGTACATTTATTACTTCGATGAGGATGTACTCAACGTCCAGATGGACGCTTATCGGCTGTATGCGGTTGAGAACGGCTTAGGGGAAGGCAAGGCCTTCTTCAGTCTTACAAGGATGCTCGAAGACATTTCCCGTATGGCACTTGATTTGTTTAACGGCCCCGCCGACGGGGCAGCCTCCTTCACTTCTGGTGGTACGGAAAGCCTGATCGAAGCTTTGCGCACTGCCAAAAAACTGCATTTCCGCGACAAGGGCTGCAGCACACGTCCGAATGTAATCGCACCGTATTCTGCCCATGCAGCCCTAAACAAGGCTGGGGAGGTGCTGGATGTTGAGATCATCCGCGTGCCTGTGACAAATGAATTTCGTGCTGACCCCGGCGCAATGTCAGATCGAATCAATGATGACACGATCATGATTTTCGGCTCGGCACCCTGCTTTCCCTATGGTGTCATTGATCCGATCCCACAACTTGGGCAGATCGCCATAACTCGCAATGTATGGCTTCATGTCGACGCTTGTTGGGGTGGCTTCATCTCACCATTTGCCAAACAACTTGGCTATCCCATTCCTGATTGGGATCTGGGTGTACCAGGTGTGACCAGCTTATCTGCGGATATTCACAAATTCGCCTATGGTGCAAAGGGCGCATCGCTGTTGCTGTTCCGCGATCCTGGCCTGAAGGAATTGGAGCGTTTCAGCTTCAGCGACTGGCCAAGAGGGACATACGCCACGCCGACTTTGATGGGCAGCAAACCGGCAGGGTCAATTGCGTCTGCTTGGGCCGTGATGCGTTACCTTGGGAATGAAGGATACCTTCGCACCACCAAAGCATCGATGGACGCGACCATGGGCTTTATTCGCGGGATAGACGGTATTGCAGGTCTTCGCTGCTTACAGCCGACAGGCGAGGCAAACCTATTTGCTTTCGTATCTGAGGATCCGGAAGTGGACATCATGGCAGTCGCGGATGTGTTGCAATCTAAGGGGTGGTTTCCAGGTCGAATGCGCACGCCCCTCGCTATCCAACAAGGAGTGAACCCTGTCCACCTGCCCATTGTGGATGAGTATGTGGCAGAAGTCGCTCGTTCTGTCGAAATTGTACGCGCTGCCGGAGCTCGCAGCCAGTATGGCGAAAACACCTATTAGTTTAACCACTGCACAGCCGGAGGCCCATGCCGTGCCCTTTTTGAACTCGACGGGCGACCTGGACAAGGCCGCACACCTGCATCCCTACACCAATGCACGCAAGTTCGAGGCAGAAGGCCCGCGCGTTATGGAACGTGGCAACGGCATCTATGTCTATGACGATCAGGGCAACGAATATATCGAGGCCCTCGCAGGACTTTGGTCCGTCGCGGTGGGCTTTGGCGAGAAAAGGCTGGTTGATGCTGCCGCAGAGCAGATGGCTAAGCTTCCGTACTATCATGTGTTCTCTCAGAAAACCCACAGTCCGGCGGCAAAGCTGGCTGACAAACTCGTGGCGATGACACCGGAGCATCTGACAAAGGTTTTCTTCACCAATTCCGGCTCGGAAGCAAACGATACAGTCGTCAAGTTGATCTGGTTTCTCAACAATGCGCTGGGTCGGCCGGATAAGAAGAAATTCATTGCGCGCCAAAATGCTTATCACGGAATTACAGTTGCATCAGGCTCACTCACCGGGCTTCCATGGAACCACGCAAGTTTCGACCTACCCGCAATCCCTGTGCGGCATTTGACTTGCCCTCATGCCTACTTCTTCGCCCATGATGGAGAAGCCGATGCGCAGTTCGCCCAGCGCCTCGCTGATGAGTTGGAATCAACAATCCTTCGTGAAGGAGCTGAAACCATTGCCGCGTTTATTGGTGAACCATTGATGGGCGCGGGTGGTGTTTTGGTTCCACCTGACGGCTATTGGGAGAAGGTCCAGGAGATTTGCCGTCGATATGACATTCTGATTATCGCAGATGAAGTCATCACCGGCTTTGGTCGAACCGGCAAGATGTTTGCATGTGAAACCTTTGGTATCACGCCCGATATCATGGTTCTCTCCAAGCAGATTACGTCTTCTTATCAACCACTTGCCGCAGTCGTGCTAAGCGATCAGCTTTATCAAACCATTGCCGATCATACAGCAAAGCTGGGCAATCTTGGGCATGGTTTCACGGGTTCTGGCCATCCCGTCGCTGCCGCAGTCGCGCTTGAAAATCTCGCGATTATCGAAGAACGGGGGCTTGTGGAAAACGCCGCGGCAATGGGCCAAGTGTTGCGCGTCGAGCTGGAGAAATTTAGTGATCATCCTTTGGTCGGTGAAGTTCGCGGTGTCGGATTGATAGCCGCAGTCCAACTTATCGCGGACAAGAGGACGCGTCGGCGCTTCGCTCCAGAAGGTAAGGTTGGCTCCTTCGTTTTCGAACGTGCGCATCACTACGGACTAATCGTGCGTAACGTGAGGGACGCAATTGCTTTTTGTCCGCCGCTTATCATTAACGAGGCAGAGGTGAGGGAGATCGCCATACGCTTCGGTAAGGTTCTTGGCGATGCGCTCGATTATGCAGAAGCCAACAAAATGATTTGAGCGTGTGGGAGGAAGACTATGCCTATCACTAAAACAGCAATCGTGACAGGGGGCGGCACAGGAATCGGAAGAGCCTGTGCGGAACTGTTATCCCAAACTCATCGAGTGATTTCCTGTGGGTTGGATCATGACAACGATTTCCCGCAGAACCTTGAATTTCGACATCTTGATGTAACGGACGCTCAAGCCGTGCAACACGTCCTGCGCGACGTCACAGAATGCTCGGCGCTTGTCAATTGCGCGGGCATGATTGTCGCTGACAAGGGTGAATTCGAGATCGGTGGCTTTCGCAAGGTTATCGACGTTACGTTAATCTCAACGCGGTGCATCTGGTAACTCATTCGCTGATCGATGCGTTGGCTAAAAGCGGCGGAAGCGTAGTCAATATCGCTTCAATGTGGAGCTATTTTGGCTCTCCCGGCAATCCAGCCTACTCAGCTAGCAAAGGCGCGATCACAGCGCTGACTAGGTCGCATGCGGTTGCTTATGCGCCACGCGGCGTGCGTGTGAACGCCGTGGCACCTGGCTGGATAGAGACACGCCTATCCAAAGGCGCAATTCACAATCCTGAACGAGCCAAGAAAATTATGGAACGCCTGCCTATGGCGCGCTGGGGACAACCAAAGGACGTAGCAGATGTAATCGCGTTTCTCCTATCTGATCAGGCGCGTTATGTCACCGGTGCTGTCCTTCCTGTCGATGGCGGCTTTGGGATCGCCTAACCGTTCGCTACCAGAATTCGGAGAAAATAGTTATGTTTGACGATCTCAGAGTCTGATTCAAAAGTCTGTCATACATAACAGTATCTTGAGAGACGCCTGATCAGGATTCGGATATGGGCTATCCAAATCCATGCCGTTGAACTTTTGATTGATGTCTCCCAATCTTTGGTCAAG
>Ga0208648_1001783_pt1 | contig 16297 bp, 14 predicted proteins | sample AntAceMetag02UKL_FD_184772 | JGI IMG/M metagenome (GOLD analysis project Ga0208648, IMG submission 184772) | Saline lake microbial communities from Ace Lake, Antarctica - Antarctic Ace Lake Metagenome 02UKL (SPAdes) (version 2) | ecosystem: Environmental > Aquatic > Non-marine Saline and...
ATCACAGCGACATAATAAAACAAAAGTTAACCGAGATGCTTTTCCGGCCGATACTGATGAAATTCATGCGCCGGGTGGAGAAGATCAGCGTAACCTCACCCGGATATATCGCCGGATCACCAATCTTGACCAGGTTCAAGGATAAATGCGTGGTTATCCCTATCGGGATCGATCTCTCCAAGTATGACGAAACTCCCGCTATCGAGGAACGGGCAGCTGAAATCAAGCGCATTCATGGAGAAAGAATCGTTCTCTTCATCGGTCGGATGGCGCTCTATAAAGGAATCGAGTATCTTATCAAAGCGATGGATGGAGTGGATGGTAAGCTTCTGGCAATCGGGAAGGGCGATCGGCTTGAATCGTTGAAGATGATGGTAGCCTCCCACCACCTGGAAGATAAGGTCTGCCTGATGCACGAGGTCTCCCGGGATGATCTATTGGCCTATCTCCGGGCCTGCTCGGTCTTCTGTCTTCCTTCCATCTCCCGGAATGAAGCCTTCGGGATCGTTCAGCTAGAAGCCATGGCCAGTTCACGGCCGGTGATAAGTTCACGACTCGACACCGGGATTACTTATTCAAATCTGGACGGCGAGACCGGACTGGTTGTCCCCCCCCGGGACGCACCGGCGCTGAGAGTCGCCATTAATCGTCTCCTTGACGACCATACTCTTAATGCCGAGATGGGACGGCGGGGGCGGCTCAGGGTGGAGCAGGAATTCACCAAAGAGAAAATGGCGGATAGGACCTTTGAGTTGTATGAAGCATTAGGGAATGGGGGAAAAAGCGAATAACGAACCGCAGAACATCGAATATCGAATGTCGAAGTAAAAGAAGCCGAGGCGAGGCAACTTCGACATTCGGAGTTCGGTGTTCGATATTCGATATTCGCCTTTAATTGGGGCCGAGGCAGGGGGGAATTTTAACCAGAAAAAGTGACAATTTTAAATCAGGACTGGACAACCACCTGATTCCCATCATCTCCACCAAAGTTATATATTAAACAATTCTACATAAAGGCACTGAAAAATACCCGTACAATAATAACAACATAATTGTTACGCTTTCAATTCTTCTCTTTGTGCCTTAGTGTCTTAGTGGCAAAAATATTTACGTATCTGAGTTAGTTAAATAAAGACCGGAATGGGCAAATGACACTCTTTCTACTTACACTTATAGGCACATTCATTCTCTCATTGATCCTCACTCCACGACTGGTCAAGTTAGCGTCGCGGATGAGTATCACTTACTCCAGACAGGACGGCAGAGTAAGTTCACGGGCTACACCACTTTTAGGGGGGCTATCGATCGGAATCGCATTTATGATCACAACCGCCCTGGCCTTTCTATTCAGCCGGAGTGAGATGCTGGGAGAATATGACTACCACTACCTGGGGATCGTTATCGGGAGCTGTCTGATGATAGCTCTGGGAATCTACGATGACACCCGCGGCGCTCCCCTTCTTCTCAAGCTTTCCATCCAGATTATCGCCGCGGTAATCCTGATCGGATGCGGATATCAGATCAGCATCTTCACCAATCCCTTCGGCGGACAGATAGAGATCGGTTGGTGGGGGATCCCCGTCTTCATTCTCTGGATGATCAGCCTGCCTAACGCCCTGGGTCTGATAGACCGAATCGATGGTCTGGCCTGCGGCGTGGCTGCGATCTGCGGCATCACCTTATTCTTCGCCGCTCTGAACGGCCCCCCGTTTGTGCCCATCATCGCCCTGGCACTTTCCGCCAGCTGCGCAGGATTTCTCCGCTATAATTTTTATCCGGCCCGGATATTCCTGGGGTCAACGGGAACACTCTTTCTCGGCTTCGTGCTCGCCGCTGTCGCGGTTCAAGGATCATTTAAAGTAACCGCCTCGATATCGCTCACTCTGCCCCTCTTAGCTCTCGGCATCGCTGTCTTCACCCGGCTCTGGAGAACCTTCGGGAGAGCAACGACAATCTCCACGAACCGGCAGCTCCATAATCACTTGCTTCATCTCGGTTATTCTCCCAAACAGACTGTTCTGATACTCTATCTACTCCAGGCCAATCTGGGAGTTATAGCACTGGTCATGGCGGAAGCCGGAAGAGTCCTTGCCCTGGCGGTATTCTTTCTGGTGGGGAGCATGATGTATATACTATTTACTATAATGAAAGACTATCGTAGGCGACTCAAAGAGACATAGGGAGATACGGCCTAAACAGGACCTTAGCTTCGTAACTAATTTAACCGCTAATCTCGCAAATCCTCGCTAATTGTAAGCTATAACTATAATGAAAAATAACAAAACACCCATTGATTCGATACCGCCGCTGGTGAATGACATAGGGGGATGGATGACCGAGGCGGAAGGACGGCTCCTTTACGATCTGGCAAAGAAAGCTCCCCGGGGAGGGGCCATCGTCGAAATCGGGTCCTTCCAGGGTAAGTCCACCATCTGGATGGCTAAGGGTTCAGAAGCTGGAAATAAACTTCGCGTCTACGCTATCGATCCTCACGAGGACAAACCGGAAAATTTTGATAAGTTTCGCTCATTTATAGCTCGCGCCGAAGTTGAATCGCTGGTCACACCCATCCGGAAGTTTTCCCAGGAGGCGGCCAAGGATTTTCAGGAACCGGTCAGTATGATATTTATCGATGGAGCCCATGAATACGAACCGGTAAAAAATGATTTTGAACTCTGGTTCCCGAAAGTAGTGGAAAATGGTATTATGGCTTTCCATGACACCATTGACAATCAGTGGGGCTCGACCAGGGTAGTCAGGCAATTCATTTATAGATCCCGGAGTTTCCGGGAGATTGGACTGGTGGACTCTATCACCTACGGGAGCAAAGTAAACGGCAATTCTCGATCCGACCGGTTGCGGAACCGGTATCTACTCTTAATAAATTACTTCTGCGGAATTGGCCTGCGCTTCTCCCTCCCCGCACCGGTAAAACGCATGGGCAAAAAACTGATAAGCATGGGACAACGTGGATAACAGCCTTGCGGTGAAATAAGGAGACCATTCCCTATTCCCCATTCCCCAATCCCTATAAAATTACAATGATCTATCTAACAGTATTTATTGTCGCGGCGGTTATCTCATTTCTGGTTACGCCCCCGGTAATAAGATTCGCCTCCCGGCGAGGTATCGTCGGGCCGTGCCTCGATAACGCGAAGACGCGCCGATCCGTCCCCTTGCTGGGGGGGATCGCTATCTTCATTGCCTTCTCGGTCTCCACTGCTCTGGCCTTCCTCCTGAGCCGGGGAAAAATGCTGGGAGAATACGACACCCACTTTTTCGGTCTGATGCTGGGCAGTCTCATTATTCTCAGTCTGGGAATCTATGACGATATCCGGGGAATCAAGGCCCCGGTTAAACTACTCTTCCAGACACTAGCAGCGGTAATTCTGATTCTCTGCGGCTACAATCTTAATATCATCACTAACCCATTCGGCGGAGAAATTCAGCTGGGCCTCTGGGGCATCCCTTTGACCATCCTCTGGATCATCGGACTGACTAACGCCATCAACCTGCTGGACGGGCTTGATGGCCTGGCCTGCGGAGTAGCCGGTATCGCCGGACTAACTCTCTTTTTCTGCAGTCTGGATGGGACAACTTTCATGCCGGTTATAGTAATCGGGATGGCAGGTGCCTGTCTCGGCTTCTTGCGGTATAACTTATATCCGGCCCGGATCTTTTTAGGGGATACCGGAAGTCTTCTCCTGGGGTTCATCCTGGCGGCGGTCTCCATCCAGAGTTCATTTAAGACCACTGCCGGTATCGCGCTGGTCCTCCCTCTCGTCGCCTTACTGCTCCCGATCTCCGATACCTTAATCGCCTTTCTGCGCCGGATCATAAAAGGACAGAATCCTCTCCTGGGCGATCGGCGACATCTCCATCACCGACTTCTGTTGCTTGGGTATTCACAGAAACAGGTGGTCCGAATGTTTTATCTCCTCACTATTAATCTAGGGATTATCGCCCTGGTCATGAAATATGCCGGCCGAAATCTGGCTTTCGGGATGTTATTTTTAATCGGCTTGATGCTCTATATCTTCCTCAAGATCATCGAAGACTTCCGCTATTCGATTAAGGGCAGAAGTTCGGGGAAAAAGAATGACTGAACAAAGCTGTGACAAAGATAGCTTCGCCACTAATATCTGGGGGAAGGCCCAGACGGATAGACTCCCGATTCTTGGATCAATAGAGCTAACCAGACGTTGTAATCTCCGCTGCCCCTATTGCTACGTTGGGTTCGCTCGCGATACTCCGCCAGAGAACGAACTGAGCCGTGAGGAGATCTTCTCAATCTTTGATCAAATCGCGGAGAAGGGGTGCCTCTTTCTCACTCTTTCCGGAGGAGAACCACTTTTACGTGATGATTTCCGATCTCTCTATGGATACGCCTTACAGAAAGGATTTCTGATAACCATATTCACCAATGGGACACTTATTGACCGGGAGATGGCGGATTTTCTGGCCAACTATCCACCATATTTTATTGATATCACAACCTTCGGTACCACTGAAAATATCTATGAGAAAGTCTCGGGTGTAAAGGGAAGTTACCGACGCTGCCGGGAAGCTATTAAACTCCTTGAAGAAAGATCGATCCCCTTCGGGCTAAAATCAGTCATCAATACTATTAATCACGCCGAAACCTGGAAGATGAAAAAATTCGCCGAAGGGTTGGGCAAACAATTTCGATTTGATACATTGATCTGTCCCGAATTAAACGGAGACCAACATGCTACCAACTATCGCCTCACCCCGCGGGAGATAATTCAACTCGACTATCAAGACCCTGAAAAGTGGCTGGAGTGGTTGTCTTTTGACTGCAGGCAATGGGGGCCGGTACACTCCAATCGGCTCTATAAATGCGGAGGAGGACTCTATTCTTTTCATATTTCTTCCACGGGACAACTCGGTCTATGTGTTCTGGATACTAATTTTCGCTACGACCTTACCAAGGGAAGCTTTCAAGATGGCTGGGATCAATTTATACCCTCGGTAAGAGAAAAGATTAATCAAAAACCCAACAAATGCAGCAGTTGCAAGATCAGAGCTCTTTGCAGTATCTGTCCCGCCTGGTCAACTCTGGAGACCGGCTCCCCCGAAAAATCGGTAAAATTCCTTTGCCTGATCGCCCACTTTAGAGGTATATTATTAAATAAGAGTCGGAGACCTCATAATGGAAAAAAAGAAAAAATATATAAAGCCTGAGATTAAAACCATAGAACTCAGTTTCAATGCTGCTCAAATGGGTACCTGCCATACACCATCTGTTCCCGTCCTGCAATCTACCGTTCCACCAGTGCCCTGCATTATCGCTCCATGCCCATAATTTAGCAGGAGCAATATTGATGGAACAGACATCTATTAGCATCGGCGGCATTCCGATTCAGATAAACTTACCCGATTATTCAACCTGCCTTGAGGATAGCTATCTTCCCTTCCGCATCTCCTCAACTCTCTCGGACATTGTCTGGCATATTCATCCGGAGGCAATTTCTCGCGACTTTTCTTCCACTCGAAAATCATCCGAACTTCCCAGAAATTGGAAAACTGTCCAACGAGACGGAAAGAAAGGGTTTTTTCTGCCGTGGGAAGTTGGAGATATATCTCCTTGTAAGAGAGCCCTAATGGAGAATAACTGCTCCCGAGGAGATATCTGGATCGAAAGACAGAAGCTGGAGAATATCTCATTTCCACTATACCCTCTCGACCTGCTCCTATGCTCCCATCTCCTTCTTCACCGGGAAGGAATGATCATTCATGCCGCGGCCGTGAAGATCAACGATGAAGCATTCCTCTTCCCCGCGGCTTCAGGGAGCGGGAAAAGCACCTGGGCTGATCTTGCCCATAAGTTGTCCTCCTGGTCGGTTCTGGGAGAAGACAAGATCATTCTGAAAAAAAGTGGCGCTGATTATATGATTTTCGGGACGCCCTGGAACCATCGTCAGAAATTCCAAGTAGCAGAGTCAGCTACTTTGCGGGGGATCTTTTTCCTTCATCACAGTTCGGAGAATCAGATCAAACAGATCAAAAAATTCTTATCTATCCAGGAAATCCTCCAACAGGCATTTATGCCATTCAACGATCGAGATGAACTCGACCAGGCTGTCTCTATCATCGAAGATGTCATTCGCCGCGTTCCAACCTATAGTTTCGGGTTCCAACCAGATCAATCCGCGTTAGATTATTTTCAGTCTTTTATAAAAAAAGTATCGGGACAATAAATATAGTTAAAAAGGTAGCCGCCCCGTATTAGGCTGGGCGTTTATTGCGCACCTTAAAAGGTGCGGCTACCAAAAGTTAGCGCGAAGCGCTAAGTTAATCTATGACAGAGAATCTCTTTAATGAACTACTGGATTGTAAGGTCCCTATCCGGATCCAGCCGGTTGGATTGAGCATGCACCCGTTTATCCGCAGGGAGGATTACATTACGATCGCACCCCTCTTGCCTGACAATCCGGATGAAGCAGAAAATATGATCGCAATAGGTGATTGCATCATCTTACAGGAAAATTGTGACCGATGGCTGATTCACAGGGTTATCGGTAAAAACCATAAGAATAAAACAATCATCACTAAAGGGGACGCTCTCCTATATCCCGATCAACCGGTGACATCCTTGACGATCTGGGGGAAAGTCACTGTGATTCATAGATCAGACTCCGAAAGAGAGTATCTGCTTGATAGACCGCTTCAACGGATAATCTGCCGATGGATAGCCTTTCTCTCCCGGTGTGAGAAGATAATCTCCTTGATATTCCGATTACGACGCCGAAAGGTGGAATACTCGCAAGGAATGGAATTTACAGCCCGGATACTCAAATTTCCGAAATGGACTTTGACCAGGGTGTTTTTCCCTTGATTTGCGTTGTAAGACCGTAGGATTAGTGTTATATTTAATTCCTGAAATAAAATTTCCATGAATGATCCAGGTTTTAATCTTTATTCACAGCCCAGACTTTAGTCTGCGCACATCAAAAGGTGCGGCGACCAAAATAATACCCAATAAATCGCGGTTTTTGCAGGAATCAATTACTGAATAGTTATGAAGAATCGAATCATATTCCTATCAGTCACCCTGATTATTCTGATAATCGGAGGAGTAATGCTCCTAACCGGAACTGAGGATGAGAATAGAACCTCCCTGAATTCTGAGGATGATCCAGTCGACGTTATCCAGAATGAAATTTCTTCCCCCACGATAAAATCCTCTCCGATCCGTAAGGAAATGGCGCAACTGAAAGAGAAAGACTATATCTCTGCTCCCTTATCGAATTATTCCCGGAAAATGGCAGCGGTAAAAGACAATCAGAAAGACGAGGGGTATAAGGTTGTCCACGGTGATAAAGAGGGCATCACAATTGAAATTTCAATCCCCGACTACCGACTTGATACCATTACCGGAGACGACCATTCATACCAACAGGCCTCTATTCCCGGTTACTTCTCAATGGAAGAACCGGGACAGCCTTCCCTTCCAGCTAAAATCATAACTCTTCCCCTCCCCGGCGTAGAGACGGTAGAGGTGACGGCAACTTCCACCGAAACCGCCGACTCGGAACCGGCGGATCTCCTTATCTCATCTTCCGGAGACCGGATCCGGGAGGAGCTTCGAAAAATCTGGGCACAGAGGATCACCGAAGATGAAGAGTTCCTCTCTTCTCCCCCTCCGGACTGGAAGACCTTCGCAGAATTACAGGCCAAGATAAACTCGGCGCCGCGAGAAGAAACCTTGAAATCTGTTGGATCCGTCCTATCCGACGAATCGGAAGATTCCGCCGGTGAGATCTATCCGGCTGAAATTGTCTCCAACACATCATACTGGTCGGGAGACGAACAGTCGCTCAATCTCCTGGTAACACCACTCCAGTATAACCGGTCCACCCGGAGAATCTCCTCCCACTCCAGGATCACTGTGGAGGTAAAGTTCGGAAAAGCAGTCGCGGCACTGCCGAAACAGACCCAGCCGGATTACGGGGAACAGTTCGCGCTCGCCAACTCCAACTCCTTCCAGGCCTTCGTTTGTCAGGACGGAATCCACACCATCACTTATCAAAACCTGGACAATGCCGGTTTCAAAATAGGCCAGGACCCGCGCGCGCTCCGGATGTATTTCATGGGCCAGGAGATCCCTATATATATCGAGGGAGAAGATGACGGAACCTGGGATAAGGGAGATTTTATCGACTTTTACGGAGAAAAGAATACCGGCTTCTACAGCCAAACCAACACCTACTGGCTCTACCAGACTGCCGGTTCCGGAACCCGGATGGTGGAGGTCAGTGGACCCCGCTGTGGCCGGCCCGGACGGCAACGCCATTTTCTTGACTCTATCCATCTAGAGGAAAATCTCTCTTATCAGCCATACCTTCTGGTGGGAGAGGGGAAAAGCGCCTGGTTCTGGACCTTTGCCGGTTATGGTTATGGGCTCGACTATCCCTCCAATATCGAGTTCACTCTCTCCGGGGTGAGCGACTGGGAGGGGACCGTATCTTTTACCGGAAACTACTTCGGGTATACCGCTTACGACGGCTACAACCCCGATCACCATACCCAGGTATATCTGAACGGCCTTCTGCTGGCTGATTGGACCTGGAACGGGGAAGTCGCTTATACTTTGCAGACCGATATTCCCCAGAGCGCTTTCAACGAGGGGACCAACACCATCACCACCCAGGAGGTGAATGACATTGGACTACCGATCTCCGGAGAGTTTATCTTCATCGACTCCTTCGACCTGACCTACTACCGCGATTACGAGAGCGACGATGACCGCCTCGCCTTCAGCGCTTCCCGAAAGGGAGATTACCGGGTCAATGGTTTTACCGGAGGAGATCTCGCCCTCTATGATATAACCGACTCCACCCAACCCCGGAGGATGACCGATTTCAATATCTGGACCGATAGCGGGAACTACCTGATCTTCCGTAAAAGTGAACCGGGGGAGAAGAAGTATGCCGCCTTAGATCGCTCAGCAACATTCAGCCCCCGACTGGCTCAGAATATCCCTTCCGATCTCTTCTCCCCACGGGTGGTGGACTATATCATGATCACCCATCCAGATTTCAATGCCGCCATCCAACCCCTGGCGTCTTTTCGGGAAGAGACCTCCCACGGAGATTTTAGAGTCGGGACTTTCGAGGTTGAGGATATCTACAACACCTTTAGCTTCGGGAATTTCAGTCCTTATGCCATAAAGCGGTTTCTGGAGTACGCCTATACTGACTGGGATACTTATACTCATCCACAATACGCTCTGCTGGTAGGAGACGGGAATTACGATTACCAGGACTTCTCGGGAGCGGGAATCCCCAATTATGTACCCCCTTATATGTTCAGCAGCCAGTACATGGAGACCGCTTCGGACAACTGGTACGCCTGCTTCATTGGAGATGACAAGGTCCCCGATATGAATATCGGGCGCCTCTGCGTCACCTCCGCCGGCGAAACAACAACCCAGGCTGCAAAGATCATCGGCTATGAAAACGGGACTGACGGACTCTCATGGCATAACGATATCCTAATGGTTGCGGATAATCCTGATCCGGCAGCCGGGGACTTCCCGGCCGATAGTAACTGGTTGATTGCCACTTATGTTCCGCCATCCTTCACCGCTGAAACCGCCTATGTCCCCGATCTCGGCGTGGCGGGAACCAGGAACGCAATGATCAACGGATGCAACAATGGGAAGCTCCTTGTCAACTACCTGGGACACGGTTCAACAAACACCTGGTCTTCCCCCACCATCTTCAGCTCCGCCAACATCGCTTCGCTGACCAATGCCGATCGCCTGAACCTGCTTGTCACCCCCACCTGCCTGAATGGGTACTGGTGCGATACCGCCGGCGACTGCATGGCCGAGTCCATGACATTGACCGTGGGGAAGGGATCTGTTGCGGCCGTTTCCCCATCGGGGCTCTCTCTGAACACTCCCGCCAAGCAGCTGACCGGATTTCTCTTTACCGAACTGCTCAGTAACGGATATCCAGTCGGTCCGGCTCTGACCCGGGCCAAAGCTCAGTTGGCCGGAATTACTCCTTATCTCTACCTGCTCGATATCTATACGCTCTTTGGCGATCCGGCGCAGCCGATGAAATGACAGTTGTCGGTTGACAGTTGACAGTTGACGGAAAAAGAGGATTGACTTGACAATGACTGCTATTAAAGACATAATAACCAGGGAGACAGAGCAAATTATCAAAGGGTATTCTCCTGAGAAAATTATTATGTTTGGCTCTTGCGCCAGGGGTGATTATCACGAGGGAAGCGATCTGGATTTGATTATAATTAAGGATACGCAGGATGATTTTTTAAAAAGATTGGATGAAGTTCTGGACTGTTGTACCGGAGAGATTGGGGTTGAGCCGTTCGTTTACACGGAATCTGAAATAAAACGGATGAGGCTACAGGGTAATGATTTTATCGAGACCGCATTAGAAGAGGGGGAAGTCGTCTATGAAAAATAACAATCAGCATGAGGCGGATTGATGGTTAAGACAGGCCCATGACGATTTGCTGGTTGCCAAATGGGACGCTAAAGGTGAATTCTGGGCGCAAAGTTGTTTTATGGCGCAACAGGCCGGAGAAAAAGCTTTGAAAGCATTCTGTTACGCTAATGGGGAGCGTAGAATAATCGGTCATTCCTTACTTGTTTTGATCCGGAAATGCGCGAAATATAATAACACCTTTGCCGATTTAATAGATGATTGCAAAAGATTGGATAAATATTACATTATCACCAGGTATCCAAATGGTCTCCCGGATCTAACCCCCGGTGAATATTTTGATGAAGGCGAAGCAACTAAAGCAATCAAACACTCCGATCGCATAATAAGGCTGGTCAAGGAATATATCTAACCAAGCTACAGATTCGCGTGATTAGCGGTTTTAAAAAAGCCGAGGTAAAGGCTACTACTCCCCACTGCCTACTATCCACTGCCCACCTACCATGAATCCTGAAACACGTCTCCTTCTTGAGTTACTTTCCATTCTCACAGGCCAATCCTCACCCAACTCCATCTCTCCTACCAACCGGGTGGATTGGCCGCGATTCCAGGAACTGGTCAGACGCCATCGCCTCTCCGCCCTCTTCCACCGGGAACTGCCGGACGATACCCCCCTCCCCTCCCCGGTCTTGGGGAATTGGGAAGACGAGTACCACCGGCAACTGGCCCGGACTGTTCTGGAGCAGGACTGCTTGAGCCGAATTCTTGAAGCTTTTGCCCGATCGGGGATTAAGTCGATCGTTCTGAAGGGCCCCCATCTGGCCCAGGTTTATTATCCCCATCCCGCCCTACGCCCCTGTGATGATATCGATCTCTTGATCCAACCGGATGACAGACTTCACGCTGCCCGGATTGTTCATGTCCTGGGATTTACATCTTTAGAAGAGAATGCCACCGCGGAGAAATTCTCTCAGGCTAATACCAGAATATTTCTGGAGGTTCACACCGAACTCCAAACCCCGGACCGGAGAAACCCCTCCTTCGAGATCAAGATTGAAGATTTCTGGAAGAACTCCCTCCCGACTCAAATCGTTGACCAGCCTACCCGGGTCCTCTCCCCTACCATCAATCTCCTCTATCTGTCCGCACATCTCAGCCATCACGGTTTTTCCCGAATGATCTGGTTCTACGACCTTTTCCAGGTAATGGAAAAATCAGGAGAATCCATCAACTGGGGAAGACTGATTGAGAAAGCCCATGGATACCAATGCGTCGGCCAGATTTATTACTCACTTCTCCATACCGGTTACTTCTTCGGGAAAACAGTGCCGGAGGAGGTTCTTAAAGAGCTCGCCCCTACCCCGATAAAACGACAGGCAACACTTCTCTTCATCAGTCCCGACGCTATATTGAACCGGCAGATCCCCAGCTCAGGCTGGAAAGCTCTCCGCAATCGGTTTCTCCTCAATGACGATTGGTTTTTGGCTTTAAAAAAGTTCGTTATAAAAAGTTAATATGCTATATTTACATAGTGCCTTCGGCATAGCCTCGTAGCGGCAGCCTTCCGGCTGCCATTAGTGGCGACCTGAAGGTCGCCGCTACGAGTTCTAAAGATATCAATTGGATAGATATTGAATTTTCTGAATATTTTAACTTCTTCAAATGGCGTTAGTTTCAGTGTTTTTACACTAAGTTAGCGCCAACGGCGCTAACTTAATATGACTATCGAACACTTAAAAAGGATCTACAATAAAAATCCGGATGTGGTCTACCGCGTTATCGGCGGAGAGGCTATCCTGCTCCCTATCAGTAAGGAGACCCAGGTGGCGGGGAGACTCTTCTCATTAAATGAAACCGGAGCTTTCATCTGGGAACTCATTGACGGGCACCGGGACCTGGCTAAGATTCTGATCGCGATACACGATGAGCACGATATTGAAGAGAATACCGCGCGCGAGGACCTGATAAGCCTGGCGGTCAAATTGGAAGAACTGGGAGCCATAAAGCTGTTAGATGGATCGGGATAAGCAGAAAAGAGAACTGCGGGAATATTATGAGAAGTCGGCGGTGGAACGGGGGGATATGGATGGATATCAGTATCTTCATCGTGCGCCCGGACTTCTCCTGGAGAAGATCGCGGAATTCGCTAACAACCTCCACGGAAAAATCCTGGATATCGGATGCGGCGACGGGAGAATATCCCTGACCCTGTCTGCCCGGGACCGGCTGATGATCGGGGTGGAACTGGCCCGGAGAAGGGTGGAACGAGCTCGGGAAAAATTTGGCGATCAGCAGCGGAAGGGGTTTTTCATTCAGGGTGATGGGGAGGAGCTTCCTTTCCGGGATGAGGTGCTGGATGGCATAGTCCTGACCGAAGTCCTGGAACACGTGCCGGATGATGGTAAGGTTTTAAGAGAACTGACCCGGGTCTTAAAACCCGGCGGACGGGTAATTCTCAGTATTCCCTCAATCTCCTGGCGCAAATTTATCCTGATTAAAAAGAATAAGGTCGCGGTTTACGATTCTACGGAACATCTCCGGGAATACAGTTACTTCGACCTCTCCTCTTTCGATCCCAGATATATCACTTTCAGCGAGCTCGACAGGAGTTTTTCAGCTTTCGGCCTGAAGATAATCAAAAGCCGGGGAGTGGGATATGATCTATTCAAACTCCTCTACTTCATTCCCCTCTTAGAACGGCTTGATTTCATTCTTTACTCCCGAACAGTAAATAAACTCTGCGCGCTCATTCCGATTATCAACCGGCTCCCGGTCTATCGTATCTATCTGCTGGAGAAGGAAGAGGAATCAACGTTGAAGATTGTTAAAGGTTGTTGAAAAATATAATTCTCCTCCACTTTTTGTGGGTACTCATATCTCTTATTCACCACGAAGAACACGAAGGATAATCCTTAAAATATATTTAAATCAATTCGAGAAATTAAGCACGGTTGGCTTCCTTTCGAGATGGAGGTGCGATAAGGCAGTATGGTAAAATTGCTTCTGCTTTCATCATCAGCAAATATGAAAATATATGACGACGCGGTGCGTCTACTTTTTACACAATTCTTCTTTGTGAACTTTGTGCCCTTCGTGGTTGTCATTAAGTCTAATATCTAACGCAATACTGAAGAGAACCAATAGTTTTAACGATATCCTCTATTATTTTCTCTGCGATCTCTGCGGCTCTGCGGTGAAATGTCTTTAACATTCTAAAACAGGAACTATCTCATGCGCCCAGGGGATTATATTAATTTCTTTTTAAACCGGATCGGCCTGGACCTAATTCGGCTTCCCCGGAAAGGGCCGGCAGAACGTTCCCGGACTCCGAAGACAGTCTTCTTTTCCAAAGATATAGAAACTCGCCAAAATAATTGGACTCTTCTCCCGTATTGGAAGGAGGCCCAACGACTTCTCCCGGAGCGACTCTTCTATCTGTCAAGAAATCGAAATATTCGGCTGGAATTGATCCGGGAACTCATACCTCCGGCCGCGGGATATATCGATCCCCGGGGAGCGATCTGGACTCCCGGTGATTATGCCTGCCTGGCCCTCCCCGAGCCAGCGGCGAAGATGGCCCCCGAAGATATTCTTCCGCTTCTGGAAGGCTACCTCCACGCGATCGGCAGCGGCGCGATCGGATGGATATTTCCCATAATTCCACTTACCCACTCGGACGACCTGACCCGAAGCCGGATTCAACTGGTTCTCAGGAGATCTCAGAGGATATTCACCAGGGACCCGGATATTATCTCCCGGATCGAAGAGGCGGCCGGAGGAGCCGTGGCCGGATTGGATCAATCGGAAGGAGCTAATAGTACTGTCCGCCAGGAAGAAGGAAGTTCCAATCTCCCCCGGATCAGTCTGGTTACCACCTGCAAGGGACGTCTTTCCCAGCTTCAGCAGACTCTAGGAGGATGCCTCCAGCAGAACGATCCTAATTATGAATATGTGGTTGTGGATTATGATTGCCCGGAAGGTTCAGCCGGATGGGTAAAATCTCAGCCGGATGAGCGGATTGTGATTGTAAAAATTCATAATCGCCCATTCTTCAACCAGAGCCATTCCCGCAATCTGGGCGCCCGGTTCGCCACGGGAGAGATCCTGGTCTTTATCGATGCCGATACACTCCTTGAGCCTGATTTTCTATCTTCGGTCAGGAGCAAATTGCGCGATAATTGTTTTCTGACTACCAGCATGGCATTGGCGGGAGAGAAGGATTATGGTTCCGGGGCAGGTCTGATGGGCTACGGCGGTATTATCGGATGCTGGAAGAAGGATTGGGAGGCTGCCCGGGGATTCGATGAATCAATGGTCGGCTGGGGGGGAGAAGACGATGATTTCCGGCGAAGGCTGCGAGCCCGGGGATTAACCCCACTTCTCTTCGATCTCACCCTCTGCCACGCGATAGATCACGATGAGACCAGCAGAACTGAATTCTATCGGGAACAGAAGAAGGGGCTATCTTCCTCCCTCAACCAACAACGGGGAGAGAACCCCCTCCGGCATCTGTCTCCCGATTTCGGGGCCGGTGATATCAATTCCCCTATTGAACTATTTTTCTTCAAGAAAACTACCCCGGATGAGGTCTAAAGTACTCATAACAATCCTGACCTGTCAGCGCCCCCGCTATCTCAGCAAAACTCTGCAGGCGTTGAAAGAACATGTCTTTGAACCGGATCTCTGCCGGGCAAAAATATTTATAAATGGAGAAGATCCGGCGACCCGGGCGGTGGTCAGTCAGTATCGAAATGTTTTTGAAGAAGTACTCACCTCCCCGACCAATCTGGGACAGGCGCCGGCCCTGAACCTCCTCTGGTCGAATCCTGACGCGGACTGGATTCTCCATGTCGAAGACGATATGGTAGCGACCCGGGGGAATTGGCTGGATCCGGCTCTAAGATTCCTTGCCCGCTATCCCCGGATCGGTCTCCTCCGAATATATCCCTTCTGGGAGATTCATCATATCTCCCGACAAAATCTCATCACCCGGAAAAAGATCGAATTTTATTCCCCGGAATTAATCGGGGAGGAGAATTTCAGCCGGATGATAGAACCGGCTCATTTCGCCTTCATTCCTTCCCTGATCCGCTCAGAAGCGCTCTCTTCCTTCCTCCCCCTCTCGGCGAACTCCGAACGCGATCAAGCCGAAAATGAGGCTCAGCGTGGGTTCGGGAAAGCCGGGTGGGAGACCGCCCAGATCCATAACGGCCCCTTCCGACATATCGGACGGAGATCGGTCTTCGGTGGATGGGGGGTTGGGTTCGGGCTGCACCCGACTACCCGGGTGGGAAAAATCCGGCTCCGGCTTCATCGGAAAGCGGTGAAGATAGCCAAGCGGATCCTGGGCCGGGCTTAGCTACTTTGATCGGACGGATCGGTCGGATCTGACTGATCCGATGAGTCGGACAAATCGGACGGGTCAGACCGGTCAGACGGCGGCGCTTCCTTGCTCTTCCCTACTCTTCCCTGCTACTCCCTTCTATTCCCTGCTCTTCCTTGCTTATCCCTGCTTCTCCCTCCCACTTACCCACGGCGCGCCAGGCGAGGAAGATTATCAACGCGGCGGTCAGGGATTCGGAGATAACTGTGGCCAATGCCGCCCCCTGCGACCCCCGGAGAGGAATTAGATAGATATTCATCAATACGTTCAGCATCACTCCGGAGAGCAATATCCAGGTTAGGTGGCGTTGCCATCTCCGGATTATTACCACATGCCGGAAGAGAGGTCTGAGCATCATAGCCGGTATCCCGAATACAAATATTTTAAGGACCGGGATGGAACCGGAAAATTCAGTCCCCAGAATAAGGTAAACCAATGGGCCGGCGAAGATATAAAGCACGGCCATCACAAT
>Ga0208648_1001784_pt1 | contig 16297 bp, 21 predicted proteins | sample AntAceMetag02UKL_FD_184772 | JGI IMG/M metagenome (GOLD analysis project Ga0208648, IMG submission 184772) | Saline lake microbial communities from Ace Lake, Antarctica - Antarctic Ace Lake Metagenome 02UKL (SPAdes) (version 2) | ecosystem: Environmental > Aquatic > Non-marine Saline and...
AGGCGGGGGGCTGACTGCTACATAACTTTTATCCTATCCCTTTATAAGACTTGCTATGGGTAAATTGCCCCCCATAAAAAAAGCTTCGCTTTTTTCGTGAATTTTGTCAGAATTATGTAGCAATAAAGGTCGTTATGTAGAAGACGTATTTTTATAATCGCTCATACACTCATTTAAACCCCTTTACAAGCCGTTTTAAATTATGTGAGGATTACTATGGTGTTTCACTCCCTAGGGTTTTTGGAAAATTCTCTATAGGGTGAAAAAGGGTAGTAATCCTGACATATGGTTTTTTTACACAAAAACACAAAACCTTATATACTAGTAAGTCCTTATAATAATAACAATTAAAAATTGTTAAATAAATAAATAGGGGAATGATAAATATGATAACAAACAAAACTGTAAACCTAATTGTAAGATATAGCGATGAAAAAATCCACTACTATAATAACGTACATGGATATTCATTACTAGACGGAAAAATACATTTTAAAAATCCGGTAAAAAATAACTTAATGCACATCCCGCAAGAACTAGTTTCAATCGAGGATGTTTTATTATGAATCCTAAAAATTTACAAGAAGAAATTTTATTATTAATGGTTCAAGGAAAAAGAAACGACACAACCGAATTAATAACAAAATCAATTCTAAAAACAATAAAACTATACACTACAAGAGATGACGACAAAAGCGAAATATGGGTTTACCAAAAAGGAATTTATATCCCCCAAGGAAAAACATTCATAAAAGAATTTAGCCGTGAAGCCCTAGGCGTCACATACTCCACACATTTAGTAAACCAAATAATCGCAAAAATTGAAGCAGACACATACATTGACCAAGAAGAATTTTTCAGCAATATAATAAAAGATATTGTTTGCGTAGAAAATGGATTACTAAATTTAAAAACAAGAAAATTAACAAAATGGACATCAAAACAAATATTCTTTACAAAAATACCAATAACTTACAACCCCCAAGCAATATGCCCATACATAGAAAAACATTTCAGAACAGTATTAAAAAATAGCGGGGACGGCGAAGTCATGTTCGAACTATTTGGTTTTTTACTATACAAAGAATACTTCTTGGAAAAAGGATTCATGTTCATAGGGGACGGGCGAAACGGAAAAGGAAAAACAATCGAATTAATGAAACGATTCATCGGGGTTGAAAACTGTTCAAGCGTACCCTTACAACAATTTGAAACAGACGCTTTTTCACTAGGGGAATTATTTAATAAATCCGCCAACCTATCCGGCGACTTAGACGACAAAGCATTAGATCGCACAGGGGCATTTAAACAATTAACTGGCCGTGATCTTATTTCAGCAAGCAGAAAATTTTTAACAAGAGTAAAATTTACTAACTTTGCCAAGCTAGTCTTTGCGTGCAATCAATTACCCCGAACAAAAGACACAACAACAGCGTTTTGGAATAGGTGGGTTTTGTTTGAATTCCCATTCACTTTTTTAGGGGAAAAAGAAATAAATAACTTAAAAGAAAGTGAAACAGCAAATGTTAAATTAAGAAATCCAACAATTATAGAAAAACTTTCAAGCCCTGACGAACTAAGCGGATTATTAAATAAATCTTTAGACGGCTTACAAAGATTATTTGATAACAAAGACTTTAGCAATACGCAAGGCGTAAAAGAAATAAAAGATCTGTGGATCCGTAAATCAGATTCTTTTTTAGCATATTGTTTAGATCATTTAGTCGAAGACGATACTAGAATAGAAAAGAAAGTTTTAAGAAAAGCTTACGGCAAATATTGTAAATTGCATAAAGTTAAACCACAAACTGATAAAACCATGCGGGAAACTTTATTCAGTAATTACGCCGTGAGTGAAGAAAGAACGGCAGACGGCTATTTTTGGGAAGGGATTAAATTAAAAGATAGTGTCGTTTATGAAAATATTGCTGGCAATAAAACGTGTGAAATTATTACTAATAATTAACAAGTGGTAAATGTGGGATTAAATAAAAAAAAAATAACCTTGATGCAAGGGATAATAATAAAATATTGGGACGCGGGGTATTCAAAAATACTTGGCAGATTTTACGGAATGATTAATTTTATTCTAATAGGGTTAACATACCTTACGTTACAAGGAATAATAATTGATTTGCCAGTCATATTATTTTTATTTATTTCGATGATCGTTCTTATTTTTGTGTTGGGAGTTGTTTATGTTAAAGGCGGTTTTTTAAAAGCGGAACAAACAGCATTATTTTTAGAAAATCCCGAATTTGTAGAACTTAAAAAAGAAGTTAAAGAAATTAAGGGGTTGTTACAATTAAAAAAATAAACATCTTTTATTTAATTTTTTCAATAATATTAATCATTAGTTTTTTAGGATTGCATACAACAATTCAAAACCCTTTATTTTCAGATGACGGGGGGCGACATTTTGAATTTATTAACGCATCAAATTGTGAAAATGGTTATCCAAATGGAATTTGTTTAAGTTTACAATGGCTTAATTTAAACGAGTGGGGGGTTTGGTTATTTTTCTTAGCAATTAGTTTACTAATCCCATTATTTTTTGTAATATACACTAAAGAAATTAAATATTTCCCATTATTTTTTATATTTACCGGTTTTTTTTGGAATACAATGTTAATGCAAGTATTTTCACAAATATATTTAAGTATTTTTTTCGTATTTTTTATATTTCATAAAAACCAAAAACACAGATTAATAATATTAAATTCATTATTATTTTTATTAATAATTGGCGTAAAATTTCACAATCAAGAATTTATTATTTTGTTGGGAATATTGTTCATTGAACTATTAATATTGTTAAAAGATAGTGCGATAAGTTTTATTGACAACCACCCCGAGTGGAATGTTGCCATTTGTGGAATTGTGCCGGCCAATTCAGTAATGCATCTTTCAACAACAGCATCAAGTATTCGAGATCCAATGGCAAAGGGGGCGTTTAATTTATTCCAAAGCATTATTTATTATTCGTTCAGTTTTTTTATAGAAAATATGTTTATTGGTTTTGTCATCCCCGCAATATATTACGTTTGGCGGGTTAAATGGTACCGATTATTATTGTACACAATTTTTGTTATTGTCGGGGCGTTAATCGGTTGGGCTTATTTAGGTTTTGGGATATGGTACGTCACTCGTGTAGTAATATGGTTGCCTTTAGTGTTGTTTGTGCCTTTTATTAAATGGTTAAATTTACAAACGAATAGAACTAAAGTTTTATTTTATTTAATGGGTTTTGGTTATTTTTGTTTTAATGTGTCGTTTTTTATATTAAAAATGCAAAGATTGGCGTGTGGTATTTGATGTTAACAAAACCATATGTTTATAAACATATTAGGGTTAAAAATATTACAATGAAAACATTTAATTGTAAAAAGTGCGGAATAGAAACCCATAGAAAAGGTTATTGTTCAATCGAGTGCAGGGTACAAGGCGAAAGACTATGGACAAAATAATCCGTAAAGAAATAATAATCTTATTCCCTCGCAAAAGAGGGCGACCAAGACGAACAGATTACGGCCTATGCAAATATTGCGGGAAGCCATTAATACGCGGGCAAAACAAATTTTGTTGTAAAGAACATTATAGGTATTCGGAAGTACCTCGCAAATGTAAAAAAGCATACTTATACAAAAGAGGGTTACTATGAAAGTTTCCGAATTTAGAAAAAAAGAAATAGCATTTTTCGACAAAGATCGCAAACAAGTACCCTATCGCGGACACACAATAAGCGATTCAAACAATTTAATTACACTAAAAAAACACTTAAAAATAACAACAAAACAATACAATACCTATGTGACAATTGCAACCTATACAGAAATGCCACGCTTTCCACATGATAGGAAACAACACTGGAAAGAGTTTCGCGAATGGGTAAAAATAAGGGATCAAACAATTACTAGCATTGATTTTATGCTAGACTTTGACGCAAAACCAACAATAAATGGGATAAAAAAAGCATGGCATGATGTAAAAACATCGCTCCCAATACTCCAATTATTAGTTGGAAAAGATGCAAAATATTTAACAATATGGTTCAGTGGAAATAAAGGGTTTCATATCTTAGGAAAATGCAAAGTAAAAACAACAGCCCAAGTTATAGTTAATTACCAAAAAGATATTGCCCAACAACTAAGTTTAATATGCCCAACAGTTGACACAACAATATACGACACTGCAAGGTTAAGAAAATTACTTGGAAGCCAAGTTTATTCAAAAAACTTTGGGCAAACGAGAGTAATTCCAATACAAAATGAAAAAGAATTTAACGAATTAATCCAAGCTTTGGAAAAAAAAGATAAAAAATATTTCGCGAACAAACAATTAACAAGATTAAATAATATACAGTTATAAAAAATTATGACAAATGGATCGTTAAGTCGATCGGGAACAAGTGATTAAAAATGGTAACTAAAACAGAAAAAAAAGAAGTCGAAGAAAAAATAATGCCTGTCTATAAAATAAAAGAAGGCGGAATTGACGGCGTAGTTTGGGAAAACAAACGTGACGGAAAAAACGGGGAATTTATATCCCACTCCGTATATGTTGAAAAGTCATTCACAAGGGATGACGGCCAAACTTGGGAAAAATCAAAGGGATTTTTTGCACAAGACGTTGACAACTTAACAAAGGTAGTCGCAGGGATCAAAGGATTCTTTGATAGCAAAGGCGTTCGAACAAGTGTTCGACCAAGAGAATAAAATTGTGTTTGGGGGTATTTAGCCCCCAAGACAAAACATATGTTTATAAACATATAAGTTATAATATAATTGGATGTGATAAAATGATCGTAACAATAAACCAATTAAAATTCGAACAAAAAGAAAAAACAAGACGGCGTATAATGTGGCAACATTTCTTCGACACGGCGGTTTTTTCATGAGCGACAAAAAACAACACGAAATATTTCTAACAGAATTAACAGACGAAGAAAAAAAAGTACTAAAAAAAAGGGGGCATTAAAACATGAGTGATAAAATCGACAAATGGGTAGAAAAAAACCCTGAATCATGGGCAAAACTCGCAAAAAACCCAAAACAAAAAGAAAGTTTCGATTCATTCAAAAAGAAACTAAAAATCGGGGCAAAAGAAAACGGCAAATTCAACGCAATAAAACACATGACAAACGAACAAATAATGCAAATATACAACGCAAGCGGATCCGCACGAACAAGAAGAACCACAATAAAAATAGAACCAAAACAACCCGCCTTCAAAACAAAAGTAATAACAGTAAAAAGAAAAGGCAAAACATACAAAAGAACAGCAAGCCCCAATTGGGAAAAATACACATTACTAGGCGTAAAAATAGCAAGCAAAGCAAAACCAAGATCAAAACAATACAACCAACAAGTAAACAATATAATGAAAGCAACAGGCCGAACACGCCAAGCAGTAGTTAAAAAGATACAAAGAACACGTAAAAACAACTAAGACAATAAATAAAAGAGGTTAAACTATGAAAAGAACACAAAAACAAGTAAATAACATAAAAAACGGGTGTCTATCCCGCGATAATGACGCAATTATTAACGCTCAAAAGAAACGACATTTAATAAATAAAATAAACAAACAAATAATCCAAGCAATAAAAAACGAAAAAAACATTGACGATTGCCGAACATGGATCGACAAACTCGAAACAATTCAAACAAACATTGCATTAAAAGAATTACTAAAAGAAATAGAAAGCGTTTATGTTGAGGATGATTAAATGGGTAATTTTGAATTAGTAATTTATATTAGCGGAATAATTTTTACAATATCAATACTTTGCATAATTATTAAATCAATGAAATGTTATGAAAGAGAATTGAAGCCTAAGATGAATTATGCAAGAAAAGGAGAATAATAAAATGATAAGAGAAAGTATATATACAATTCATATTCATGAAGATGATTATTTTATAGTTATTGCAAAGAATAAAGCGGATGCTATAAAAAAGTTACAGGATTATTGGCGACCAATATGTGGAGGAATGGATAAATTATATTGTTCAGTTTCAAGAGGACAACCATTGAAACATTTAAAGGAAGGAAGACATTTTGATTGGTTTAAAAGAATTACAGAAGATGCAGAAAAGATGAGAGAGAAAAACAGGCTAAGGTGATTTATGTGTTAAATAATTATAGTTATGGATTTTGTAGTGAAAAAGCTAAGAAGCTCTGTATGGCGCTAACAGCTTCTGCGAAGTCACGAAAAGAACCAGAGGAAGAATACAATAAGTGCTTATGGCTGGGGATACGGATACTTCCGCTACAAATTCATAACACAAAAAGTGATTTATGGTGATTGTTGAAAAGAAGAATATAATTTGTTTTAATAATAGAGGTAAAATTTATTTTATTAAAAATTCAAAGTTATGTCGTGCTTTTAGAAAGCATGGTATTAATGGAAGTTTTGGAACTTTAAAGAATTTAAGAAGTAAAATTAGTATTAAAGATAGAACAATTGTAGAACTTGGAATAATTGAAATGGAAAATATAAATAATATTAGTAATAGAGAAAAAGATGAAGAGGAGAAACAGTAAAAGGGTGATTATGTTGAATACAATTGAATTATTTTGTGGAACTAAAAGTTTTAGTAAAGTAGCTAATGAATTAGGTCATAATATTTGGACAGTAGATAATAATGCTGAATTTAGTCCAAATATATGTACTGATATATTAAATACAAATGCAAAACAGTTTTCAAAAGAAATAGATATATTGTGGGCAAGTCCACCATGCACAGCATTTAGTGTAGCAAGTATTGGGAGTAGTTGGTGTGGAAATTATAGTCCTAAAAGAGTGGCGAGTGCTTTGGGAATGGCTTATGTTTTAAAGACATTGGAATTGATTAAGGAATTGAAACCAAAGTATTGGTTTATAGAAAATCCAAGAGGTGTTTTAAGAAAGATGGGATTTATGGAAGGATTACATAGAAAGACAATAACTTATTGTCAGTATGGAGATACAAGAATGAAACCAACAGATATTTGGACAAATTTTGAAGGATGGAAACCAAAACCAATGTGTAAAAATGGAATGCCTTGTCATATTTCAGCTCCAAGAGGATCTAAAACAGGGACACAAGGATTAAAGAATAATATGGAAAGAAGTATTATTCCGCCAGAATTGTTTCATGAAATATTTAAATTTATTGAAGAGGATATAAAGGAAAATTAGGTTTATGGGTGATTATGTGGTGAATGTTAGTTGTTTATTTAACCCAGTATATACAAATTCTTGTCATAATTTTTTATGGGCTATTGGTATTTGTATTATAATAATCATTTTTATTGGTTATGTTTTTATGACATGGTCAAGACAATTTGATGAAGAGGATAAAAAGGATAATTAGACTTATGCAAGGAATGGAGATGATAAAATGGCAGAGATTTGTGATATATGTAGTTCGGAATCAGATATTGAAATGATTGCAACACTTGGAATGGATTTGTGTTGCGATTGTAGGAGAAAAGTATTTAAAGAACTTGAAGAAGAAGTTAAAATAATGAGAAAGTTGAGGAAGAAATAAAGCAAAATGATAGTTATGCTTAAAGGAGATGATGGAATGATTAATTTATGGAATGGAGATTGTATAGAATTTATGAAAGGATTGAAAGATAATAGTGTTGATAGTGTTGTTACTGACCCACCTTATGAACTTGGTTTTATGGGTAAGTCTTGGGATAATACTGGAATAGCTTATAATGTAGAATTGTGGCGGCAAGTTTTGAGAGTAATGAAACCAGGAGCACATTTGCTTAGTTTTGGTGGAACTAGGACTTATCACCGCATGGCTTGTGCTATTGAGGATGCTGGGTTTGAAATAAGAGACCAATTACAATGGTTGTATGGTAGTGGTTTTCCTAAGTCTCATAATATTGGTAAAGCAGTGGATAAAAAACTTGGAAATGAAAGAGAAAAGGTTGCTGATGGGAAAAGTAGCAAACCTGAATCACACAATATTATGAACATGGCTTTTGAAGAAGGTAGTAAAAGTATTATGGGTGGGGATTATGATATTACTAAAGGTTCTTCTAAGTTTGAGGGATGGGGTAGTGCTTTGAAACCTGCTAATGAACCAATTTGTTTGGCTAGGAAGCCTTTGAGTGAAAAGACTATTGTTGAAAATGTTTTAAAATGGGGTACTGGTGGTTTAAATATTGATGCAAGTAGAATAGGAAATAATCCTGGTTGGACTTATCCAAATGGCGCTGGGGGTAATACTTTCCATGGGCAAGATAGAATTAATTACCCTATTAAATCTACTCAAGGTAGGTTTCCTGCTAACATTATTTTAAATGAAGAAGCTGGTCGTCTTTTGGATAAACAAACAGGTAAGCTTGGAAATAGTGCAAGACCTAATAGGTTAAATAATAAAGTTGTTACTCCACCTTTTAGAGGTTTTGGTAATGAAAGGACAAGTTTGAAACCAAGTGGTTTGGAACATAATGATGTTGGGGGTGCTTCTCGTTTTTTTTATTGTGCAAAATCTGGAAAAAAAGAAAGAAATAAAGGATTAGAAAATATTACATGTACACATCCAACTGTTAAGCCAGTTAAATTAATGAGTTATTTAGTAAAGTTAATAACTCCTAAAAATGGAATTGTTTTAGACCCTTTCATGGGAAGTGGAACTACTGGAATAGCAGCAAAACAAATTGGAATGAATTTTGTTGGAATTGAAAAAGAAAAAGAATATTTAGAAATAGCAAAAAAACGAATATTTTACGAGGAGCGAGATAAATGAGTGATGGTAAGTTAAAGCAAAACAAGAAAAAAAGGAAAGTGAAAAAAAATGATTGAAAAAAATTATACACCAAAACCAATACAAATAACAATCAACCATGAAAAAGTAAAAATTGGAAAACTACAATTCCACAGAGCTTTTTACGAAAAATACAAACAACAAATAAACAAATTATGTATAAGTGGTAATACAATGTTTAACCATGAATGGAGCAAACAAGACCAACATGACTTTGAAAACTATTTACAAAAATTATAATTATGAGCGAACCTTGCCCCGAATGTAACAATGGAAATACATTTATAGAATACGAAAGCGAACAAAACACAGGCCGAAGCGGTTTTTGTTTAAGAACACTACATTGTCCAAATTGCGGTACAAGAACGAGTAAACTTGTACCATGTTAAACTCTTAACAATATATTTTGAAGAACTCGCAAACCACTAAATACTATAACAAGAATTACTATAGCCCAAGCAATTAATGATCCAAACATAGTAGCAAATAATAAAGACAAAGCAAAAACAAGGCCCACTAATTGCCCAAACTTTACTCCGTACCGATTAAGTAAAAGAACCGCTCCAAACAAAAGAAATAAAAAAGCAAGATCGGGCGAACCAAAAAACCACGATTCATTAAAAATACTAGGTAAATTAAGCGTTCCGTCCGCATTATACATAATTTCCGTCAAACCCATTTTATCGCCTTCCAAGTATTGCACTTAACAATACGCTCCCAAAGTAACCAATTAATAAGATCTTGGCCCCGATCAATAATCCCGCCATTGATAAAAACAAAGGAGCAAAAATTGGAAACCAACCGCTAAACCTTACAAATATTTGTTCTAATAAAAATAATCCCGCAATCAAAAAGTTAAAAGCATTAACTCCGGCCAACACGCCTTCAATGCTAAAAGGATTAAAACTTGACGCGTCCTGACTTTGACTAGTATTTGAAATAAACCCGTCAGTAGTTGTTACGTCTTGGCCACCCATTCCGCTATATTGTAAAGTGTCATTTGTTAAATTATCGTTAGTGATCCATGCCCCGCTTGGAGTTGCTGACAACATTAATAAAAAACCATTTATAATAATGCTTGCAAAAAATATTATTGTAACAAAATTTAGTAATTTATCATTCATTTAAAAAAACCCCCCTTGGTTTTTTTATAAGGTTCAAAAATTCATAATTTTTGATCATGAGAAAATCCCCCACGCTATTATTATTACAAGAGTGATTCCAAATAACCACAAAGGCATAAAACCTATTGCTGTGAATAAGCTAAGCAAAACGGCACTTATGACAGTTTGTTGCAGTGGCGTACTTGGAATTAATGCGATGAAAATTATTGTTAAAAGGATCATGGCGATTACTGAAAACATTGCTGATTCATAACAATTTGTTTCGGTAATACTACATCCAAAAGCATATTCGCGTACTTCTAGAAAGATTGTTGGAAAATTTCCGTCTGAAAAACTGTCGTTTGTGTCTGTCATTGGTAAATTATAATCTAATCCAATGTCCTGTGATAAATAAACATAATAAACGCCAAGAGAGGGGTTCAATTCGAACATTTCTGTGTCAATAACGATTTTATAGTGGGCGTTAGTGTCCATATAAATATTATAAGTCCCTGTTGAATCATTAATGTAAGTTCCTATTGGGATTATGCCGTTCGAATCAGTGTATAAATTTAAATTTAGTTCGTAAGGTTCTGAAATTGGAATATTTGTCGAATACCTTAACAATTTAATTAATTTTAACTCGGCGGATCCGTACAAATATAAATAAGGATCTAAGTTTTTATTGTCTTCGGTTGTTGTTGATTGTAAACCAAAAGTACTTGTAGTGTATGTTTCGGCCACGTCTGTAATAGCAATATAATAAGGGCTTACTGTGTTTTGTAATAAAAGTTTTTGTACGTCTGCGACAATATTTGTCCCGCTTGAATAACTAGCCCCTGTTATTGAATACTTCCAGTTTCCGCTTATGTCAATAAGTGTTGTTGTGTCTTTTGGTTTATGTATGTTCCAAACAGTTGTTCCAAAATTAAAACTATCTGAAAAGAAATTATAATCAGATTTTGTTTTATTTAAATTAAAAGTAACACGACCCAGCGAATCAGTAATTTGAATGTCAACGTATTTTTGTAAATCATAATCAAACGCAGTAAAAATCGTGTTGTTTGCAGTCGCTCCCGATTCGTTAAACACTTGAAAATCAACACTACTTGTTGCATCGGTTGCTATGACTACGAAAGGATAATTAAAATCCGAAAACTCGTTTATGTCTAACGAAAAGTTTTTTGTTGTATAAGTTGATTTGCTAAAATTAAAAGTGTACGTTCCGCTTGTTATTCCATTAAAATTTAAGTCAAGGTTTACGTCAGCAAGAGTTCCGCTACTAATCCCATTTATGCTAGGAGTAACGGTATAAATCATGCCTGTTAAACCTGCGTTTGCATCGTCATAAAAATTGAATTGGCCAGAACCATAATTAGTAAAATGGTAAGTGTTTAGTGCTTCGTTATTATCATTAAAATCACTAGAAAAATATGCGATGTTATGGTCGCCACCGCCATTAATAATTATGTTTACGGGATTGTCGCCAATTAAATAATAATTATAATCGCCACCGTCTATCGAAAAATTTATGTACTCACAACCAACATTATTATCTGCACAATTTAAGTCTAAAGAATAATTAACTGTTAAAGGAATTTGTAAATTATTAATTATTGTTGTTGTTGGTGCTGTCCAATCCCCGCTATTAATAGTGTAATATTGAAAATCATTTAAATCATTGTTTGTATCTACTCTTAATCCAATATTATAATCTGTAAATTCTGTTACTGCATAATTATAATCTCCATTAATCATTGAATAATAAATATTTGTGTCATCAAGTAAATAAGTCCATTGATTAATTTCTGTTGCTCCAATAGTTGTACTTGTATCTTCTAAAATTATTTTTGCATCTGTTTTGTCAATAGAATAATCAAAATTAGCATCTATAGCTAAAGTTGGAAAAGGATAAGTTGTTCCAGCTCCACTATTATATAAATCATTAATATCGGCTTGTGTTAATACAGTGTTCCATATACTCATTTCATCTAGTGTTCCACTTAATGTCCCTACTGCATTTTTTCCTATTGTTGCAGTAGTGTATGCAGTTCCACTATTTACTGCTCCGCTTGTATCAGTTATTGGTGTTCCATCATTTATATGACATTTAAATTCATTTGTTTTTAGTGTGTATGTTAGCATATACCATGTATTTGCTGTTAATGCTCCACAATTAATTTGTGCTACATATTCCCCACTCACATAAACATTAAAATTAAGATTATTAGAAGCATCCGCCACAGACCTTATTTCATTTGCTGCTTGAGCCCAATAAAATAATTCTCTACTTGTTCCATTTGTTCCTGCTTTATACCAAAAACTTATGCTTGTTTCTGCTGTATTTAATCCAGTTGTACTATCTAATACTGTTGTGCTGTTTGAACCTGCTACATAAGTGTAACCATAATTTACTTTTCCTGTTGCTTGATATGTTGTTGCTGTGTTTGTTGCATCTAGTGTTCCATTTCTATCTAGTAATTTTCCATTTGCTTCTTCAAAAGTATAATAGTGTGTTAATCCTGTATTTGTTATTGCGTTTACATTTCCTAAAATTAGTATTAACATTATCCCTATTATAAAAAGTTTTTTAAACATAACAATCAATTTCTCCTTGTTGTTCTTGGATTAGTTGGCTTAACCGTGTAAGTGTTCGTCTATTGTCGATGCTTATTTTGCTTTTATCGCTTAATTCTTTTGATAGGTAATTTGTTTTTGGTCGGCTAGTTTGATTGCTCATATTACACATGATTAATAGCCCCCTTGTTGTTGTTCTTGTTGTAATAATCCTTTATAAATCCATTTTAAAGTTCCTATTCCAATAAAGAATCCGAAGTACCTTACGATTGTTACTAGTATTGTTGTCATTAAGTTATCAGGCATTAGTGACTCCATTATTCCGGCAATTACGAATGTTATTGGCATCATGATTATTGTTATCATGATTATAAATGTTAATCCGGTGACTAGTTGTTTGATCATTTTATCATTTTTCCCAAAACATTTTTAGTCTTGATTTGTTTTTTACTATCCCGCTTCGCCCTCTAATTCCTGAACCGCCTGATCCGCCACCGCCACCGGCTGGTAAAATAGGTATTCCGAAAGGTAATGAAGGTTTTATCGGCGGGCGTATTGGGCCGGTTGAAATGTTTGTAATTGGCATTGGGATCGCTTTTGTTTGTGTTTTTAGTAATGATTTTGTTAAGGTTGCTTGTCTTAATTTTGTTCCTGTTTTTAGTCTTGTTCCGGTTAGTTGTCGAAGGCTTGTATTTGTTTTTAGTCTTGTATTTGAAAGGATATTTGTTTTTGTAGTTGCTTTTACTTTTGTGTTAAACATTAAGTCTGTTTTTGTTTTTGGGATTGTTCTTGTTAATGTTTGTGTGTTTGTTGTTGCGAAAGTGTTTGTTTTTAGTCTTGTATTTGTTATTGTTGGGGAAAAGGTTGTCCCTATTTTCACGTTTGGTTTTGTTATTGTAAGTGTTTGCCCGTAAGTATTTCGTGGGCGTGTTATTGTTTGTGTGTTAACTATTGTTGAAGGTTGTGTTTGTGTGATTGGTTGGGTTCTTGTCATTGTTAGTGATCCGCTTGCGTTTGTTTGGTACCCGCTTGTTTCGAAAAGGTTGCTTGGGGTTGTTTGGTAATTGTTTATTCTAAAGCTTGGAATTGATGCGTGTCTAAGTGTTGGTTGTGTTTGATCTATGGCAAAGTTCATTGATGCTTTTTTTGCTGTGCCGATTGATTGTTGACTTGCGTTTGTAATTATTGTTGCTTTTTCACTTGCTTTTTTTGCTTGGATAATAAAATCTTGTTCGGTTCTTGCTATGTCTTTTATTTGTTCTGTTGATCTTGGCCCGTAATTTTCGGGAAACATTTCGCTTAATGGTTTTGCTTTTTTTGAACCTAGCCCGATTGGTTTTCCGCTTGTTGGCATCCAATCAGTACCGGCACTTTTAGTTCCTTGTTTTGTTGTTTTGCTTACGCTTGTTTTTGTGGGTTTTGCCATTTTGCTTGTGAATTTTACTTCTTGGGTTCCTTCTTTAAAAAAAGTTTTTCCTTGCCCCATAGAAAAATTCCCTTTCCTAGTTGTTTGGTACGCCCCAACCCCGATTAAATCGTCTGCGTTGTCATATTTTTTAACAAGATTTACCCCATAAGTAACATCCCCTTGTTGTACTAATGTTTTGTTAAAAGTGTCCTCGGTTGCGAAGCTTTCAAAATAGTCTTCTTTATATTTTTTTATTCGGCCTGTTTTTGTTTGAAAGAATTCTTTTGCTTTTCCAGTGATTCCAACCGGTTTTTGTTTTCCAAAAAAACCTTGCTTTGTAAGAGTATTTAAAAACGGAGTGTCTAATAAACCCGTTTTATTATTTATAACTAAGCCGGTTGCTTTGCTCGCGGTTAATGCTTCTTTTCCTTCGCCCATAGCAAAAACAGTTACGTTTCGTTCGCCTTTAATAAATAATCCTTCCCTCGCAAGTCTTGTTGACACGGGGTTTGTTCCTCTTTCATAAAAAGCTTTTGTTGCTTCTTTAATTAATTTGTCATCTGTAATGTTAACTATTTTTGGAGTTCCTTTTTTTCCGCCTGCAAGAATTGCTTGCCCTGTTCCACTAAAAAACTTGTCGTCTGTTGCGACAGCAAATTGTTTAAATACAGTGTTAACTTTTCCTTTTTTCCCCGCGGTTGTTATTGGAATTTCGACAATACTTAATGATCGGCCGGTTCCTTTTGTTAAACCTTTTTCTGCTCCGGCTCCAATATAATCGTCTAAATATAAACCTGATTTAACTATTTTAGGATTTCCAATTCCTAAGATTTTCGGAGTTGTTAATTTTGTTATCGCTAATCCTTCCAGTGGAGCAAGTAATAATCCGGTTCCGATTCCAACTGCTGTTCCGCCTGTTTTTGCGAATAAAGGATCGCCTGTTGAATACAATAACCCTTCGGTTGCGATAACGTCTTGTACTCCGGCTATTGCTCCGCCTGCTCCGCCAATTAATGCGGGTACAACGACAGCGGGGCCGGAAAGAATTCCGATTCCGCCACCAATAGCAATTCCCGATCCTGTGTATTGTGCAATAGTTCCTAAGTTTTCTAAACTTCTATCTGATTTTAAATATTCGTTTATTGTAAATTTTTCGAGTTCTCTTTGTTTTTTTAATAAGCTTGATCTGTCGGTTGGGGCGGGTCCTAAGTAATTTAAGTTTTCGCCTTGTAATGCGAATTGGTTTGCTTTGACGCTTGAATCGTTTTTGTCGTAATATTTTGCATCGAACGCTTTTTTTCCGATTAGTGTCATTTCTGCATAAGCCCCTAAAGCCCCGAATTGATTTTCGTTTGTTGCTCTTTGTGTTGGGAGTATTGCTAGTTGTTCACTGCTAAATTTTGTTACGCCAGTTGTAAGTGTTGCTTGTTGAATTGGAGTTAATTTATTAACAATTTTAGTTAATTTATCTTGATTATTAAAAAGATTTATTTTAGTATTATATTGTTTTATTTTTGATTCTTGAAAGCCTGCAATATTACCATAAAGTGTTTGTGTTGTTCCAAGTCTTGATGACGCGTTATTTAATTTTAGTCTTTCGGGTTCTAATATATTTAACATTTCTTGGGCTTTATTATAATCTGTTTCGCTTAACTCGAATTCGGGCGTGCTTTTATCTAAGTCTTTTACGCTTAAAAAAGTTGAATAAGCTTTTGCTTTTGGTTCATAATCTTTTGTTAATTTAATTACTTCTTGTTCTTGGGTTTTTAAATCTGCTTCAATATTTGTTAAAGTATTTTGTGTTCCTTTAATATCTTTTATTGTGCTTAATAATGGTGTTGGAATATTTCCGCTAGTGACATTAATTATTTCGTCATAAGCTTCGAATACTCCGAGCGTTTTGTTTTTGTTAGATAACTTTTGTATTTTTGTTCTTGCTCTTTGTTTGGCTAATAATTTATCTTGGGCTGTAAATGTTGCGATTTCATTTCTTGTTTTTTTGTAGCCTGTGTTTCTTCCATAACCCCCGCTAAATTGCCCGCTGTTTTCGTAAGGGCTTTTTGGTTTGTTATCCATAATGTTTTGTTTTTCTTCTTCGTATAAAGTATCATATAACTCAGTTCCTTTTCTTTGTACTTTTTGTAATGTTGTTTCGTTTTTTGGAATTATTCCCCCGCCTTGTAATCGTGGGTTTGTGTCTGTAAAATTTGTAAAAGGGCTTGAAAGGTTATCGCTTGAAGCTAAATTTGTTCTTTGTTGGGGGGTTAGTGTTTCGTTTGATATTGTCGGGCTATAAGATAATATACTATTTCCGCCTATTGTATTTGTTAATCGTGGGTTTGTGTCTGTAAAATTTGTAAAAGGGCTTGAAAGGTTATCGCTTGAAGCTAAATTTGTTCTTTGTTGGGGGGTTAGTGTTTCGTTTGATATTGTCGGGC
>Ga0208648_1001786_pt1 | contig 16285 bp, 14 predicted proteins | sample AntAceMetag02UKL_FD_184772 | JGI IMG/M metagenome (GOLD analysis project Ga0208648, IMG submission 184772) | Saline lake microbial communities from Ace Lake, Antarctica - Antarctic Ace Lake Metagenome 02UKL (SPAdes) (version 2) | ecosystem: Environmental > Aquatic > Non-marine Saline and...
TGCATTGACACACATAGCTATTGTCTGCCCGAACAGGGCGGGGAGCGCTCTCTTGTTGTGCTTCAGTCATGTTTCACGTGAAACATGACTTTTTCTGGTCTAAACGTTAGTTTTTTCTTTGAAAAAAATTTTGTGTATGGTATAAAAGCTTAACTCTAAAGGAAAATTCTGCACGGTTCCTCCTTTGTGCGAATTTTCCGGGGCGGCAAACACCAAAAACGATAAAAATCGGGAACGCATGGCCAAAACAATCTGCATTGCCAATCAAAAAGGCGGAGTTGGGAAAACCACCACGGTGATAAATCTTGGCACGTCCGTGGCCCTCTATAAAAAGAAAACCCTGATTATAGATATTGATCCGCAGGCAAATGCCGGTAGCGGAATGAACATGGTTTCCGACACCGACAACAGCATTTACAGTGCCCTTGTGCTGGATCGCGATCTTGGGTCCATCATCAAAAAAACCGAAGTTCCAAATCTCTTCTTTGCCACATCTACAATTGACCTGACCGGAGCTGAAATAGAGCTTGTTAATTTGCCGGAACGCGAATTCCGCCTGAAAAAGAGCCTGCGCAGCATACGGAACCAGTTTGACTATGTTTTTATTGATTGTCCGCCCTCGCTGGGCTTGCTCACAATCAATGCCCTGGCAGCAGCAGACTCAGTTCTCATACCGCTGCAATGCGAATACTATGCCCTGGAAGGACTGAGCCAGCTCTTAAAAACAATAAAGCTCGTCAAGGCAGGACTTAACCCGGATCTTGTGCTGGAAGGAATTGTGCTCACCATGTTCGACAAGCGCAACAAACTTTCCCACCAGGTCGCCGCTGAAATCATGCAGCATTTCCCGGACAAGGTTTTCAAGGCCATTATTCCCCGCAATGTTCGGCTGGCGGAATGCCCCAGCCACAGAAAGCCGGTATATTTCTATGACCGTGCCTCCATCGGCGCGCAACGCTATCTAGAGCTTGCCCGGGAACTGCTCGGGCTTGAACCCGGATCAGTGCCCGGCGAAGGGAGAGCGACAGCATGACAAAAAAAGGACTTGGCAGGGGCATCGGGGCCTTGATTCCGATTGCCGATGAAAACCCCGTCAATGAAAACAAAACATACCCTCCAAGGGTTTCGATCTCGGAAATCACAACAAACCCGCATCAGCCACGCAAGCACTTCAATGAAGATGACCTGCAGGAGCTGGCAGCTTCCATAAAAGAAAAAGGCGTGTTGCAGCCGCTTCTGGTCTGCCGGATTGACGGCGGCGGCTATGAGCTTATCGCCGGGGAGCGCCGACTTCGGGCAGCAATGAAGGCCGGACTTGATACGGTCCCGGTTGTGGTTAAGGATGTTGATGACCGCGAACGACAGGAAATCGCTCTTATTGAAAACATCCAACGCGAAGATCTCAATGCACTTGAAGAGGCCGAGGCCTACCAAGGTCTCATTAAACAGTTCAAGTATACCCAGGAAGAAGTAGCTCAAAAGGTGGGCAAAAGCCGCAGTGCTGTAACCAATGCGCTTAGACTATTAAAGCTCGATGCTGCGATTAAACGCGACCTTGTACAGGGTGCCATAAGCATGGGCCATGCACGCGCCTACCTTGCCCTGGAAGCGGGCTCACAACAAAAAAAGGTGCACAGCGCGGTAATTAAAAAGGGCCTGTCTGTTCGACAAACAGAAAACTACATAAAAAAACTAAAATTAGGCATGATAGATATAAAAATACAATCAAAGGCATCCCGCGGGAATACAAAAGAATTTGAACACCTGCTTGAAGACCTGCGCAAGCGTTTTGCTACAAAAATTCGCATTGAAGGCAAGGCCGATAAAGGCCGGGTGGTATTAGAGTTTTTTTCACGCGACGATTTCGAGCGCATTTACGATTTATTACGAGGGTAACTGCATGAGCGACACAAGCAAAAAACCAGGTTCCGAAAAAACATATACCGCTGAAAACATCAAAGTACTTGAAGGGTTGGAGGCAGTGCGCAAACGCCCGGCCATGTACATCGGGTCAACCTGCGTAAAGGGCCTGCACCACTTGGTCTATGAAGTTGTTGACAACTCTATTGATGAAGCCATGGCTGGTTATTGTGACCGCATAGAGGTCACCATTCACCTGGATAATACGGTTTCTGTGGTTGATAACGGTCGCGGCATTCCGGTTGACATGCATCCCACCGAAAAAAAACCCGCTGCCGAGGTCGTCATGACTACCCTGCATGCTGGCGGCAAATTTGACAACGATTCCTACAAGGTGTCAGGGGGCCTGCACGGCGTTGGTGTTTCGGTTGTGAACGCGCTTTCAGAATACTTGGAGCTTGAGATCTGGCGCGATGGCCAGGTATATTTCCAAACTTATAAATGCGGGGGGCCGACAAGCCCGCTGGAGGTAACCGGCAGCACAAAAAAAACCGGGACCAAAGTGGTTTTCAAGCCGGATACAACTATTTTTGAAGATACAAATTTCAGCTTTGAGGTTCTTTCCGGCCGTCTACGCGAAATAGCTTTTTTGAACCGGGGCCTTACTATTCTGATTTCAGATGAACGCGCAGATAAAAAACATGAGTTCTGCTACAAGGGCGGCATTAGCTCCTTTGTTGAATACATCAACCGCAACAAACATATTATGTACCCCAAGCCCATCTATGTCTGCGGAGAAAAAGAAGGCGTTGATGTTGAAATCTCCTTTCAGCATAATGACGCCTATGCAGAAAACATTTTTTCATTCGCTAACAACATCAACACCCATGAAGGCGGCAGCCACCTGTCGGGTTTTAAGGGCGCTCTTACCCGCACGGTAAACAATTATGCCCAGAGCTCGAAGGCGGCCAAAAACCTGAAAGGTTCACTTGACGGTGACGACATACGCGAAGGCATGTCCTGCGTGATCAGCATAAAACTTTCTAACCCCCAGTTTGAAGGACAAACAAAAACCAAGCTGGGCAACAGCGAGGTAAAGGGTATTGTCGAAACGCTGACGAATGAAAAGCTTGCGATCTATTTTGAGGAAAATCCAAGCATCGCCAATAAAATTATCGGCAAAGCGGTTGATGCCTCCCGGGCCCGCGAGGCCGCCCGCCGCGCCAAAGATCTCACCCGGCGCAAATCCGTGCTTGACAGCGGTTTCCTACCGGGCAAACTGGCCGATTGCCAGGAGCGGGACCCTCAACACGCTGAACTGTATCTGGTTGAGGGTGATTCCGCCGGTGGCTCAGCCAAGCAGGGACGGGATCGAAAGAATCAAGCCATTTTGCCGCTAAAAGGCAAGATCCTTAATGTTGAAAAAGCGCGCTACGACAAGATGCTGCAAAACGAGGAAATTAAAACGATTATTACCGCCCTTGGAACCAGCATCGGCAAGGACGATTTTAATATTGCCAAACTTCGGTATCATAAGGTCATCATCATGACCGATGCCGACGTAGACGGCTCACATATCCGCACGCTACTGCTCACTTTTTTCTTCCGTCAGATGCCGGAGCTGATAGAGCGCGGTTACCTATATATCGCCCAACCGCCTTTGTTCCGAATAAAAAAAGGCAAACAGAAAGCCCGCTACGTGGCCGATGAACCGGCCTTGGCCGAATACCTTCTGGACTGCGGCATTGACGCCCTGAAAGTGTCATCAAAAAAATCCGGCACGCAACTGAGCGGGCAGCGATTGCTGCAAATTGCCCAGCGCGCAATGCAGTTTGAGGATATTCTTTCCAAATTGTCGAACAGGGGTCTTGATAAAAACATACTATCAGCCCTGGCGCTTGAGGGCACGATTGACAAGGATACGCTCAAGGACCAAAAACAGCTCAAGGATCTTCTGGAATCGCTACGTCAACACGCAAGCTTTTATTTCGAATATATTCCACCGGCCAGCGTTGAACTGGATGAAGATACCGAGCATAACTGTTACTGCCTGCGCTGCACTTCGGGCGGCAACGGAAGAGCTAAAAAAATGTCCATTAATTTTGGGCTCATGGTTTCACCCGACATGATGGCCCTGAAAAAAATTGCCGCTGTTCTGAAAGGTGCCGGAGCGCCTCCCTTTATCATTGAAGATCAGGATAAACAGATCCAGGTCCCTACCCTGTCTGGAGTCTTGAACTATATTCTTGAGCGCGGACGCAAGGCTCAGGAAATACAACGCTACAAAGGTTTGGGCGAGATGAACCCTGACCAGCTCTGGGAGACCACCATGGAACCGGAGAACAGGCACATGCTGCAAGTTAAAATCGAGGACGGTGTAGAAGCCGATGAGATCTTTACCATCCTGATGGGCGACCAGGTTGAACCGCGTCGGGATTTTATTTATGAAAACGCACTGCATGTCCAAAACTTAGACGTTTAAAAATAGAGGCGCTGTAAAAAGCGAAAGCCTCTCGATTTACAGGCGAACCAAAAAAAATGGCGCGGTGTGCAACTCTAATGGAATGAAGCGTGGTTTTTCTGCGCCGCAATGACTGAAGATAAAGCGCAAAGCAGTACCCGAACTTTTTTCGGATTCGTCAAAAATTAACCGTATCGATTCGGATTGGATCACATGGAAACAACAACCAACCCCACCACACAAGTCAACATTGAAGCAGAAATGCGCAAGTCCTACATGGACTATGCCATGAGCGTTATTGTCGGCCGCGCCCTGCCAGATGCCCGCGACGGACTTAAACCCGTTCACCGCCGCATTCTCTATGCCATGCACGACATGGGCCTGCAGCAAAACAAGACCTATAAAAAATCTGCCCGCGTGGTTGGTGATGTGATCGGTAAATATCATCCGCACGGTGACACAGCTGTCTATGACACGATTGTGCGAATGGCTCAGGATTTTTCACTGCGAAACCCGTTAGTCGACGGACAGGGCAACTTCGGATCAATGGACGGCGACTCGCCCGCGGCCATGCGTTATACCGAAGTACGCATGACCAAAATCGCATCCGAATTACTGTCTGACCTTGACAAGGACACGGTTGATTTTGTACCCAACTACGATGAGACAATGCATGAACCTGCCGTGCTGCCCGCCAAGGTTCCCAACCTGCTGTTGAACGGATCATCCGGCATCGCTGTCGGCATGGCCACCAACATTCCACCGCACAACCTTGCGGAACTGGTAGACGGGCTTATCGCCATTACAGATAATCCTGAAATATCAATTGATGAGCTCATTAAACTCATTCCAGGCCCGGATTTCCCAACCGGCGGGTTCATCAACGGGCGCGACGGAATAATCTCTGCATATAAGACCGGCCGCGGGATCATAAAAGTACGCGCACGGGCCTTCATTGAAAAAAGGGGCAAAACCGAGCGTGAAAGTATTATTATTTCCGAGATGCCCTATCAGGTCAACAAGGCACGCCTGATTGAAAAAATAGCCGAGTTGGTACAACAGAAAAAGCTCGAGGGAATTTCCGACATCCGCGACGAATCTGACCGCGAAGGCGTACGGGTGGTTATCGACCTGAAAAAAGATGAAGTCTCACGAGTGGTACTCAACAACCTCTACAAAATGACCCAAATGCAGGTTACCTTCGGCTGTATTTTCCTGTCAATCGTGCAGGGCCAGCCGCAGATTTTAAATCTCAAAAAACTGCTTGAACATTTTCTTGAATTCCGCAAAGAGGTTATAACGCGCCGGACCCTGTTTGAGCTGAACCGGGCCGAGAAGCGAGCTCACATTTTGGAAGGACTTAAAATTGCGCTCGACAACCTTGACGCGGTCATCACCTTAATCCGCAAATCTGGCTCGCCCGCAGAGGCAAAAGCACAACTCATAGAGCGCTTTGAACTCTCCGATGCCCAGGCCCAGGCTATTCTGGAGATGCGCCTGCAGCGCCTGACCGCTCTTGAGCGTGATAAAATCCTGGAAGAATACACTCACCTGCTCAAGGAAATCGAACGCCTGAAGGGTATTCTGGCCAACGAAAAGCTGGTGCTGGATATTATTGTGCAGGAACTGCGCGAAGCAAAAGATAAATACAGCGATGTACGCCGCACGGAAATCGTTGCTGCAGCCGAGGATATCAGCATTGAAGACACCATTGCTGATGAGGATATGGTAATCACAATTTCCAGCAGCGGCTATATCAAACGCACCCCGGTTACTACTTTCCGCACCCAAACTCGCGGCGGAAAAGGCAAAACCGGCATGACCACCAAAGAAGAAGACTTTGTCGAAGATTTGTTCATCGCCTCAACGCACGCCTATATACTGATCTTTACAGACAAAGGCAAGGTCTACTGGCTCAAAACCTATGCGGTTCCTCAGGCCGGCCCCGCCGCACGCGGCAAAGCCACGGTTAACCTGATCAATGTAGCACCCGGCGAAAATATTTCAGCGGTGCTGCCGGTTAAATCGTTTGAAGGCACCCAGTTTGTTGTTATGGCCACCCAAAACGGCGTCATTAAAAAAACAGCTCTTGAAGCCTATAGCCGGCCGCGCGCATCGGGTATTGCCGCGATTACCATTGATCCGGATGATGCCCTGATCGGGGTGGAGATCACTGACGGAGAAAAGGACGTTTTTCTGGGGACCCGCCGCGGCATGGCGATCAGGTTCAATGAAAAAAATGTCCGTCCCATGGGACGGACATCACGCGGGGTGCGCGGTATTGCCCTCAAAAAAGAAGATAAGGTGGTCGGCATGGAAGTTCTCAGGGGAGACTCAACCCTACTGAGCATAACCGAACACGGCTATGGAAAACGCTCAAATGCCGCGGAATACCGTCGACAGACGCGCGGCGGCAAAGGCATCATTACCATTAAGGCCGATGAACGCAACGGCAATGTGGTTGGTATCAAACAGGTCGTGGAAGAAGACAACCTGATGATCATTACCAGCAGCGGCAAAATTATCCGTATCGGCGTACAGAATATTTCCGTTATCGGTAGAAACACAAAAGGTGTACGCCTGATCAACGTTGCTAAGGATGAACGCGTCATGGGCGTAACACGACTTGTCGAGCGCCTGAAGAATGATGTGGAACAATAAAAAGCACCTGATGCCGGCAGAGACAAACGATTCACCGCTACCGGACAAAGAGACTTTCAACCATGAACGATGTGCAAGATTACAGAATCGGGGTAATCGGAGCTGGTAGCTGGGGCACGGCCCTGGCAAACATGCTTGCGGAAAAAGGCTATGCCGTAACCCTGTGGGTTTATGAGCAGGAGCTCTTTGAGCTGTTGCAACAGGGACATTGTAACACCTGGTATCTACCCGAAAGAGCCCTTGATGAACGGCTGACTTTCACCCGGGATTTGGGCCAGGCTGTTGAAGGCAAACAGGTAATCCTCTGGGCCACACCCGTAAAGATCTTCCGTGAACTATTCGCCCGCGCTCTTCCAGACATTGAGTCCGCAACCATTCATGCCAGTGCCTCCAAGGGAATTGAAATCCAAAGCCTTAAAACGGTTTCACAGATAGCGCAGGAGCTCATGCCCGGAAGCGCGCAGGACCAATTTGCGGTAGTATCCGGACCCAGCTTTGCAAAAGAGGTTGGCTTAAAAATGCCCTCGGCCGTGGTAAGCGCCTGCCGCAACAAAGAAACAGCCAGCACAATTCAAAGGGTTTTGGCAGGGCCCTACTTTAGAACCTATACCAGCCAGGATGTCCTCGGCGTTGAACTGGGCGGCGCGCTTAAAAACGTAATGGCAATAGCTGCCGGAATTGTATCCGGACTAGGATTTGGTGCAAATACCCGCGCAGCACTTATCACGCGCGGACTTGCTGAAATCATACGACTGGGGAAAAGCCTGGGGGCTGACCCACAGACCTTCAGCGGGCTTTCCGGCATCGGAGACCTACTACTAACCTGCACCAGTACCCTGAGCCGCAACTACACGGTCGGCACTGAACTCGGCCAGGGCAAACACCTTGAAGACATTCTGTCCCACATGAAAATGATTGCCGAAGGTGTTTACACCGCCAGATCCGCCCATGCGCTTGCCGCTGAGCGTGCAATTGAAATGCCGATCGTCCGGGAAATGTACCAGGTCCTCTTTGAAAACAAACAGCCCCGGCTGGCCCTGGAAGACCTTATGGGCCGCGATTTAAAACAGGAAACACGGTAGCCGACATGCACGTCTCCGGAATCCTTTCGCGCTATATCTTCAAGGAACTGCTCGGGCCTTTTTTGCTGGCCCTGCTTGTTTTTTCTTCCGTTGCACTCATGACTAAGCTTATCGACCTGATGGACATGGTCGTTAATAAAGGCATTGCTCCCGGCCAGGTGTTGATGCTTGTTGTGTATCTCATGCCCTCCCTACTGGTTTATACTGTGCCAATGTCGGTTGTGCTGGCCGTCTTAATCGCGCTGGGCCGCTTATCGGCCGATTCCGAAATCATTGCTTTAAAGGCTTCCGGCATAAACCTCTACCAGATGATGCCGCCCTTTGTTGTTTTGTGTTTGACGGGCTTTATTCTTACCGCTTTTTGCACTCTCTCCCTGGAATCCCTGGGGCGACACACCTTTCGCAGTCACGCCCGAAATTTCAGCGCAGAGCACATTGCCGCCAACCTTGAAGGTGGTGTATTTAACGATTCCATAAAGGGCTTGATTATTTACGTCCAAGAATTCGACCAGGACACTCTCCAGGTCAAAAATATCATGATTTCTGATCGGCGCGACCCCTCCAAACCAATTGTCATTGTTGCAGAAAACGGTATTATTCTTTCCGATCAAAACAATCTGCGGCTTTTATTCAAATTATATGATGGTAGCATCCACCGGAGTAATGCTGAACAAAAATACGAATATGCCATATTTAAAACCTATCAAATGCTGCTGCCCCTTCCGGGCGCGGACAAGGACAACAGCAAGCCGACCAAACACAGGGAGCTGGGCCTGCAAAAACTGTTTGAGCAAATGTACACGCTTAAAAAGCAGGGCCTTGATTATAACCGTGAAATGATTGAACTCAATAAGCGTTTTGCCCTACCGTTTTCCTGCTTGATTTTCGGCCTGCTCGGGATGTCTCTTGGAGTTTTCTTGCGGCACGGAGGCCGGGCTAGCGGCTTTATGTTAAGTCTGGCTATAGTAGTGCTGTATTTTCTTCTGATGAATCTGGCAGAGGAATTCTGCAAGGAAGGCAGCTTGAATCCTGCAATCGGCATGTGGATGCCCAATGGCTTGATGGGTGCTCTGGCCGTATACCTGTTCTATACATCCATCAAAGAAAAACCGTTCCCGTTCAGCATAGTGTATGCCCAAAAAATAGCGCCGCTTTTTGGTCGGGCGGTCGAGCAACTTATAAAAATCGCCAACCGTAAAAAAAATTAAAACCGTTCCCGGCTGCGGCTTTTTAAATCCGACAGAAAATAGTTCCCTCAAACCCACGCAAAAGAGCTTGGGTAAACATAAAATTTCACGGGAAGGAAATCGCAACCGTGTTGATCTTAACCCGCTATTTTTTGCGAGAATTTTTACGGATATTTATTCTCTGCCTTGCAACTTTTGTTGCAATGTATCTTATTGGTGACTTGTTTAGTCGAATCGAAGACATCCTTACCCGGGGGGTGAGCTTTGGCCTCGTGATGCAGTATTTTATATGCGGTCTACCGCGCATCATTCATCAGTTATGTCCTCTTGCCGTCTTACTGTCAACTTTTATCACCATCGGTCTTTTTGTGCGCAATCAGGAAATAACCGCACTCAAAGCGCATGGAATCAGCCTCTACCGGGTTTTAAATGTTTTTATTCTGATTTCCGCAGGAATCTTCGTGATATCACTCATGATGCAACAATATCTCATACCGGGGAGCACAGCCCGCTTCAGACAAATAAAAACGGAACACATAAAGGGAAAGCCGCGCTCACGAGTAATAAATACCACTTCATTCTGGTATCGGGCGCAGGACGGGGTTTATAATATTGAGTTTTTTGATCCTGAGCAAAACACCTTGGACAAGATTAGCATTATGTATCTGGATGATGATTTTCGGACCCGAAAGGCAATTTACGCAAAAAAAGGTCAATGGAATGGAAAAACCTGGGATTTACAAAACGGCTTTGAACGCCTGTTTCAGACCGACGGCAGCCAGACTGCAACGACCTTTAAACAGAAATCTATTTCACTGCATGCCTCGCCGGAAGACTTCCACGTCTCCCGCAAAACAGGTGATGAGTTAAGTTTTACAGAACTGTGGAGCCTGTTAAAACAAATCCGCACAAGCGGTTACCCCTCAACCTCATATGCAGTTGACCTGCATGCAAAAGTTTCCTATTCCTTTATCAATATTATTATGGCAATTCTTGGAATTCCATTTGCACTCATGATTGGTCGCAGCGGCAGTATGGCGCTCGGAATCGCGGTCAGCACCTGTCTCGGCCTTACCTACTGGGTTTTCTTCTCCTTCTGCATTTCTCTAGGCAAGGGAGGGGTACTGAATCCATTCATTGCGGCCTGGATTGCAAACATTATCTTTGGAATGCTGGGAATATATCTGTTTTTGCGGGTGCGACAATAGGGCGGTTAAAAACACCCCTTTAAAAACCCCTGTGGCCTTGTTCCGGCCGCCATATATAGGAAGCTGTTACTGCACCATCACCTGTAGTGTTTGCCCGGGGAAAATGGTACAGGTCGAGGTAAGCTTGTTAATTTTCATAAACTCGGCGAGACTCATTTTATACCGTTCGGCAATAAGATACGGCGAATCACCGCTGCGGACCCTATAGTTGGTTGTTGTTATTTTCTTATCCTGTGTTTGTGCTCGCGGAATGCGCAAAACCTGACCAATAGACAAACACGTTGACGTAAGATTATTAACAGAGCGAATAGTTTTGGTTGTCGTATTAGCCCTGCGGGCTATCAACCAGAGCGAATCGCCTTTTTGAACCGAATAATCCCGAAGACCGTCCTGTAGGCTTTTTGATGTTACCGTTTTTCGTGAGGGGGCAGAATACATCTGGTATCGTGAAGGAATTCTCAGTCGCATGCCGACGCGAAGCTTATGCGCACTACGTAAATTATTTTCTGCCTTGATTGCAGAAACAGACGAACGGTACTTGACGGCAATACCGGACAGGGTGTCCCCTGAGCGCACCCGGTGACTGACCATTCGCTTCACCGGAGCGGCATACACCGGTATGTCGTTGAGCTTTACCATGAGCACTTCAACCGTACCAACCGGCACCTTCAGACCATAGGGCTCCGCCGGAGTCACATCCTCTCGCAGTTCCGGGTTGAGCAGTCGTAACTCGCTAGGACTGTGCCCTATGTTGGTTGCGATTGTTTTCAGCTGCAGCTGTCGGTTAATAGTAACCCGCTCATAGGCTTCGGAGTCTTCAACCGGGGGAAGCTCAAAGCCATATTTTGCCGGATCATTTAGAATGTGCAGCACCGCCAGAAAACGCGGAACATATGCAGCGGTCTCTCGGGGCAGCCGCATATACAGATCCCAAAAATCATCAAGATATTGAATTTTTTGGGTGCTGATAGTGCGCAGCACCCGACCTTCTCCACAGTTATAGGCAGCCAGAGCTGTGGTCCAATCTCCAAAAAGGCCATGCAGTCTTTGTAAGTATGCAATTGCAGCCCTGGTTGATTTTTCCGGATCCATGCGCTCGTCTATCCAGGTATTGCGCTGCAAGCCAAACCTATATCCGGTTGAGGGAATAAACTGCCACATGCCCAGAGCGCGAGCGGGAGAAAGTGCCCGCACCTTAAATCCGCTTTCAATCAAGGGAAGCCAGGACAGCTCTGGCGGTAGCCCTTCGGCCTGCAATGCGGCCAGGATAGCGGGCCGAAAGCGACCGGAACGAATATATGCATTGATAAAAAACTTTTTTTCCCGGCCCTGAAACCTTTTGATCTGACGCTCAACATACTCATTCATAACCAGTGGGATTGCATGGTCTCCATTAACAACCCTCACCCGCGAAGCATACACCTCAACAATTCGACGAGCAATTGTAATACGCAAATCTTCTTTTTGTTGATAAATATCAGATTCGCCGCCTGCTTCAATTTCCAAAATCAAAGTATACGACTTATCCAAAGCCTCAATTGCACTGCCAAGCTCGCCCTGTTCCCAAAATTCATTTGACGCCTGATAAAAACCCATAGCTGAATCAATCCTGCCTTGCTCCGCCTGATCGTCAAACACGCCCGCTGAACCTTTACACCGTGACGGATTCACCAACGCCCGCTCTCCGGAAGATTTAAAGGAACAAGCTGAAAACAAAAATAAAACCAAGGCCAGAAAAAAAACTCCGGGGAAGAAACGATTCTGAGAAAAATTCATTCAGCAAATCCTATCTATAAAAAAATTCTTGACAGCAGGGTTGGCCGCTTGCGCGCAAGTAGCTTCTATCGTATGTATTTCAGCGTCCCCAAGAACCTAAAGACGCAGGGTTGCGACCATACGAAGAGGGTTTTGCAACAACGCCAAAGCCGAAAGGATATCCGGGGCGACAATATCAGCACTGTGAACTGCTGCTGCCGCTGCGCATTCCTGCTGCACAACCGCTATTCCCACGGCCGCGCACTCAAGCATCAAACAGTCATTGCGCCCGTTTCCAATACAAATGCAATGTTCTGCACCTAAAACCTCAACATAGTTTTTTTTATGTTTATCCTGCGATCCTGAAGGCACAATAGAAAGCGTCAAAGGAAGGCCCTGCAGCTCAAACGCTGAACGCCCAAAGGTATCGGCGGTAAGGACATGTACGGTGAGCTGGTCCGACAACCCCGTTAAGACCAACCCAACACCAGGCAACAGGGTTCCATCAAGCGCAAGCGTTCCATTATAGTCAAGCACAAGGTGTTCAACCTCGCAACGGAGTCTTCCGGGTATATCAAAACATAGCATGGGCGCTGATTGCTCTCTCTTGTTTCGGTTTGCAGGTTTTTATAAAAAATTTCCTTCTTCCGGCCAAACAAGTCAATCTAAAAACTTCCCTAAAAAGGCTATCCCTGTTTTATGTTGATTTATGCTTTTTTATCAAGAACTGCATTCCATTCTGCAACACGCTCAGCAGTGTCCTGCAAAAGACTTTCTGTGTCTCCCTCAATTGTGATCTCAACAATACTGTCGCCCTGTTGTATACTGTTAACAATTGCAATATCTGCGTCTGAGATAACCTTGCCAAACACGGTATGCTTGCCGTCAAGCCATTCCGTTGGAACATGGGTTATGAAAAACTGGCTTCCATTTGTTCCCGGACCGGAATTAGCCATAGACAAAACGCCAGGGCTATCATGCTTGAGAGCAGGCACACACTCATCTTCAAAGCGATATCCGGGCCCACCGCTACCTGTTCCCTCCGGGCATCCACCCTGAACCATAAAGTCTGCAATAACACGATGAAAATTAAGCCCGTTATAATACCCTCGCATACTCAGGTTAACAAAATTTGCCACGGTTACTGGTGCCTGTTCTGCAAAAAGACAAATTTGTATGGTTCCCTTATTTGTTTGCATTTGTGCTCTAATTTCTGTTGCCATTTTTTTTCTCCTTAAAAAATTATTTTTTCATGGGGTTTTCATTGGTTTTTTGCATTTGCGGCATATCTCGTTTTTCGCATCGTTTTTTTTAAAACAATTCGGGCATATTCGAATTGTTTTTTCAATTTTATTTTTAATGCCGCTTGCAAAAACAGCAAGGCCAATACATGCCATCATAACACCGGCTGTTTTTACACAAAAAGCCTGTAAAGAACCTGGTTCAAACCAGAGATTGGACCTTGTCAGCAAAACACCTACCAAACTAATTAAAATTCCAACCAGTTTTTTTTTGTTAAACATTTTTTTCGTCTTTTAATGCTTTTGCGCACAGTAAAAGACCCCGCATGAGGTTTTCGTGCCGGGCCTTTTTAATGTGCGTCTCTCCGCAGAAAGCTAATTAGTAAATTGCGGAATCATAGTAATATAACACGCGGCAATTATTGCTGAAGTAATAACACCGGCGATTGAGGGTCCCATCGCATAGGGCATTATAAAGGCCTGCGGATTTACTTCCTGTGCGCATTTATGAACAACCTTTGCTGTTGTTGGAATACAGGAAACTCCGGCGATACCAAGCAACGGATTTATCCTGCCGCCGCTTACCTTGTAGGCTATTAAACCTCCCGCAATACCTCCCAGCCCGGATAAAAACAGGGCAATAAAACCAAGAACTATCAACTTAAATAATATGGGCTCAACCATGATATCTGCACTCAAAAGACAGCCGAGCGTAAACCCCAGAAAAAGCGTTGCTCCACTTAAGCAAACATCATCGGTAAATTTAATAAATCTGGTTATTTTTGATTCTCGGATAATAACCCCAAGAAAGAAGCTTGCAAAAAGAGGGGATGCAACCGGAAAAAGCAAACAAAGAATTGAACCGGTTACGATGCTAAAAGCTATTTTTTCTCCTGACGATACTTGTGTAACCTTAAAATCAGTCATCGGCACGCCACGTAGGCGTCTTGGTATTAGCAATTTAATCATAAAGGGATAACCAGCATAAATAATGCTGAGATAAATATAAGCAACGATTGCAATAGGTACAAAAAGATGTCTTGCCAGCTGTAAAGAAGCAAAAAGAACCATTGGTCCATCTGCTCCGCCAATAATAGATACCGCCGCTGCTTCAGCTGCGGTTAAACCGAACATCAAAGCTATGGGAAATGTTAATATTGATCCAAGTTCTGCCGGAATTGCTAAAAGTAGGCTCATTTTAGGATTTGCAATAAAAAAATCAAGTTCGGTAATAGAACCTATTCCTATAAAAACAATACAGGCTATTAAACCATTTGAAAAAGTAAGTGCATATATAGGCTGAAGAAAATAAATCTGAAACGCGTCTATATGCTGAGCTGGTGTTTCAACAAGAGCATTTAAAAACATGGTTCCAAATTCACCGGTATGAGGCATGATTAAAATTCCGGCATTAACCATTGATATCCCAACACCCATGGGAATCATTAAAAGCGGATCGAGAATATGTTTATAGCCAAGATAACAAAGAAACATCCCCAATAATATCAATACAACCCTGGCGATGGCCATTTTTGGTTCCATCAAAATAAAAGACTCTATGCCGGGGAAAATACTTATAAATTCTTTCAACAAGCCTTGCATTTTTTTAACTTCTTTCTATTTATTTTAAATTATCTTTTTTTCCACCGGTAAATTTTTTAATCAAATTAACAACACCTAAAACCAATAGGGTTATAAAGGTGGCAATAATATAAATGTTAAGCGCAAATTTTAGGGCCAGCCAAAATTTCATAATAACCTAATCCTTTTTATGAAATAATTATTAAAGCCTGTTCTTTTTTAACCGTATCTCCTTCGGAAACAGAAATATCTTCAACAATGCCGTCAAGAGATGATTTTATTTCTTGTTCCATTTTCATGGCTTCAAGAATAAGAACGTTTTCACCTACCTTTACCTGTTGTCCTTTTTTAACATGTATGCTTATTATTTTTCCAGGCATAGGAGAAACAATTGCATTACCCACAGCCGATGCAACAGGTGCGGATGTAGCCACTGGAACGGAAGATCGAGAAACCGGAGCAGATACTGGAACTCCCCCAATCTCTTCTACTTCTGCAACAAATGATTTTCCTTCAATGTTTATTTTAAATTTGCGAATTGTCATAAAAACTCCTTTCTAAATTTCTTTTTATTTATTATATTCTTTCTCTTCTTTGCATATTATAGTCTCTTCCTGCTATTTTCCATGCAGATTTTTGATTTTCTTTGTTTTTTTCTGTTTCTAGAAAGATATTTCTAATTTTATATTTTTTCCCGTCCATTATACTGGCTATAGCAGCTACAATTATATGTTTTTCATAAATTTCTTTTTTTTCGCCTTCTTTCTTTTTTTTACCTTCTTTATTTTCTTCTATTTTATTTTTTAAAAGATCTTTTTTAGACTTAATATAACTATAAATAAAGAATATAACTATAAATAAAGCTAGAAAACCTGTTATTTTTTCCATTTTTTTTCCTTTTATTCCATTTTCATTGGCATTATAATATATTTAATATTATTATCTTTTTGTTTTTTAACAACTATTGGTTTATTCTCTTCCTCAAAAAACTCTATTAAAAAATCTTCTTCTATTACATTTATAATATCAACAAGGTATGAACCATTAATACAAAAATTTATTTCCTTTTTTACGGGATCTTTTAAGGTAATATCTTCCTGCGCGCTTCCAAAATCACTATCCTCTGTATGAAGCGAAAGATTATTCCCCAAAAATTTAAAATAGACAGGCCTATTATTTTCGTTTGCAATAACACACATTATTTTTAAAGCATCTCTTGTTTTATTTTTTTCTAAATTTATTATTTCTT